>Ga0214544_1000073_pt1 | contig 123701 bp, 109 predicted proteins | sample CNSS3metaG_FD_160074 | JGI IMG/M metagenome (GOLD analysis project Ga0214544, IMG submission 160074) | Root nodule microbial communities from cowpea collected in UCLA plant growth center, Los Angeles, California, USA - CNSS3 | ecosystem: Host-associated > Plants > Roots > Nodule | place: USA...
GGACGCCTGCGCCGGACCGATCGAGACCACCACGACCTCGGTGGCCTTGCCGGCTTCCTTCAGGCGCAGCGCTTCCTCGACTGCGATTTCGTCGAAGGGGTTCATGGACATCTTGACGTTGGCGAGCTCAACGCCCGATCCATCGCCCTTGACGCGGACCTTGACGTTGTAATCGACCACCCGCTTTACCGGCACCAAGACCTTCATCGATCCTCTTTCATTTTGCTTTTCTCTGCTTGCGCGGAGAAGAGAGCTGTCAAACCCTTTGAATCTCGGGCTGCTCATGGATCAGCGCACAACATGTGCACCGTGATCGCCATCACGCAGGACTGAGTAGGACGAACGCCATAATCACGATCAAGACAGTCCAGGCCATGCTGCCTTCTGTCATTTCGCCTTGAAGATCGCTTCGGTGAGCAAATGCGAGACAAAGTAGTGGCTGCGAGTGTTAGTAGCAGAAATACGCTCGTCCGGGCTTGCTTGACAGGCTAGCACTCTGGTCAGCCAGTGAAGACCACGGTCTTCCTGCCATTTAACACCACGCGATCCTCGAGATGATGGCGAACCGCGCGAGCGAGCACGCGCCGTTCGATATCGCGACCTTTGCGGACGAGGTCCTCTGGCGTGTCACGATGCGAGATCCGTTCGACATCCTGCTCGATGATCGGACCTTCGTCGAGGTCGGAGGTTACATAGTGGGCCGTCGCGCCTATCAACTTGACCCCACGTTCATGGGCTTGGTGATATGGCTTTGCGCCTTTAAAACCCGGCAAAAAGGAGTGATGGATGTTGATGCAGCGTCCGGATAGCTTGGCCGAAAATCCGTCCGAAAGAATCTGCATGTAGCGCGCGAGGACGACTAGATCGGTTTTGGTCTCCTGCACGAGCTCCCAGATGCGTGCCTCTTGCTCCATCTTAGTCTGCTTGGTAACAGGCAGATGATAGAATGGCAGCTGAGCCAGTTCGGCGGAGGCCAAATGCTCGCGGTCGTGATTAGAGACGACGGCTGTCACCTCCATCGGTAGCTCGCCGATGCGCCAGCGATACAGCAAATCGACCAGACAATGGTCGAACTTGGAAACGAGCAGCATTACACGTTTTCGTGCGGAGCTCTGCCGCAGGGTATATCTTATCGCGAGTTGATCCGCGAGATCCTCGATCGAGGCAGCAATTTCAGCCTCTGTTAGCGTCTGCTCGACGCGATCGAACACGACGCGCATGAAAAAGCGACCGGTTTCGGTATCATCGAACTGCTGAGCGTCAAGGATGTTGCAGCCGGCTTCGAACAGACGGCTGGACACCGCCGAGACTATGCCCGGACGATCAGGGCAGGATAGAACGAGGATCATGGAACGATCGGACATAGCGGTCACGCCCAGTTGCGGTCCCTGGTAAACGAAATCAGAGGGAACTCAGAGATAGGCGCTCATTTTCCAGCGCGCGCCATGAGCAGCTCCGGCGCAATGAGCTCCTCGGCGCTGCGCCATTCGCCCTTTACGCGAGTGCGATTCAAATCGTAGAAGGGGCGCAGAGACGCGATCGCGGCGTGCCGTTCCCCCGCGATCTCAATCTCAAAACGTCCTTGAGATAGCCATTCGGCACTCACTCCATTTTCTGAGTGCAGATATCCCATCCCAATGCCGCAGCCCAAAGTGTGGCCGAAGCCCGCCGACCGAAGATATCCCACGAGGGATCCATTCCGCCAGATGGGCTCCGTTCCGAACATGAGCGGCAGCGCGTTAGGGGCAGCCAATTGAACAAGGCGACGACACGGGACCTGTGTGCGTTGTGACTCGAGAACGCCCCGTCCGATGAAGTCCTCGCCCTTTTTCCAGGCGATCGTGAATCCCAATCCCGATTGGAGCGGCGTGTCTTCATCACTCACGTCCGAGCCCCAATCTCGGTATCCTGCCTCAAGGCGCAACGTGTTCAGTGCAACGTAGCCCGCATGCCGCACACCGAGGTCGCGTCCGGCGGCAATCAGGGCGTCGTAGACACCTAAGGCCTGCTCGACTGAGATGTGCAACTCCCATCCCAGCTCCCCAACGAACGTCATGCGGAAAGCCAGGGCGAGGGCATAGCCGATCTCGATTTCGCGGGACGTCGCGAAGGGAAATGCGGCATCCGAAAAATCTGCGGGGCTCACGCGCATGAGCAGCTCTCGCGAACGGGGCCCCATGACGGACAGACAGGCGTAGCCAGAGGACACGTCGCTCACGAACACATGGCCGGCACCTTTGGCATGCGTTCGCAGCCAGGAGAGATCCCGGATGCGCTGGATGGCTGCCGTGACCACCAGAAATTCTTCATCGCCAGTTCTTGCGATTGTGACGTCAGATTCCATACCGCCGCGCTCGTTGAGCCACGGCGTGTAGACGATACGGCCAACAGGAACGTCAACGTTGTTGGTCGAGAGGCGCTGAAGCAAGGCGAGCGCATCGCGGCCTTGCACCAAGAGGTGCGCGAATGAGGTCTGGTCAAACAGCGTCACTGCAGACCGGGTCGCCTCGTGCTCCGCGCCGCTCGCCTTAAACCAATCGCCGCGTCCAAAAGTGCCGTGAGCACCCGTCGGCGTCCCAGCCCCACCAAACCATTGCGCCCTCTCCCACCCACCAGCCTCGCCGAATTTGGCGCCAGCGGCCGCAAGGCGGTCGTGAAGCGGCGACACACGTACATTGCGCGCCGTTACGGGTGACTTATGCGGCCAATGCAGTGCCCAAAGATTTCCGACTGCCTCGACAGTTCGATCATGCAAATAGCGGCGATTGCGCTGGAAAGGCATCGCACGCCGTACGTCCATTTCCCAATAGTCGCTGGCGGGCACGCCGGTCGACATCCACTCGGCCATAACTTTGCCGGCGCCGCCGGAAGACTCGATCCCGCACGAGTTGAAGCCGGCTGCCACATAAAGCCCAGCGATGTCGGGGGCCGGCCCCATCAGGAATCGATTGTCGGGCGTGAAGCTTTCTGGACCGTTGAAATTGAGTTGCAGCCCCACATTTTCCAGCGACGGCATGCGACGCATGGCGCTCATGAGGTAAGGCTCAATGTGGTCGAAATCGTCGGGCAGCGAATCAAAACTGAAGTCGAGCGGGATCCCCTCCATGCCCCAAGGCTTGCCGTTGTTGTACTCGAAGAAGCCGACCAATAATTTGCCCGCGTCTGGCTTTGCATAAAAGCCTGCATCCATGTCGCGAATTGTTGGAAGATCAGATGGCAAACCTGCAATCGCCTCCGTCACCACATAAAAATGCTCCGCCGCCTGCAGGGGCACCGACCAATTGAGATCCGCAGCCATAGCCCGGGTCCACATTCCGGTGCAGATGACAGCTCTTTCCGTACGCACGATGCCTTCAGCCGTGGCGACGCCGATCACTCGGCTGTTTTCGACCACGACGCCAGTCACCGGTGCGCGTTCTAGGATCTTTGCCCCGCCCTGCCGAGCGCCGGCCGCGAAAGCGCGTGCAGTATCAACAGGGTTGGTCATGCCATCGGACGGGATCCATGCGGCGCCGAGGACATCGGTCACATCGAGCAACGGAGCACGTCGTTTGACTTCGGCGGCGTCGATCATCTCCACCTCAAGACCGAATGAACGCCCCATTGACGCACCGCGCTTCAGCTCCTCGAGCCGTTCGGGTGTAGCGGCGATGGTAATTGATCCAGTTTGTCGAAAGCCGGTCGCCTGGCCCGTGAGCGTCTCGAGCTCCTGAAACAGCTGGGCAGTATATTGCGCCAACTTCGCCATATTCTCGGTGGCGCGAAGCTGAGTGACCAGCCCCGCCGCATGCCAAGTCGTGCCGCAAGTGAGCTGGTCACGCTCAAGAAGGAGAACGTCGCGATGACGGAGCCGTGTGAGGTGATAGGCGATAGACAGGCCGATGACGCCGCCACCGATGATGACATATTCCGCGTGGGAGGGGAGCTTGTTTTGCATTCGACAACTCAAAAATATTTGCAAAGGGGCCGGGCAAGGAACAGCATCAACTCATGACCATCGTCGTGCCCGCGCAGGCAGCGACGTCGGAGGCGCGGGTAGGCGCGGCGACTAGAATGACCCCACCGCGCGCATTGCTTGACAATTGGTAAGGGACCCGTTGTTCGAGGCAATTCATCACGCGGCACTTGATCTGGAACGGCTTCGCGGGAGTTGAGCCCTCGTGCCGCGCAGAGTATCCCGATATAACTCCGACTCAAACGAACGCCTGTTGAGGCGTCGAGCGCGAACGGAGCGTATGGTGTACGCCGAATTTCCCAAACTCGATCCTCCCTTCCGCGGCGCCCGTGCAATAGGCCATCGAAGAACTCCATTTCTGCGACATAATAGCGGGCGTCGGATCTTGATTTGATTGTTGTAAGCCACCTCCGCGCAGCAATACTGCGCACAACTACCGAAACACGATGTCTTTGAATTGCCTGATCTAACGACGATGGATACTATGCCCGCCAACCAGCGCCGGCCTTAGAATCGGGGTTTTAGCGAAACGTAAGATGTCTGGCGTTCGTTTTGAAAACGACGTGGGATTCCGAAAAGTTCCGGACGCTGTCAGGGTGATCTCAATCCCTAAGCGTCGATATCTCGCAAGGCCGTTTGACACTGTAAGCGCAGGCGGTCCGCCTGCGTTGCAAGGTGTGGCAAGTCTTTGGGGAATCCGATCTTCGCGGAAGTTTAGGTCACGAGCGGCGAAGGCCCAAAGTCAACTTTAAGAGAGCTGCCGACCGAGCTATCAGTTCGCGACGAGCCAGCGCGGCATGATGGGCAATCGAAGGAGTTGTCATGGGCGCCGGACGTGACAAGACCGTTTTGTCCCCTCCGACAAGCGATTCTTGCGCGACGCCCAATGCGGGTCATGCAACATCATCACCGGGATGCGATGGACGCCAACACTTTAACGCGCTCCAGGCCAGCGAGTGAACTGCTCATACTCCCACATCGGTTTTTGTAGCCAACAGAACAAGATCGTCTGGAGGTTCATCTTGTTGCAGCAGATGAACCTGCATGACCTTGCTTTAGGGGGCAAGAGAAGGGCAGATACGGCGGGCTTCCGGCTTTCTCGCCAACGATATACCTCGTCGCGTCACGGCCGCTTTGACCGTGTTGGCCAGCAAGTAAGCGACTGTCATTGGCCCGACACCGCCCGGCACCGGAGTTATATAGCTCGCGCGTTCGCTCGCTTCCGCAAACGCGACATCTCCCACGATCTTGGCAGCACCGGCTGACTCGATCGCGCGATTGATGCCGACGTCGATGACGATCGCCCCAGGCTTGAGCCAATCGCCGCGGACCAATCCTGCGCAGCCTGCCGCAGCCACGACAATGTCAGCTCTTCGACATAGGTCCGGCAGGTTTCGCGTCTGGAGTTGCGCACCTGTCACGGTACATCCGGAATCGCCGAGGAGAAGCGCGAGAGGTTTTCCGACGATGTTCGAACGGCCAATTACGATAACGTCGAAGCCATTCAAATTTCTGACGACTGTCTTAATGAGATGGACGACCCCAAGCGGAGTGCAAGGGGCCAGAGCGGGTCGACCTACCCCGAGCCGTCCAACGTTGTAAGGATGAAAGCCATCGACATCCTTGGCCGGATCGATGGCCTCCAGCACACGCCAACGATCAATGTGTCCGGGGAGCGGAAGCTGAACAAGGATGCCATCGATGGAATCGTCCGTGTTAAGCTTCTCGATCAAGTCGATCAGCTCGGCCTCCTCGACGTCGCTTGGGAGCAAGAATTGTTGAGACTTGAGCCCCACGGCCTGAGCCTGCCTAGCTTTGGTCTTCACGTAAACGGAACTGGCTGGATCCTGGCCGACGAGTACTACAGCCAATCCCGGTCTCACATTGTATTCCGCCTGGAGAATAGAGACCTCGCGCGCCACGCGGGTGCGTAGGACCTCGGCGATAGCCTTCCCATCAATTCGGATAGCGTTCATGATCAATTCCTGAGGAGATCGGTCGAGGCAGGTTGGCGAAGTCAGTCATCGAATGCTGATGTCGTGTACCCATGGTCAGTGGATCGCGGCCAGCGCTTGCGCTCGCAACAAGCCCATCGCGCCTGCGCGTTTCGTTGGCAAAGAGGCGTGCTGAAAGGAGTTCTTCGCTGACGTGTGCACTGTAAAGCTGTTTTCGTCCCGATTACTGCAATAACTCTTTTGCTCGCGATCAAATCCGACGTTTCAGTCAACCTTCTGAACGGATTCCGATCAGATTCCGGATCACAGCACTCGCTGCTGCGCGCCTAGGCTCGTCAAAGGCAGTAGCCGACTTGGAGCGGAGGTCACGAGGAGCAGGTAACCTTCAGTTCACGATTAGAAAAAGCCGCGAAGTAGGTGTTCCTCGTGAAGAAGCCAGACTCCTGTCCGACAAAGGGGCGCATCTGCTTCAGGCTGAGGGCCTCAACTCGACCAGCAGGTCCTTCGCGTCAACCTGCGCACCGGGACTAACGAGCAGCTCGACCACGGTTCCATTGTGGGGCGCATGCAGCACGGTTTCCATTTTCATGGCTTCGAGTGAAAGCAAGACATCTCCGGCGCAGACCGTCTGGTCCTTGACGATGTTGACCGTCGAGACGACGCCAGGCATCGGTGCCGCGACGTGGGCGGCATTCCCTTTCTCCGCTTTCCGACGCGCTTGGCTCCCGGCTGCGGCTGCCCGGTTAGGAACGGCGATAACGCGCGGTTGACCGTTCAACTCGAAAAAGAGCTCGACCTGACCGTCGTCGCGCGCCTCGCTAATCGCCGTGAGCTGGACGATCAGTGCCTTACCTCGCTCAATTTCCAGCGAGAGTTGCTCACCGAGTTGCATCCCATAAAAGAACACCGGGGTCGGCAGCACCGACACTGGGCCGTACTTGCGCTGAACGGCCGTGAACTCAGCGAAGACTTTCGGATACATGAGATATGCGGAGAGCTCAGCTTCATCGATCGCACGACCGCACGACATCTCTGCTTCCTCGCGCCGAGCGGTGAGATTTGCATCCGGCAGAAGCGATCCAGGCCGAACTGTGATAGGCGTTTCGGTCTTCAACGCTTTCTTCTGCAGTCCGATTGGCCATCCTCCTGGAGGTTGGCCTAGATCGCCCCGCAGCATCTCCACGACGGATTCGGGGAAGGCAATGGCGCGGTCTTCAGACAAAACATCGTCCGACGTCAGTCCTTGGGACACCATCATCAAAGCCATATCGCCGACCACTTTGGATGAAGGAGTTACCTTGACAATGTCTCCGAATATATCGTTTGCCGCGCGGTAGGCTCTTGCAACGTCGTGCCAGCGTGTTTTGAGCCCCAACGAGCGGGCCTGTTCCTTCAAATTCGTAAACTGGCCGCCCGGCATTTCATGCAGGTAGACCTCGGAGGCCCCGCCTTTGAGGTCGGTTTCGAAGGCTGTGTATTGGGCCCGTACTGCTTCCCAATAAAAGCTGATGCGCCGGATCGCGTCTGGATCAAGACACGTGTCGCGCTCCGTGCGCGCAAGTGCTTGCACGATGGATCCGAGGGTTGGCTGGGACGTGGTTCCGCTCAGCGCATCCATTGCCGCATCCACCGCATCCACGCCAGCCTCGACGGCGGCAAGAACAGTGGCTGCTGCAATGCCAGACGTGTCGTGGGTGTGTAGGTGAACCGGAAGGCCGACCTCCTGCTTTAACGTAGCAATCAGAACGCGCGCAGCGGCGGGCTTCAGTAAGCCTGCCATGTCCTTCAGTCCTAGGATGTGAATGCCCGTCGCCTCAAGCTCCTTAGCAAGCGCTACATAATATTTGAGGTTATACTTGCAGCGCGCCGGATCGAAAATGTCACCGGTGTAGCAGATCGCGCCCTCCGCCAGCTTTCCGCTCTCGACGACGGCGTCGATGGAGATCCGCATGTTTTCGACCCAGTTCAGGCAATCGAAGATCCGAAACACGTCCATCCCGGCTTTCGCGGCCTGATGGATGAAATGGCGGACCACATTATCTGGATAGTTGGTGTAGCCGACGCCGTTTGGTCCCCGGAGCAGCATCTGGGTCAGAATGTTTGGTACGCTCGCTCTGATCTCACGCAGACGCTCCCAGGGATCTTCCGCCAAGAAGCGCATAGCTACGTCGAACGTTGCGCCGCCCCAACATTCGAGTGAAAAAAGCTGTGGCATTCCCGTCCCATAGGCAGGCGCGATGTCCACGATGTCTCTTGTGCGCATCCTGGTTGCAAGCAAGGACTGATGCGCGTCGCGCATGGTGGTGTCGGTTACCAGCACGCGCTTTTCCGCCTTCATCCATTCGGCGAATGCTTTTGGCCCCAGTCGCTCAAACAATTGTCGCGTGCCGGCGGCCGCAACGTTCGAAAACTTCGGCACTCTTGGACTCTGAGCAGTAGGCGCAGGCTTTTGCCGGCCCCTGGTTTCGGGGTGGCCATTCACGGTAACATCTGCGATCCAGGTCAACAGCTTCGTCGCGCGATCCTGTCGCTCCTTGAAATCAAACAGTTCCGGCGTCTCGTCAATGAACCGAGTTGTGTACTTGTTGGTACGGAAACTCGAGTGTCGAACTACATTGTGCAGGAAGGCGAGATTGGTCGCTACACCGCGGATGCGATATTCGGTTAGGGCCCGCGACATCCGGTCGATGACCTCGTCCGGGGTGGGAGCCCATGCGGTGACTTTTTCCAGCATGGGATCGTAGAAACGGGTCACCACGGCGCCGGAATAGGCGGTGCCGCCGTCGACGCGGATGCCGAAGCCCATCGCGCCGCGATAGGCGGTGATCCGGCCATAATCGGGAATGAAGTTGTTTTCCGGATTCTCGGTCGTGATGCGGCACTGCATGGCGTGCCCGACCAAGCCAATGTTTTTCTGTAGCGGAATTCCCGTCGCGACCACATCGCCGATGTGTCCACCTTTGGCAATCCTGATTTGCGCCTTGACAATGTCAAGACCGGTCACGACTTCAGTTACGGTGTGCTCGACCTGGATACGTGGGTTAACTTCTATGAAATAGAATTGGCCTGTTTCGGCGTTCATCAGAAATTCAATTGTTCCCGCGCCGACATATTGGGCAGCCTTGCCAATCCGGAGCGCGGCCGCGCAAAGCGCTTCGCGCGTGGCGTCATCGAGATATGGCGCTGGGGCCCGCTCGATGAGTTTCTGGTTGCGGCGCTGAATAGAACAGTCGCGTTCAAACAAGTGCACGAGGTTGCCATGGCGATCGCCGAGAATCTGCACCTCGACATGCCGGGCTTGGCGCACTAGTTTCTCTAGGTAGACCTCGTCCTTTCCGAATGCCGCCCGGGCTTCGCGCTTTGCGCTCAGCACGGCGTCGACGAGGCGACCTTCGCTTTCCATCGGTCGCATACCACGACCGCCGCCGCCCCATGAGGCCTTAATCATTACGGGGTAACCGATGGCCCTTGCGGCAGCAAGGATCCCGTGGGCGTCATCCGGCAACGGCTCGCTCGCGGGCATGACTGGTACACTGCAGGCGATCGCCAGATTCCGGGCAGCGACCTTGTTGCCAAGCGTGCGCATCGTGCTTGGCGACGGGCCAATAAAGATGATCCCGGCCTGGGCACAGGCCTCCGCGAACTCCGGGCTCTCTGAAAGAAAACCGTAGCCAGGATGGATGGCGTCAATGCCCTGCTCTTTCGCAACGCGGAGAATCTCGTCGATCGAGAGATATGCCTCGATAGGCCCTTTGCCTTTCCCGATCAGATAGGCCTCATCGGCCTTGAATCTGTGTAGCGACAGCTTGTCCTGCTCCGCGTACACAGCGAACGTTCGCAATCCCAATTCGGTCGCGGCTCTAAAGATTCGGATCGCGATCTCCGAGCGGTTCGCGACGAGCAGGTTCTTAATTGGTGAAGATCTGGCGAGAGCAGGCTCGTTCATGTGCGGCACGCTACATTTGACCTTGGATTTATGTGTTGCTTGGCGCCAAATCCGGATCGACCGAGCAACACTCTAGCTGCCGATCTCGTTGAACACGGCCTAGACATCGACCGTATCAGCATTCTACGCGGCTATATTAATGGTGAACGGTCACCAGGTTCCGTCGCAAGAGGTAGTCAGATTACCGTTGAATCCAATCTCCAGGAATGCCTCTCGAGCCGCGCATATCTACCGGCAGTAGGATGGCAGCAGCGATCGTTCTGCCATCCTGTGCGGCGGCTCTAGTCCTTGACAAGGAGCTTTCGTTCGAAACGAGTCAGCGTCTCAATCCCAGTGTTCGTGACCAGAACCGTCTCACTGAGGGTGTAGTTCTCCGCCCCCGCCTTCGTGCCGTCGCCAGTCCACATCCCACACAAAACGTGGAAGCACATGCCTTCCTTGATCTCGACCGTCTCTCCAGAACGCAAGCTTGCAGTGTGATCGCGCCATGTCGGGTGATAATTCAATCCTAAAGAGTATCCGATGCGCGAGTGCTTTTCGTATCCCTCGCGCGCCAGAACGGCTTGCCACGCCGCCCAAACGTCGTGGCACGTGACGCCCGGCTTCATAGCTGCCATCGCAGATTCAAGACCTTCCAGCACGGTGTTGCCAATTTTAACCAGATCCGCACTTGGCTTGCTGAGGCTTACTGTGCGAGCGAGTGCGGCATTGTAGCGCAAGTAGCAACCCGCCAATTCAAGACCTATGCTAGTTCCATGGGGGATAACGTCATCTGTCCATGGCAAATGGGGATAACCAGCACGGGGTCCTGTGAGGACAAGCGGAACGGAGCTGGGGCACGCGCCCCCGAACTCTTTGGTGCCTTCGGCCTGCGCCTGCATAATGCGCCCTGCTAGGTCGCTCTCACGCATTCCTGGTTCAACGTGCTCAATGGCGACAGCCATCACCCGATCGACAATCTGCCCGGCACGGCGCATGAATTCGATCTCGCGCGGCGTCTTAATCGTCTTGAGCTGGTTGATCAGAAGACCGACATCGACCCACTCAGATTCGGGAATGCTTTTTTGCAGAACGGAATAGGCGCGGGGCGTGAAGTAGTAAGTATCGCCCTCGTACCCTATCCGACCGTCGTTCCATCCACGCTTTCTGATCTCGTCCGCCACGGCTTCCATCGCGTGATTCGTATGCGAGTCCGAATAGAAGTCGGCATAGGAGACAATATTGTCGTCGGCGAGCCACGTCGTCTGGCGCGCTCCGCCGGCATCAACACCGCGCCCGATCCAGACCGGCTCAAGATCGGCTGCTGGCACCAGCAGAGCTTGTGTGTTTTGATAACTCCAGGAATCGAATCCTGAAATGTAGTTTAGGTGGGCCGGGTCGGTCACCACCAACAGTGCCAATCCCATCTCGGCCAACCGCCGACGCAACCGCGTCAGCCGTTCGAGGTATTCCACTTGTGGAAACGCGAGCGCCATATTGCATTCCTTTCTGTGTCTTTGCGTCCACCTCTGCCGCTGATCAACCATCGGCTGCATCGTGTTCGCCATTTCGCCGGGTTTCTTGGCGCCAAGCGTCTATGCGTTGCCAACCAGACACGTTCGTAGACGATTAGCTTTCGTCTCCCCACTGCCCCAACTCGTCGAAGAGAGCTGCTCCAGTGCGTATTCCGTTCAGAAAACATTCGATCTTGATATTCTCGTTCGGCGCGTGATTGGCCTCATCGGCGTTCGCGTAAGGCACGACGAAGGAATGCGTCCCGAGAATCTTTGTGAAGACGTAATCGGGCAAACTGCCGCCGAGCGATGGATAGATGAACGGCTCGACCCCATGGGCGGTACGCACCGCGCGCTGAAGAAGCTCGGAGTAGCGCGAGTCGAGGGGCGTCTTGGACGGCAGCATTCCTTCGAGGCGAATGAACTGGACGTCCGGGGCATGCCGCTTGACGTGCGCTTCGATCTTGTCAAGGACGTCATCAGGAGCTTGCCTCTCGACTAGACGAGCATCACATTTGACAACCGCCTCGTGAGGCACGATCGTCTTCGGGCCGGGCCCTCCATAGCCGCCATGGAATCCATTGATAGTCAAGGTTGGATGAAACATGAGCCTGTCCGCCAGCGGACGATCTACCGGACTATCCAACCTGGTGAGGCCAAGAGAACGCTTAATGTCCTCAGGATCTAGAGGCAGACGTGCCGCCGTCGAGCACTCAACGCCGGATGGAGCCACGACATCATCGGAAAAACCGTCAATTGTGATTTGGCCATCTGCATTCTTCATTGTTCCCAGCAAGTGGACAAGGGTCCAAATTGCGTTGGGGACGACACCACCAAAATTTCCGGAATGAACATCGTGATTAGCGGTCCGTGCACGCAGCTCGAACGAGACAATTCCGCGAACCCCATAGGTAATGATCGGACGGCCAGATTCGTGCAGGGGGCCATCGGCTGTTACGACCAAGTCCGCCTTGAGCAGGTCGCGATGAGTCCGAACGAAATCCGCGATGTTGGGACTCCCATGCTCCTCTTCGCCTTCGAGTAAAATCAGGACGTTGCATGGCAACCGGCCATGCACAGCCAAGTATGATTCCACGGCCAGAATCTGAGCAAAATGCTGGCCCTTGTTGTCTCCGGCGCCGCGCGCATAAATTCGCCCGTCGCGAATGGCGGGCTCGAATGGCGGGCTGATCCACGCCTCGAGCGGATCCGGTGGCTGGACGTCGTAGTGCCCATAGAGCAAGACGGTCGGCGCACCAGGTGCGCGCTCCCATCGTCCCATCACCATCGGATGCCCCGAAGTTGGGAAGGTTTGCGCTTCGAAGCCCACGCGCTTGAGTGTGTTCACGAGGAGCTCGGCAACCTCGCCGATGCCGACATTATGGGCGCTGATGCTGGGATGTCGCAGATAATCGAGGAGCCGGCTGATGAACTGATCCTTGTTGGCATCGATGTGCTCGAACACCCTGTATAGCTCCGCACTGCCTGGGCGGGTGCTATTTGGCCTCATGCGCGACAATCCTGCTTTTGGGAGACCGTCTTCAGACGAGTCACATTGAATGGCTGCAGTTCAAGCAATCATAGGCCTAACAATACACCGAAATCACGCAATCGACGTTGATAGTTCGCCGATACTCTGCATGTCGGGGCACACTGATGAGGTTTTTCGGTGATCTCGGATGTCTTTCGCCGCGCGATTGGGCTGACATGGGCGTAGATCGAAGGATGTCGGCGCTCGACCGGCAAGGCCGGCGCTCTCGCGGTTCTATCGTTTACGGCTGTGGATCTGGCGCGCCGATCTCGGATCGGACGAATGCTCGGACATTCGGCCTTTGAGGCGAGGCCGCGCGTTTGAGAGGCAGCCCCACAGAAGCCGAAGCTGCCGTTACGAATGGCCGGTGATCTCTTGGCTCGGGCATGCGAGAGCGAGCATCGCTCGGCCGGGCGCTCTTTGGGATCTAGGGGCTATCACGTGGAGGGCTCATTTCCATGAGCATCCTTGCCAAAACCGTGCAGTCAGCTACCGGTACTCCGGTTTCACGCCGCACCGCTTCCGAAGCTATAGGAAATCCGGTGCACTCCGAGACTAAGGCCCTCACGTTTGACTCCGCCTTCAAGAGACGCTTGGCCGCACTTACTACATCTTTGACAAGCTCGGAAGGGTCGACCTCAGGATTGGGCTGCGCCAATCTGCGCCAGGAGTCGCTTCCTTCGATTCCTACTACAGGAACATGCATCTGTGTGGATGACCACCCTGCAGCGGCAAAATGATCCTCGGTGAGCTTCTGGGCGTCATAAGTGAGAAGACCAACCTTACAGCCCGCGGGAAGAGTCTTAATGATAAATGGCACGAGCAGAAGGCTGGACAGGGCGACCGGGACTGAGACTGCTGCAGCTACCTCGGATTGAAATAATCCCGCAAAGCCGCAGTTCGCAATGATTGCAGCGACACCTTCACCTTCCAATCGGCGCGCACTGTCGATGTAGTTTTTTCTCACCGATTTGTCGCTATCAACGACTTTCCGCGTCGTGGCGCCGAGTACCTTCATGCGCTTGACTGGAAACTGAAATGTTCCAGGGCCGGCGAGAAACCCGGGCTGTTTGATCGGCTCATTATCGAGTTCCAGAATCCCCAACGTCTTTTCGAGCATCCTTATTCACTCCTGTTAGCGCCTTGATCTGTCGGTCTCGGCCGCAAGCTTTTGGTGACCCGACTCTGTTTGGTTCATCCCGGGGCCTGATCTTGAGCTCTTTCTCGCCAGATTTGTGCGCACGGGATCGGATAATATACACCTCTACTGCCTATTCGGTCAGGGATGATTTGCGCGCAAGATCGCCACGAGCAATCGGGATAAGTCTACTCCCCTCATTGTGGATCGCCGCGACAGATTCCGGTCGCGAACGCCGTCCGTTGCTGCGGTAAACTCCGAAACTCTTTGCGCAACGCCTCGGACTGAGCTCCGCGAGCGGGAACAGACCCGAATACCGGAGCCCGTTCTCCGTCGAAAATCGCGCCCGGCGCGATGACGTGAACATCGCCTATCGGGGTTGATACTGGGACCCTTCGTAGATGCGGATGCTTTGAGACTTCCTCTGTCTGGTTTAGCCGTCCATAGGCGAGCCCCGCAGCTTCCAGCTCACTCATCGCTTCGTCGCTCGAGAGTTGAGCAAACCGGTCCATGATTATTTCATCCAATTTGGGCCTGTTGCTGATCCGCTCCATATTGTCGGCGAAGCCCGGCCGCCGAATTAGTGCCGGTTGCTTAAGAAACTTGGTGCAGAAGTTGCCCCATTCGCGGTCATTTTGAACGGAGAAGATGATGTCTTTACCGTCCGCGCAGCGGTATGCTCCATATGGAGCAAGAGATGGATGGTTTACACCCGCTCGCGCGGTGTGATAGCCGCTGTAATCAAACTGAAGAACCGGAACATTCATCCAGTCTGCGATCGCGTCAAACAGCGATACCTGAATAGCCGTTCCTGTCCCCGTTCGCTCCCTCATAAGCAGTGCCTGCAAGATGGCGTTGAGAGCCGTCATGCCAGCCGAAATGTCACATACAGAGACCCCGACGCGCGCCGGGCCCTGCGCCGTTCCGGTGATCGCACAGAGCCCGGTCTCGGCCTGCACGATTAGGTCATATGCTTTCAAATGCGACAAAGCACCGCCATCGCCGAATCCGGAGATATCACAGGTTATCAAACGGGGATGGCGCTTGCGAAGATCCGCCGATCCGAATCCGAGTTTTGCGATGCTGCCAGGCTTCAGATTTTGAATGAAGACATCAGCCTGAGCCACCATTGCCTCGAGAACTGCACGGTCTTGCTCGACCGTGAGGTCGAGGCAGATGCTTTCTTTTCCGCGATTCAACCAAACGAAATATGCACTTTGGCCCTGAACGAGCTTATCGTAATTTCGTGCAAAGTCGCCCTCCGGACGTTCGACCTTGATGACGCGCGCACCGGCGTCGGCAAGGCGTGAAGAAGCATAAGGCGCCGCTACCGCCTGCTCGACGGCAACGACCGTAATGCCTTCGAGAGCCTTCCTCATAGGGACGTCCCTCCGACGTTCTGACGCGGTTTTTGCGACCGACGGTAGGCAAGAGTGGACAATAGTCTGCTCTGCTCATTTCCTACGATCGAAATCCCCTCGTCAACGCCCATTCCGGGTCGTGCGAGTATCATGTCTGCCTGTGTCGCCACAGCAATGTTGGCGGCCGCTCTTGCTGACAAGTCGGTCTCCGTACAGCTACCGCCCAGATATGCGCCGATGCCGTTTTCCTTGCAAACCAATACCGCTCGAGCAGAGTCTGCGATCGAGCCCACATCAGGCATCTTGATCTGAATGAGATGAGCCGCTTTTGCTTCAGCAAAGAGCCGGATGTCGTCAAGTGTGTTGCATTGCTCGTCAACGACTACCCGGGCTTCGGTGGCACGGTTGTCGAGAAGAGCAACGATCTTGGCATACTCCTCACGCTGAGCTTCAGTTGATCCGAAGTCCGCCGGACATTCAATGTGAAGCCGGTACCCCGGCACGTCCTCGGCCACGCGCGCGATGAAGTCGGCAATTTTTTGCGGTTGCATTCCAATCTCGAGTCCGATCCATCCGTAGACGTCAAAATGCAATACAGGATGATACCCAGGCTCGCCGATTTCTTTTGTGCGTCTAACGACCCATTTGACGAACTCACGAAACCTCTCGCCGGAAGCGCCGAACTTTTCACGTGAGTTGATCAAGCCATGTGGAAGTACATCCACTGACTTGAGGATCATCTTATCGACATTAATTTCTCTGGCATCTCCGCTCTGGGCGTATATTGGGACCTGCTTGTCTGGCAAGGGCAAGTGATACTCGGAGCAGATCACTTCTGCCAGCGTCTTCCGTGCAATGTGTGCGGCGGCGCGCAACAACGCTTGGCTCACACCATACTCAATGGCAAGGGGTAGGCGCTTGTTATCATGCGATGCGAGAACACAAGCACAAGCACTAAGGAAATTGGCGGCCTCGCAGGCCAAAAGCCGCGGGATAACAATGGATTTGATGAGCGCTTCGATGGTGTCTAACTGAAAAACCGGGTCCCGTCCGCCTGCGCCGGAGTATTGTACGTTCATCATGTCGCCCCACACGACCATATCGTCCGACATGACGAGGCCGATGCTGAGCGAACGCGAGGGCATGCGGATCGTCGTGAAACCCGGCGTGGTAGGTGCACCCAGATAGCGAAAACCTTCCTGAGCAGCGCCCGCACGTATTGCAGCTTGATCGTCATAGAAAAAGCTACCGTTCCCGGGGGCCAGAATCACATTTGTTATCGTAGGAGAGTTTCTCATTTCGCCTCAATCCACTCGGCCATATCGACCGTCATTCATATCTACGAGCTCAGGCCTGGCTCGTACGGCTGTATAGCCGTCGATATTCGGCCGTAGAGTTTACGAACACCTGCGGCTTCCGCGCACGGGCGAGTTCGATAAACACCGAATTGTACTAACCAATGCTGCGCAGCGGAACACCTGGACTGAGTGCTCCGCAGGCGCATCAAGGTCACGATAATGTGTTTTCTTGATTTTCGCTCTCATGCGACAGAAAACGCTTCGACCCCGTTAACGAGCTTCAGGTTTTGGAATGCCCTCACGCCTTCCAATCCACCTTCGTACCCATAACCACTCTGCTTCACTCCGGCATTTGGTGCATCGGCAGACACACCCTTGAGGTGGTTTATGCTCACTGCTCCGGCCGCAAGGCTTCGGATCATCTTTTCTTGAACTGCAGGAGATCCGGTGAAGAAATAGGACACAAGGCCATATTCGCTCCTATTCGCCTCCTCAATCGCTCCTTCAATGGTGTCGAATGGGGTAACGGTAAGGATCGGCCCAAACGGCTCTTCGCGAAGCACCTGTGACTCAGGATGGACGTTGCTTAGAATTGTAGGAGCCCAATAGAAGCCCGGTCGATCAAGGCGTTCACCACCAGTTTCAACCTTCGCTCCGCGTTTGACAGCATCCTTCGTCAGGCGTTCCATAGCTTCAATGCGTCTCGCATTCGCCATCGGTCCCATGTCTGTCTCAGGATCATCGGGCGCCCCCACCCTGATCTTTTCTGCCGCGCGAACAAGCTGCGAGAGAAACTCCCGGTAGATTGACCTCGCTACGAGAATGCGGCTCGGAGCATTGCAGCTTTGACCTGCACATTCAAACTTGTACTCTGATATTGCCCAGGCGGCCTTCGCGAGATCCGCGTCTTCAAAGACCACGACGGGGGAATGACCACCAAGCTCCAGGACGCATCGCTGCAGATTTTCTGCGGCCATTTTCGCGAGTTGTTTTCCGACCGGTGTGGAGCCCGTGAACGACAGAGCTCGAACAACAGGCGAGGCGAGCAGGCGTTCGGAGACCATAGTCGGATGTCCGAAGACGAGACTCACAACCCCCCGTGGAATCCCCGCTTCCTGTAGCGCCTCGATCATATAGATCCCGGCGCTTGGCGTTTCCTCTGCCGCTTTGAGGATGACTGAACAGCCGGCAGCGAGCGATGCGCCGAGCTTTCGAGCGTTGAGGACGGCCGGGTAATTCCAAGGCGTGAACGCGGCCACGACACCAACCGGTTCTGGTATGATGACCCGTTTTTCGTCTATAGAAAATGGAGCCGACGTTTTGGCAGCGTGAACACCATTCCACTCGAGCATTTCGACTGCGCGAGCATACTCTTCCTTCGCTTCCGCCAGCGTCTTACCTTGTTCCGCCGAAAGAGACGCCGCCGCTATTTCGATTTTTAACGACAGGATTCGTGCGGCGCGAATGAGAAGCGCCCCCCGTTCCTCGGCCGGTGTATTCGACCACTGTAGCAGACCCGCCTGTGCGGACGTCAATGCATCCTCAAGATCCGATGCCGAGGCAACAGCGACACGCCCGAGTTCATGCCCGGTGGCAGGGTTGAGAAGAGGCAGATCGGCGCCGGCCCCACCTGGGCGCCAACCACCATTGATAAAGAGTTTGTAGTTCGTGCTATCGGACATACGTGCTCGCCGCTCTGCCGTTCTGTGTCTGTCACGTTTGGTCGTTTGGAGTCCAAGCGTACCGCTTGCATTCAAGCTACTACCGGGCTTTTAGCTCAGTGCCCCCCCTTCGCCGATTGTGATGAGCAGCGCACGACTTCAAGCGCGCGCGAGAAGCAGATGCTGCTCCATATCAGCTCTCACTGTAGGCGATCCGGGTAAATGGTGGCCGAAGTAGCCTGCCACCATTTGCTAGACTTTTTCACCTTCGCGCACGAGCTCGTTCATCACGGAGCGGACGGCACTCTCCGCGATCGAAACAATTTCATCAACCTCCGCCTTGGTGATCACGAGCGGGGGAGCAAAGCCGAGGATGTCGCCATGCGGCATGGGGCGGGCAATAAGCCCCCGATCACGGGCCGCCTTGGAGATACGAACACCAACTTTAAGAGACGCGTCAAACCGGCTCTTCTTGTCGCGATCGGCAACGAACTCGATGGCCCCCATCAGCCCAACCCCGCGCACTTCACCAACGATCGGCAACTGCGCAAACTTCTCCTTGAGCTGGGCTTGGAAGTACGCGCCGACCTCGCGCGCATTGGCAGGAAGGTTCTCCTTTTCCACAATGTCAAGAACGGCATTCGCCGTTGCCGCGCCGATTGGGTGACCCGAATACGTGTAGCCGTGCGAAAATGCGCCGACCTTGTCGGCACCGTCTTCGAACACTTTATAGACCTTGTCCCCGACGATCGCGGCGGAGAGCGGGAAGTAACCCGAGGTCAGCCCCTTCGCGATCGTTATCAGATCGGGCTCGATTCCGTAGTGCTCGGAGCCGAACATCGAGCCAGTGCGACCGAACCCCGTGATTACCTCGTCGGCAATCAAGAGAACGTCGTGCTTCCGGAGCACAGCTTGGATCGCTTCCCAGTAGCCCACGGGAGGCGGCGTGATACCACCGGTGCCGAGCACCGGCTCGGCGATGAAGCCGCCCACGTTGTCCGGGCCGAGTCGCTCGATAAGCTGGTCGAGCTCGGCAGCGCGGCGGGCCGAGAACTCGCGCTCGGTCTCACCAGACTCGCATCCCCAGTAGTAATGCGGAGCGCCCGTGCGGACGATGTGAGGCAGCGGAAGGTCCATATAGTCATGGTAGAAGCTCATACCGGTCATCGATCCGGAAAGCACGCTGCAACCATGATAGCCGCGCTCTCGCGCGATGATCTTCTTCTTGTTGGGCTTACCTCGAAGATTGTTGTAGTACCAGACGAGCTTGGCCTGCGTCTCATTGGCGTCCGAACCGGACATGCCGTAAAAGACCTTGCTCATTCTCCCTGGCGCCATCTTGACGAGACGGTCGGAGAGAATCGCCAGCTCGTCCGTGGTGTGCGCGGCATAGCAGTGATAGTATGCGAGACGGTAGGCCTGACGCGAGATGGCCTCGGCGACTTCGGTTCGACCATAGCCAACATTGACGCAGTACATGCCGGCAAAGCCGTCGATGAGCTGATTGCCGTTGGCGTCCTGGATACGGATACCCTTACCAGTATCAACGATCGTCGGCTCGCCGAGCTTACCCGTCGCAAAGTCCTTGAGATGCGTGAAGGGATGCAGGACGCTGTTTTTGTCTTTTTCGCTGATTTCTTTGATATTGATTGCCATTGTGCACCACTCTCTGTTCAAGCTGCAAGGTCCGCAAAGCAGACGCATCTGGACTAAACCTGCGCGCCGATTCTTGATGGACGAGGTTGGCCGCCTCCATCAGCCCCGGCAGCGAGTGATCAGAAAACATTCAGGCGATGATCACCCGTTCTATATTCACCTTAGTCCGGACGCATAAACCTGCCGCAGTTAGATCAAGGCCGTACGCCCAGCGCCCAACTCTCTGGCAGCCACGAGATTTCCCCCGCATCGCCGAAGAGAAGGAGGCCACCCTCTATCCGAGCCCATTCCCCGCGCCGATCAGCAAGCCCTTCACTTGTCTCAGCCAGCGCGAGAGCCGCCATGACGCATACTCCGCGCAGCACGGCTCGTCCGGCGGGCGTGCACCGGTTGCTGAATTAGTTTGAACGACTATCTTTATAAGTCCGGCGCGCCCCTTTTGTTGAAATGCCTATGCATTCAGGATACTGATGTGACGCACATATTTGCGTCGTATCTCCTGTCGTTCAGAAGATTTCCTGCATCGTATAGGCGATCGGCGCTGCGATTCACCCAAAGGCCGGAGCAGTTATGCAGTATGATCGAACAGACGCCCGCATTCTCGAGATCGTGCAAAAAAACAACCGTCTCACTTCCGAGGTGATTGGCGAAATGGCAGGGCTTTCTGCTACTGCGTGTCAACGACGACTAAAGCGGCTTCGTTCCGACGGCATCATTGAGGCCGACGTGTCGATCGTCTCGCCGAAAGCTGTAGGAAGACCTCTTCAGATGCTCGTGCTGGTGAGCCTCGAGCGAGAGCGCACAGATATCATCGATAGATTCAAGAAGGCCATCAAATCATCGGCTGAAGTCGTCAACGGATTTTATGTCACTGGCGATGCTGATTTTGTCCTGTACGTCACAGCGCGCACGATGGACGATTATGAGCAGTTCACGCGACGCTTTTTCTATGAGAATCCAAACATCAAGGGTTTTAAGACGATGGTTATCGTAGACCGCGTAAAGGTGGGCTTTGCAATTCCCATCGAGCCTGCAGACGATTGAGCAATGCTCGTTTCGGCATCTTGGTCCAGAGTGTGACGCGTTTGCGCGCGTTTTCATCCCTCATACAATGTGAAAAATCGGCAGTCGCGCTGCTGTAGGTTTTGCTACTGTCAATGGCTTCAAGCAAGCGAGGATCTGCTTCTCATTCATTGAGACAACAAAGACACCGAGATCTCAATGTGGCGTTCCCGACGTCACGAGCGGATAAGCTTCTTGCAACTCAAGCTCCTGACCTAGAAATGTGTGGTCTTCGGGTGCTGCGATTCTGGTGCGTTCACGCGACATCATGCCGTCTGTTTGTGGACGATGGCCGTGCTACGCCCAAGCGTCTGACAACGTTCGTCAGTACCCACGCTCGCGCCAAAGCCGAATTCACGCGCGCAAGGAGCCAAGCACCAAGCAAGACTTGCCTGAGGACGGTAGCTCCTTGGCGCCGCTCTCGATCGCGAAGCCCGCAAAAGGATGTCGAAAGTACTTGCGCTCGCGATCAAGCGTCACCGGACAGATCTGGTCCGGAAATCAGGTTCCATAGGCGAAGTCGAGAAGAATGATCAATCCATTCAGGCCACAGACGTTCGACTCCGACGGTATCATTGCTCCGCTACGCTTTCGGACCTACCGACGCGTCTGGCTTGCCAACTTGCTCACCAGATCTTGGCATCCTCATGCAAGGAGTCGGAGCGGCCTGGGCAATGATTCAGATGACGTCGTCCGCGGACCAGGTCGCGCTGGTGCAGACGGCGCTCCTGCTGCCGATAATGCTGATTGCAATGGCGGCAGGCGCTATTGCCGACATGCACGACCGTCCCGTCGTAGCTTTGGCTGCGCTCTCGATTGAGCTTTGCGGCGCAGTCGCACTGACTATAGTCGAATGGTCGGGTTTCACCACACCGTTTGTGTTGCTGGTGCTTTGCTTTGTGATGGGCGGCGGCATGGCATTGAGGGGCCGGCTTGGCAATCCTCTGCCAGCGAGCAGGTGCGGCCCGCCACATTGCGGCTGCGGTTGCGCTCAACGGGATCAGTTACAATATTGCGCGCAGCTTTGGGCCTGCAATCGGCGGTATCGTGGTTGCAACCGCGGGCGCAGTTGCAGCGTTCGCGCTGAACGTATCGTTCTATTTGCCACTGCTGGTCGCGCTGTTACTCTGGAAACGTGTCGCCGAGCCGTCCCGACTACCGCGCGAACAACTGAGCCGCGCCATTGTCTCAGGCGTACGGTATATCACTAACTCGCCATCGATCAAGATCGTGCTGACGCGCACGTTCGTAACGGGTGTGATAGGCGGTTCGGCTTCGGAGCTGATGCCGCTTATCGCGCGTGATCTCTTGCTGCATGGAGGTGCGCAGACTTATGGCTTCATACTCGGCGCCTTCGGTCTTGGAGCGGTGGTCGGAGTGCTCTTTATAGGCGAGGTGCGCAAACGAATGAGCGGCGAGGCCGCGGTGCGCGCCTGCGCCCTGCCGATGGCGGGCGCCATCGCTGCGGTCGCCCTAAGCGCGAACCCGATTATCACCGCCGCCGCACTGCTGCTGGCCGGCGCGGTGTGGACGATGGGGCTGACGCTGTTCAACGTTGGCGTACAGCTCTCCGGCCCGCGGTGGGTAGCTGGCCGTTCCCTTGCGGCCTATCAGGCTGCAATCTCGGGCGGTATCGCGATCGGAAGCTGGGGCTGGGGGCGGTTCACCGACAGCGCCGGTGTTGAGGTCGAGCTGCTAGCTTTCTCGACCCTCATGCTACTCTCTCCACTCCTAGGGCTCTGGCTTCGAATGCCCCCCATCAGGGCAAGTGACCAGAATGCCGAGTCGCTCGCCGATCCCGAGGTACGGCTAGCGCTCACCGCGCGGAGTGGCCCGCTGGTAGTCGAGATCGAATATCTCGTCTCGCAGGAAAATGCGCGGGCGTTTCACAACGTCATGCAGGACGTGCAGCTATTGCGGCAACGCAACGGCGCCTATGGCTGGTCGATTGCGCGCGACATCGCCGACCCCGAACTATGGACGAGCGCTATCACTGCCCGACTTGGCTAGACTATTTGCGCCAACGCAATCGCTCGACCAAGTCGGAGCGCACACTAGACCGGCGCGCCGCGGCTTTCCATGTTGGTCCTGCCCCGGTGCGCGTCCGCCGCATGCTGGAGCCCCATTCGGATCAGTGCGGTGGAAGGAAGACGTGCCCGAGTGTTCTGCGTCCGAAATACCGCCCGACAATGGCTAACGCTATTCTCCCACAGCGGTTTCGGACGAAGGCGAAACTCTCGGATCCGAGCTTTTGGACTCCGAGACAAACCTAATGCACCGCGATCGTGTACTCGGATTACGTACACATGTTCGATTTTCCAGGTATTCAATCAACATCTTCGTACAAGCCCAGCAGCTGTGAGTGAGTGCGGCGACGCGGGCTGTCTCCTTTACCTCGAAGAGTGTGAGGAGACGCACAGTTGGCATCACGCATGGCTTTAGCGCCGGCGAGCGCCCCTTTTCGTGCTTCCTTGATCTCCGCTTGCAGAAAACCGAGTGAGGACGCCCTAAGAAAGGGGGGCCACGCCAAAGAGTGGCCCCCGAGGCAGGGGGGAAACGTCTCAAGGAGGGACCTCTGGGACCAAGCCACCCTGTTCAATCGGTGAGAAGGGAAAACTGAGGCTCTCAGCCACGGCGCCTTATAAGTCAGCCGGTCTCGATAGACGTTGAGACCTGGGCGCAGACGCAGATTCCCAAGCACAACTGCAAATCCCTTGCATGCAAGAGCCAAACCAAATGGAAGCGTCGCATTGTTCAATGCCTGGTTCGAGATGAGCGGAATAGGTCCTGGCATGTTGGCAACGGAGTAGTGGATGACGTCATCTATCTCCTAAGTTGGATCTGCATGTGTCGTCTGGCGCGGCGTGTCGAAGCACCCGTTCTGATCGATGGCGACAACCACGATTACGGATCCCTCGCCCATGGAGCTCAACATGTCCCGGCTGACACACTTCGCACTGGCACCGGGCACAAGCACTGCACCGATGACAGCATCCGCCGCAAATACCTCCTCCTCCACCGCGTCCATTGTTGAAAATCTCGCACGGACGCGCCCTTCGAAGCGTTCAACCCCGCGAATCGAGCGTTCAAGGATCGTGACTTCAGCGCCCAAACCAGCCGCATGCGTGCCGACCACGCGGCCTCCGATCACCACGATCCGGGTGGCCGGGACGCCGGGCACGCCACCAATCAACAATTCCCGACCGCCCGCATGGCGCCTGAGGGCAGTACCGGCAGCTTCGATCGCAAGCCTGCCTGCAAGCTCGCTCATTGGGGCAAGAAGAGGAAGCCCGCCGTGTCCATCTGTCACCGTTTCGTACCGATGCCGTGGACCCAGACTTGATAAGCCCCTTTGCCTGCTCCGGATCGGGCGCCAAGTGCAAACAAGTGAAGAGGATGTAATTCTCTCGAAGCTGGGTCCACTCAGAAGGCTGGGGCTCTTTGACCTCTACGATCATATCGCTGGATGCGAACACCTCCTGAGCGGAGCCGACAATAGTTGCGCCTCCTTACGATAGCTCTGATCGGCAGCCCCAAGCGGCCACAGCATTCGTTTCGATGAGGACGCTGTGACCGGCGGCCGCATATTCGCGGACGGCCCCAGGTGTAAGGCCCACCGTTATTCGTGCGCCTTGATTTCCTTGGAACACCGACCGTCATTTGAGATTTCCTAATTGAGAAATCATTTAATCGAAAGGTTCGTACAAACCTGCAACGCCGATGATCAGAGGGCGCAGAAAACCAGCGAACTTTTGCTCGATCATGCGGACTCCAAAGATTGAGAGTTGACAATCGTTATCGGATTCGTGCTGGGTCCAAAACCCCAGCGGAGGAGCTGTACGGACCTGCTGAAGGCGGCAAGTCATTTTTTTCTGCATTCAATCGAGCAAAGACCAGAATGCGTTCACGGTAGAACGGCTCGCGCGGCAACTTTAAGAGAGGCACTGTGTGGTTATCCGAGATGTACCACGCTGTTCGAAAATTCATCGGTCGGCTGACCCACGCAAAGCCGGCCTCTAACGAGATCCCGCTGCCTAAGAAGATCATAGTTCAGCTCTCCGAAAGTATGTTCGAGCTGCTTCAAGATGCGACCGATCGCTCGGGGCTCGGCAGGAGCATAGTCGTCAAGGCAATACTCGCAAGCTTTCTCAATCATGGGCGGTCTACCGAGGCACCCTTCATGAGCTCTTGGATCGGGTCAGCGGCCAGATTGCGAGGCTCGAGCGTGAGATCGCGATTTTGCTGAACGGTGGCTCAGAAGGCCGCTGGCGTTAAATCGACCAATGCTCGAGCCTGAACCAGGCGGCTGCAAGCTGAGGCTGAAACGCAAGTTGCCACGCGATCCATTCGGTCGCCGCCCACAGGAAGGTTAGCACGAGCAGATCAGAGCGAAAGACGCGTTGCGCTCAAATTCCCCAACCGACGCTGCGGAAGCCGGCGATGGACCCTATGCATCTTGCGCAGCGGGCAATGACGCATGGCGCTCCGCAAAGACAATGATCTCCAAAGACGAAGAGCAGTCGCCATCTTGGCCCAGCGCTTACGTCGAGATTCAAGCAAGACAGGCAACACCGGAGATCTGCTCAGGTCCTGCTGCTGATGCGCCGCCGGCCGGACCAACTTGAATTTGCGGTCCTTCCCCACGGTAGTGGTCTCGATCACCAGAAGAGCAGTTCAAGCGGTAAGGGGGGATTCGACGATGCTTTAGGCGCGACGTGCACTGGATGCGCAGCAATCCCGCGACAGCTTTTGGGTAGTCTACGGAAGGACACGGGGTCACCTCACGATCAAGGTCGCGCCAAGCGCATGGGAAGTTTGCACCTGCACAGATTGGCTTCCAGGCTCGGCGGCTCGGCGATCATGGTGCTTGCCGGCATAGCCGTGACAAACGCGGCGAGCTGCCCGCGGCAGGATGCGCTTGGCATGTCCCGCGTGCTCGCCGTCGAAGCGGCGATCTATCCGCGCGTGGGATTGAACAGCTTTCCAGCAACCCTTCCTCTTGCCGACCACGAGATCGTCCTCACCTTCGAGGACGGGCCGCGGCCGCCGAACACGGAAAGGGTGCTGGCGGCGCTCGCACGGGAATGCGCGCTGGCCACGTTCTTCCTGGTCGGCAGGTCCGCTGCGGAATTTCCCGAGCTCGTTCGGCGTATCGCCGCCCAAGGCCATACGATTGCGCACCACAGCTGGTCGCATCCGATGATGTCGAAGATTCCGTTCGAGCAGGCGAAAGAGGATATCGATTGCGGCATCTCGGCCGTTGAAATGGTTCTCGACGGCGTTTCGATCGAAAGCCCGTCAGCACCTTTCTTCCGCTTCCCCTATTTCGACGCGACGCCTGCAATGCTCGACCTCTTGCAGTCGCGCGGGATCGCCGTGTTCGGAACTGACCTTTGGGCGAGCGACTGGGAGAAGAGCTCAAGAATCTTGTCGAGCGGCTCGATGCCGCTCGTAGGGGCATCATTCTGCTGCATGATGCGCAGGCGCGGACGGCGGCCATGATGCCTGCGCTCCTACGCTACCTGCATGAGAACGGGTATCGGATCGTGCATTTGGTGCCGGCCGTCTCGGCCCTGAAGAAGGCCGAAGTGCCGCATTGAGTCCTAGCACCACGAATCACAACGCGAGCGAAGTGCCAGCAAAGGAAAGATCAACTACAGGGTCCAGAGATGGTTTGGGGCGATATTGCCCCTCGATCCGGATCGGTCCGCAAGTCACCGCCCCACCCACTCTGCCTGCCTGGTTGCGCTAACTTTCAAGATCAAACAGCATCCTTAGCGACCTTCAAACGCCTTGACCGATTTACTTGCGGGCTTCGGCGCAAATTGCATCCGCTCCTTCGTGGAACGGATTTGCTGAAGCGGACCCCGAAAGCCGGACCGGTCGACTAATTGGATTTTGCGCCGTTCCGTCGCAACCGACGGAGCGGAGAATGTCGCAGAGAACGAGACGGAAGATTGACGGTCGCCTAAGGCGAAGATCGCGCCCGAGGCGCTGCGGGAGCATGCGACGCTAGCAACCGCTCTCCGGCCGGAATAAATCCAGCCTTTGCACGGCACAGCCTCACGAACGTGACCAACCCGTTCTTGTGGGATCCGCAAATTTCGACGTTCTCGTTGCGTCGCATCAAAACCAAGCGAGAGCTGGTCGCCGCTCAGCGGGCGGCCGAGCGCCAAGCGCCTCCCGCGTTCAGCCACACTCCCCACACTTCAAAGGCACGCTTAGGCTCAGCGTGACGCAGTTGTCTATCTGAAAATCTTGAGGACTGAATCGCAAGGGGCTCCACCTGCGCCTCATGATTCGGCGAACACAACGCGCTGCGCCAGATATCTGCTGGCCGGATCGTGTCCCGTGGCGTGGTGTATCTGAGTGCGGGTCACCACGTTCGCCGGCATGGGCCGGATCGGTCAGCTGGCGATTGCCGGGAAGCTGACAGCGGGATCATCGCCCAACGGGGCGATGGTTTCCAGTGTCATGTAGCGGCCGCGCTGAACCGCCCACTCGTCGTTCTGCTCGAGCAGGATCGCACCGACGAGGCGGACGATGGCGTCTTCATTGGGGAGGATGCCGACCACTTCGGTTCGGCGCTTGATCTCGCCATTGACCCTTTCGAGCGGATTGGTCGAGTGCAGCTTGGCGCGGTGCGCAGCCGGGAAGCTCATGTAGGCAAGCACGTCGGTCTCGGCCTCGCCGAGAACGGCGGCAAGCTTCGTCAGTTTAGGGCGGAGCTGGTGCCGCCATTGCGCCCGCGCCGCCTCGGCATCGTCCTGGGCAAAGGCGGTGGCGATGAAGGCAGAGACGACGCGCCGTCCGCTCTTGCCGGCATGCGCCAACGCGTCCGCATGAAGTGCACGCGGCAACGCTGCTAGGTGAGCGCCGCGAGCCGAGGAACGACCAACTCATGAACAGTTCGTCGATCCGCCGCATCAGCGCCGGATCGTCATCGTCGTTGGCGATAGAGCGCGGCCGATAGACACTTGAGCGGGCGACGCCCAGCAGCTGGCACTGCCGGCGCACCGACAGCTCTCCATGGTTGCTGTCGACGAGCCCGCGGCGATCCGGGGGCTCATCTTTCGTGAAAAATCCCGTTCGACGATCAATGCCCTATCTTGGCGTGCAGCGTTTCCATCTCGAGCTCGTGCCCAGCTGCGCCGTCGCCGATGCGGCTCTCGAACGTCCGTGCCGCCTGATCCAGAAGCTGCTTCTTCCAGGCGTCAATCTGGTTCGCACGCATCTGATTGCACAGCGCCAGATCGGCCACCCTTGCAAAAAATCTGGCATGTTCTTGATCCGGGCCAGCAGGTCGTGTCCCAGGTGATGGTGTAGCTGGTTAGCGAAGCCGCTCGCGACGCGCGCCCCCACATAGCGCCGTAGCGAGCGAGCGGCTTTGCGGGTGGTCACCGATGATTTGTCGGTAAGGTTTGGGTTGCGACACCAACCTGATTCGAGGAACCACCGATGACCGACGACATGATGAACCTGCGCGCGCTCGTGGAGAAGAGCCCTGATGCCGATCTTCTGCGCGAGATGATCGGCTTTGCCGCCCATCGGCTGATGGAGCTGGAAGTCGAAGGCCTGACAGGAGCGGCTTACGGGGAGAAGAGCCCCGAGCGCCAGGCCCAGCGCAACGGCTACCGCGATCGGAGCTGGGACACCCGAGCCGGCACCGTCGAACTGCGCATTCCCAAGCTGCGCAAAGGCTCCTACTTCCCGGGCTTCCTGGAGCCGCGGCGGATGGCCGAGAAGGCGCTCACCGCTGTGGTCCAGGAAGCCTACGTGCAGGGCGTCTCGACCCGCTCGGTCGACGACCTGGTGCAGGCGATGGGCATGAGCGGCATCTCCAAGAGCTAGGTGTCACGGCTGTGCAGTGAGATCGACGACAAGTTGAAGGCCTTCCTCAATCGCCCGATCGAGGGTGATTGGCCCTACCTGTGGATCGACGCCACCTACGTAAAGGTGCGCCAGAACGGGCGCAACGTCTCGGTCGCGGTGATCATCGCGGTCGGGGTCAACAGCGACGGCCGGCCAGAGGTGCTCGGCATGGACATCGGTCCGTCCGAAGCCTAGACGTTCTGGACCGCGTTCTTGCGCAAGCTGGCGCGGCGGGGCCTGCGCGGCGTCAAGCTCGTCGTCTCCGGCGCCCACGAAGGCATCAAAGCCACGGTCGGCAAGGTGCTCAACGGTGACGGCGATGCTGCGCGCTGAGGGCCATGCCATTCATCGCAAGCGCGTGCGGCGGCTGATACGTAATGGGGATCGAGGCGCTCGGGCCAGGGCACAAGATCTTCCCCTATCTGCTGCGGGGGCCTCGCGATCGAGCGCGCCCCAACAAGGTCTGGTGCGCTGACATCACCTACATTCCGATCGGCACGGCTTCCTTTAGCTGGTAGCGATCGTAGACTGGGCGAGCCGGGCGGTGCTGGCATGGCGGCTATCGAACACGATGGACGTGTCCTTCTGCCTCGATGGGCTGCAGGAAGCCTCTTGCCGGCTTTTGGCGGCCGGACATCTTCGACACCGGGTGGCCAGTTCACCAGCGCGCAGCCTTCACCGGCGCGCTGATGGCAGCCGACGTGCGCATCTCGATGGACGGCCGCGGCCGCTGGATGGATAACGTGGTCATCGAGCGGCTCTGGCGACACGAGGACATTTACCTCAAAGGCTCCGCCGAGGGCCGCGAGGCCCGCGCCGGCATCGCTTCCTGGATAGCCTTCTACAACACCCGACGCTCGCATCAGGCGCTCAATCATCGCGCGCCGATGGCGGTTTGGCGCGGCCAACGAATTCCAAATGATGACCGGCTCGCGGATCAACCGATTAGCTGTGAAATGTACACCCATCGGCAGCCTTTAACGCAGCTGGGTGCTCGGTGTCGCTCGCAACCCGCACAGATCGATCCGAGCAGCGGTCCCAGCGCTGCGCTCGCGTATTAGAGATTCCGGTCCGTCACTCCGATTTTCCGGGCGCGCGCGGCGTCGATCGTCGCATTCAACGCGAGCAAGCTGGTCTGCCGCGCGATCGCTGCGATTATTTGGACGACGGTGCCGATCCGTTCGTGCTGGGGTGGCCAAATCAACCACGCGCTGATCGCGAACCTCGGTCTTGCGAACCGCGTCACGGGCGATATCGACCGCCTCAACCTGGCGGCGGGCATCAGCAATCGTTGCTGCCATTTCGCTTGTCGAGGCCGCAACACGTTGGACGTTGGCGGACGCCTCTTTCGATGAAGGCGCAACATGAATCGATAGCTCCCGGCTTTGATCAGCCGAACCAGTGAGACCTCGTGCCGCCCCTTCGAGTTGCGTGGGGCGGCCGAGAAGGTATCGATCACCTGCCCCACGGCTGCTTCAAATTCTCCGGCGAACAGAGAGAACTCGGCTTTGCGCTGCTCGGCGGCAGCCTCGCCCCTTTCGGCCTTGGCGTCCAGCTCAGCCTGTACTGTCTCGCGAGCTCTCAGTTTAAAGTTTTCCACTGCTTCGGCCATCTCGCCAAGCTCATCCCTCCGACCGGGCCTTGCAGAACCACATCACACTGCCTCTCAAGGAAGTCGCTTGGACTTTGAAACGTCATTCACGATCGATTAGGCAAAACACTAACCCAGCCTGCAGATCACTCGGACATCTTGTGACGCGTATACGTCTGGTAACGAGCACAATATGGCGGGGCCTTAGGAGCTGACCGGTCCGAGAACGCAGGCCGCATGCGTCACAATTTTCCTCAACCTTCCGGCGACTCCTCAACTGGGATGGCAAATCCCGCTTTTACGCGGTCTACTACGACCATTGTCTTGACCGCCTTGATGTTCGGGTTCGTGTAGAAGAACCGCCTGGTAAACTGCTCATAATCTTCCATGGTCGCCGCGGTAATGTATAGAAGGAAGTCAGCATCGCCAGTGACGTAGAATCCATTCACGACTTCGGCAGACGATTTGATGGCCTTCTTGAATCTATCGACTATCTCCGAACTTTCCCGTTCCAGGCTGACCAGCAGGAGCATTTGAATAGGCCGGCCGACCGCCTTCGGAGAAACGATTGAGATATCGGCCTCGATGATGCCTTCCGAGCGGAGACGCTTCAATCGTCGCTGACACGCCGTAGCGGAAAGCCCGACCATTTCCCCGATTACGTCGGAAGTTAGACGGTTGTTCTTCTGCACAATCTCGAGGATGCGAGCGTCTATTCGATCGTATCGCATATTCTGCTACCAATGGGGTGAACTTCACCGCGAAATCCCGCTACTTTGCAGAAAATCGACCCAATGGAGACTAAATGCAACGGTTCTCGACAAAAAAACTGATGATAGCAGCCGATTGCTCGACGAAGCTAAGCGGCGACAAGAGAACTCTGCGCAGACTATCCGGTAGGAGCACTCCGCCCGGCCCGACGCGTAAGTTGTGTTAAATATATACTCTACCCTAGAATGCGGAAAGAGAGATCTCGGCGGCCCAACGTCTAACGCGGGATTTGTCCCTGCATCTACCACGAGCTCGCAAACATTCGCGAGTGCGCCGCGCCCGTTTTGGTGTAGAAGGCCGGAATGCCGGCACCGCCCGCGCGAATGCGCTCGGCCAGCGTGCCCTGCGGGTTGAATTCGAGTTCCAGCTCGCCGGCGAGGAATTGCTGGGCGAACAGCTTGTTCTCACCATCATAGGACGAGATCATCTTCTTGATCTGCCGGGTTTCCAAGAGGCGGCTGAGCCCGATGCCGTCGACGCCGGCATTGTTGGAGACGACCGTCAACCCCTTGACGCCCGATTCGCGGATCGCGTCCGACAGCTCCTCGGCAATGCCGCAGAGGCCGAAGCCTCCCGACATGATCATCACGTTGTCTTTCAGAATGCCGTCGAGCGTCGACTTGGCGTCGGGATAGACCTTGTTCATGAATGACTGACCTGAAGGAGGGCTTAAGATCCGGAGCTGAACGCTGATACGTGGTCCGGACTGTAAGCGAAATCGTGGCAACCGTCAGCAATGGGCGATTAGATCTGAACTCTGTGAGGGCCGCGTAGCACCTGATTCGTACGTGATTGCTGAAAAGGCTCCGCAGAACCCGCTTGGCCGACTGCAGCACGGTAACCGTGCGCAGCCGATCACGGAGGCGCAAGAGGATCTGCCCGCTCACGATCAATGGAGTTCGCATGCCTGGGCATGACGTGCATGACTGCAGCGCGGTCGGTGCTGCGCGTTCGCTTTCTCCAGCGAAGGCGACCGACCTTCCGGAATCTCCCAGAGCTCGAGGTTGGCCTTTGCGGCGGCACAGACTACCGGGTTTGCCGTATATGAGCTGGATGAAAGAAAGTGCGCGTTCGATCAGTCGAATAGTGAGCTTCAAAAATGTCTGCACGGCAGAGTGTCACAGCGAGCGGAAGCGCTCCTCCTGTGATTCCCTTGGAATAGCAGACGATATCGGGCGTGACATTTGCCTGCTCGCAAGCGAACAAGTTCCGGTGCGGCCCCAGCCTGTCATGATCTAATCGGCAATCAAAAGGACCTCAGAGGTCCCGCAGACCCGTTTCATCTCTCTGAGTACCCAGGTTGGGTACATCAGCATCCCACCTGGCCCCAATATCAGGGGCTCCACGATAAAGGCTGCCGGACGCTCGTTTTGACATGCAGATGCGAGCGCATTGAGCGTTTCCCGCTCTCGACCTTTTGCGGGGAATGGAATGGATGTAACGTCGAACAACAATGGACGTATGCCGCATTGAAGACGCCACGGGCACCAACCGACATCGCTCCAACCGTATCGGCGTGATAAGGATGTTGCATCACCACAATACGCGCTCGCTCTTTTCCGTTGTGATGCTAATGACCGAGCGCCATCTTTATGGCCACTTCCAGACTAGCTGAGCCACTATCGGTAAAGAATACATGGTCAAGCCGCGCGGTGCGAGTCTCAGAAGGCGCGCTGCAACGTCCTCAGCAGGATCGTGGGCAAAGCCGGCAAAAATGATCTGGTCGAGCTTGCCTGCCTGTTCCTGAATGGCGCGTACAATTGGCGGATGGCAATGCCCGTGGGTCACGGATCATCGGGGCCCGCACCGTAGTCGAGCGCGACCCACCAGGATGAGATTGCGTCGATGATACGGCGACCATCTTTGTGGAGATACGCTCCATCGCCACGCACGACCTTGCTCATTTTGCCTTCAAGCGCGTGCTGTGTAAACGGATGCCAGATCGGCGAGGTCTTCCGCTGCGTCATGGTTTGAAATCGTTCTGGATGGAATGCGGACCTGAACGCAGCGCTGAGTGTTCTCGATGTGAGCGGAGAAAGCCAATGGCAATCGCCCCAAACAGCGCACCCCTCCCATCTCGCAAATTGCATTTTCGGTTTCGGCTTTTTGATCGCCGATGAATGCCACCCCAAGGATGGAATCTGGCGCCTGCGCAGCGCTTCTATCGACAACAGCGAGTGATTGATCGTGCCCCACTCCGTGCTCGTGCAAAGCACGACTGGAAGCCGCCATCGCTCGAAGAGTGTGGTGTCATCTAGCGGCACCATGTCCGCGCCGGCCCCCTCAATCACCAGCGGCCGGTCCCCGGGATCCGGCACGTTGAGCGAATCGATGTCGATGCGAATTCCGTCAAGCTGGGCGGCGTAATGGGGTGAAGCGGGCGTTCGAAGGCGACATACCTCCGGCACGATGCGATCAGGAGAGAGACCACCTAGCTTCGCAACTAGCTGGCTATAAGTCTCTTCTTCAATACCGGCCTGAATCGGTTTCCAATAATTGGCTCCGATAAGATTGGCGACCCCTGCGGCGAACACCGTTTTTCCGATGCCCGTATCTGTGCCGGTTACTACAATCCGCAGGCTCATCGAGGCAGCCCCCGGTCCCCTCAACCAGCGAATCAAGCATCGCACACGCGTCCTCCTCTCCAACCTTGAGCATCAACGATATTCGCAAGCGAGCTGTGCCTGCCGGCACGGTGGGCGGCCGGATTCCGCGAATATCGAAGCCGCGCGCCTGCATCGCCGAGGCGAGCCGCATCGCTTGCGCATTGTCGCCCACGATATAGGGCACAATCTGCGAGTTCGAAGGACATCGCAGATCGCGCGCCTTCATCTCGCGATGTGTGAACGCGACCAAGTTTGCCAAACGCTGCTGGCGTTCGGGTTCCTGCTGCAAGGTCAACAGCGCCTCTCAGATGCCAACGGCCATCAAGGGCGATGGTGCAGTCGCGAAGATAAATGGACGGCACCGATTGACCAGGGAATTGCGCATTGGTGTGGAGGCAGTTACAAGTGCCCCGGCGGCGCCCAGCGCTTTGCCGCAGGTATGGACGGCCACCAGATTATCGTTTCTCTCATAGGCGCCGTTAGTCCTCGCCCCTGCTCGCCGTACACCCCCAGTGGCATGCGCCTCGTCCACCATCAAGAACGCATCATGCTTGCTCGCGAAAGCCACCAAGTCTTGTAGCGGCGCGAGATCGCCATCCATGCTGTAGACACTTTCGACGACAATCCAGACGCACCCCATTCCGCCCTGGGACCGCCAATCGCGGATGACATTTTCGACGGATTCCGGATCGTTATGACCGCACATTCGATGCTCTGCCGTGCCCGCTCGTGCGCCTTCATGGATACTGGCGTGCACAAGAGAATCAAGAACGAGTAGATCGCCCCGCTGCGGCAGCGTTGTCAGGATAGCTAAGTTTGCGATGTATCCGCTCCCAAAGAAAAGCGCCGTCTTCGCCCCGAAGAACCATGCAGCCTCCAGTTCGAGCCGTTCGCGTTCGTCGCAAATTCCACGCAGAAGCCGTGATCCGCCGGCTCCAATCGGTGCGCCCGCCTCGAGCGCGCCCAGGAGGGCCTTTTTCATTCGGGGCGCACTCGCGAGGCCCAAATAGTCGTTCGAAGTAAAGTCAATGCCCGCGCGAGATTTCAAAGTTCGCAAGCGGTTGTCGTCTTTCAGGGCATGCAAGGCCCTAACATAGGTTTTCGGCCTTGCCTATACCAGTGGTTTTCATTGCGCACTCCGGTGACAACTACGAGCCGACTTTGATGGCCGCAAAGGTCTACAATTGAAGGACCCGCCGAGCAGCTCCTAGCCCGCCAGAATTCGGTCTTCTCGGTCGACCAGCACGACGCGTGGCGTGAACGTCTTTGCTTCCGCCTCGTCAAACAACGCATATGCAGCAACGATAATTTTGTCTCCGGGCATCGCCAGTCGCGCGGCCGCACCATTCAGGCCGATTATGCCCGACCTGGCGGCGCTTCGATCACATAGGTGGCAAACCGCGCTCCAGTGTCGATGTTGTAGATTTCAACGCGCTCGTTGATCAGGAATCCAGCCGCTTCGGATAGGGCGCGATCAATTGAAATCGAACCTTCATAGTGCAAGATCGGCTTCGGTCACTGAGGCCCGATGGATTTTCCCTTTCATCAATGTGATCTTCATTGTCCACCTGAGCGGGCGTTCTTCCGCATCGCGCGCTCGCAGAGCCGCTTTCAAGCAAGATTAGACTCGAGGCCGAGTCGAGCCAGCAAACTCGCGTCGCGGTCGCGCTGTGGGTTCTTCGTGGTCAGCAGCACATCAATGAAGATGGAATTTGCCCCGCCAGGAAGCACAGCGCCTGCAGTTCATCGGTCATATATAGGCGTCCGGCGGACTTCCGGACGACGCTTTTCGGCATCATGATCCGGGCGGTCGCGATCAGGCGAACCAACGCGATCGGATCTGGGCGCTCAGCCGTGTCATTGACCGGCACGCCCGAGACTTCATTCGACAGGTTGTTCGGAACGCTTTCAGGATGGCTCGGCAGATTGGCGAGTAGCACCAGCATGCCGAGCCGGTCTTCGACGCGCTCGCCCATGCCGATAATTCCGCCGCAGCAGACCTTGATTCCGGCTTCACGGATGCTTGCCAAGGTGTCAATCCGGTCCTGCAAGGTGCGAGTGGTGATTGTCTTCCCGCAGAACTCCGGCGAGGTGTCCACGTCATGATTGTAGAAATCGAGGCCGGCCCGGCGAGCCGAGCAGCCTGCGTGGGCGTCAGCATGCCGAGCGTCACGCATGTCTCCGCGCCAAGATCCTTGACTGCGCTAACCATGTCGCAGACCTGATCGAGTTCGCGATCTTTCGGACTGCGCCAGGCCGCCGCCATGCAGAAGCGGGTGGCGCCGGCGTGCTTAGCGCGCCGCGCAGTAGCTACCACAGCGTCGGGATGCATCAGCCGCGTGGCTTTCAAACGATGTCGTAATGCGCACTCTGTGAGCAGTACCCACAATCTTCTGGGCAGCCACCTGTCTTTATGGTTAGCAGGCTTGCCGTTTCGACGTGATTGGGATCGAAGTTCTCGCGATGAATGCTCTGCGCCCGATGCATCAAATCGGAAAATGGCAGGTCATAGAGCCCTTCCGCTTCGGCACGATTCCAGTCACTGCGGACCGGGACGATGATTTCGCTGCCGTTCCGCTGGTGTCCTACAGCTGCAACCATATAATTGGTTCCAACTACCTAGGTTGTCCGGGGCCACCGACAAAAGAGCTTCTCCCCACACTCGAACGAATAAAAATCGTTAACTTTCATATTGATGCGCACACATCCTGCGACTACTCCTGCGTTGACGCAGAAATCCGTCGTCCAGCGCAGCTAGAGCATCCGCCGAGCATGTTGCGGTGTCTCCTGCGGCGATGAAGTAGTTGCGGCATTTGGGTTGCTTTGAAGCGATCAATGATGCGACCAATCTGGCTCCAGAGGGCCGTCGGCGATTCGTTGGGCAACCTGACGCAAGAGCGCCTTCAGCTTGGCGAAGGCGTTCTCGATCGGGATTGAAGTCGGGGTTGTAGAAGGCAGGTAGAGCAGGATCGCCCCCTCAGCCTCGATCATCTGGCGGACCCTTGGTCCCTTGTCGCTGGAAAAGTTGTCCACGACGACGATGGCGTCTGGCGGAACGTCGGGGATGAGAACCTTCTCCACATCGACTTCGAAGGCGCGATCGATCGGTCCGTCGAGGGCGAAGGGGGCAATGATGCCGCTGGAGGTGAATTCCGGCTCGTGGCCTTCCAATGGACCTGGGGGATCCCGACGTTCAGCCGTTCTCCACGCGGACAGCGGCCGTAGCGGCGGGCCATATTGGTCGAAGCCCAGGTCTCATCGATGACGACAAAGCGCTTGGGATCAAGCGCGGGCTGGCCCTGGAGCCAATCCTGGCGCCGTTTTACGACCGACAGCTCTCCATGGTTGCGCTCGACGAGCAGCGGCGATCCGGGGCGTTCATCTTTCGGACCTCTTCGGTGAAATCCCGCTCGACGATCAACTGGCCGATCTTGGCGTGCAGCTTCTCAATCTCGAGTTCCTGCCCAGCTGCGCCGTCGCTGATGCGGCTCTCGAACGTCCGTGCCGCCTGATCCAGAAGCTGCTTCTTCCGAGCGTAAATCTGGTTCGCATGCATCTGATAGCGCTGCGCCAGATCGGCCACCGTCGCATGCTCCCGCAGCGCCTCCGGCGCGATCTTCACCTTCAGCGACGCGTCAATCTTCCGTCTCTTCCTCTTGATCATTCTTCGCTCCGTCGTTGCGGCGGAACGGCGGAAAAACGAATTAGTCAACCGGTCCGGTTTTCGGGGGCCACTTCAGTCAGAAGATCATGCCGATGGTTAGATGGTCCACCGCCCACAGCGGCGGAATGGCGAGACAAAGTGGACAGCGGCAGGGCTGCTCTCGCCTTGGCCCGGCCTGGGCAGGGGGACCGCCGTTGCGCCGGTTTCCGTGACGATATTGCGCGCACGATAAAGCTGTCCAGTTTCCACCAGGCATCGTGTAGGCGTTTGGCGGCCAACTCACGCCGCGCAAATTCTCTATCGGTGAACCTCGGAGATGGCTACCCAAAGGGCAAGGTGATGGTCTCGTTCCCAGCCGTGTCGCTCTCCTTGGAGGCTCGGGCATGTGTCGCGCGCCGCCTCGATTCGCTCTCCCATCCACGTCATCGCCCTAGCCTACAAGTACTCTCGTGCAATCGCGCTTTCCGGTCGCTGTAAACACCCGGCTGCGACTGGAGCCTTGGCCTTGTTGCGCGCGACTACCTGCAGAACGTATTTCGGCGAAATCTGTATATCGGCATGATGGGCAACAGATGGCCTCTTATACTCTACTTCCATCGGCATAGCAGGTCTGCCCTGGGGGTCTTCGACGCAGAGCGACGACTCTCTTATGTAGCGTGCGCCGCCCCTTACCTCCACAATTCCTAAAGCCATCATTGGTCCTCGAAGTTGGAGGCATTGGCCAATAGGAGGCGGATTTGACCAGCCAGCGTCGTGCCAAGCCCGGCGAAGTCTCTCTCGGTCAGGTTGCGGCAACATAGCGGTGCAGCCAGGTCGTAAATCGCTTTGATCAACGTTGCTCCTCTTTAGTCGATGAATTTGATGCTATGGGGATAAGCGGAAACATTGAGATAGCGATGCGTTATTTCCTCATCAACGGCAATGTCTTGTATCGCCACAATGCTCACCCACGTGCCGGACTCTTTATCAGCCCACACTCTTTGTGCATTTGGGTTCGCGGAGTGGTTCATTAGCGAACTCAAACCGAACACAACGTACCCCGTCAGAGGATCCGCCTTATTCCTTTCGTGGCGCACGAAGTAGTACTCCAAGAGTCCCGTACGATCTAGCAGCTTGGCCGCAGCATGATCAAATCCCCAAGTAGGAGCGCGATCGATTACATCTCCGGTTTTGAACGCAATGTTTGCAAATACGCCGCGGCCCTTTCGTGGCACAGTTTTGACGTACAGCGCGTTAGCGCGATCAAAGACCTTTTCTCCCATTGAGTCTGCCTTACTAGTTTTGAACATTGATCGTTTCCTTCGTTCCATTCCTCACGGCAGGGTCGTTGTTCCGGTGATATCGAACGAAACTTGTGCCTTTCAGTCGACGTTCTTCGTCGACCAGTGCTTCACGTCCGAGAGTGAAGAGTAGCTTATTATCCAGCGTCGGAGACCCGCCCAAGAAGGATAGCTCCCAATATGAGTGGGTGCCTTAGTTGCGTCGAGGAGATTAGGATAAGTTGCCGAGAGGATGTAGTTCCGGGCAACATGGCTCAGGTGGGCGGACAGCTCTTTTCGGAATTGGGTGACGTACGAACCTCTCCTCCGAATGAGTGGACACTTGCAGTAGGCGCGTTGAACCCGGAGGTATCGAATGGAACGTCGGCGGTCGGCCGTTTACCGAGGAGTATAAGCGGAAGGTTGTTGGGCTCGTCCTGTCGCACGGCGGCTCGGTTACATGGGTCGTCAAGGAACTGCGCTGCAGGATTCAGTGTTCGCCGGTGGTTGGAGAGCCGAGGCTGGATCCGGTGTCGCGCAATGCGGCGTCCCACAACGCATTACGGTTGCGCCTGCATACCAATCTCGAAGCCGATCCAGCCGTACAAGTCGAAATGTAAAACAGGATGATACCCAGGCTGGCCGATTTCCTTGGTGCGTTTAACGACCCATTTGACGAATTCGCGAAACCTCTCGCCGGGCCGAACTTCTGCGTGAGTTGATCAAGCCATGCGGAAGCACGTCCACCGACTTGAGGATCATCTTATCGACGTTGATTTATCTCGCATCCCCGCTCTGGGCGTAATTGGCACTGGCTTCTCAGGTAATGGCAGGTCATATTCGGAGCAGATTACTTCCGCCAGGGTTCTCCGTCCAATATGCGCAGCAGCGCGAAGCAAAGCTTGGCTCACACCATATTCAATGGCGAGCGGTAGACGCTTGTTCTCATGGAATGCGAGAACACGGTCACAGGCACCAACGAAATTGGAAGCGTCGCAACCGGAAAGCCGCGGGATCACAATAGATCTCGTGCGCGCTTCGATCTTGTCGAGCTGAAACAACGGGCCGCGACCTCCTGCGCCTGACTATTGCACGTTCATCATGTCGCCCCACACAACTATCGTCCGACATGACGAGGCCGATGCTGAGTGAACGTGAAGACATCCGGATGGTCGTGAAACCCTGCGTCAGAGGGACGCCCAGATAGCAAAAACCATCCTGCGCAGCGCCGCCGCGTATTGCCGCTTGATCGTCATAGAAGAAGCTTCCGTGTCCGGGAGGCAGAATCACCTCTTTTATGGTAGGCTTTCATTGCACCTTCAATAAGGGTTTTTCCCGCTTGGCTGGCATCGATGTGAAAGACGCGTCGGAAATTCGGTCGCAGATCGCCACATCGGATCATCGCGTTCATCCGCACCACAAGTAAAACCCGGACTTCCAGGTCGGCGGCCAATCAGAAGTAAATGACTTTTGGAGGTCGAGCGATGAGCAAAGTCAACATCCCCCCGCTACTGACCATGATTTACGCTACTCCAGAGAGGCACACTTTACAGTTCGTCAACACTCAGGTGATTGGGTCACCTGTGTGCGTAGACGTTGGCTCCGTTTAGGCTCTGGAAATCCTCATCCCTTTCATCCCCGCAACCATATCGCTCCGATGAGTACCCGAGTTCTAGGCGCGCCGTACGTACGCCGTTAATTGATGAGTTTGCAGTCGCGAGGAGACTGGGAGCATTCGCTTCTCACCTCACGAGAGCCGGTGAAGATGTGGGGTCCGTATTCAGTCACGTTCACTTCGTCTCTCTTCAGTCTATCGCAACGGTAGAGTCGCTCCGAAGAAGCTATTGACGCACGCGTTAAGTTGAAGGCTGAAAGCGACCCGGCTCCCAGAGTTTCTGAACCAACGATGCGGCTCAGATTGCTCGCGTGCGACGTTCTCTGCGCATTCTGGTGGATCCTCGTGATCATCAGGCCAGCATATGCTCGGAGCCAAGCGCTTCAATGTGTCTGCGCGCTGCCGCACATGAGGAGACTGCTGCGACATGGGTTTGGGCAGCAGCCTCGCTCACCAGGTGCAAGGGCACCCGTAGAGCTTTGCGCAGGTGGACTGCGCTTGCAAGCGGACCACCTTGAGGCAGAAACGTGACGCACAGCCAACCGCGTAATAAGCTTCAAGAGTCGACGTTCAGCTGTAGGATACGTTACCAACTTGCGCTGCTATCGTTCCTAATGCCGATTGCACTTCGCACGAACTGTGAAGGGTCGCCTACCACGCTGCAACGGCATTGCAACAGGCGAGGAGGTCCGTGCGGCACCGCTATCCAATTGAGGCCGGACACTCGATAGATAGAACCCCTCCTCGCCACAATGTTAGACAGCATGACCGCACGCAGAGCCGTCCGTCCGTGCAAGCCCGACTTCAAGTCCACCAAAGGACCAAATCCGGTCTTGCAAACCCGAGAAAACAGTTCAGCAGAAGGCGAGGCTTCCCATTGCCTGACTGTCGGGTCACCCCGTGAACATAGCCGCCGTCGATGAGCGCGATATCTCCTGCTTTGAGCTCAAAATCGTGATAAGGAAGGTCCTCAAGATAAGCAGTTGAAAAGGGATAGCCTGTAGTCTCCAGGCCTTGCGATTTTCGGTCACTCTCTGTCGGCTTATGGCTCCAGATGCGCAGATTGCCACCTTCATCGGGCATACTGGGGTAGAAGTTTAGCGCTACAACCGTATTGTTCGCCACCGGCGGAATCTCGCTATCTTTTCCAGCCCATAGAACTTGGGCGACGTCGTCGTGGGGTTCTAAAGAATACATCCCTGTTCCAGACCAGCAGATGGCACGACAAAGATTAGCTTGACCGTGCTCCGAACGAGCCGGCCGCAACTCAATTCCCTGTTTGTGAAGCTGGCCTTTCAGCGCGTCGAATAGCGCGCGAACCGGATCTACCAGATCCGCAAAAAGGGCTTCCACGAAAGGGCGCGCACTTTCCGCCTCGGCAAAATAGGTGGCTGCATTCCTGCTGTAGTGCGATGCGCCGACATATTGTCCGGGAACGCCATCCTTGCGCTCCTTGAGACCGGGGTTTCGCTTAAAGTTCGTGGTAATCTCCTCGGCCAGCTCGGGACTGAATGCCTGTTTGATGTGCAGACCGGTGATCTCACCCTTGAGGACTGAGATGATCTCCCCAATCCTGATCGAGCCGGTTCGTTCTTTGGTCTTGAGAAGCGAGATCGTTGGCACTTGAGACAGCTGGGCAGTTGCCATTTGCTTACTCCTGTATTGCCTGCTTGAGGATCGTGATGCCACGGTCGAGCTCGTCATCTGTGATTGTTATCGGCGGGAGGACTTTGATGACGTCTCGGTTTTGTCCCGAAGATTCGATCAGCAGTCCGTTTGCGAAAGCGACATCGTGTGCGCGGTTAACAATTGCATTCGAGCGACACTTGAGGCCCGCCATCAGACCGCGGCCTCGCTTTTCTTCAATGCAACTCGGCAATTTGGCGACGAGATCATCAAGACGTCGTTGCAGTTTAACAGCTATCCGCTCCACGCCAGCAGTAAATTTGCTGTCTGACCACATTTTGCACATGGCGCCCGCGGTCACGAAAGCAAGATTGTTGCCTCTGAAAGTGCCGCTATGTTCTCCGGGTTTCCATATGTCTATGTCGGGCCGAATCAGAACGATGGAGAACGGATTACCTGAGCCGCTCAGGGATTTGGAAAGACAGACGATGTCCGGTTCGATTTTTGCGAATTCGAACGAGAAGAAATCACCTGTTCGGCCTGCTCCTGCTTGAATGTCGTCGACGATGAAAACCATGCCGTGGTCACGACAAATTCGCTGAATTTCCGTGAGCCAACGTGCGGACGCAGCGTTCATGCCGCCTTCTGCCTGGATGGTCTCCAGAATGATAGCGGCGGGTTTTTCTATGCCGCTCCCGCGGTCGCCCAGAACGTAGTCGATGTAACTCGCTGAATCGCAAGCTCCCTGTGCATAACCGTCGTAGGGAACGCGGATCACATCGTGGCGAGCCACGCCGCCGAGCTCCCTGGTAGATGCTGAACCTGATACAGCCAGGGAGCCAAGTGACATTCCGTGGAACGCATTTGTAAATGCCATGACGCCGGAACGGCCGGTATATTTTCGGGCCAGCGCAAGGGCCGCTTCGTTAGCGCTTGTGCCAGTCGGTCCAGGAAATTGTATTTTATACGAAAGGCCCCTCGGCTTCAGGATCGTATCAACAAACACTTCGATAAATTCACGTTTCGCCGCAGTCTGCATATCAAGCGACAAAAGAATGTTCCCGCCGGCGAGATAATCAATTGCTGGCGCAAGGATATTGGGATTGTTGTGCCCGTAGTTGAGTGCGCCGGACCCCACGAGGAAATCAATATAGCTCTTGCCGCCCTCGTCCCAAACCGTCGCCCCAAGCGCCCTCGTAAAGACGGTGGGAAACGACCGTCCATAACGACGAACATTAGATTCATGAGCGGAGAAAACGTCAACATTCATCTTGGGGATCCGTGTGCATGCATCTCATTGAGCGAAAGGGACTGAACACGTTTAGTTGGCGACAAATGTTCAAACTGTAGCGACAGGGTCATACGATGCTTGGACCGTTGGTTTCGTCGATTCAGCTCCTAGCGAGTCTTTATCCAAGAATGGAGAACAACGAACCTACTAGGCTGGGTAGTTTTTGTTGCAGAGACGCTGACCTCGCCCGCAACAGCTGGAACGGCCGACGTGGCAAGAGCTTTTTCAGTTGATTTCACACATTGGGACGGTGCGGTCATATATCTCCGGCCTTCGCGCGGCACACGGCCGCTGGCCTCGAGCTAAACCAATTTTATGCGCGTGAGGGCATCGGGGCGGTAGCTTCACTCGTTTCGGGATTTCCTCCCATAGTTCATCGGCTGTTGTTGCACCTTGCCCTCTGCCGGCCTGGGCAGGTCAGATCGCCTTAGCCGTCACTGCGTCCATCGGACGGCGACGAGGGCCTTGATGATCGCCGCTGTAATGCCGCCAACGGCAGGGATCGTGGCCAACCGACGCATGTTTCGACATGCTTGGCCACGACGATTGCGCGCTCGAGCTGTCGATCTGGTCGGCTGAAGCTTCGATTTCATCGGCAACAGCCGTTAGAGCGAAGCGCGCGAATACGGGCAGACGCGCAATGTTTGGTCCCCACGACCGCGACCAGCGCCTCAATTTTTGCCAAGCCGGCGGTGGCGATGATGCCCAATTCGGCCAGATGCGCGCGCAGGGCCTTGACCGCCTGCGTTCGCTGCCCGCCCAGAAGCGCGCCGGTGTTCAGCACCATGGCGCCCCCCCTGCTGCTCAGCCGTTTTGATCGGGACGAAGCTCATGGGGGTCTCTCAGGTGACCGATTCGCTGATGGCCCCTGCGTCCGCCGCATCCGTTTTTACCTCGCTTGACGACGGTTTGACATAAGCGGACGGAATGGGCCGCAGCTCATGACCGAGAGCTGCGAGCTCTCGCACCCAATAGTGGGCGCTACCGCAGGCTTCCATCCCCATCAGGCATGGCGGGAGCTTCTCGAAGAAGCGGAGAGCTTCGCTGCGCCGCAGCTTCCGGTTCAACACAGGCGAGCCCTCCGCCGCCGTGAACCTATGTTGGATGGGTCGCAAGCAGATCTTTGGCTTGAAGTACCAGCGTGGATTTTCGACCGCACGGCATATCCTAACCGCGGCTTTTGACAGCTCATCCGATTGTCAGCATCGAAGCACTTGCGGCGCTCTCTGCGCTTCTCGATCTGGCGATAAGGATCGAACCCCATCAGTAGCCCTGCTTTCTGACGCATCCAGAGCCTCGCATGCCCAGGATCGGACAGAGCCGCAGTATCGAGCGAGACGTACCGACACAATAGACGATCGCGGTCGCAGCAGGGAGATGGATCTGTCCGGGAACGGCCTGCCGAACGACGCCATCGGCACGCCCGCATGGCTGGAGCTGCCGGCGGAAGCTCGGGCAGCCCTCACGAGCCCGATGGCGCAGTTGATGCTCGAGCAGGCTGCGACGACCACCACGTCGCCCGCGAAGGAGGTCGGTTATGATCTCTGAGAAGGTCAGGCCACATCATCTGGAGCCAAGGCGATTACGTGCGCCAATTCTCAGAGCATCAGGCATTGTACAGCCGCGAGAGTAGCGCGTTTCAATACGCCGTGTGGGACCGGCTGACGGCGCTCGGGTGGTCGGAGGTTGATGTGATCGATGATGATCTGGGGCGTTCAGCCGCCGGCGGCGAGTGCCGGATTTGACCGAGTGGTAGCGGAATTTGGCTTGGCAAGGCTGGTGCGGTTTGCGCCCGCAATGTCTCGCGGTTCGCCCGCAACAGCCGGGATTGGCAGCAACTCATCGAGATATGAGCGTGGGCGATACCGTTCAGGTCGAGCAGGAGACTACCGCATCCCGGTGTTCAAGGCCGCGGAGGACGCGATCGAGCCTTGGCTCATCCTGAAGTTCGCCCCAAGACGCTCCGGCTGGCGGCGGAAGGGGGAGATCCAATCTCTTCTGTTGGACGGTCATTAGATCTTCGTTCGCGCTGCTCTCACAACGTCCGCCGCACAATCCATCACCAGAGGGCGCGGCAAACCCAAAGCTCCCACAGGAGCGCTCGTAACCAGCGAAACCTCTTCTCATCAATTACATAGGCAGGCGGGTATTCCGATGCAGGTTTGCCAACTGCGCCAAGTCTCCACTTTTCCTGGGCCTCCGCAAGGGGCACGAAGCAGTGGGCGTTGAGGCATTCGGCCCGGAAGCGACCGTTGAAGGCTCGATGAAGGCGTTGTCGGTCGGCTTTCCGAGCCGCAAGAAGACCAGGGTGGCGCCGCGCTGACGGCCCAGGTCAAGATCGCGCGATACGAACTCGCTACCTTGATCGACGCGGATCGTTGCCGGGAATCCCAACTTTAAGTCGAAAGGCCCCGAGGCACCGTCGCTACCGCTGAAGTTAAGGCATGTGGCGTAGGCCGTTCTCTTGTTTAAGCGCAAGCACGCGCACGGCTCTCAATATGATTGAGAAGGGCTATGGGACTCTTGGCGCAGCTGTTCGTCTGGTATTTCTTAAGGGCGGCTCCCCAAGCAGTTTCTAGGTCAAACCCCAGGTACCGGACGTTTCCGACAACAAGTTTATGGCTGTCGGGATCACCGATCGCGCAGGAACAGGGATAGAGGTCGCCGTTTGTAGAGAGATAGCCCGAAGCGAAATGACAGTTGCATTCGGTGAATCGAACGTTCGGTGGCTGCCTTGCCACTTCGACGAGAATTGGCGTTAGCAGCTCAAGGCGCGTCGAGGCCTGTGCAGCCATTGCGATTAGTGCCGTCTGAAGTTCTCTAACTTCCTCAGCCGAGTCCAAACATGCGTCTTCGTAGTCGAGAGCGGCACCTGCGGCGAACATCGGCATGATTCTTAAAGTGTCGATCCCGATCGATGACAATGTGCGATAGGCATCCAACGCCCCATGGATGCTGTGCCGATTCACAATCATCCTAGCCTGCACCAAGGCCCCGCAATTAACTGCTTCTGCCATCTGCCGGAGTGCCTTTTTGTGAACTCCCCGCTTCGTCTGAATGCGGTCAAGCGCCTCCGCGCTTGCAGCATCAATATTGAATTGGAAGGCGAGCTTCTCGCGATCGTCGAAGATTGATGCCACATCACGAATTGGAACCTGACCAAGTCCCCCAGTGTTCAACTGGACATGAATGCCTCGTCTGTTTGCAGCGTGGGCCATCAGGGCCGCAGAGCGCGGAAACACGACTTTGAGAAGCGGCTCACCACCGGTTACGATGACTTTTTCCAACCTATGTCGTTCAACGAGGAGGTCTACAAAATTAGTGATTTCCCTGATAGTCAACTGTGATGGATCCCGGCGTCTCTTGGATTGATATCTATACTGTTCGGGAACATAGCAGTGCTTGCAATGAAGATTGCAGTGGGAGGATACACTTATTTTGACTTTGCCAAAAACGAGCGGAGGCAAGTTGCGAAACGGCATGAGGTCCTTCCAACTTTTGATTATTAAGGGCTAGCAGGATTTATGCCAGCAGGAGGCGCCGGAATGTTGATGGCTTTTGGGGCACAATGTCGCGGCCGAAACACCCTGTTGAGTTCTATACATCGTCCTTTCGAGCGGAAACACGCTCCCCATGGCGATTCAGAAATCGCGAGAAACCGCCGAGGTCGCGAGCTCTGCACTTCTTGACAGCAGGTCAACATACTAATTCCGGACGCGCCGCGGATCACGCGCCACAAGGGGCGCGCGTCGGCCGCATGCAACCATAGAGGTCGTGTTCGGGAACCACGTCGGACGTGGCAGGACCTGATCTACCCGCCACTCGGCAGTCCTACGAACTCGACGTAAATGCGCTCGCCGCCTGCGGCAGCTTTGTATCCGGGCGGTCAACGGAGCACATCATTCCAGTACCCAGCACGTGCACCTGCAAGCTAGGAGAAGCTTTGTGACAATCACGTACATTTCTTCCCGGAGTGCAAATTCAAGCGGATCAGGTCTTACACGGAGAGAGGGCCGGGCCGCGTCGCCAGTGTTGATCTTCTCGTCAAAGGCGCACCACCATCGGCGTCGTCAATGCCCGCTAGATCCGTGCCATCGAAAGCAGGGTTGACCTACATGGGACATGAGCCGTGCGGTGGAGACACTGACAAGAGCGTGAGAAGTCCGGGGCAGGCCCCGCAATCGAGGGCCAGAAGGCGGCGTCTCCATTGGATCGACAAAAACAGGTCGCCCACGACCGTACCTCAGGACCCCTTTGGAGATACAAAGCGTCCTGAGTGAGAAGCTGCGCCGTGCTTTCGATGAGCAGTTCCGGAGCGACGGAATTGGGACGGTGAACCCTGAGGGGCGCGCCTAATCCTTGCCTTGGGGCGAAAGGGTTTCTGGCCGCTTGATCGTGCTTTTCCGCAGGCTTTGTCACGTTGGGTCCTTCGACAACTCCGAGGTGCTGCCAGCGGTGCACGTCGACGGACAAAGTTTCGGGTCGTCAGAACCGCGCTTCGGCGAGATGAACAAGTTGGGATCCCACCCTAATAGTGCCTCCCGGGCTCCAAGAAAGCGGTGTACTCCAACGGCAGTATCCGAAAGCGACAAGACATGTTCAGTGTTTGACCTAGGCTATAGTGAGCCAGCACAAGGCAAAAGACGGTGCCGGGTGCAATGCCCTGGCCGTTATAACCGGTGAAGGCGATCACATTTCGGTCTAGCTTGCGGAGGCACGGCAGGTTGTCCGAAGTTCGCCCGATCGTGCCGAGCCAGCCGGATTCGAAAAGCAGATGACGGAGGAGCGGAAACAGCCTGCGCAGGGACCTCACAGCCCAGGCCCGGTGAACGCACGCACCAATGCTTGAAAGCCGCGACGCTCCCGAACACGACCAGAGCGGTCGAAGCGAAAGGAGGAGAGAATACACGGGTGTTCCACGCCCCTTGACCGTCGGGCAGATTGAGGCCTTCAAATTGTCTGGTAGGGGTCGCGTGGCAAGATTGACGTAAAGGCAATCGGATCTGCTCCTGCCGAATCTGTGACCAGGGTCCCTTGCCGTAAGCATCGGTAGCGATGATCACCCACTCGGCATTCGTAGACCCCGTTGCCGCGCCAATCGTCTAGCGCGAAGCGGTATCGCTGGCGGCGATGACTTCGATCTGAGTGAAGACCCTAACTCCAGCCGCGAGAGCGACTCGACACAGGCCGCGCACGTAAGTCAACGGCTCTATCGTGCCCGGGCGCTTGTCAAGCAGCGCACCAGTGTTGTTTTCGCCGCCGATTTTCTTCCGCGTCTCGTCCGCTTTGATCACGACTACTGCAGTAACGCGCTTGTCCCATTGGCTCTCGATTTCCTGCAAACCCTTGCGTCCAACGGCACAATGCAGAGTACCGGCGCGCTCAGCTTCGCATTCATTCGATGAGCCGTTCACCCAATGGCGAGCCCAGCACTTCTACTAGGACAATGGGGATGCTCCACATGCCTGCGTTAACCAGCCCGCCCCCCGAACCGCCAAAACCCTATTTTGGATACTTCTAGCACAGCGGCCTGCACACCTCTTAGCAAGATGTAGGGCGGCAGAAAGGCCGGTGTAGCCCGACTCAATCACACAAGTCGGCTCTGCGTCGCCCACAAGCATGCCGGTATAAGGCGCGGGTGGAGCAGTCATCTCCCGCAGTCCGTGCGATCCCAGATTATTTCTCATATGCTCGGCCCTTCCTTTTGGCTATCGCCCTCGATGCTTTCAGTTTGTGATCGACACCGCAGCAGTCAAGCATGACGTCCGTTCGCAACGCGTTTCTTTGCTCAACATGCAAGACATCGACGCTAACCGCCTCCTCGCGTGAAACTAAGCCTTAGCTGCGCACTTGCCTTGGGCGGAGCTCAACCAGCGCTCAAGAACCTCGTGTACTTGAAATCACCCTCGGCGGCTTGTCGGCTGCTAATGCTTCATCGACTTACTGCAGGTCCTCCTCGCCAAAATGTCGATATCTGGGATATTCATCACCAGCCGGAACGGAGACTTCTGAATAGATCATCATCTCTGCAGGAAGACCTCGGACGTCTTTCTGTGAAACAGTCCACCCGCCGAATATTCCGGCTCGTCTTCGAAAGCGGCAATTCGCAAGAGGGCCCGCAAGCACGACCAGATCATCTTTGGCGACTCCCATGATCGAACTGAAAAGATTACTACGCTCCTTCTGAGATTTCGCGCCCGCGGCCGCGGCTCTGTCACAAAGCAGCACGATCTCTTCCCAGGAAAGGTCAGTACGCGCTCTAGGCGGACTTGGGAACTGGAGGGCGAGCTCGGAGCATAGAGGAACTCTTACAAGACTGATAAGGGCGGCAGCAAGGGTCGCCTGGCCAGCACCTGCGTCGAGCGGCACGGGAATTTCTGCGCGCCTGCTCGCGGGAGCCACTACGCTTGCGGTGACGCTGGGACTGACCGCGCCCCCACTGATGACTACCTTCGATCATTCACGAAATGAAAGGAGCAACACCATTTGTCCGCCAGTTGGGCACGCACTCGGCTCGCACATGCAAATATCCTACCCACGACACTGCGGCGTGGCCATTCCTCTGGAGAGCGCGGCTAGCAGACAACCGCGCTGACCGTATACCGGCGGCACTTTGGGAGTCCCCGCGCTCTGCAGCAGTACTCATCATTGCGTGCCCACCGATCTCATCCCTCGGGCAAGTCGTCCAACCAGCAGGCATCTTCCACGTGCGGCCGGGAAAAGATCCTTCCGATCTTTTCGGGCATCTTATTTTGATGATATCGCATATACACGCGGCCATCATCTCCCAGATCGAGGATCTCGATCTTGCCCGTGTAGTGGGACATGATGTATTTGAATGTCTTCTGGATGCCGCTGAGACGTTGGTTGATGCCGCGCGTAATCTCTAGTCCGCGACGCAATGAAACCTGGAAGTGCGAAGCGCCCTTGACCGGCCTGCCCTGAAAAAGATAGTAAGCCCGCACTCCGATTTGATGACATTTGGCAAAGGTCGCCGCCAACACCTCGGGATCATCATTGACTTTCGCGAGAAGAACGGACTGATTGAGGAATTGTACGCCCTGTGCGCGCAAGGACCGAATTTGGCGCACCGCATCGCTCGAAATTTCACCGATGTGATCGAAATGTGTAACGATTATAGCAGTCTTACCCGTTTTTGGAGTCGTTGGAACAAGGCCGGTAGAGCGGAATCGTCAAAACGCTTGGGCTCAAAGGCCACCATTTTCGTGCCGAATCGAATTGACTCCAAATGTCTGATGGGCAGCAAATGATCAAGAATCTCATTGAGCTTGGCGGTGCTGAGCACGAATGGGTCGCCTCCAGATAGCAGCACGTTCGTCATTTCTGGGTGGTCGCGAATATATTGAGCAACCCTTGCGAAATCGGGTGCAACTTCATCGGACTCCTTGCCGACTAGGCGCTTGCGAAAGCAATAGCGGCAATATGAAGCGCATCGGCGCGTTGCAAGCAACAAACCGGTCTGGGGATACTTATGCTGGAGGCTGAGCACGACCGTGTTATCGTGTTCGCCGCTCGTATCTAAACTGCCACGACTCTCGAACTCCTGAAGTGAGGGCTCCACAATGTTTTTAAGCTGCTCGTAGTAAGCACCGTTGGTAATCTGATTGCGGTAGTATTTCGTGACATGATGACGGGTGATGTTGCTGGCTTGCAATTCACCCTCAGTGACGACCCGCCTCCCTTCGATGAATTTCATGACATGCCCTCTAACGGGCAGGGAATTAGCTGCGCTCGTCATTGCTACATCTTGTCCTATCGTGATGAGCTGCGTCCTGACCCGCAGGCCATTTACTCACAGATGGGACACGGTGAACAATGTATCGAAGCCTACTTAACTTGGTATGGAAACTTGGAAGCATATGTTGACGAAGCGGCGTCGGCAGGTAGCTGCTAGCGACAGCGGCGGCGCGCTCCTGAGCTGTGGGGGATCGCTTCCGCACGTTTTTCGGCGCCTCACCGGTCTCGTCCGACGAGCTGACCTGACGCCAATCACCAACGCTTTCGGTTGTTCCAATAACGATCAGCTTCCGATTCATCCGAGCAATAATCCGGCCGATGCTGGCTTCGGAAGAGGACGTCGGCGGCACATCCGCTCGCTGTACCAATGAGCGAACCGCGGCAGGTAATCACACTCGTCATCACGCTGGAGCCAATACTCACCGGTCCGATGAACATCTCTAATCAGGCCAAGAAGCACTCCCAATTCCTCCTGGCCGAATATGTCGGTCCCATCGCCTGAGCTCAGCGAACTGACGGCGCATGATAAACAGCGCAATCATTCCGGCGCCTAGCTCCGCGATGGCTTGACTGGCCAACACTCCGCTGAAGCCAGAGATGACGGGGAATACCATTACAGCCGGAATGAAGAGATAATGCCTCGCGAAACACACAACCGCGCTGAGACGCGCTCTCCCGAGCGATTGAAGCATCGCCGTGACGACACTCTCAACACCATACAGCCCAAAAAAGAGATGGAAGACGGTGCAGGCAGAAACGGCAATCTCCCTGACGCCATCGCTATCGCTGAACAGGCTGACCAAAGGTCGGGCAAAAATCATAACGGCCGCGGAATATGTAACTGAAAGAGCGACAGTCACAGAGAGCATGACCTTTGCAGCCCTCAGTACACGAGCAAAATCGCGTGCGCCCCAGCCAAAACCCAGGATAGCTTGAGAACCCATACAGAAACCGCTGATAAGCAGTGCGCCAATCGTTAAGAGTCGTACGGCTATTCCCACGGCGGCGATGGACTCTTCGCCGAAGGGCGCAGCTGCTCCGTACAAGAGCATAACGGCAATAGCAGATAAGATGCTGGTCATGGTCGCTGGCGCCCCCACGAAAGCGATCTGTCTGATGGGATCCGCTCGCAACGAGATGTGAGATATCCTGACGAGGACGGTTCCGTCTCGCTTAGTAAAATACGCGATATAGAGGCTAATAGCCGCAGTCTGAGACACAAGCGTTGCAATAGCGGCGCCTCGCACACCAAGGTCCAGCACGGATATGAGCACCGGATCAAGGACAGCGTTCAGGATGAAGGCGGTCATCATCGTCCACATGCTGAATCGTGTGTTGCCTTCGGCTCGGACGATGAAGCCGTTGACGATGTTCATAAGCATCAAGGTGCATCCGAACAAAAGTGTCGTCGCGTAGTCGAGCGCCAGGGGCATGATGGTTGGAGTTGCGCCGAGCGCTAGGAAGATCTCTCGCATGTTTAGAAACAGAGCGACTGTGACGGTGATGCCGATTGGCGCGGCCAGCGCGAGAGCGGTACTAGCGCCTCGACTCGCCTCCAGGTACTCACCAGCACCAAGATGACGAGATATGAACGACGCTGCTCCAACACCTATCCCCTGTCCGGCCGCCGCGAGCAGGACCACGATCGGCAAGGTCATGCTGACAGCTGCGATCGCCTGCGCGCCGAGTGCGCCAACAAAGATTGCGTTGACAACCTGCTGCAACGCATTGATCGACAGGCCAACAACAGACGGAATGGCGAGCCGTAGGATAAGTCTGAACAGACCGGGGTCTGATAGATCGATGCGCGCGTTCTTGTTCGGCATCACATCGTGATCGGCCTCGGCGGCGAATTCCGCATCGGGCTCATTCATGAATGAAGGTGTCCCGAGATCTTCCGAATTTCGCTGATCGTCTGCAACAGCTCCCGTTGCAAGTCCGTGCAAAGATGGCGAGTCACCTCATAACAGCGGTCAGTCCGATCTTGATCCCGCCAGTACCCAGCGCTGAGACAGCGGCCCGCGATGCACAGTTCGCCGGGGGCTCCAACAGGCACTCTCTTCAATCGTGAATCGAGCACGTAGAGTTTGACGTTGTCGATTGGCCGCCCCACCGGCACAAGCGCCGAATTGTCACCGGCATCCGACGTTTCGTGCACGGCTGCATTGGACACACATTCCGTCGCACCATAGAAGTTCCACAACGGCACGCCCGGAAAAGACGCACGCCAGCCGGCGGGCAGCGAGGAAGGCATTGGTTCGGCGCTGCTTGTGACCAATCTCAGGGCGGTCCTTTGCGGTTGCCGTTTCTGGGACCCAATGAGACTGGACAGGACTGGCGGAGAGGCAAAAAAGCGTGTCACGCGATGTTTTGCCAAACTGCACAACAACAGATCCGGATCTAGCACCTGCCCTTGGGTGAGGATCAGCGTGGGCACACCTCTCAGAAGCCCACCAAAATACTCCCAAGCGGACGCAACAAGACAGGCGGACTTCTGGACAACCATGACGTCGGTGCCATCGAAGGGAAAGCACCGCCACATCCAGTTCAGCCGGTTGAGAATGGCCGCTTCCGGTATAAGAACCCCCTTCGCCCGGCCTGTTGAGGAAGACGTGTATATGATGCTCGCAATTCGGTGATGTGACGGCGTGTCGCTGGATTCGAAACTATCCGTCAGCGCCCTGCACCTATCTAACGTCAATAGACAAATCGAAGGTATGTCAAAGCCAGTCTCCGTGGTATTTGCGTGAACCAACACCTTTTCCTGACTATCTCGCACGATATGTTGGATCCGATCAGGCGGATAATCCGACGGTTTCGGCACGACAATAGAGTGCAAAGCTCGCGCCGCCAGCATAACCGCGGCAACGTCAGGCGGCCGGTCGACCAGCATGGCGACCATATCGCCAGCGCCCACGTCCAAATCCCGCAGGAAGGACCTGATAGCTGCTACGCGCTCACGCAGCTGGCCGAATGTGACTTCCCCGAACTCGCCAAAATATGCTACCTTGCTGTGATTGGAGACACTGATCTGCTCGAAGGCTTCTACAAGCAGACATTCAGACTCATATGGTTGCCTGGACCCCTCGAGCGAGTTCAGTAGAGTGACGTCTGACGCGCTGAGGCAGCTCAGCTCCTCAATGGGCACAAGCGGTTTATCAACGCAGGCGGCAATCAGACAGCGCAGATTGTTGGCCATGCGAATAGCCAGATCACTCGAGAATATGTCTTCCGCATACACCAGCTGGAGCGCAATTTCATCGCCGTGATCTTGCGCGTACAATGTTAGGTCGAATTTGACATAGCCTGTGTCGTACTCGCGGAATGTCAGAGCCAACTCGTCCCGACCAACGGGTTCGGCGGCCTCGGAGTACATGTTGAACATGACCTGGAAGATCGGTGATCGACCCGGTTCGCGACATAACCTTGTATCCCTGACCATCCATCCGAATGGATAGGCCGAATTTGCGATGGCATCGCTGACTAGGCCCTGGATGCGCGTGGCATGAGCAGCAAAGGACTGACCGGCATCGATCGCGGCACCGATCGGCAGCATATTCAGGAAAAAGCCGATCATGTCGGCGCTGCCAGGTTGATCCCGTGCAGCGTGTGGCATGCCGACGACAATATCGTCCTGACTGCTATACATTCGTAGCAGCAGCTGGAAGCACGCCAGCAGTGTTGTCGACGTGGTGCAGCTATTTTGGCGCGCGAATTCTCTTACGCGACTGGAGAGATCGCTGCCGAGCAGCACTGGATGCGAGGCGCCGCGGTATGAATTTGTTTGCCGGCGCGCCCTTCCAAGCGAAAGCACCGGCGGATCATCACCAATCTGACGACGCCAATAGTGACGTTGGCTCTCCAGCCCCTCTGGAGAAACGTGTTGTTTTTCCCATGTCGCGTAGCCTGAGAGTGACGCACGGTTATCTGGCCAAGGGGCCACGGCATTTAAATATCTCTGCTGAAGATCTCTGAGCAGAACAGAAATCGACCAGGCATCGAGGATGATTTCGTGCGCGGTGATCAATATGAGATGATTGTCAGGACCAAGCCGGACCATGCGCGCGCGAAACAAGTGGCCCTGTCCGAGATCGAAATTGTCTTTCAGCTCCGTTCGCCGAAACTGTGCGATGAGCTCCTCAGCCTCGGAGGAGGTGAGATGAGATACATCGATCAATTCAAGATTGGTGCATGGCGGAGCATCAAAGCATTGAACCGGACCGTCTTTGTCGATAAAGCGCGCCGAAACTGCCTGGTGGGAATGAATGACCTCGGTCCAGGCGCGATTGAACCGAGCTAAATTGATGGTTCCCTTAACCCGCAGCCCGCCTTGAATGATGTAGTTCCTGGCAGATGGATCGAGCTGCGCCAAAAACCAAAGGTGCTCCTGGAGGTGCGTCAGAGGTGATCGGTTTCGCTTTTGGCATGTCAAGGCCGTGCATGGATTGAGCTCAGTGCGAGCCTCGATCGAAGCGGCAAGAGATCGAATTGTGCCATTCAGGACCAGTCTGAAATCCGCTCTCACTCCGAGCAAGGTCTGCAACTGTCCCAATATAAGCATTGCGCGGAGCGAGTCTCCGCCGAGGCTTATGAATTGGTCATTCACACCTATGTTCTCTATACGCAAAATGCCGGACCAGATTTGACGTAGCCGGAGTTCGAGGTCTGATTGCGGGTCCTCGAAGGGCGTTGACAATAACGGCCGAACACTCCCCGGGTCAGGCAATGCTGCAAAGTCGACCTTTCCGTTCCTGGTCAGTGGAATACCGCTGACGTGGATGATTCTTTCCGGAAGCACGTAGCTGGGGAGTGCCTCAGCAAGAAACTTCTGAAGATCGCTTTCCGCCAGTTCAGCTGGAGCCGACACATACGCAACCAGCCGCCGCGATTCGGCTTGCGCCTCCGACCCAGCTATATCTCGCGCCGTAAGCTTTACACCGGCGCAGATCGAGGCGACTGCGACGGCGCCATGCACCAAGGGATGAGCGGACAAACGAGCTTCGATTTCTCCCAGCTCGATTCTGTGCCCGCGAATTTTAACCTGACGATCCCGTCGACCGAGACATTCCAAAAGGCCGTCGGAACGGAGGCGCCCAAGATCACCTGTCCGATATAGGCGCCGGAAGGACAGGTCGTTCGAGAACGGGTTTGGCTCAAACGCATCCTTGGTGCGGACATGGTCATTGACGTAACCGGCAGCGACACCGACGCCGCTAACACAAATTTCGCCGACTTCTCCTACATTGCAGAGCCGTGGTCCGACCGCGACATAAACCTCAACGTTTTGAATTGGCCTGCCGATCGGCACATAAGGCTCGGCCAGCGCAGGCGGCACGGAAACCAGATGATGCGTCACGCCGTCTGCGCACTCGGTCGGCCCGTAATGATTGAGAATGGAAACGCGGGGATATAAGGCAAGCCACGCACGCGCCAATCCGGGCGTTAGAGGCTCTCCGACCGTAGAAATAATCCGCAAGCCGTCCATGCCTCGCTCTGCCGCGGCAAGCGATCGCAGATACTCAACAAACACTGCCAGCATCGACGGAACGAGTTGGACGACGGTAGCACCGCATCGTTGAATGGCTTGAAGGAGCGATGAAGGCGATCTCAGTGTCGGATCATCGATGATCGATGTAGAGGCTCCGACGCAAAGCCCAGAAAGAAGCTGCCAAAGCGAGATGTCAAAGCAGTGCGATGCCGTTTGCGCGACGCAATCCGTCCGAGTGAGACTTAGGGCATCGATCTTTGCCGCCAAATGATTATTTAGGCCGTCGCGCTCGATCATTGCGCCCTTAGGCTGGCCCGTCGAACCAGACGCAAACAGAATATAGGCAAGTCCATCCACATTCGCGGATGGCACAACAGACGAGGTCTGCACTGGGCGCAGTGCCGCCTCCGCCTCTATAGCTACGAATTGAGGAGCTACTTTGCTGCTCTTCTGGAATAGGCTGAACGAATGCGGCTGGTCTCGGCCCATCAACAAAGCGCAGCGGCTCTGCTCGATCATGAATGATGTACGGGAAGCCGGCAGCGATGGATCGAGCGGTAGGTACGTTGATCCAGCTTTCAAAATTGCGATGACCGCCGTCGCCCAGTCGAGGTCCCGCCCTCCCCAATAGCCGACAACCGCGCCGCGAGCACCCTGCTCTCGTAAGGTCCTTGCAAGGGCATCCGATCTTGATCGTAGCTCCTCATATGTGAGTTCGTCTGCGCCGTGCCTCAGCGCAACTCTCTCCGGATCCGAACCTGCAAGCCGATTGATCGCCGTGACCGCGTCAACCGGTTGACGTTCCATAGACTTCTTCTTGCCTGATTGATTTTCCGTAGGCACGTGCCCCGCCATTCGTCGCCTTCTTCGGCGCCCAAATCGGAACGCCGGAGCTCGTCATCGACGTGTGCATGCGCAGCCACCCTGATTCCGCACGTCGTAAGGTTTTGTCCGTATGACCTTCTCGATGTTCGCTTCTGGCTCAATGATCGGCAGAGGAACAGGAGGACGCTAGGACCCCGCGGCCACTTTGGCACCTACCTACTCTTGTAGTGGACCGGCTATCGTCTGCATGTCACCCGCAATCAACGCGCCCACAGGCTTGTTACGGCTTGTGATTAGCGTGTCCGATTTCCCGGCACTTGAGCCGGCACCACCAACCCATCGAGAGCGTGTTGCCCACCCCGATACAGCTTGTACGGACGAAGGGCTTCTTACCGTAACCACCGCCAGACCGATGGTGTTCAAGCCGGTGATCGCCGCAACAAGGACCCGGCGCCGCCTCAGCATTACAACGAGTTATCGAAGCTCGCAGCAGCAGTCCCAAGCATGGCCTTGAGTTGTCATCCAAGTGCTGGCACCGGCAAAGCGCCCGATCACCTCGTCACCTAATCCGAATAGCTCCGGGAGATTGATTTATGACTATGGATAACGCGAGCTGGAAACTGAGGCGTCGTATCCTCGCGTAGCGCCCCCGGCGGCGAGCACAAACCGCTCTGGATGGACGCAGGGCATATTTCCCGGGCGGCGAACGGTTGAACGGCTGGCCATCGCAGGGACGTATGGCTCACGGAGACTTCGATCGACAGAGACGCAGCCTGCCCAGGGGCGGCCTCTTGCGTGAGGATTAATCCATCGCAATGCGCTCGCCAGACTTGCTTGATGAGCTACTCGACCACTTTCCACGGCCTTTGCGGTCTCGGGCGCGGCATATTCCTTTCCGCTCAGTTATTCGGGCCGGTCAATTCAACGATGCTGGACTGCATGAGCAGCATCATACGCGCAACAAATCTCAGCCTGCTGATGCTGCGAACGGCGAGCACTAGTTCGGCTTGTGCGGTCTGCTCACCGTATTTCCAGGCGCCATTTGTTCCCCCCAGGCAGTCCGCCGGTACTAGATGTGATTGCGACCTTAGTGGGCTGGGGGAGACTTTAGATGTTTCGCGTTAGGTTGAGATTTTTTGTCCGCCAGACAACGCGCAACCTGGTGGCAGGTTTGGCGGGGCAGTGCCAGCGCTCGCATGAAAGGTGGCCGATGTCACGAGGCCTAAATGCCGCAGCGGGATCTCTCCTCTGGCGATCGTGACCGCGGCAAGGCCCAACATCACGTCCCGGTTGATGCCGAAATGAAGGCGATACAGCCACCAGATTGCGCAGCACCGGTCGAGATCAGAGAGTGCCCGAGCGCGCTTTATTGCTGCTGCGACCCGCGCTATTGGCTTCATGACACGTCTCATCTGGAAACCTGAACGTCTCGGGACCAGTGCTCTAAATTTGGTGAGTTTTTGATCCGTGACCGTCGGCTGTCGCGCGCATGCGTCAGCAAAGGATTGTGAGCTGAGGTTCATGTTTGCCATGGCATTGCGCGTCTCGAAGCTTGATGGGAACACGCATATGTGCATCCGACCTCTCCGTAACCTTACGATGCAAGTCCTGCTTCCCAAACACCCAGATCTGGTAGTGACAATTGACAGCCCTCTTATGCGGTAGTTACGCGGTGACGCGCGTTAGTTCGCAGACCAGATGCTGTCGCATCACCCCGATCGGAGTCGATGGCGTTGGCTGCACCTCGGAAAAACGGCCTAGGCTCTGGCGGCGCGGGCTCGGAGCTATGTGATATCGCCTCAACTTATCGATGGCCGGTTCACAATCTGACCTTTATTCGCGTCTGATGAACCCGCTCCTCGCGACTGGCCGTTATTTGGAGACGGTGATCCACTGCGACTTCCTGCCGCTGTGGGGATGCGATCAACAAATGGGTATTCGTCATTTGAACAACTCGTCGGCCGACCACCTAAACCGATTGACAGGCGATATAGCCAGGGTATACGGCAACGCTGCCCGCCCACAGCACTGGTCCGGTTACGGTCGACACCACGTTGCGCAGCCTGATGTGGCCGAACTTAGCGCGCAACACCCACTCTCTGAAGACGATCCTTCAACTGAACAGGCTACTAATGCATTATCATGTTGTGCGCACACGCATGCTCTAAGACCAATTTTCTAATCGCGATGATCGGGTTCGTCGAAGTCTGCCCTTGCCCCGCCTATACCGCAGAGAAAGTGCTTTGTGCCAGGCTTGAGAGCGATCGGTTTTCATTTTTGACTGCGCGCGCTGATGAGGCGGTCAGCGGCCGTCAGCGGGCATGGTCCCCAATCGGCCACAACAGCTGCTGTTCGTTTGTGAATTGCCGCACAGGCTCTTGAAAAGCTAGCGTGAGTACAGAGCCGCTAGGGCTAGCGAGGCGTGGTAGAGACAGCGCCATTACCAGAATGGGACAGCGCCGAGTCACGTTCCTGCTACCCCAATCTGCAGCGCAGGCGCGGCAGGGACAGCGCCGGTCCAGCCCCAACCGACCGGCGCCGAGTCGCGCCCGCGCTGCTTTCGGCGTCGGAGAAACGACCCTGGCGCACCGCGCGTGTGGTCTTTCAAGCGATCTCTTCCCTGCCCCTCGACTAACACCGCCAACATTCTTCATGAGCGGCAGCGTGGAGTCTTTTTCATGCAGCGGAGCGGTTTAGTATGCTGGGCATCTCCAATTTCTCCGCGAGGTAGCGGATCAGCGTAGAAAGCAGCGGACGATCCAACCAATTCAGGTAGGTGATTGGCAGTCGTACTAAGCCTACAACTTGGCGGCACTCTAGACGGGCGAGGTATCAGCGTTCATACGGAATGGGGCAAGGTGGTGCCAAAGTTACCGGCGCGTGGCAGGGACAGCGCTTTGCAGGGATTGAGCGCCGAGTCACGTCGCCGGTGACCCTTGAGGTCGCTGGTGCGGCAGGGACAGCGTCTTTGAAGGCTTGCCCACAAGTATAGTAGGTGCCCCGCGGGACCTCTCGGCAATACCACTTGGTAGCATGGCGAGGGGCTTGCCACCTCCCTGGAGCAAAGCCGGCCAGCGACACAGACTCTTGCGGCATCTGCCAGGAACAGCGCTTTCAGGGTTTCACTACCCGATCGCCGAGCCACCCGCTAGTTCGCTAGCATAGCGGCTAGCAGGAGCAGCATCGGATTCTTTCCATAGCGCCAGTTGCGTCTGCGCTGCTCTCCGTGTTCTGGAACAACTCTTTCCAGACACCCTCGTTGTTCGTGGGCCCGCTGGGCAACATCGAAGTCTCTCAGCTGAGTGACCTTGGGGTATGCCGGCCCGCGGCGTTCGAATGGCCCGGACAACGCCCAAGCCGAAACCTCTCAGCTAGTCTCAAGCGCGCCGAATAGCGGTTCGTTCAGGCTCATACATCATGGGTAAAGATACGCGCGGCATCTATTCGACTTCATTGGCGGATCCAATTCGCGACGTCTCGCCGCTTGCCCTCGCGCTATCGCCTGCGCGTTCCAGGATCGTGTCCCCAGTGATGGTGTAGCTCGGTAGAGCGAAGCCGTCCGCACGCGCGCCGTCAGATAGCGCCGTAGCGGGCGGACGGCTTTGCGGTGGTCACCGGCAGTTCGCCGGTAGGGTCGGGTCGCTGACACCAACCTGATTCGAGGAACCACCGATGACCGACGAGATGATGAACCTTCGCGCGCTCGTGGAGAAGGCCCCGGACGCCGATCTGCTTCGCGAGATGATTGGCTTTGCCGCCCAGCGATTGATGGAGCTGGAGGTCGCCGGGCGACCGGAGCGGCCTACGGCGAGAAGAATGCCGAGCGCCTTGCCCAGCGTAACGGCTACCGTGACCGGACCCGGGAGACGCGCGCCGGCGCGGTCGAGCTGCGCATTCCCAAGCTGCGCAAAGGAAGCTACTTCCCGGGCTTCCTGGAGCCGCGTCGGATGGCCGAAAAGGCGCTCACCGCGGTGGTGCAGGAAGCCTATGTGCAGGGCGTCTCGACCCGATCCGTCGATGATCTGGTTCAGGCCATGGGCATGACTGGCATCTCCAAGAGCCAGGTGAGCCGACTGTGTGCCGAGATCGACGACAAGGTGAAGGCCTTCCTCGCCCGCCCGATCGAGGGTGACTGGCTGTATCTGTGGATCGACGCCACCTACGTGAAGGTGCGCCAGAATGGCCGGATCGTCTCGGTCGCGGTGATCATCGCGGTCGGCGTCAATAGCGACGGCCGGCGTGAAGTTCTCGGCATGGACATCGGTCCCTCGGAGGCCGAGACGTTCTGGACCGCGTTCTTCCGCAAGCTCGCTCGGCGCGGGCTTCGTGGCGTCAAGCTCGTGATCTCCGATGCGCATGAGGGCATCAAGGCCGCCGTCAGCAAGGTGCTCAACACCGCCTGGCAGCGCTGCCGCGTCCACTTCATGCGCAACGTCCTGGCCCATGCCGGCAAGAGCGGAAGACGCGTCGTCTCCGCCTTCATCGCCACCGCCTTTGCCCAGGACGATGCCGAAGCGGCCAGGGCTCAGTGGCGCAAGGTCGCCGACCAGCTCCGTCCCAAACTGCCAAAGCTCGCCGCCTTCATGGATGAGGCCGAGCCAGACGTGCTCGCCTATATGAGCTTCCCGCCTCAGCACCGTGCCAAGCTGCATTCGACCAACCCGATCGAGCGCCTGAACGGCGAGATCAAGCGGCGGACCGAGGTGGTTGGCATCTTCCCAAATGAAGACGCCATCGTTCGCCTGGTCGGCGCGATCCTGCTCGAGCAGAACGACGAGTGGGCGGTTCAGCGGGCCCGCTACATGACGCTGGAAACCATCGCGCCCTTGAGCGATGATCCCATCGTCGGCTTGCCCGCCGTGGCAGGCTGATGCCTTCCGACCCGCCGGAAAATCGTCGGTGACCTGCCGTCACCTACACCACGCCATGGGACACGATCCGTTCCAGCTCGACACTGCGAGACTTTGCTCTCTGGACGCCACTCTTGTGCGGTCGGTGGAGGCTGCCAAAATAGGTTACGACTTGCCGTACCGCGTTTGATTTGAACTGGTCGCTATACTCGACGACCCGACCGGCGCGCATTCCTTGAGCCTCAGCTTAGAGAGTTCGCCGTCGCGCCTCTTGAGCGGATGGTAGAGCCTAAATGTCCGTCTCGTCGCTGATGGCAGCGTTCGGAACGCCCACAAAGATGTTGTACCGGTAGACGAAATTCTCTGAGTCCAAATAATGAACGAGATTTGGGTCCCTGAAACGCGCCGTCTGCGCTGATCCAGGGATAAAGACCAATATAAAGATGGCTGAACGGCTGTCGCTGCGATCGCGATAGTCAGCGCGCCGGCTCATTTGACCGGAGCTGCACCTCCATTGCGATGAATGGAGGAGCATCGCCTCGCTCAGTCAGCATCTTTGCTTGGCTCGAGGCCGTTCGTGCGAATTGGGCAGCGGAATCGAACCGCTGCCGAGGCAGCAGTTCGGGTGAGCTTCGGCCAGCCCAGAAAACTGGCGCCGCCGCGAACTGAAAGACGGTCGACATACCGGCGCATATGCGGCCCGCTCCCATAGCGTCCAGGAAGGGCGATACGGTGGCTCGCATACCTTTCAAATACGGTGATGTTTTTATGTCGGTTATAGCCAGTGGTTTGATGACCGTCGAAATGGCTGCTTTCGCGCATGAGAGCTCGTGCGCTTGTGGCTTACAATGTGCGCCGGATCCGCGTCCAGCGCGGTATTCCGCAGGAGCAATTGGCTTACGATGCCGGAGTTGATCGCTCCTACATGAGCGGACTTGAGCGCCAACAGGCGAACCCGACAGTCGATCTTCTCGATCGCCTTGCCGAGACGCTCGGCGTAGCTGTCTCCGAACTGTTTGTTCGGCCATCCAAGGGCGCCCCGCCACCCGCAACCTTACCTAAAGGCCGCAAGCCGAAGCCCGCACGCGGCAAAAGGACTTAGCCCTGGCAAACACCAGCTGAGACACTGATGTCGTGCGCTCTCGGCGTAGGCATCGCGCTCGCACGAGGATTTTATGCGTGGCCGACGCAGATGCGCAGCGATCCGGCCATGGACATCGAATATTGTGATGGACTTTGATTCTGGCGCCGGAGCAGACAATGGCGGCTCGAGACGATGAAGTTCCTCTAAATGCCATCCGCGCGTTTGTGACCGTTGCCCGCGAAGGCAGCGTCACGCGCGCGGCCACCACTTTGGGGACAACGCAAAGTTCGGTCAGCCGTTATTTGGCTGTGCTGCGGGATTATCTGGGGGCTGACCTCATCGAGCGGCGTGGACGGCGCAGCGATTTGACCGAGTTCGGAAGGCTTTTCGCAAACGCAGTGTCTGAACCGCTCGAAACCGTCAGTTTCACGGCGAAGAGAATGCGACGCCGTGCAGGTGCAGGAACGAATCGGATCGTGGTCCGCACATCACTATCGACCTTTGCTTTCTCTCTCCTTATTCCAAATCTGCAGGCTTTCTCTTCTGAAGCGGGTGGCGTTATCGTGGACATCATCAGCTCGCTGGCCCACCCGACATCTTCGGATGATTTCGATATTTTGATTACACGGGATCTTTCCGTCATCGAACCCGCCGACAGTTGGGAGATTTACAAAGAGGAACTGGTGTGCGTCGGCCCGCCAAATCTGGTCGGAGGCAGAGAGCTCTCGATCGTTCGCTCAACGCCTATGCTGAACGTTACATCGCGTCCCGACATCCTGCCGACATGGCTGAGGGCCATGAATCTGTCTTCGAGCGACATACGAGTGGGCGCCCGGTATGATCACAACTATCTTGCTCTGCCGGCAGTCATGACGGGAAAATGCCTTCTTGTCGCGCCGGAAATCATCGTCGGAGATCTAGTCAGAGGGGGCGCTTTGCAAATCATCCCTGGCACCCGCACTCCAAGTGGCATGCAATATCGCGCTTACGCCGTAGATCGCAGCGCGCACCCCGAGATCGCACGTTCTTTTTGCCGATGGCTGGCTCGTCTTTGCAAGAAGGTCGTACTTGCGCAGGCTGCCTGAGGTCTAGCGGTCCCTCAATCCGGTGTAGGCGGAAATCAATGTTCAGGTCGAGAGCGCTCAGTTCAAGAAAACTATTCAAGCATAATCCGCAAAGCCTACGGAGATAGCGACCCTCTGTTGCAGCAAAGACGCCAATATGACAGAGCGGAGCGCAAAGCTTTATCCTTTCCGCCATCGTGCCAGGCAGCAAAGGAATTGGCTGGCCAGCACGGAAGGTTGGCCATTTATCACGTCGCAACCCACTACTTGTCATCCCTGCCTTTGCGCTTGTCGAGCAATGCTCGCCAGCGTAGGCGCATGAGGCGTTGCCCCAGCTTAACAAGTCGAATAGTTCGGCTGCGCAAATCGTCTGTTTTCCAGGCGCGCTCGGCAATACGACGACTTCCAAACAGGCCTTGCGCGATTTCGCGATAGCTATTTCCATCCTGCCATCCATCCACTGCGCGCAGCGCAAGGATTAGCCGACGCTGCTTCAAGGCAGGCAAAGCAAGAGGGGGCATTCCGAGCGCCCGACGCTCAAGGGCGAGCCAAAATCGACGTGCGGCCCCCAAACGAAGCTCGAAATCGGCATCGAGCGGCAGATCAACGACGACAGCATACCCGCTCACCGGACGCTTTCTTAGCCAGAGGCGATGCTTCGTGCCCCCGAGCGGCACGATCGCATGCCATCCATCCGGCGCACGGCGAAGCTCGCTGGCCGGCAGACTGTCGAAATCGAGCTGATAACTTCTGGGCGCAATGCAGTTGGCCGCCCGCACACCCAGTACGGTCGGCAGTACCTCGGGTGCCCAAAAGACTGCTTGCTCGGCGAAGGTCTTTTGCGGATCAGCAGGAAAACGAGAGCCCCCACTTGCGTCGGAACTCGCCCGCCGCTGCGCTTGAACGTTCGCGGCGAGATAGCCGCTTATAATCCTCTTGGTAGTCGCGATCCCGGCGCAGCCACTCCCAGGCCAGGTCGGCAGCATCCGCCTTCTTCAGGCCGCTGTACGCTTCCTCAGATCTCCAGTCAGTATCCGGCATCGCACCTTTCCCGCACAATCTTTAGACGCGGCGAAATGCAGCCGATGATTGTGGCGCTTTCCGGTTGCTTGCCTCCCGTGTGCACGCCCTGCACGCACTTAATCGATGGAATGATCAACTTTTGCGATTGGACGCATTCCGACGACCCTGGCATGCGCGCGGATCATTGTTTTGGCCAACCGCTACGTAGCAGATCCCGATAGCCGTGGCCCGCTAGCCACTTGGCCCGAGTCAGATGACTTTCGAACGTGCGTCGCGCTCGATCCGGTTCAACAGTGGGGTCAAGCCCAAGCACAATTCGTGCGATTTCGCGCCAATCTGCCTTGTCAGCGTCCGCATCAAGCAGTCGCGTGTAGGCAACAGCGTGCTCCCTGTCATATGACGTGAGTTCGTCGACGCTGGGCGCCAATTCTGCGATCTTCGGCTCGGCCGGCACTGCCTGAAACTCCCACCCAGCTGAAAAGTCTAAGGAAATCAGAGCAACGATAACTAATCTGAGGTCGTTTTGGTACCCGTCCGATGGTCGCACGCCGACCTCCTTTTCGTTGCTCAGACGGCAATCGCGTATCGGCTCACATTGAGCTGGTGGCTCCATCCTGCGCTTTCCTTTTCTATCGCTGTCCATACTGCAAGCGATTGCAGATGTGCCCTGTAACTCGGTTGTCGTTGTTGTTCCTGGCGGAAGGCGTGGTGGTCCGTGGTGACGACTCCGTCGCACTCGTGAAAGGCAACAACTAGAACGCGCCAACTGGAGAATATTCGTTTCCGTTTCGACCCACAGTTGAACATTCGTCCTATATCGTCGCGGTTTCGGGAAAACGCGGCAGCTACCTCTAAGCGGCATTTCTTCTCTGCCGCTAATGGCAAGCTATCGCCCGCTAGAACGCATGTGATGGTCAACGAGAAGACGGGCACGCGCTAGCTGCGCCTGCATCTCACCGTTGCCTGATTCCTCGAAGCAGTTGGGGAGGACAGCCACTAGTATGGCGAGCTTATCGCAATAGTCTGGCTATAACCAGTGGTTTCATAATCATCGGAATGGCTGCCTCTGCGCATGAACGCTCGTGCGCTTGTGGCCTGGAATGTGCGCCGGATCCGCGTAGAGCGCGGCATTCCGCAAGACCGATTGGCCTATGATGCCGGGATCGACCGCTCATACATGGGGCGCATTGAGCAGAAGAAAGAGAACCCAACTATTGATCTCCTGGAGCGCATCGCCGCGACTTTGGGCGTTCACTTGTCCGAATTATTCACACAGCCGGCTAAAGGTGCAATGCCCCCCAAGACCATGTCCAGAGGCCGCAAGCCGGCACGGCTTGGATGAAACAAGACGTAATTACTGAGGGAGCCATGTTTCGGCTAATGCTTGGGCGGAATCGAGCCGGAGCGGCCCACGTGCTTCATCGACCTACAGCCGACGCTTCCGATCTCTCCTGCTCCAGCCGATGTAGCCCCAGCAGGGCTCCGCTTAGCGCTCCCTCGGAACGATCTGTTGAGCATCTTCGAAATGAGGGCTTGCGCCGCTCGCGTAAACCTCCCGACGGTCGCTTGAACCCGAGATTTTCGAAGAGCCTGGTTGGGGTCGACGGGTGCGGTTCGGTTGAGGGTGGCGCCCCAAACCGAGAGTCCGCGAGGGTATGGAGGGACTTTGCTACCTGGTGCGCAAGAGCATGAGAGCAGATTGGAGGATCAAGCTGGTGTGCGCCTCGAGGATGGGACCTTTCCGCTGGCCGAAGATCGGAAGGCGTGATGCGCTTGCACGCGCACAGTTAACGATGCATCAGACTATCAGTGCAGCGTCATTGGTTTGACCGGCGAGCAGAGACGATGCCTGAAGATTAATGCTGTTGGGCCTGGAAGAAGTCTGGCAGGTGGCAGCTGCGCCCACTGGCCGGTTCTCGCGCATAAGACCGGCGGCTCCGCTCGACATTGCAGGGCCGCACCTAGTGTTAGGTCTCGCGGCTTCTTGCGAAATCAAGGAGATGCGGACAATGTCAGGCAGCTTCTGCGGCCCTTGATTTTGGCCTCTTCACTTGCGGTACGCGGGCGTCAATCGCAAGCTGGTCCATGGCCCAGTGAGGACTGCCGGTGTTGTTCACAGAGTACGGCTCAGTCGCGCGATTGTCCCAGATTACGACGTCGCCTGATTTCCATTTCCAGCACAAGGTGTTCCGGGGCGCAATGAGATAGGACTGCAGCCGTTCAAACAGTCTTTGGCTGGGATAGCGCTGCAGGCCGACGAAGTTGTTCACGGAACGACCAAGCGATAGCAAGCGCTCGCCGGTCTCGGGATGAACACGAACAATCGGATGTGTCGTTTCGTAGATCGTTCCGGTGGATACGCCGCACCAAGGCCGCTTGTTGGCTTCGGTGGCCCTCTCTGTCGTAATGAGGTCAGATGCGACGCAGCTTACAGCCCAGAGGTTATCTGCGAGCATCCGCAGGGGATCGGGAAGATCAAGATAAGCGGCCGCCCTGCTCGACCAGGCAATGTCGCCGCCAAAAGGCGGGACCGCTGCGAGCCGCAGCACCGAAATCGCTGTGCGGACCCGCTCATCGTTCATCTGGTGGAGATGACCGAAGGCGCGATCGGACAGCTCCTGCCGGATCGTTAAACCGGCCATTGTGTCCGCCATTTTTGGATTTGGTAACAGCGAGCCGAGCCGGAGCACAAAACGCTGTTGCTGGGCGTCATCGAGATGCCCCTGATCCCGGAAGAAGATGACCTTGTAATTTAGCAGCAGCCGGTTGAACGCTACGATGACATCGTCATGCAGATCGTCGGACAGCGTAACGTTCTTGATTTCGGCACCAAGCCGGTCCGCGTGCTTGACGATGTCCGCTCGCGGAATGACGTCTTCAACAGCCATTGTTCCACTCATGACGGCGCCTCTTTCTGTGGATGTCTAAACAAGCTCCGTGGTAGTCGCGTCTGGCGACAAACCCGGCAAAACAATCTTGATGCTACACACCCGAACGTCCGAGCGTGGATCACCGCGCCGCTCAATCAGGCGGCTGAATTCTGATACACACCATCAGCATCTTCGGATCCGACTCCCTCTGCGTGTCGACACGGTTAGTGCCGTTCTCATCGAAGGACACTCGCATATGAGGCCACTAGATCGATTTGCAGCCTGATCAACAGTGCAGATCATAGCCGCAATCCATGTCCAGTCCATGAAACGAAACCAGCTTTCTTTTTGAGCTCGGGCAACGTTCGCCTCGTCTCAGAACTCATGCTTGGAAAAACCGCGAACAACGACGGCGTCGTACCTCATTCATCCCGCACGGCCTCATGCGCACGATGAAGGTTAGAACTGGTTCGCGGCATGCACTTGCGAAGCGGATAGGACCCACCGCCCCGAAAACAAAATCTACCGTGAGATGTATATCATGATCAAAACTACTTCAACGGGTCCCTCATAACATTTTTGCGACTTGGAGTTGTTCAATGCGCGACTTGTTTCATCAGCTGATCACTTCCTGTCATGCCTTGGACTAGCGGGAGAAGCGCAAAATAAGAACGCTGCAACTTCCGATGCAGCTTAACAACGGACTTAATCCCTCGATTTTCGAAATCTGCACTTCGCACGAATGCAGGTGACCCGGCGCGATGACCTAGATTTTCATTACTGAGTGCATGCCGTTCGGCTTTGTGGCAACTGAGCACACATATAGAAACAGAGCGCCGACCGCCCCGAAATAACGCCCCCCTGAGACAACAAGGCGACTTTGCGCTCTCAGACTGCAAGCCGCAAATTCCGGCTGGCTATTTTTGCCTCACTATGAGCGACACAACACTGAACGCGACGCCGGATTTCAGATCATAAACCGGCTGCAGAAATATGGATCGTGGCCCCTCCGGAGAATAGGCTGGCGGCACCACGCCCGAGGTCGGGTGCCGCAGTCGCACCATTGCCTCGGCGGCCCCGGCGAACCAGCGAGCGCGCGTCTATTTTTGACTAATACCAGAGCTCGAGCCAGCCCCCATGCAGCTCCTCGAGGACGTGCACCGCCGGCCTCAGGATCGGCTCCTCAGGCGGCAGCATTACTACACGCTCGCCGAGCTTGCCGAGCTTCACTCCGGGCGCCTTGGCCGCTGCCAGCGCCTTCTTGGTGCGCTCTCCGATCAGCCCGGCCTCAAGCTCTGCGACTGAGGCCATCTAGGTGAGGAGGAACTTGCCCATGGGGCCGGGAGGCACGCTTGGAAGGTCGCACAAGAGCGAGATCAGCATCGCTTGCCACGAGGGAACGCAGGAGGTCCACGCCGTGGCAGACGGTCGAGCTTGGCAAAGACCATCCTCGCGCCGATGGCCTCGGCGTGCGAGAGCGCGGCTGCGAGCTTGGATCTGTCAGACTTCCGGCCGCTCTCTGTTTCGACGTACTTGGCCACCAAGGTCCACCGGACGCCGTTGAGGCAACTCGTGAGGGCTTCGCGCCGAGCTTCGATGCCAAGGCCGCTGCGGCCCTGCTGGTCCGTAGAAACGCTGAGATAACCAATGAACTTGCCGTAACCACAGCCTAAACGCCCCTATGCGCAAATCGATGTCAGTTTGTGTACGAGGTGCAATGACCCTTTCGGAATCTGTGGGATTCCGATTTGCATCGCTCGCGGGAGTGCCATTGAGTGTTAAGCTGTGTCGCTTTGCTAAGCTGCAATTCGATTCGCAGCAGGACGCTCCGTTGAAACACTACAATCGGCCTGAATGGCGCGCCTTCCGGTCTGAAGTCATTCGTCTCCATGATGGCGTTTGCAATCGGTGCCATCGGGGACCTGATGACGGGGTGACGCTTCAGGTTCATCACAATATCTACCTGCCCAAGCGCTTGCCTTGGCAATACCCGTATGAGGCCTGTGAGGCCTTGTGCAAAGGCTGTCACGCGCAAGAACACGGGAAGATCATGCCGCAAACCGGATGGGAGCATTTCGGAGACTACGATGATCTTGACGGTCTTGACGGCGAATGCGCCCTATGTGGGACTGCAATTCGCTACGTCTTCCCCGTCTATCACTCGAAGTGGGGAACGATGGAGGTCGGCGAAGTCTGCTGTGATCATCTGACCTCCAGCGATTATGCGACCAACCAAATGCGGCACGCCAAACGCCGTAGCCGCTTCGTCTTCTCAAATCGTGGTCTGCGGGGAAATCCGGCTCGCCATCGATCGTACAGAAGGGGGTTGCACTTTCGATTGTTCCTGATGAGACAAACTACAAGATTCGTATGAACGGCACCATTGGCAAGCTTCAGTTTGGATCGGTGCTTGAAGCAAAAATGAAGGCGTTCGATCTAATCGATTCCGGTGCGGCTCATGCATACTTCTTAAAGAGGAAGTTGCGCTCCGACCGTCAAAGGCACAGACATCACCAACAATACTGATCGTATCAACGGGTTGATTTGCCAACGTTGCTCGCGCAAGAATCCTTTACATGCGGATGGTCGCTGCCAGACGCCCGGCTGCGATGGTATCCACCCTGTCCTTTGGAAGCGGGCAGAAGACTTTCCGCCACACGCCTAAGGTGCGCGACGGATTTAGATTGCCTGTGTTCGGGCTTTAACGCGGACGTTGGGCTTCTCCAGCCAAACAGCTTGGTTTACGCCCTTTAGCGAACGATGAACCTCCAGGACGCAAAGGCTGCCACCCTTGGTGCTCCTATAGAAGCCAGATGGGAGCCACGGCTTTGAGTTCCTCTTTTCTGAGAGGAGGTTGAATGCGTCGCTCTTTTTGCCAGTAATCAAAATCGACGCGATCGGGCAACTCCGGACACGGTCCAGAACTTCCGTCCTAGTCCAGCGGGTCATGCGCCTCTCCAGCCGACGAATTGCATGATGGCGTTTGGGGAAGGACGAGCGCGCAGCGCTTGAGTTTCAAGCACCGTCGTCGAAGTGTCATCCGCCGACAATTTGGAGGTACGATGGAAGACCTTGAACGCTCAACGACATCGTTGAACCGACCGTGGATGACTTTCGTCAGAGGCCGTCAAGCGTGAGCTTAGGCTTCTTGACGAAGCAAAGTTCTTCAAGCCGGACTCCGTGAAGTAGGGCGAGGCGTATGAGGTCTACGAGCACGTTAGCGTAGCGAGGGGTATTGTGGCGGTTTGATCAGTGAGCCCGCTGCTCATCAACCATCGCCAGAAGGTCGAAAGTGTTGAGAGGCGCCGTTTGGATCGTCTTGGGCGCTAACTTCCTATCTCTCAGCAGTTGCTTATTCGCCTGCGCCTTCGTCTGCTCCGTGCCCTCGCAGATGGTCAGCCACGTCGGGTTATGGTCGCGGATGAGCGTCGCTTTGCCGGTCGCGAGACTGCGGAACAGCCGCTCCGCTTCGGGGCCTCGAGCCTCCAAGAGCGCTTCAGCCTCTTGGTTCACCACGTCGATCAGTTCGCTGGCGGCAATGCTTTCCTGATCGCTGTGTGCAAGATACCCGTTGTCGGAACCTGACTGCACCGCGTCCGTGATGATCGACCGCGCGCGCCCATAGCGAGTATCTTGCCCTCGAAGGCCTCCCGCACCAGAATTTCCTGGAATGAATTGACCAAGCTCGAGCCAGTCGGCGGCGGTGCCGAGCAGCATCAGGTCCGGCAGATCGGTTGCGAGCACGGCTTACAGCTCGCTCGCGCTGCTGCATTCGCTGGAAACGAGGCGCGATGCGCTGCTCTCCTGCTATCAGCGAGCTTCCGAGGGTACCACAACCTTCAACATGTCATACCTGTCTTATCTGATAGCCACTGATTGCAAGGCAGTGCATCCGTTAGGCCTTCGTGCTAATTCGCCTACGATGATGGTTGCAGTTGAACGGCACGGCCATTTCTCGCGCATATACCGAGGCGTCTGACCGCCTCCAGCCCAACCGGCGAGAGCAGCCTCCCTCGATGTCAGCCAGCTCGAAGAAGCCGAGCCGCGCATGGGCAATGCGAAACGCTGGTGTAATCGGCCGCACTTTCTTCTGCGGGTCGAACAGCGGTTCGAACCCGCTATAGCAATCGGCGTACAGAATGCCGGCGAAGGCGGCCAGATTCTTCTGCGGATGCTCGCCTCACCGGTTGCTCGAAGCGTACTAGACTGCCGCCGGCGGCGCAGGCACGGTGGCCGGCCATCCCGTACACAATTGCAGAGCCCCCCGGTTGTACACTTGCGCGTCGCCGGGATACGGATGGTGTGGTGAGTAGGCCGGCGGGACCTCCCGCCTCGCGCGGAACGGGGCGTATTGGACGGAATGCGCGCCGTTTGTATCCGCGAACAGACGCTGCTGAGCACGGTTTTGACCGAGCTTTTGTAGGTGGTGACCGCTTGCGCTGCTCGGCTAGCTACCGACAACGAGATCTCATCCCGCTCTACTGAGCGCTTGTCAGGTTCGAGACCAATGTCGGCAAGTTGACGATACGCACGGTCAGACAAAGCGCAAAAGCAGCAATTTCAGTCTGGCATGCCGATTGCCTTGTTACGGCGTCATCACCAATCGCTTCCAAGGCGACGGATAGGTAGGAACATTTAACGGAGGCCGGGTTATGTCGCAAGCTGAGGTAGAACGGTTTGTCAAGAATCTAGCGAAAGAGGGTAGTCTGCTCGAAGTCCTTAAACAGAGTGCTACAGGTCTTGCACCGATTGTAGCGGTCGGAAAGAGCCACGGCTACGATTTCACGCTTGATGAGGTTAGGAGCAGCATCCGAGTGCCCGGCCGACACGAGTTGATGCAGCTCGACGCGATTGTCGGCGGCAAGCAGGATTTGGGCGGTGCGGGCATGAGCAGGATCGTGCATACCACTGCGTTGGCTAGTTCCACGTCGGAGGCACCCACGAGCGCCGTGCAAGCCGCGGAAGCCGGTCGTGACCTGGTCGCTATCGTTTTGCTTATTGTGGTTGTTGTCGCGGTCGCTGCCTAAAATATTCTTAGCTCTGATCGCATTGGCTCGTCTTCAAGGAGACGATCCGCTGCGAAGAGAACTGAAAGTACGCCTCGTCAGGAGTGAGATCATTGCTTTCAGGCCTAGAGATGCGGCTTCAGGACGCACCCATACTGTATGACACACAGTGCCACCCAACACTGCCGACAGATTTTTGACCGGCGTACCCCCGAGCAACTGCGCACGTTGTCACACGTCAAGCGCTTCATGGAGCGGCTGGCCGGTGACTTGGACTTCCGCAGGGCGCTTTCGGAGAACCTTGATTCTCCTCAAGCGGTAACAGAGCGCTACGGCATCGAAGTTGACCCAATGAAGATGCTGCCGCTCTGGCGCGGCGACTACCTGAAACACCGCTTCAAGCCGGAGTCTACGCCCTGGCCCTTGGCTATGATGTGGGACGAGTTTATCTGCGAGATGTTGCGCCATCGCGACCTCCTGCGCGAAGAAGGCGAAATGTCGACGATCAACCCTCGCTTTCATGCTTGGCGTGAACGCCAAATCCGGCGCTGCAACGACGAATTGGGCGGAACGGCGGCCTCGGTCACGTACCCCATCATCGCGTTCGAGCTGAGCGACGGCTGCACCGTCGGTTGCTGGTTCTGCGGCCTCTCGGCTGGCCGCTTCAAAGGCTATTACGAATATAGCGAAGAGCATGCAGCGCTTTGGCGCGGCGTGGTCGGTATCGCGAGCGAGATGTTTGGTTCGGCAGCCCGTACTGGTTTCTGCTACTGGGCCACAGAGCCTATGGACAACCCCCACTACGACCGTTTTCTATTCGACTACTATCAGATCACGGGCGCATTGCCACAAACAACGACGGCGGCCCCGCTCAAGGATCGCGCACTCACCACGCGCGTGCTCGAATTGTTCAATCGCTATCGCACCGTGACGAATCGTTTTTCCGTGCTGAGCACAGCACATCTAGACAAGATTCACATGGCGTTTTCGCCTGAGGAGCTGATCGGTGTCGAACTCGTCCTGCAGGGCAAGGAGGCGCTGACTGCAAAGGCTTTTGCTGGACGCGCGCGCGAGCGGCGCGAGAAACTTAGGTCCGTCAACAAAGATGATGCAATCGCCTTGCTGGAGGGCGATCACACCACCATCGCCTGTGTTTCCGGCTTTCTCGTAAATATGCTGCAGGGACGTTTACAATTGGTGACGCCGGTGCCGGGTAGCAAACGCTGGCCTCTCGGCTACCGCGTCTTGAGTGAACGCTTCTTCAGGACGCCCGACGAGTTCCGCGAAGGGCTGCAGCGCATGATCGATCAGGATATGCTCGAGAGTCCAGCTCCCAAATTGCCGATCCGCTTCCGCAGGGACCTGCAATACAAGGCCGGGAATCGATGCTTTCATCTCCGGTCACGCAACATGGAACACCGGGTGCTCGACGACATCGCTCGGACGTCCATTGGCCATCTAATCGCCTACGGCAACTGCACAGCATCGGAGCTGGTTAGGCAGGTCACGACTGACGGAACGAGCGTGCTCGCAGTAGCCGACCTGCTCGATCAGTTATACGCAGCCGGGGTGATTGAAGAGGACTTGGACGACAGCTCGCCTGGCAGACCAGCTGACCTGTTACTGGTCATCCGGCAGCGGTTAGAATTTTGTACGCGAGTGAGTCCGCCGGAAGAATTCCATTGTCGAGTTGCCCAGGCAAAGGGTGCGTGATGTCCCTGCAGTTCCACCGCGCTGTCGAAAACATGGAAATTTGGAGTGCACGCAGCGGCGGCTACTCGTTCGTTATAAGTTTGCAGAGCCCGACCGGTCTGGCTTTCGCGGAAGGTTCGGCTACGTCGCTTCGTGGCGTCCGCTTGACCAGAGCCGTGGCGCGATCAGGGTGCTCGGCTCGCGGCTGCAGAGCTTCGCTGAGGCCGAGGACGCCTGCAATAGTATGCTCAATTACCTGAGAGACTGAACTGATTCCTGGTAGCGGAAAATGAAGCATCTTAAAGATGCTGCAGTCGCGCCGGGTGCTACCCAGGATGTTCACCGGGTCGAGATGTACTTTGTGGCGATTAAGATTATCGCGGCCGATTTCAGCGGGCCCTACACGTTGTACCCGTCGGACGGGCTTGCTTCCAAATCGAGCTCATGTGGATTATCTGAAGATCATCTGCCGTCCCTCACGCCGCTCGGAGCAAACATGTTCGTCGAAGGCTCGACAGATTTGTTCGTGGTTCCCAATCCGGTAGCTAAGCCGTACCTCAGGATCGTGATCCACAAGACGCCCCTAGCGAACGGCTGGGCCCTACCGGATCTATTCACGAAATGATCACCACGATCCGTACACGGTTGCGAGCCAGAACAGCTGGATGACAAGGGCGGGACAGGTCGTAACACCGAAGTCCCAATGACTTCACTGATTTTCCCGTCCTGCCACGCCTGTTTGCGGCGGCCGCGGTAGTTGTGCTGCCAGATCTCGCCGAAGCGACCGGCCGGGGAGCGGGCTTGGGCCCTTGGCGGGCAGCGACCAGAGGCGCGCTCTGGAGCTAGCCGGTTGGCATAGCCCTTTTTGGTCAACCGATTCAGCCTACGCGTTATTTCTTTCGACTGTTCGATCGGACCGGGTAGGACTAACCTATGAGAGTGGCTAGACGATCATTGATACCGGCTACTGCCTAACCCAGCGCGCCCCTGCTCCAACCCGAATACGGAGTACAGACAAATGCAAAATGCTAATATGGCACAATTTGAGCAAGAGGTACTTAACTCGCTTCAGTCCATGGAGGTCGAGCTGGCGCTCCGGGGCGGCATGAACGCGCTACCTGAACAGCCAGACGACCCGAACCCGGAGAGAGCCGAACAGCAATCTGCGTTGAACGAGGCTGTGTCTCTCGTAAAGAGACGAGATGTCCTGGAGAGGATTTGCCCCGGTCTTCAGTCCGTCGCAGGCGACGCGCAAGCTCTCGCCAAATGGATTACGCCGGTTCTCCTTCCGATGGCAATTGCGGGAACCGTCCCCATGAGTCCGCTAGTCTTTGCGGGCGTCGCGGTACTCTTCTTCCGGGTAGGCGTGGCGACGCTCTGCAAAGGGTGCGTTCCAGCCAAGGACAAAAGCGACTGATCTGCCCGGGACCGGAAAGAAAGCGATGACGCCACAACAACTCCTAGCCGAGCTGCAGAAAACGACCGAGTTGCTGGACTGGATACTGAAGCTCGTGCCGCCGTGCGGCGGTGGGTCGAATCTATTGTGGGCGCCGCCGGAGCTGGAAGCACAATTCAGGGTCCTAGGCATTGCGGGTGGGACGTTTATCGATCGCTACTCCTCGTTTCTGAAGCGGACAGACTGGGTGCACAACGCCTTCGAGGACTTGATTTCGAAGTCTCCGGCTCTCCGCCAAATCTGCCGAGCGGACGCGGGGATCGCGTCCGGAACCGTCAACGACGCAGAATTCAACGGACACGTCTACTCCTCCAGGTCATCACAAGGACTCGGCTACGTGATCGCGTTGCCGATGGGTGCGATGCCTTTAATCTCGAGCGGTGCCGAAATGCTCATGCTGCTCGCGGACACAAGTTTATGCGAGACGCTCGGAAACGCATTGACGAAAAAGGGGCTTGGAAAGGATTCAGAGCCCTGGCTGCTGTGGCTAAGGCGTCGGCTGGTCCGCTTCTCCAGCCGGCCCTACCTCGCCAAGCGGTTTTCTAAACAGATCGGCTGGCAGTTCGGAATGATGATCCACCGGTACGTTCACCTCGGAACAGCTGACACGCCGGACGTGATCAGGGAACTTGGAGCAATTCCACTTGTCACCGACGTCCGGCGTTGGGGGCACCCACTTGAGGCTGGGAGCAACCTTAGATTCTTCGCCTTCTCCTGCATGAGTGCGGGCATGTCGCCGCTGGAGACCTGTCCACAACAGATGCAAATCACTTCGAGATGGAATTCGCTGCTGATAGTTTCGCGTTTCGGGAACTGATCGGCTCTGCCGATGGAGATGATGTGGCTATATCGGGCACTCTGGGGGCGTGGCTGATCCTGACGTTGGCCGCATGGATTGAGGATCTGTCCCAAAAGACCGCGCCTCGGTCACATCCACCGGCAAGGGAACGCCTCGAACGTCTCTGCGCCTACTTGCGGTCTCGAGAGCAGGAACAGCCGTCGATGACGCGCGCCCTGGAAGTTTTCGACGCCATGGCGAGTATGCAGAAACGGCTTTTTGAGGAAGCGAAGTCGGCTGGCGTCCTCACCATGGAGTCTCCGCTGTCGCGGTTTCTAAGCATGTGCGCAGACACCGGCCGGCATGAGATGTTCTACGACCAGCTGCCGCGATGGCTACTATTTGGCGCGCCTTCGCGCCTCTGCCGGGAGTTGGCTCGCCTGCGCGTCTGCATGGAGCGAAGGATTAAGAACGATCAGCAGGACGGCCGCGCAAAAGAGCAGTTGAGGCTAATAAACTGGGTGTTCGATGCGGCTCTGGCCGCGCCGAGCAACTTCTTGTCCAGAAAACTTCAGGCCTTTTATGCGAGAGCGCGAGCGGCGACCGATAGTTGACTGTCTGCTTTTCGGCGCTGGTCGGGATGCTCGATACCTAATACCGGAGGACGCCTGCGTTCAACGCGCGGCTGGCGCTCTACTTCCAGCCTTCTCGATCACGTCGCAGTGGCGGTGCTGTTTTGGATGATACGGCCTCCTGACTTCGAAATCGCGGTTGAGGTCGAGGACGTTCCAAAGACGTCGTCCAAGATCGAGGAGGATTCGATTTGCACCCATCCGGGAGCCGGATAATGGACAAACTAGATGGATGAGGTTGACCGTGTTATTGCCTGAAGGAGCACGGCAATTTCGATCTGCTCCGATGTAGGCAGCAACGGGCAGTTGGACATGGCGGCTTGAGTCGCTCTCATTCATCCACCATTGCGAGATAGTCCGAGAGTCGCATCCGACGATAGCCGGGCCGCTGCGACGCCTCGTCTCCCGGTGGAACCATCAGGACGCTCTCCTCCCCGCGCGGCCGTGGGACGAACTTTTTGGGCGGGACCGGGTCGGCGCGATCCCAGTCGATCTCAAACGCGTCCGCAAAGTACTTTGCAATTCCGGCGTGATCGAAGATCAGTGAAGCATCGCGGTTGGTCGATACCCCCATGCCACTCCAATTGTGACTCCCGATCAGGACGCGCTTGCCGTCGACGACCATCCCCTTGGTATGATGGTTGGGGATTTGCTTGAGACGCGAGTCGATGTCGACCCCCTTCGACTTAAAATACCAGGCAGAGTTGGTGGGATCCGAGAACTTCTTGCTGCTGTCCGCGCGCAGGATCACGCGGGCATCGTCCAGCGAAACCAGCTTGTCGGTCAGTTCGCCGATCAGATCGTCGATGTAGCCGCGATGCTGCCGCGGGTTGCTCGGCATTCCGATATAGGGGATCTGGAACACGAGGCTGCGCCTTGCGGAGCGGATCAGCTTCAAAACGGCCTCGCTGTACACTTCGCCTTCGCGGTCGGGTGTGAGCAGAGGGGCCGCGACAATGCTTTCGGTGACCTCCAGGGGCTTCTTCAGCCGCGCTGGCGGCCGGCGTTCGCGCGGCCGCTCGATGGCTTCGAAGACGGACTCCGGCACATCGACCAGCGGCTCGCGATCATCCGCTTTCACCGGCACTTCCTTGCCGCCAAGGTCATGCGACCGCCGCACATCCTGAAGGATGTGCTCGCGAAATCGCTCGGCCAGAGTCGGGCTTTGAACAATCACGTGCCACTCGCGATTGCCGGGCAGGTCCTCCTCCGTAGCCCTGTCGCGCTGGGATTGATCGATGATGGGCTGGCTCGACGAACTCTTCCAGTTGCCGGAGGACAGCCAGAACTTGTCATCGTTCCGGACGGTGACCTTGATGTGATAGGACTGCTGAACCAGGCCGGTTGTTCCGAGCGGAACGGCGATGCGCTTGAACTTGCCATCGCCGAACCGATCTGCCCACTTCTGAAAGATCGCCTCTGCATCGAATTCGGTAGTCTCGTCGTCAACGTCAGCGAACGTCTTGAAGTCGGCTGCCAGGATGATCTTCGTTCCGGCAGCGAGACGTTTTGCCATCAGCTCGCTAATGGCTGATGCACGAAATTCGTATATTGCCGAAACCCAGGAGCCGACATCCTCGCTCATAAAGGCCTTCAGCTCATCGAAGCCGTATTCCGGGCTGACGTGCGCGCGCACCGTCATCAGTTCTTCGACCGGACTCAACTGGTATTTTGGATCGCGGCGGGCATCGTCGTCGTAAGCGTTCGGAGCCGCGGCGGCCTCGAGAGACATCAGGCCCTCGAGCTGCTCTTCGACCGTGGCCGGGGCGTATTGGACCTGATAGCCCTGAAACGAATGCGGTCCGTCAGCGCGCAGCCCCTCCAGCGCGCCTGGTTGCGCCGACACGGCGATGCAGGGGGTATCGCCGATGCGGCCGTCATCCTCAAGATAGCCGACGCGCGCTGCGAGCACGCCTTCCGGCTTCTGCTTCCAGAACGCCTCGGCGGCATGCTCGACCGACATCCCGACGCGGGCCGCACCGGCCACAGTCGATATCGTGCCGAGGTCGACCGTGATGGTGACCGGCACGGTGACGCTCACCGTGCCCCGCCCGCCGGGGGCGGGCTGCGGCGCCTGTGCGATCGCCGGCCGGGACTCGATCACCAGAGGCAGGGTCCAGCGCTTTTTCGCTACGTAAAAGTTGAGCTGGCTGGCCGGGACCGCCAGGTTCGTCTCCTTATAGATGCCGGCGAAGTGCAGGCCGACGACTTCGCCGGTCTTGAAATCGACCACCACAGATCCGGAGTTGCCGCCCAGTGTCGTGCAATCATGCGTCGCGGCACCGGCACGCGGCGCCGTGATGTAGCCGGGGGCAAACCGCTTCACGTCATATATGCCACGATAGAGCCGCTCCATCAGCGCCTGATCGGAAATGCGCGATGGCGGTGCCTTGGCGGGGTAGCCGAGCGTGAAAACGGCGGTGTTTTCCGGAGCGTCGGATCCTGCGATCTTGAACGGCGGCAGTTCATCCCCGTGGCCAAGGGACGCAAGCCTCATGAAGGCGATGTCGTTCGGCCCATCATCCGGCTCGATGTAGAGCACCTCGGCAATCTGGCGGCGCAGCCCACCAGATGCCGCATCGCGAAAATGACCGGTATCCCAAACCGTGCTCATCGTCCCGCCGCCGGCGCCTTGACGGAACACAAAGCCCTGCCCTTGTCGCCGCGCGAAGACATTCGCCACGTGGCGGTTGGTCACGATAATTCCGGCATCGATTAACCAGCCTGTCCCCGCGAATGGCGCACCGCCCGGAAAGTCCACGAGGTCGATGCGGCCGATCCGGTCGACCAAGCCTTCCGGAACCGCGCGACTTTGCTTCGACAATTCGAACAGCGTCTGTGCCTCGACACCGATAAGCGACACATCCTTAAAATTGAGACCGGCTTCTCCATTTCGCTCCACGAAGAAAACCGGTCTCTCCTCAGACACGATCGTCTCCAGATCGGCGATCGGACTGCGTGTCAAAAGGTCAATCACATCACGCGGGCTTGGCGGCGTTTCCTCAAGGCTTGCCGTCTCGAGACCGGCCTTGTCCCTTATCCGTTTGGCGATGCTCTGCGCCGCGTCGGGATTGCGCGCGAGCAACCGTTTGACGAACTCGATCAGATCGCTTCGTTGGGATTTGTCGGCCATCGTTCGCACTCCGCGGTTGCTGGAAAATGATTACGGCGTCGCCGGCGAACTTGTCGCCGGTCAAGCGACGCGCGCCGGAAAAAGTTGTTTGATCTTCTGATGAAACAAGTCGGCGAATTGCTCAAACCCCGCCTTCGCAGGATGGAGTTCGTTGTGCCAGGAGGAAACTTGCGGCGCCAGCACACCTTGCGTCCTGACGACCGTCACCCGAGGACCGCTCAGCGACTCCAGCATCGCCTCAAACTGCCCGAGCATCTCGCTGACGACGGCTTGGCCCGACGCAATCGTCGGAAAGTTGCGCAGACCGAAGGTCGGCTTGAGCCACGGTCCGAATTTGCAGATGCCGCGGCCGTCGGGTATGGCGAAATCATAACCATGAAAGATGAGATGCGTGTCGGGGCTGCATTTGTCGCGGATTGCAATCAGATCCTCATATCCGGCGCGCACCAGCGCCAAGGCCGCAGCAAAGCGCGGCTGATTGACGTGCGCCGCTGGTAGCTGGGTCGGATTCCAGTCCTTGACCCAGAGCGCCATCGGATTGTCGACGATGTCGTTTCCACCTCCGGAAAACAGCAGCAGGTCCCAATCGCCGCCCGCGGGACTGCCGTTCGTCAATCGTTCGGTCAGGGTCGTGCGCTCCTCGACACCCAGCATGAAACGAACCTCATCGCCCGCCTTCGCCAAGTTGAGGATGGGCACGCCCAGCCGTCGCTCCAGTCGCGGAACGATGCCGCCGCCGAACAGCGGCACGGGATATTCGAACCACGAATCGCCTTCGGCGAGGATCTGCAGAGGCGCGAACGCCTCGCCGCGCTCGCCTGCCGCCTCGGCGCCGCCTTCCCCGCGTCCCGCTCGCGGCGGCAACGCGCCGCGGGCCTTCATGATTTTCATGACTGCCTGGTATTCGCGGGTCCGGCGAACGCGCTCGCTGCGCTGTTCGCGTCGCAGCTTTTCGCGCTCCTGGCCAATTGTCCTTAGCGAGGGCGACTGCGCTGCCGCTGCCCGTGCGGTCTCGAGACCAGCTGCGCGTGGCCGCGCCGGCGCTGATACGCCGGCAAGCACGCGCGCTTCGTCCAGGGTCACGGGCCCGGCCGCGACCGCCGCCTCCCTTGCGCCAGATTGCGAGCCGGCCTTGCCCTTGCCGGACCGCGGCTTGACGGTGACCTTCCTGGTCCGCTTCTGCTTTGCCATACGCACAGCATGCTATCGTGATTGCAATACACATTCCGCCCCCAGGGTCCCGCCATTCGCGCGGGCCCAGGCAGACAAAATAGGATCAACATACTACTTCAAGATGCATGAACGACCACCGCTCGTCAATGCGGCACTTGACACAATCCAGGCAAGCATGCGCCTTGGCTCACATGGCAGCTTGAAATTCGAAATTCGGTCGACGCGGCGATCGAACTACAGCTTGTATTTGCCGTCCGAGTTTACCAGGACTCCGGCGCGCAAGACCCTGCACTTGCCGGTATCGACGCAGTCCTGCACCTTTTTCAAGACCTCATCGACCTTCATGCCGTCGCCCGCCTTGCGGCCGACCCCGTTGTTGAACAAGTCCATTTGCGTCGCGAGCGGCTTGCCGGGATTTCTGTCCTCATGCGTAGTCGCCCATTTCTCGGCCCAGACAACGCCCACGCCGCTGTCGGCCGCCATACGGGCGTTCCACAACGCATGACGAAAGGCATCGCCATTGTCGTCTTCGAGCGCCGTCGACTTGTAGCGGGCGAGAGCCTCGTTCACGGCAGTTTTCGCGTGTAACAGAACCAGAGCGCCGACGACGGGATTTTGCCTGAACAATTCCCATTCTGGGGCACTGAGAACACCTGAGGTGATCGGCAGCCCGCCGGATTCCTGACCAGACTTTTCATGTGCGAGCCTCTCGGCGGCCCGCTCGCTGCCCTCGGTCCAAAATCTTTCCGTCGGCTTCGGGGCCGCGGCCTCACCATTAATCTTGGCCTTCGGGATCGCTGCATTTCCGACCTGAGCCACCGCGCTCACGCCGAGCAAAGCCAACAGTTCGGCGGGAAGACCCGGAAGATGTCCGATAGCCTCGTTGCTGGCAGTTGCCACGACAAGCCGACCTACCGCGACCACATAGGCAACGAGAACCGCGGCTTGAAGCAGCAGTTGCTGCACGGCCGTCATATCGACGGTGTTCTGAACGCCAAACTGGCTATTGGTTGTAATGTCGGCAGGCTTTGCGTCATCGATCTCGATATTGCGGTACATCGACCCCTGGCGCCGGGGGTCCGGGGAGAGAGCGCTCTCGTGGGCTCCTGCATCCTTTGGCGGGGTCGCGGCATGGATCGAATTAACCACGCCGTTTCCGACGAGGCCCCCGAGCACGACACCAGCGAGCGCCCAGATGCTTGCATCAATCTCAACGAAGGACTGCACCACGCCGCTTCCGCCCGCCTTCCACAAGGCAACGTTCCAGAACGAAATTGCGAGGAAGGCCGAAGAGAGGACGACAAACCACCCGAACGTAATGACGCGCTGCAGTGAGTAGCAATTGAACTCGTCGACCAGCGCGGTCTTCACGCCGGTGATGCCGCTTGCAAACATAAATACCCCGAGCAGACAGACACCCCCGACAACCAATCGCAGGTAGCTTGGCGTCGCCGCCTCCGCATATCCGAGCGAAACCGCGGAAGCCACGATGAATGCCAACATTGCCGCGGAAATACGCCACCACTTCGTTTGCAGATTCATTTCGTTAAACCCTTACCGTCAACCAGAAATCAACTTTGCGGGAAGGAGGCAGCGCCGGATCCGGATGATCGGCCGGTTCGACGCAGCCTCGAATACACGAAGGTCAAAGACATAATTGCCGCCGGCCGCGGGCCGATAAGACCGGCGCCACGCCGCTACCGATTCGACAAACGGGCCGACCCAGCCCGCCCAGTCCCCGGTCCGAAGTCCGGAGCGCGCAAGGCCCGACACGTGCAGGCCGTCTCCCTTGATATCGACCTCTTCAGCAAGAAGCGGCTCGAAGGTGAGGAGCACATCCAATGAAAGTTCTTCCAGAATCGCGTCGTGGTCGGAAGCGCTGCCACCGCGCGGCCCAAGCAGATCCTTCAGCATTGCGGCGAAGTGTTCGCCGAAAGAGCGAGCTTGCGACGCCATCTCCACCTCGGCCACGGTGAGTATGGGCACCAGCGGAGCACCCGACGCAACGGTCGGAACGCGATAGACGAATTCCTTGGCGACAGGTTTCCCCCGGATTTCGGCATTACGTGTCAGATCCAGCTCCGTCTGCACGGAGCGATAGGCAAGAATGTCGAGATCCAACGCATCGAGCCGTCTCAGTCGCTTCGCCAGATCCCCCTCATCGAAGATCAGCGGACCGACATCGTCGGTCTTCGGATGGGCGGCGTCGGCCGGACAATAAAGCTCAAAGCCCCCGGGCCCGGGCAGACCGGCGCGGCTCTTATCACGCTTGATGACAAGACGGCGCCGGCCGTCAGCCATGACCTCCTCTGCAACATCGTAAACATCGAGACGCTCGACCAGCGCGGCCTCGGATTCGATAATCTGTTGCGACAATGCGCTTGCGAGGTCTTGCGCGCGTGCCGCGAGGAATTTGGCAGCAGCCTCGCCGGTCGCCTCCCTGCCGAGCTGTCGCAGAACGGGCTCGACCGCATCGGCAAAGATCGCAAACGCCCTTGCTCGCAGCGCGTCCCGGGTAAGGCCGAGTAATGCTTCCGTGGGCAATGGGCCGGTTCCCGGATTGTAGCGGAGGGTCAATTTGAGTCGATCGCTTCCGCTGCCTTCGTAGCTCCACGTTCGCGAATGCCTCCAAAGCCGCGCATCGCCGATCGTGTTCGCCACCGTGTCCCTAATTGATTCAACCTCGATCGCGGGCGTCCGCGGATACCGCTTTCGCACGATCGGGATGTCCGCATCGGGCAGCTCATAGACCCGTGGTGTCGCGAGCTTGAGCCATGCGGTCGGCCGATAACGCCCCGGATCTCCCGGCACCACGGCCTCGAGTGCAGGTCGCGGCAATCGCTGCACGTGCGTCAGCCGATACCCGGCCGGCGAAGGAACGGTGTTCTTGTCGTAGTTCGGCGTCACGTCGGTTGTGACAAACAAGTGCCGTCTCCCGCTCGCCGGAGCTCCGATCTGCATCGCGGACGGCCGCATCGTGTACGGCACGACGCCGGTGTCACGCGACACGATGCTTCCATATGCCTGCGGTCGCTTCTCCTCGTCATGCGGGACGGCAGCCTGATCCTCGTAATACGAGATCGTGTCGATTGCATCTGCAGCGGAGAGCCGCATCAGAACCCTGTCCTTCAGAATCGCGTTTGGAACGTTTCCGATGGCCGGCCGGCCATCGAGAACGGGGCGAAGATCTGCGACAAGTGACGCGGCAATCGACGCCTTGGCGATCAGGATCTGCTGCAGAGCGTCGCGACCTCCTTGCGTGTCGGACAGTCTTTGCACGGCCGGAACATCGAGCATTTCGTCGTACAGCGTAAGCGCACGGGCAGCGGTTGCATCTGCATCGATCCGGTCGAAGCCAACCGACCGCACGGGCTTTTCGTCCCCCAACGTCGGCACGTCGGCAACAAAGCTGTGCAGGCTGGTTGAAATGGGTGGCAGTGCGAGGTCGTGGCGCACGGCGGTGGTGAAATGATTGGCCGGCGGAAGCACGTCTTGCCGCACCAGCCAGATCGCCCGCTCGACCAGCCCCGGGACGCTGCCATACCCCGTTGCGAGCAGGAACTGCGGCGCAAAGTGTGCCATGGAAGCCTCCAGTTCTTCCAGGGTGCGCCCGAAACCGGCGGGGAACGCCACGGTGTTTGCAGGCTTGGCAGAGCCGTCATGGCGCAGCGGCAGCGGCAACGGCACAACCACGCTCTTCACATCGGAAGGCTCAGTACCATCCAGCCCATCCAGGCTGGTGCGCTCGACCCGAAGCGCCAATGCAAGCTCAGCGAACTCTCCATCCGAAACTTCGACATCAAATCCGAACACGACAGGATCGCGAGACAACAGCCGTTCGGCTTCCGTCCTGACCGTCGTCGCCGGAATTGTCCGCAAGTCTCTCACGCTCGTCATCGCACCGAACGCTGCGCTGGCAGCCTCCATGAACTTCCAGAGCTTCTCGACGTCGGGCCTCGCAAACGCGACCGACCGCTTCAGGGCACGAGTCTGCTCGCTCCCGCCATCCGTCAACGACACGGCGATGTGTTCGTCACGAAGCTGCAATGCCGCCTGGGCGTAGATGACCCTGGCGCGATCTGACATTTCGATCAGCGCCCGGTACTGGTCGTCGGTCAGGGGGCCTTCACCTTCCGGCACGATTGACGACGCAGAGCGGGGATCAATCACGATGGCTACGTTGAGCCGGCCGGAAGTGCTGCCAGGCCACCATGCGAGCAGCAGCCCGGGCAAATCGTTCAGCGGGATCAGGCGATCGGAGTATCGGATTTTGATCGGGACGCTCGCGAGCGGCGGCCCCGACCAATCGTTGCCGTAGACGTCGCGCCATTGACCGGCGAGCTGCAGGGTCTTGCCTACGGCAGCATAGGGCGACCTCGCATTCATCAGCTTGGCGAACGGCAGGGCCAGCCGGTAGGTGAGCATCTCCGTCACGCCCTCGTCGTCGGTGTGCCCCACAGCGAGGCTCTCGGATATCGAGACCAGCTCGGCATTGTCGTCCCGGACCGAATAGGCGAACATGGAGAAGCGCGCGGCGAATTGGTCCCAAAGCTCCTCGTTGAGACCGGTCGGAACGGCGGGCCGCTCCGGCCGCGTCACGATGATGGGCAAGACCCCGGCCGGAGCGATTGGTTCGCTGAGCTCCGCCCGCGCCAACGGGTTTTCGCTGTCGATCTGGAACGTGAACGAGTGACCATCCAGATAAGCCGCAGGATCGGCCTGGTCGGCAGGAACATCGAATACGACCGCGTTTGCGTATCCCGCACTCTCCTCGTTCAGATACAGGATCATCATCAACTCGATCGGCGGCGTGCTTCCATCCCCCTCCGGGCGAGGCGGGAGCTGCTGGATCGAACTGCCAGCCGCCGGCCAGCCGATACTCGTGCCGGCGCGGTTGGTGACGCCCGCGCGCCGCACGATTTCGACAAAAGCCTGAAGCTCGTCGATCGAAGCCACATAGGTCTCTGAGATAGCCGTTTCCGCGGCCAGCTCTGTCGCTCCGAAAGGCCTTGCTTCGGCCGACAGGTCACTCTGCACGACCACGGCTGAACTGGCGGCACCAACCAGCGGCTCAAGCCCATCCGGCTTGACGTTGTAGAACTCGGCGCGTGCGATCCGTTGCGCGCCGCCGGCCTCCAGGTTGAGGGCATCCAGCCAAACGCGATCGCCTTCGGGCATACCGGCGATCTCGAAGCGATCGAGGACGGCAGCACCCGGGGCCGGCTTCACCAGTTGAAGTCGCAGCGTCACCGAGATGACGGCGTGCGAGCCGATTTTTGCCGCGGCTTCCGGACGCGTCCGCTCGCCGATTCTGAAAGCACGGAGACCTGGACGACTGACAAGGCCCTCGCTACGCGTCCTCGCCTGGTGACGAATGACCTCGGCCGGAAACGGGACCAGATGGGCACGGCTTCCACCGAGAACGCGGGGGCGCCCCACGGCGAAGTCGCGCGGCACCGTTCGAAACCTGTCGGCGGCGCTGATGCGCCCGCCAAGGTCGGTAAATAGGTGCGCACTGGCCGCGAACTGGACCAAGGCATCACTCTCGACGCCGTCGATAGCAAAGGTGAGCGCCCCGCCACGCAGGAACGAATCTCCCGTCTCAACGACGAAGGCCGGCCGCTCAGCCGGGACGGCGGGGCGCCCGAGCGGATGTTGCAACCAGGCGAGCTGGTAGAGACCATGATGCATTCCGGGTGCAAGGTTCGGAGGCATGACGCCGGCGGGCGGCGAGTCCGGGTCGGGGAGCCGCGGTCCATGGAAGAACAGGCGTGTCGCCATTGCGAGAACGCTGGAGCGAACCTCGTCCCGCTCCAGTTCGTCGAACAGATCGCCGAGCCTGAAGGCATGAGGCGATCCATCCGCACGCGGCGCCGCGGTCCTGATCTTCTCCGCGGCGATGGCACAAAGGCGCGAGATCGAGCCGCGGATGATCAACCCGATATAGTCCTCGAACACGACCTGCGCGATCGGGAGCCGCTGCGGCTCCGCCTCGGCGCCGAGCGACTCGGCAACTCGGGAAGGCGCGAGAGCGGCCATCTGACGCTGGAGTTCGGCGTCGATCTTTTCGCGGTAGGAATCGTTGACGACCTGCTTGTCGGCAAGGCGCGTCGTCACCGGCCATTCCGATTCGGCAAAGCCGCTCCGGGTGATCGTCGCGGTGGGCGGAAGCGGGAAGAACACGCCGCCGATCGGCGCAGCGCCGTCGACCGCGTCCGGCGCGCGCAAGATCGTCGCATCGACATTGGCCCGAAACAGCTCATCGGCAAACGGGAACGACGGCTGGCGCTTCCGACGCTCGGATGCGTGGGCCGTTCCCTCGAAAATCGTGTCGCCCGCCGCAGCCCAAAGCGAAATTCTGTCGAGCGTGTCGAACGTGATCTCGTGATCGCGCAAGGCGACGCCGGGGCTCCGGTTCGTGGTGTTTGCGATCGTGCAGGCCGCCATCAGGACAGCCAGGCTCGATCCGCCGACGGCATGCCCATCGGCCGTGCTATCGGGAATGACGCCGAGAAAAACGGCGTTGGCGCGAACGGACGCGTCGGCCGCCGCCGCGAGCGTCATGTCCGGCATCAGGTACACGGGCATCCGCCATGGCCCAAGATCCGGTGCGAGCCGCCAGTCTGCCGGATTGATGTTTTCGGTCCAGGCCGGCGGCTCCTTGAACACCAGAAGCGGCCTGCCGGCTTCGGTCACGACAATCGCCTCGGTGCCGGCACGCGGCTGGAACAGGTAGTACTGCGTGTTGCGGTCCGACCCAACGTAGACGGAATAGTCTACGGTTGTCGAGAAGCTGAAATGCAGACTGATCTCGATGGTCTTGCCGAACACCCTGAAGCGGGCGATCACGACCGAAATCCGTACGCTGACACCCGCCTCGATATAGAGGCGAATGCGGTGGTCCGTTTTCATGTCGAAGCCGTAGGCAACCCATACGCGAATGGAGACTCCGGCCTTCACGATGCCGAAGTCGACATAGCCGTATATCTCGCCAAGTATGCCGACCTGCCCGCGGATCGCGACGAAGGTGGATGCTGCCTGCGTCCACTGGCGCACCTCCGGGCGAGCCGGATCGTGCCAGAGCACGCCATAGCCTCCCTCGATCTCGGCGAAGACCGTGACCGATAGCCCGGCACGAAAGATACCCTTGTTGATCTCCTTGCCGAGGCCGACACGAAACGCCATGCCGACCTCGGTGACGGGCTTGTAGGTCAGAAGGCTATCATCGACGATCAATGCGCCCGATCCGCCGCCCTGGTGAAATCTGGGCTGTGGGATCAACCATGCAGCAGGCCCCGATACGCGGCGGAAGTAGAGCCCGCCAGATCCGATGAACGGGAATACCTGTACGCCGAAGGCGCGTCCATAATCCTTGTTGAAGGGATAACCGAGATCGACGGTGAAACCGCCGTCGGTATAGATCTCAAATGCGATCGTTGGAAGCGTGACACTGACGACGCCGAATTCCAGCTGACGCCAGGCCGGCGGCGCGACGATCTCGATCGAATAGACGCCGAGCTTTTCACTGAGCTTCCGATACAGCACATCCAGCGAGAAGAGATAGTCGCTGGAGCCGGGCGAAAGCGTGACACCGAAGCGAATGCCATAGATGTCGTCGTCGCGCATCGCAAGGCCGAGCTCGACGCGATCGGCGAATACTGCGGAGAAGCCGACGGACCAGCCTCGCGACGGGTCGAAGCGGATGTAGTCCCTCTCGATCGCGGTGGATATCTTGTCCAGCGCGGCCGTTTCGTTGTTTCCAGGATCCTGATCATACGGCGCTTTCGATGTCAGAGCCGTAAAGCGATCGACGACCTCCTTGGTGGTCCTGGGAGGAGGTAGGGCCGCCGGAAGCGGATCGACACGCTGCCCGAGCGCGATCGCCTTCAGATCGAACACGCCAATCTTGCCGTCGATCGGCTTGCGGGCGGCGAACCAGCCGATTCCACTCGACGCCTGTCCGCTCCCCAGCGTCTTGGGGTCCACGAACAGGAACAGGGAGATGCCTGCCTCATCCTTCGGAAACTTGTATCCGAGGATTTCGAGCTGGGCACCGATCGCATAGAGCAGCTTGATCTGCGACGGAGCGCCGCCTCCCGGCGGCCGGAACTCCTTGTCGAGAATCTTGAACCGTTCGGCGCGCAGCTTGACCACGCCTTCAATGCCGATGTCGAGCTTGCCATCGCTTTCCGGGAATTTGATGCCCAGCGCCCAGCGCGGAGCCCATCCGCCACCCGTCCTCACTCCGTCGCTGAAGCCGAACAGCATCGACAGCTTGAATCCCTTTTTCGGGGCCAGCGAGCCAAGGAATCCGAGATCAAGATCGAACTCGAGACCAAAGCGGAAGCCGTCGGTCTCCGGAAAATTTCCGAATCCAAGATAGCCGAGATCGGGAAGTCTCGATCCCTTCCCGAACAGGTTCAGAGCCTTGAACTTCAACGGGAAGGAGGACCAGAATCCGCGGCCCGGCCGCTTGGTGGCGGAGCCGAACTGAAAGCGCAGCCGCCCCGGATTGAAAAACATTCGCAGGGCACGCTTAATTTCCTGGCCGGGCAGGTTAGGAATCCTGAACCCCGTCGAAATGCCCATGTCGCTGAAGTCGAGCGCCTCGATATCGATGACATCAAGCCCGCGCAGTGTGCCGAATTTGACCTTTCCATCCAGAAGAAAGCGGGAGACGACCGATCTTGCATCCGCCCCCTTGGGTTTCGAATCGTCGGTCACATAAGCAATACGATTGACGTCGACTATACGGATGATTGCATCTTCATCGCCCTCTTCAGGTGCAACCTGCCCCTCCTTTTTGGCGGCGTATCTGAAGTTTTGCTCGGGGTTGGTCTCATAGGTGTATATTTCACGCGTGGCTCCGCCTTCGCGTATCCGCTCGTAGCGTCCGACCAAGGACAGGATGGAGTCGCTTTTTAACTGCCAGCCCGTGCTCCCTCTCTTCTCCCATATGTCGCCGAACCCATGGAACAGGCGTCCCAGGTAGAAGTCGATCTTGGCTTGAAACGTCGAAATTTCGCCGTTCGCAAAGCTGACGAGCAAGCGCCGGATCTTGAAGCCGTAAGAACCGTCGTGTTCAGGCTCTTCCTCATTTGCCTGGGCATGTTCGATCGCCGAGCCGTCGTCCCGATAGTCGACCAGACCGGAAAGGCGCGATTTTGTGGACCCGCCCGAAGTGCCGATACCCTTGAGTTCGATTGCAACATACTCGCCGCGCAGCCGGTCGAGATCCATGCCGCCGAGCAGACCCTGCACCTGTGCGGGCAGATCGCCGAGCCCGAGATCGCAATTGATGATGAGAACGCCGGCCCAATTGCCGTCGTTGAGAATGCTCAGCAGAAGCTGGTATTGCTTGGCCGCAGCAGAGTCGGTGGCGGCGGCTTCGGTCTTCGCACGGCTGATGAACGCCTTGAGGTGCTGACGCGCATTCGCAGTCGGATCTGCCATTCCCTCGGGTCCCGGGCGCAGAAATTGATCCCTGCCCGACCAGGATGACGGGTCGTCGGCGAGTTCGACGATACTTCTGCCTTCATATCCCTTGACGATGAAGAGCGTCTCGGGGCGTAGCTTCTGACCGTCCTTGCGCCCCTCTGCACCGGGAATGCCGACATCGAAAGGCCAGCCCCCGATTGCCACCCTGCTCTCGAGGGAGGTGCTGCCTTGCGCCGCCGCGTCGGGCATCTTGTTCGCGACCAGGAACAAGCGGTTGCGGATCAATGCGTCGGCAACGGCCGGCAGCACCGGCCCCTTCGCTCCATCCGGCGTCCGGCCACGAACGGCGAATTCAAGCTGCGCCGGCCCGGAGCCAACGGAAACGGCAAAGACGATCGCAGCAATGCGCCCGTCCGGCAGGCGCTCGACCTCGAAGCCGAGCGGCGTCGTCGATCTGCTGAAGACAAGATCGGCTTCGGTCGCGGCCGATCTCTCGGTGACAGGATATCCCTTCGGAGCCGCCAGCTTGCGGCGCTCATGCGCCAGCCTTTCGATGTCGAACGCCTGAGCGGACTTTCGCTTGTCCTGCTGGACGCCGCGGGGCGGCAGGACAGGCACAAAACCCGCCGGAATATTCGCGGCGTCCTGCCTCCCGACCGTCAGCTCGAGCGGCGCATGCTCGAGCACACCGCCATCCATCTTCAGGTTGCGGCCACTGGGTGGCTCGGCGATCACCCGCATGGTGCCGGAGGGATCGCCGCGGTGCACGCTCATCCACGACGTAACGCCGAGGCTGTCACCTTGCGCCGAGAGCGCGGGCGTGTTCGCGGCTGCAGTGCTCTCGGCGGCTTCGGCAAAGCCCTCCGGCGGGCGCTTGTCAATCGCGGGGCCGAGGTCGAACGTGACGAATATGTCTCCGGCCGTTTCAGCTCCGGAAGCTGAAGGCCCCAAAGTCTCGCTGGGCGCAAAACCAGGCAGCAGCCCGAGCAGCGCAAGGTCGAGCGCCGCACCGGCTTCGGTGCCTCCCGTAGGTGGCTTCACATTGGCCTTGAAGGTTCCGCGCAGCGACATCGTGTCGTCGTAGTCACTGACACCTCCTTCAAGTTTCAGCGGCTGGCGCGTGAATACAAAAACCGGTCCCCGCGGCAACGCCGGGGTCCGATGCGGCACAACTTCAACGTCGTGCCCGGGCGCTGTCGGGATCGCCAGGACGAGCGCTTCGGTGTCGGAGCGAGGCAATGGTTGGAGAAACGACCGGAGCTGGTCCAGCGGTGCAAACGGGTCAAGCGAAAGCACGCATCGACCGCTTCTCGTGCCGGCCTCGCCGCCGTGCAGCACGGCAGCCTCTTCCGTAGAGGTCGCGGGCGATCCATCGTTCCGCTTCAGGTAAGTAAAGCGGTTGACGAGCCCCGCGCCGACGATCTCGTCGATCGACGTCGGCGTCAGGACATCGCTACTCGAGCTGAGGTGGCCCTCGCCACGGAAACACCCGATCGCGGAAGCGTCCGTGAGATCGAGCTCCAATTTCATGATGGCGAAGGGCGAGCGGCTTGTGTCCAGTGCGCGACGTCGACCGAAAACATGTCCGGATCCCTGGGGCGTGAATACCAGACCGATCGGGCCGGCCGAAAGCATCGATCGGTCGAGGTCAAGGACGTATTCCAGCAATCCTGTTGCCGGATCCTCGAGCTGGACCTGGTTAGCGCCGAGCGGAAAGGACCCGCTGCGCCCGCCTTTCAATACGAACAGCGGCACACCGCCGTCGGCGCGACCGAAAGCAATTCGCTCCGCTGTCTGGGCGAGCCCGATTGTTGCCTGCTCGGCCGCCCGATGATCGAGCCATGCAACGATCTCCGAAAGTCCGGCAAACGGTTGCGGTGACGGCAGCACCCAAAAGATGCCGTTGCGAACGACGCTGTCGTCCAAGGTCAACGACGGCTCCGACGCGACATCGTTGATAGGACGAAACAGGATTCTGGGGTTTACAGCATCGTTGGCAAAAATGGACGAAGTTCCACAACGGGAAAATGTCACCATGAAATGCGACTCCCTTCGGTCAACGGCAATCCGAGTAAACGACAATCCTTGCGGTCAATAATCAGGGGGGCTGGAAGGCCACCTAGTTCAACCGTCACCGCCTTGCCGAGCCGTGCACCGGGCGGCCATTGATCGGTGGCGTCCTTGATCGGTTCGAAGCAGCCTTTTTGAATATCCGACGGGAGGACATGTGCAAGGCGTGCTCCCAGCGGCACCTGACGATCCTGCCCGCCGATCTCGATCTTGACGTTCGGCGAATAGGTCAGGCCACCGAGGGCGACCGCACATGCAACCTGATACTCCGGCTTGCAAAGAACCGTTCGGTCGAATGCGGTCGTATGAGCGTCGGCTGTGAACTTGTCCAACGCGGCCAGATCCGGCGCCGCCACGATCAACGTGGCCGGATTTTGAGCGAGCGAGTCAGGCGCCTTGCTGAAATAAATGGCCGGGCTCGGAATAGTCGCTATGGTCTGGACCTGCCGCAAGTTTCTCGGGAGAAAAACCCGCACAACCCCTTGCTGGAGCAAATCCTCAAAGACGACATGGGACGCGAGGGCCCCCAGTTTAAGCGTGGTACCGGCCTCCACTGCAGCCCCGGCGGCGCTCTCGGCCTTGGCATTCTCGGCATTGGCGTTCTCCGCCTTGGCGCTCTCGGCCTCGGCGCTTTCCGCCCCGAGGCTGCTCGGCCGGTTAAGCCTGCCCGAAAACATGTACGCCAAAAACAGGTCAGAGGCGGCGCGCCCGCGCGGCGCGGCCACCTTTCGCGGCCCAGGAACCAATGCATAGGGATCAATCGGATCGGCCTGGGTGGCCAGATCCAGTGGCCCACCGGGCTGCATCGTGCGCGACACCGGATCCACGCTGGTCGACTTGAAACGAAGCGACATCCCCGGGTGCAGATCGAAGAAATGGAAATTTCGATCCGCCCGATGCGTGTGCAGCATCATCCCGTCGATCGTCTTCGGTAGGCGCGAAACCACTTCAGATACGATCTGCCCGTTCAGGAGCTTGTGACTCTCGTCAACGAGTTTCGAAGCCGTTCTTCCTCCAGCGATGCTTGCGTAGCAATCGACGATCCGTTCCCAGGGCTTCCTGGCCGGATTCTCGACGGCGAGATTTCCGACCGTAGACGTAAACTTTTGAGGCAATGCCGCAAGATGCAGCGCGACAGCCCAGTATCCGGGGATCAGATATGGCGTGCTCTCGGCCTTGGCGAGCCGAAGGACGATGCGCACCCCGTTGGTCGTGCGCGCTCCGTTGAGGCGGCGAACCGGGACGACCTCGACCGAGCCGGACAAGTTCGGCTCGAACTGATGAAGAGGGTATTTCGCCGGATCGACGCTGCCGCCCGGTCGAGCGAGCTCGACCCAAGGTGTCGATGGATACTCGAATTCGTCCGGCGAACGGTTTGCGGGAGCCTCCGGCGCAGGCGCCGCGATCGGCGTCCGGCACGCCTTGCTGATCGCGTCAATCTTCAGGTCGCCCTCCGCAAGCGTGACGCGAAACGAACCATACGGCATGCTTCCTTCCGGAAACAGTCGAAGCGCCATATCGTCGGCCTCGGGCGACGGAGCCGACGCGTGCGTCAGCGCCGCGGAAAGAATCTCGATCTCCACGCGACGATGCGACGGTTGCGGCGCCGGCTCGCCTGCAGCCTCGGTGGCCGGCCTCGCAGGATCCGCACAAGCGCCGCCTGCTCCTGAATTCGCCTTGGCCTGCCCGCGTCCTTCGATCTCGAGTGCGAGCGGCACGCCCGGCGCGCTTTGTCGCAACAGTGCGGCGATCGTCTGCGCACGCTGAAACGAAAGCTTCAGGTTTGAATCGTCCCCGCCCTCGCTGTCGGCGAAACCCGAAACGCGGACGAGCAGGCGCGACTTCGACGGCCTGCCACTGTCACGAGAGGCCGCGACGAGCAGGGCCCCCAGCTCCTTGATCTCGCGGATGATGGCAGCCGGCCGCTTCTTGTCGGACGCCCAGGCATGGCCGCTCAACCTGCTCGCACCGCGGGGAAAGCAGATCAGAGGCTCGCGAATGACGATAGTGCCGCCGGTTTCGACAGGACCGCCATTGATGAGCGCCAGTTTCTGATACAGCGCATTCACGCACGTACCGTGTGCACCGCAGTTGTCTTCACGGACTGCGGCGGACGTTGCAGGAGCGGCGGTCGCAAGACAAAGGAGCGTCAACAGAGCCGCGCATGGCCGGCATGCCGCCGGCCGACTCGTTCGGTTGTACCTCATCCCCCACCCCCTTAGAAAGATTGCCCCGTCAGCAAATGGCTTTCAATGAATATAAATTCTCAAGCAGTCGGTGACAGCATAGACGTCAGCCAACGTCTCCATTCCTGAAATGCGGCAGCTATCTCAATGAAATCCTGCGCCCGATCGCTGTGGTGGTCGACGATCTCCGCATATGCAGATAAGGCTTCGACGAAACTGCCGGCCTCATCGGCCAGCGAAAGAATGGCGTAGCCATCGAGTGGCCGCCGACTGCGGGCCTGGCGGCCGCCGTTCGCCAGGTATTTGTCGACCGACGACCACCATCCCAGTTTGCTCGGAATCTCTCCTGGGAATGCCCTGGTCAAGGCGTGCCCAGCCGGCTCTATCCAATCGGGATGTGTCCCGGCGAGCGTGTTCAGGACACATCGCGCCGCGGCCTCCGAGCCCGATGCGGCCATCTGTGCGACCAACCCCGCGAATTCGCGCGTGAACTTTGGGTCGGCGATCACCGCGTTGCTCGGAATCGCGGACGAGCCCTTCAGCAAGGTCCTCATGCCGGAGACTAGCTCCGGAAAATTGGGCTGCAATTGGGAAGCGATGGCTTCAAATGACCTTCCGAACTCCTGCAACATCCGCGCCCCGATCGTGGAGAAAAGGGCGTTGAAATCGAGCTTTCTCAAAATCGGTCGCGCCGTATCCGTTTCCTGGAAAGCGAGCACGCGCAATGCTCCGCTCGTGGTCGCAGCCGCGGGCACCTTTTGTCCACTGCTGCACATCGCTCCGACCGCGTCGAGGATGCGACGCTTTCGTTCCAGACTGACCGAGCCGATAACGAAATCATCCGCGTGCACGATGCACGCTGCATAGTCCCAGGCCGAATCGCCCAACCCGGTCAGGAACGATTCGAGCTTCCAGTCGGCCATGCCGGACTGCAGCAGGACGGGAATGACCTGCGGGTCGCGCGTCCCGAGACGCAAGCAGAAGCGCAACGGCCCGCCGGCAGCTTCATCGACCTTGCGCGCGGCATCGAAGTCGCCATCGCGAAGAGCAGCGAACGCAGGCGCCAGCGGTCCGGACATCGTGCCTCGACTGAGCCAGTCCCGCAGCTCGCCCCAGCTCCCCGAACGATACTGGGTTTCGCAGACCATACCGACGAGCGCAGGATTGTGCTCGTCCCTCTGCAGATCGTTCAGCACGGAGGAAAGCCCGGCTACCACGCCCCGCTGCAGAAGGCGCCTGCCGAAAGCCACCAGCAACGAGGACGCCACCTTGGGCGGCAACATTCTGAGCGCCTCCGCAGAGACCGCGCGTCCGAGCCTGACCTTGAGGTAGACTTGCGCTGCTCCCGTCAGGTCATCGACGGCACTGGCCAGAAGCGCGCCCACCTCCGGCCTCCAATAGGAATCCGCCTCCTCGATTCTCTCGCCTCCGCTCAACAGCAGATGGTAGATTGCTTCCGCGCGCATGTCGGTGCTGCTGTTTGCCCGGCCGCAGAAGAAATTCACGGCCCGCAGATTGGCGTCGTCGAAGCGTTGGCGATCCCGCCGATCTTGCCGGTCTTGCCGGCGCATCAGGTCAAGCATCGCGAGTCTTACATCGCTTCGGTGCCGCAGGCACTCGCCGCTGCGGGTCACGAGCCAGCGCTCGCCTTCAAGGCGCCGCAACAGCTCCGTCGCTTCGTCCATAGACAGCGCATCGGCGCTTTCGACGAGGCCGCTGGCCGGGGCCATCACCTCGCGGATGACATCGGCGGTGACGGCGCGCACGACCAGCCCGGGCACCGCGAGCTGCCGTACCTGAGGGTCGTTGATGTGATTGACCATCCGGTTGATCAGAATGCCGGTAATGCGCCTGCTCGTCACAAGGTCTGCGCGGGCATCACGATCGTCGTCTCCGGTTGATTCCTGCGCGTCCCCCGACTCGCGATCAGATGCCTCGACTTCCCGGATGATCTCGTCCAGGAGAGACGTACGCTCCGCCTGGTCCCTGCTCTTGAGCCAGTTCATGACGATCGCGACATCGAGAGGACTGCCCCGCAGCAGCTTCGCAAGAGCTGTGATCTGCGAACTGGCGATTCCGATGGAATCGCTTTGGTTGCGCCGGCGGATGAGTTCGACGGTGGCTGCGAGTGGAAGCGGCCCCAGCTTGATGGGCGGGTGACTGGTCCTGATCTCCGGCGCGCCGGCGCGGCCTGCGACGACGACCCGCAAATTCTCCCAGTTATGCCGGAACCTGGCGCCGGTCGGTGCGCGCAGTGTTGCGATTAGATCTGAGATGCTTTTAACCGCCTGCTGGTCGTACTGAACCACTTCGAATGTGTCGAAGACGAGCAGTACCGGCGCCCGACCCTCGTTGACCGATTCGATGATCGACCTCAGCTCGGTGCAATATTCATTGAGCTGCGATCGCGTCGTGTCTTCGAGCAACCGCTGCGATGGATTGTTGGCCAGCAAATCGATGGCACTGCGCAAATCGGCCCGGAATTTGGCCAGCGGCACTTCCAACCTGGGAAACCAGATGGAGAATTGGAGGGAAACGTCGATGAGGATCTGCAGCGGCTGGCGCGGTGCCAGCGCGGCGCGATCGAAATCCAGATATGCGAAGGGCAGTTCGATGCCCGGAAACAAGGCATGGTCGAGAATGAATTTTCCGATCAGACTTGACTTGCCCATGCCGCCGATGCCGCTGATGATCAGCGGCTCATTGGCTGCGTCACTGAAGGTTATTCTCTGCCACAAGCTCCGAATGGCTCGACTGGCATATTGCCTGAGCTCTTCGGGCGGCACGATTCCAACATATGCGCGCAGCGTCTCGATCTGCTTTCCACGGCCGACGATGCGGTCGTTGCGGCCGTCCGCCCCATCCTGCTCGGACCGCCCAACCAGGACTCTCAAGGGCTCCAACAATTCGCGTTTGGCGATTTGCCTGCGGACATCCGCCGTTGGCGGCACCGCCGCGAGGTCGGTCCCGGCGAGCCAGCCGGACACCACCATCAACTGATCGAGCTCCGAGGCCGTGGCGGCGTCTAGCTCGGGCAAATCACCCTTTATGACCCGGCGGAGCATGGCGCCCTCCAGATCGTCGCTGTCCGCAGGTATGTCGATCGCGGACTTCAGCGTGTTGGACGCGTTGGCATCCAGCAGCACCTGCCGACGGACGCTAGGCTGGAGTTGCCACATGTGCGTCCCGCTCCGCGGCACCAGTTCGGATTGGGCGAGCAACGCACGAAGATCCGGACTTTCGTCCTTGTCGGGCGAGAAGCCGATACTGTTGGGAAGGAAGTAGCCGCGGGTGGCCGCAGCCAGCAGCTGCTGTGACGCGAGGTCACCAGGGAAAGCCATCTCGGTCTTGCCCGACACGGAATTCGCGGCGTCCCGCACCACGCTCAAATCGCTGTCGAGCTTTGCCGTATCGATACCGGCTGCTCGCAATCGCGCGACGATGTCATCCATTGAAGACGTGCTATCCGGTCCCGCCATGCCATTCACCTCTATTGCATGACCTTGATTGCTTTCAGCGCTGGGACCACACCGCCAGCCAACGTCTTTAGCCTGAGCCCAGGATCGGCCAAATCCGGCAACGTGGCCTTCGAATATTCGTAGAGCGCTGCAACCGTGTCATCGTTGTAGCGGCCGTCCGCGCCAGCGGCAGAGACTGCTGCCCGAATGCAGCTCTTCCAGGCTTCGATGCCAATCGTGTCGTAAGCGACGACATCGTGCTTGTACTGACTTGTATACTCGCGCACAAAATCGGGAATATGACCGATCAGCAGCCAACGCATCGATTTCAAGCCCGGTCCCAAGACCTGCTGCGTGTCCGTGACACCGATCATCCCCGCGATGAGTTCCTTCAGCCCTCCGTCAGGCGGCGACTTGTGGATGTCATCGATGACGATCCAAACGAGTTCGCGCAATACCAGTTCCTGACCTGCCGCCGGCCCCGTCGTTCTGTCGATCACGGTTTCGCTCACGGTAAGTCCAGCGTTTTTGGCGCGATCCTCCAACAGCCGACCGAACCAGGCCGGCAGATCGTTTGCCCACCAGCGGGTACGTTGCCGCTCGTCCGTAGGTTTTTCCGGCATACCCTTCATTTCGCCGAGATCGATGCGGCGGCCGAGTTCCAGGAGAAAATCCTCCGGCCTGTCGGATTTAAATTCCTTCATTTCCTCGGCGGAGAATTCGACCACGATCGCGGGCCGACGTCGTGCAATGGCGCGCAGGATGCGCGTGGAAAAGCTCTTGCCGGACTTTCCAGGCACACCAGATGCGTTCTGCTCGCTGACGACCAGGACCCGCTGTACCGCATGCGAATCGAACATCGCGAATGCGGCTTCCTTGAAATCCACCCTTCCCAGCACAGGCTCGGGCTTCTGGCGATCATCGGACAACGACCATAGCCCGTCGTTGGTCCCGAAAACGGCGGATGATTCCAGCAGAAGGCCTGGTTTCTCCACCGAAAGCCGGGCGATCACCTGATTTATCAACACACCCTGATTGCAGAGACTAGTGGGCCTGTTCGGATAGGCTGACGGGTGTCCAGCATTGTGAAACCCGACGATATCCGGCGTTGCGTCGAAGCAAGGTGATCCGGAGGAGCCTCCGTTCGTATTGGTCGAATAAAACAATCGGGTCGAGGGGTCGGGATCGCTGTCGACGAAGTCCCCCTTATCGAACATCTGGGGACCGGCGGAGGGATGCTGCAGAAGCGCTATTGCACTGCCAGGACGCGGCGGGCGCACCGGGGCGCTCAAACGCTGCCATCCGCGAAGCTTGCCTCCGCCTCCGCCGATGGATTCGGCACCGATCCGCTCAGCCAGACGAACGATTGCGCAGTCGAGGCGCTGGTCAATCGGCGGCGGGCCGAAGAGGTGCGTCCGCCCGTCATCCGGATGCTTCATGCTCGACCATTCGAGCCAACGGCTGGCTGGCGGATTTTCCCGAGGAGCCACGAGCCTGACCACGCGCAGACCACTCGGCGGGGCTGCGACGGCGAAGGCGCCGACAGGCGCCCAGTAGTCGAACACGAAAGCTAGGCTCTGCTCCGCTCCCGCCAGCGCAACATCCCCGGCCGGGCCGGGGACCAGGAAGCGCTCGACAACGTGACGCGCCGTCAGAACGAGATCTGCCCCGATGAGGAAACCGGTCCCCTTGAAGCCCGGCTCGTACGGATCGTCGATCCAGATCGCACACACACGGTAACGGGCGGCCTCCATTCCTTCAAAGAACGTCTTGGAAACCAGGAAGGGCTGAACCTTGTTGTTCAGGCTCTGGAGGTTAGCCTGATCAGCCACTCCGTCCGCATTCACGGCAATCTGGTCCGAGAGGATTCCGCGAAGCACGGCATTGGTCTGACTGCGACTGATGAGCTCGACACAAAACCGTTCGAGCCATCCCTGGCTGGCCAAGTGCGGTACCAGCGCTTCCGTCAAGACGACCTTGTTGCCCGGATCCTGTGGCGCAAGACGCTCGATATAGTTCTTGCGATCGCTCGGCTGCGTGTCGGGCGGCAGGATCGCGTCGACCGCCGCCGTTATCACCGCCCACGAGGCATAGAGATTCAAGACTTTCGGTAAAATCGCCTGCGTCGGCATTTTAGATACCCCACTCCCCCGTCTGGCTTCGGACGATCGCAGGGTGATCGGCTATCGCCGACAGGAGCACGGCTTCGTTGCGCGCTCCGGGGCGGCCAAAATAATGCAATCCTACAACCTTCGACGATGCGAAATCCACCAGCGGACTGCCGGAGGACCCATTGCTCGTCGAACAGTCGTGGGCCAGTACATCCGTGCCGAGAAGCTCCAGCACGCAACCCGGAGAAAAGCGCTTGGTGCCGTCGAGCTCACCGAAAACCTTGAATACGTTCTGATCGTCCGCGAGGTCCTTGATCGGATGCCCTGCGACGAAAACATTCCGTTTCGACCATCCGTTGGACTGCGCCTTCAGATCCATCACGATAGGTGACGGCATGCCGCCTGCCGCGTCCGCCGTCGGCGGCTTCAGCCGGAAAATCGCGAGATCCGGTTTGTCACCGCCCTCGACATAAAGCACCTCGTCGAGGGCGAATCGCGAATGCTTCGAGCCTCCCTTCTCGAAGCGGAAATCGACGACGGCTGGCCGATCGGTCCGTAATCGCCAGCCTTGGCGTGCATCGGTGGACGCCAGCGCAGCGTTCTGTCGGGCCACCGCACCGGCGACATGCGCATTGGTCACCAGCGTGTTCCTGCCGATCACCCACCCGGTAGCAACCGGAACGAACGGCTCCGCGCTGCCGATCATGATGCAGCCGACCCGCGCGCAGATATCCAGGATGGCGCCCTGTGCCGCATTGATATACGCAATCCAGAAGTCGTCTTTCGCAGTCGCCGCGCTGGTATCGGGCGCATCGCCTTCGACGAACCAGGCCGGCCGGCCAATGACCTGGATCACGGCTTCCAGATTCGCCAATTGCCCTGCGTTGAGATCGCGATGACTGACGTGACCACCGGCGAGCGAGGCGGCAAGGTCGATTCCTTCCCGTGCGGTCTTGTTGGCAACCGCGCGAGCGAGTTCCGTCGTGCCGGGAGACGCCGCATTGAGATTCGATTCGATGCGTCGCTCAACTTCCTGCAACGACGGTGACTTCGGCCCTATCGACTCCAATCCGCCGGCTTCTCGCGGCGCAGCCGCCGGTCCGAGCCCCAGCTTCTTGATGTCTTTGACGACTCGTTCGGCGCGTTCCTCAGCGGACTCGGGAAAGCGGGCTCTACTGAACATGGCGTCTCTCGCGGTGAACCGTCGTCAGGGCGGATCGATTGTTACGTCATAGGTCTTGTCCGGCTCCGCTCCGACATCAATGTCTGCGGAGCGGCTCTCACCCGAGGCGGTGAAGATGCGCAGCCGAACCTTTCCCGGTGGAAGCCCGATCTGCGCATGCCCGTCCGCATCCGTTTGATACATCAGTTCGGGCACCGGACCGCTTGCATGCTCGACCGCGATCCGGGCACCGGCAAGCGGCTGCCCGTCGCGGAGGGTCACATGAATGAAGCACCGGCTGCGCGGCACGGCAGCTGTCAAGCCGATGCGGCCTGCAACCACTCCTTCACCGTCAACACGATCTCCGGCGTAAGCCGCGGTCCGGAATTCGCCGTCACGCCGAGGCTGGGCGCCGTGCCACCTATGCCATATGCGTGCACCGCGACGGCGACAGCTTCGCTGGTCGCCGACGCCTGAACCCAGACAGGCGAGCCACTCTGGCCTCCGTACGTATCGACGTCGTAATAAATGCGGTGTGCGGACGTCCGAAGCACCCTGTTCTGGTGGAAGTACTGGTTTCGCCCGTTGTCGAGATCACCCGGATAGCCCGAAATGTTGACGAGAGCGTTCTCCAGCTCGGCATCCGTCTGCGACGCGATTTTGAAATAGCCGACCTCCTCGCCCAGCGGCTCCGCCAGCTGAATGCAACCGATGTCATGATCGGGATCGGCCGAGTTGATCCATTGCTGAAGCGCAAAGAACTTGGTGGCGGTCACGGTCCTGAAGGGAGAGACGCCTGCATCCTGCCCAGGCGAGACCTCGATCGAACCGATCCAGCCGTTGAAATCCGACGGGCTGTAGACGCAGTGTCCAGCGGTTAGCAGGGTCTTGGGGCCGATAAACCATCCCGTCCCGATATACGAAGATGTCTGTGGCGGCCGAGGCTTCAATTTCAGGCCAGCAATCTTGCGCCACGGCGGGGCCTTTGTATTGGTAATTCTGACTCGGTCGTCGGTGCCCAGCACTGTTTCGTTGCCGACCCGCACGCCCTTAGGTTTTATCTTGATGTCCGATTTTCCGAAGACAAGCAGATCCTGCTGCGATTCGCCCTTGGACTCGGCGCTGCCATCACTGCCGGCAGTTTCGATGACGGGCGCAATAGGTTGATTTTCGGTCGGCGGCAAGGCCGCTGACGACGACCAGGGCAACGCATTCATGCCAAATCCTCCGCAAAAATAAATCAAGAGATTTACGGCTACATCCTAGTTGCGTCAGAATTTTCTGCAACCAAAATCGGATCTCTGTTCCCGTCTCGCCGTCAGGACGGGATTTTTTAAGGTCAGGAGCTATTCCATATTCAACGATGAGCTTGTGGCCTGTCTTCTGCTGGAAAACTGGGGCAAAATCCGTTGAGCACGGATGCGACTGAAGTGACGACATTCAGTTCAGCTGCATTACTCTGCCGAGAGCATCCTCGCCAGCAACCACCTGTACGTGGTTCGCTCCAGAAGTAGCCGTTTGCTTGCGGCGGGCTCATGCTGCGAGCGCAGACCAGTTTGTCCATTCAGTCTTTCGAGTGATTTTCTTGATGGTCTCACCCTGGCAAGCGCAGGCCGTTTCGATCTTGGTCCGCAACATGTGGCTCGTCGGCGGGCATAGGCAGAAACTTCATCTCGACATTCTTGATAGCGTTCCTCCTCCGACTTTCTCGCAATACACTGTAATGACGAACCACTAAAGAATGTTGTTCAGTAAAGAGAGCGCTCGCGACGTTTGCGCCGCGCGGGCAATGGTTCCCGTCGCCTATCGCTCGGAAGGCAAAACTCAGCTTGTCCGTATTCACTTCCGACAATCCAAGAAGGCGTTCCGGCCTTTCCCCGCTCGAGCCCGAGAGCTTGGTATTGAGGTCAAGCCCTTCGCTCGTGAACGCCGTTTCGGCGGCTCTGACGAGGCCGATCTCTCCAGCCAGACTCGTGTCCACGTTGGGACAGCGGAGGGAGTCCACCTCTCTGCCCCAGTTTGTGGCTTGCTCCGGCGCCAAGATCATCTCCGTACCGAGCCGACCGACAGTTGATCGTGATCGAGGTCGCTGTCGTTTGAGAGTACGCCAATGGCTGCCGACGCTGTAACAACCTTGCCTTTTGCTACGCCATTGCTGTCGGAAATTGCGACTGGATCGTGGTTGGTTGGGGTGAACAACACCCATTATCCTTATTGCGGCAAGTACGGCGGTCGCACCCAATGCGCCGATACCAGGGATTGTCATCAGCCAGCGTCACTTCGCGGATCCGTTCTTCGAGGCGGCGGAGATCGGCGAAGAGATCGCCCACCAGGCGACGCATCACTGGTGACAAATCGTTTCTTTCGTCATTCAAAGCGCGGGGCAACTCGAGTTTTGAAGGGGATCAATCGCTGTCCACTCAAGCCCCGAACAACGCCAAACTCTTCGCCGTTGAAGCAGTCCTCAGAGCGATCCGAGACGTCGTGATGAGGCTAGCGCCAGAACACCATGAGTGTTCAACCGAACGGCAGAACGAGAGCGACGACTATCTGTGCTTGTAACACTCCCCCCCGAAAAGGCTTGCGGCACTATTTTGTCCAGAATTTTCGATGCGGCAACAAGCGCGCCGATGCGTCTCAGTTCGAGAACGGGCCTTCGGAGCAAATGCTGGCTTGGTATGCAGAATCCCAACAGATATTCGTCACTTAAGGGGAGATCAGCCGCAGGAGAGCAAGTTGCCGCGGTCAGAGCTCGGCCGATCAGCGTTGCTGCGCAACTGCGCTGATTCACTCCATCCCTTCCTGACAACCGTGCCGGCTATGGCGCTCAGGTTGGTCGTCCAGGCAGCGGACGACCTCTTCTCGAGCGTTCGCGTTTATCTGGTGCGCAACTGGTCTTCTCTAACGGGACGACCTTCCAGACCGAAGGCGGGACCGCTCAACGCCACAGACGAAGATGGCGAGACCTGCCTTCGGTCTGGCAGTTGCAGTTCGGATTTGCGCCTTGCACGAACCAGCGAGAACTTGGATGGAGAAAATAGAAGAAGTTGGAGCAACCACGATCGGTTGGAAAAGAAGCAATTCCGATCGACATCTTAATGAGCTGGGCAGCCAGAATGATTCCCGCCGCCATGGATGTGAACCCCACCGACAATTGCGGGTCACCTGGCCAGTTGACGTAGTCGGCAAGTTGCTGGATGCCGACCGACGCGCACCCTGGATTGCTTAATGCCTCCTCGACCTCGTCAGCGCTCATGCCGCGAGCAGATGTCCAGGCTGCCCGTTGCACCTGCGACAACCTGCGCAACTCATCAACCAGGGCAACGAGTTCTTTGCGTGGATCGCGAAGCCGGTTGTGGCACTTCAGGCACATCCACGGCGAGCGAACGTCGTAGATGGAGACGCTTGACCGCAGACCCGTAGCGTGCGTGCTGCCGCCCATCAACGTGCGCGGCCATACATTCTGGATCGCGTGCCGGGCGAAGTTTCCATCAGTATCGTCAACACATGAGAGTATCGTGTCGAACCGGAAGATTGCCTCATCGGACGCGAGCTCCGGAAGCTGATCGCCTCGATCCACGCGAAGCAGAAACTCCTCCCACTTCTTCATCACATGGTGGGCCGTCAGCCCGCGGGACCGCAGATACTGGGCAACGATCTCAGCCTTTGATCGATCGTCGTTAAAGTCAACGATGCGAGCAAGCGGATAACGGTTGAGATTCGTTATATCGTCCAGCGCCTCCGGATCGATGGCGGTCACGTGACCCCGCACACCAGGCACGGAGCCGAGGGCCAGCGCGAAAGCCTGGCCGACCGCACCGGCGCCGACCAAGTAGGGCTGGCCGATGGACAACGTCTCGGGCAGCTCAGCGGAGGGCAAATCTTCCCACCCCGATCGGGTCTGCAGATCGAGGAGCGAATACGCAAGCTGATCGACGAAGGAACCGCGTTCGGGGTTAATTCCGCGCAGGTGCTTGAAAACCTCGGCAGCAGCTAGACACCCCGCGAAAGCAGGGCCGAGTGGATTATTGTCCCGCGGTATCACGCTAGGAGCTGATCCGAGCGGACCCGCGTAGATATTCCATCCGTCTGCGAAGATCGACAGTCGTCGATCCGCGGCAAATCGCGCGCCCTCATTTCCAACCGTGATCTCAACGTCTGCGCGTTTATCAGCGGCGATATCGAGCTCAACGCGGACACGATCGCCTACGGCTTCCTTCGCCCACGCCAAAAGAGACTCACCGAGACTTCCAGGCTTGGCGTACGGTACGACGCCGTCGAGAAGGCGGGTCTCCGGCACTGACAACGCGATGCTCTCGACAAGCCGGTCTTGCCGGACCAGTTGGTTCGTCAGAGTCCAGATCATGTGCTGCCCGGCGATCGTGGACGCGATCGGGGCGGGCACCGTGACTCTCACCAAACCTTTGCGGGCCTGATCGATAGGTCGAAGGGCACCGGAAGGGTCCGGCCGCAGATGCCTATCGCCGAGAAGAGGGCCAGACATCAGCGCAAATCCAGAAAAGAAACCGTACCGGCACCTTCGAGAACGACACGGCGGGCGGCGTCGGCGATCGAAAGAAGGTGCCAGTAGTTGACCTGGAATTCGTGGATGCCGGCCTGATGCGGCCAGGGACCGGTCCAGTGACCGTACCGCGGAAAGACCACCGACAAGACCCCTCGACTTATCGCACGGGCGTCGTCGTATCGGGAATGCTCGATCCAGTCGCCCGGATGCGAATGCACCTGAGCGAGCGCGACCCAGCGCTTTGCTCGGGTGGCCGCCGACACCGCCGCCATTGCCTCGCCAGTGACGTCGTAATTGCCCCACGTGCCGCGCTGTCGGGGCACAACAACGGCTTCCACGCGACCGCACCCTCCAGGCAGATCGCGACCGTACCAGAAGCAGCACGTCTCGACGCGCCCGGCCCCTTGCAGCACCCCGACCGTTTGTTCGAGGGCATTCTTGGGCGCGTAGAGGATAGCGGAATTGGCTTGATAGGGCTGCTGCGGCGGCGATCGGCGTATCTGGTCGTCCTGATCGAAATTGCTCATCCGGTTACCCCTGACGGCCCCTGTAGTAGAGCCGCATGGCCTCGGTGATGGTGAACAAGGTGTGGTTGAAATTGTGGCGCTCAGGGTCCCAGACATGCCGCGCCTCTACCGAGTGGCGCAAGTCGTAGAACTCCAGCGTCGTGGAGTTGCAGATGAGCTGCCGCTTTTGGTCGTTGTAATTTGGATGCACCCTAAGGTGCGGCGCCTCGATGTTGGGAAGCCACCGATCATCGTCGCCCAGCTTGTAGTCCTTCGTAATCGGGTTCACGAATTGCGCGCTCGGTGGCCATTCGGGATAGCAGTGAAATTGAAGTCGCAGCAGGAAGAAGTCGGCGCTCGGGCTCCAGAGCGGCACGCACAGGGTTAAGCCGTCGATTCTGCACCAGCCGGCCTCTTCCAAAGTCCGTCCCTTCAGAGCGAGAGGAAGATCCCGCTCGAGCGCCTCGCCGCCACGAGCAGGATCCGGGACAGGTGTCTCGTTGGCATTGGCCATCACGCCCCGCCGGTGCCGCCGACGATCTGATACTTGCGCGCCGGACAGATATGCTGCTCTTTCGTCTGCCGCAGCGTGAGCCCGAGATAGGGCGTCAGGTCGGCGCCGGCGTGTTCGCACTGGAACTTGTCGTCAGCGTCCTTGTGCTCCGCCGGATTAAACTTGCCGTAAGAAGCGTCCCATACAGCCTGCAGCGTGGTGGTCCACGAAACCTTGAAGGTCACGTCGCGGTTTGTCTTCGTGTTCAACACCACGACACGCGTTTCTTTCGCAAAATCAACAACTTCATTCTCATCGGCAACTTCAGCCATCTGCTCGGCTCCTTCCAAAATCAGCTAATTAGCTGAGCCCCTCAGACTAGAGCAGCGGCGGCGCCGGCTTTTGGCGTTTTCACACGGAGTCACGACGAACAAGAGCGCGGGGTGCTGTTTTCAAGCCGCGAGACGTCGCTAACGACGGCCATTCGATCGCAGCTTCGTCGCGGACAATCTCGCACCTGTGCCTTGCAAGCGCGCATTCTCTGCAGGCAACGGTGCAGTTCGTGCCGAACGTTCGCATCAAGCTTTGTCAGCCGTCCCAGCGGGACATACGTCGGCAAGGTATTCGCCGAGCGATGCAAAGAAGCCGGGTCATTCGGAGGAAAACTCTGCGATCGCCGCGTACAAGATATCGACAAGCCCGGAACACTTCTGTAGGGAAGTGCACAATATTAGACGCGCTACCTAAGAGCGTAGCCGTAATTCAATCCGTTTCAAGTCGCCCGTATGGTTGGGCGCAATGCTTTCAATGTGAGCTGGCGCGAATGCCTGGTACCGGAACCCATTTCAGTGGCTTGCCAGCGACCTCCATAAATATGTGAGGAGATCACGCGATGACTGTGCGCGAGCAGCTGTTTACTTTGTGCGCAACCTGCCTCTTCCAAGGCCCTCAGCCGCTTCGCCTCGGAAACGTCCATGCCGCCGAATTTGGCCTGCCAATTGTAGATCGTCCGCCTCGGAAACACCGCGCTTGCGAGCCAGCTCGGCTGTCTTCGCCCCAGCCTCATTGTCCTTTAATACCGCGATAACCTGCTCTTCCGTGGACCTTGCTCACTTCATCTGTCCCTCCTTCTTCGGGCCGGACTCTAGCTCCTTCTGGAGGAAATACGCAGTCGCAGGTCACAATCCGATGATGCGCTCGTCGATGTAAGGGCGCACGATTGTGAGCCGATGCTCGGCTGCGTAGGCGGCGGCGACAGCCATCTGGTTTGCGATCGAATATTGCTGCCGATCTGTCGACATCCGGACGTACTGCACAGCCCGGAGCTCGCGCTCCCGAGGCCGGGGCGAGCCGGGCATGCTGGACGGTGAGCTCTGTTCCCATGGAAGGCTCCCGACCTGTACAGCTGTCAGCCTAGTCCAACCCGCCTGAAAACCAAGAAGTGTGAAGCTGTTCACCCCCGCCGAATCCCTCCTCGTCTACAATAGGAGCGTCCCGGTCCGGGACGCTCATCCGGGAATGGATGAGTCGGAGCTGGGGAAGCTGGAGGCCGGCCATGAAGCGCCACGCCATGAGCAAGTATTTCGGTAGTGGGGCCGGCCGCGTTCTGCGCCAGCACAACAGCGCCGTGCTGCTGTTCAGCTGGCGCGGCAAGTCCGACGGATCGGCCCGATATGTCGAGCGCGTCAACCGCTACGCGCGCAATGGCGTGGAATATCCCAGTCTTGCCGCCTTGCTCCGCGCCGTCGAGGCCGAGCACGCTCAAAAGGAGCGCTGATATGCAACATCAACGGCATCGCCCCACCGACTACATCGGCGCTAAGCGCGCGCTGGAGCAGGCGATCACGGCGCTCAATGCCGGAGCGGCAGGGCCGCGGCAGCGAATTCGGTGCCGGCCTCAAGGTTTGCGACGGCGGAGCTGTTCCAACCCATCCTCGATCAATCGGAGATCTGCGTGAACGTGCTTGCTTGCGGAGCCGGACGCGGAGTCGAGCAATTCGCGCCGAAGGTCCCTCATATCTTCAAGCGCCTGCTGGTTCCTTAAGCGTACGTAAGCTGAGACTATTGCTTTACACGACATGTCGTTCCAAATCCCTTACAAAATGAGTTCTCAAAAATTGACTGAACTGCAGTGACCCGCGAGTACATATGTGAATCGCGGATGCCAAAATCTCACATGTTATGTGCAAACGGCACACGGGAGAAAACCCAGCTCGCAGACTTCGGCAACAACCTGCGCGCGGAGGGAACACGCGGGAAGAATACGGAGCCCCAATCCGCTGGACGCACTCGGCGCCGCGCGGAACTTCGACGCCAAAGACTACTGTGCTTCCGGAGTGGACCGGCCCCAGCCTGGAGGTTTTTTCCGGATCGAAAAACCGCGCTCTGTCACTGTCTGGGCGGCAATAAGCGACAACGCAGCTTCATCCCCAAAAAAGGCCGGGGAGTGATCCGCGGAACCCAGCTTGCCAAAGCCAAAGAGCTGCTCAGTGACCTTATCCCTACGATCCGTCAAAACCGCGCGAAAGCCAGGCCGCTCTGTCTCCTTAATTTCAATAGGAACCACGGGTTACATCGGAACGCAGCGCAGCGCTCCCGCCCAACTCAAACCAGGCAGCGGATCATGGCCAAGCGCCGGCGTCGTTTCAAACAAACGCAATCTCTAGAGGAGCGACTTGCCGCAGAAGCCGAGCGCCTGCCGGCAAGTGCAAAGACGGCTCCCCCAGGTGTCAGACGGGAAGAGTTGCTGAGTAAAGCCCGCCAGTTCGAAGAGGGCCTGCATATGGGCGAGTGGCTGAAAGCGCCCGGCGTCGAATTGCGGAGGTGACGCCATGATGCAAGGCCCCAGCCTCCTTCACGATGAGACGCAGCCGCAGGAACGATCAAGCGGCGCATAGCAGTTCTCGTCAATCTGGGAACTGCGATGCGATATGTTGCGTACGCGGTCGATGCAGGAGGCTCGGCGATACCGTATGTCGCGGACTGAAGGCCCCGCGCGCCTGATATGCTTCACCGAGTTAGCGCCCGAAGGCGGGCAGAGTCTGTGACCGGAACGCAACAATCGTTACAATTTATGATTGTCTCAGCTCTTAAGCTTGCGCGCCTGGGCCGCGAGAAAGAAACTGCCTCGCTGACGGGCGGCACCTCGGGGATGGCGCTTCGATGTCGCCGCGGAAAGAAAGCGGCAACGGTCAGCCGTCCACAAGAAGCCGCGAACCATCATTCGACGACAACGAACGTTGAGGCGATCCTCGGCCTGGTCGAGGCACGGCTGAGTCGGTAACCTGCCAAGTATGCTCCACATCTTTCCCAACTAACCGGCGCCGATCCGATAGGCACCGATCGTGGCGTCGTCTCGTCGGAGACTATTCGGCAGGCGCATTTGATTGATCGATCACATTCGCACTCGGCGGAGCCAATTAGGTGATCTGCACGATAACTGATCGAGCTCAGCGCATGAACTCCGACCATCTCTAGATTTTCAAGGCTGGTCTGTTCGCTCGGCCTTCGATGTCCGCACACCGTTGCATTAGCGTCTCAAAGGTCTCTGGCTCATCCAGCAAGAGCCCGTCGTCAACCATGTGTTGATAGTCCTCTTCCAAAACGGCTCGCGCTTCGCCTTCAGGGACGAGCTTCAATGCACCATTGACTACCTTGTGATAGTCAATCGTCGTACCGGCGCGGTCCTTTTCAGAGAAGAACCATGTTTTATGCTCTGCCACCTTGTTAGCCAGTTCTCGGTCTTTTAATGCGGCGTCCGCGATCCGCGCGTCATCCAGCCTCACGAGATCGTACCAGTGGCGAGCAAAACGCTCGCCTCGCAGTTTGCCCTGGACACAAAAAACATGGATGGCGGTCGCCTTCTCCCAGAAGGTGCGCTCCGCTTTCATGGTTTTCGGCCGGGCAGTGGGAAACTCGAGAGTTTCAAGATACTGTGCCGCGTCGCAAACCACGTCGTGAAGCTCGCTCGGCTCGCCGGTGGATCTTGCGCCGAATTCAAGCATGACGGCGGGGCTCACATAGCCATTGCCTGTCTCCAAGGGAGCGTATCGGAGGAAGATTTTGTCATCATCGGCTTCCGCCTTTGCACTCAGCTTGTCGTTTTCCAGACACTGATTGATAACGGGAAGCGCCTTTTCTTTCACCCAAACTGGAAGTCGCTCTCGGACCTGGTCGCTCCATTTTTTGCCCTGGCTTCGGGTCTGAGGGACGGGATTGCTCTCGCTTGTTTTCACGAGATCAGGGGCTATTGCCCGAATATCGTAGGTAAGGTCGACGTCCTCTGAGAAGCGGCGGATTGCGCCGTACGCCTTGGAAAGGGACGTTCCGCCCTTGAAAACGAGGTGCTCTCCCAGTGGAGAGGAAAAGAGTGCGTTCAAGCACCAAACAACCCAGACATCTTTCTCAAGGAGATGTGCCGGACGTCCTGAATTGGAAGCAGCAACGCCGAGCGCCTCTCGGCGCTCGGCGTCAGACAGATTTAGGAACCTGTCAGACATGCAGCTCGCTAACCGGCCTGGCAAGCCAAGTCGGCAATGAAGACGCCGCGGACTTAAGTTCCCTCACTTCGGTTGGGGTCAGTTTCTGACTGACCGACCGCAATGCTCGTTCTGCCGTCTTGGGACCAACCCAGGCAAGCGCACGCACCACCTCACCAGCACGACGGTTCGCCAGCGTAAGCTGCCAAAGCGGCGCATGCTTGAGCTGGACAACTTGCTTGCCAAGGTGGAGCTCGCGAGAAGGACCAGAGGTCAGATAAACCTGACGGACGGGTACCTGCGTTGTCAAACCAAGATGGTTGGCCGCCGCCGCGCCGCTGGAAACAATGGTCTCACCGCTGCGAGCCTTGGTTTCCTCAACGACTTTTTCGACGGACGGAGCTCTAACCCCGAAACGGCTTTCGACCGGACGTAGATACACCCCTCGCCTCGCACGCAGGAGCTTTCCTCGCTCGGCAAGACGCGAAAGGGCCTGATCGACAGCAGCACGCTTTCCAAGGTGCAAAAGCGCCTTGGCAGCAATCGGTGCGCCTTCGGGCAGTTCTTTGGTGACTTCCAAAATCCGGGTGCTAAGGGCGGTCATGGCTCTCACTCCAGTGTCAGAAACATAGGAGAACTTCTGACACCCGGCAAGAGCTAAGTTTCAAAAAGGTTTCGCTGTCAAATCAAGGATTTACCCTATTGTGGCCCATTCGGACCTTTTTTGGGGGCAAAAAGCGGTTCCTGCCCCACCCCGTCAAACGTGCTGGGCCGGATCGGTATTCAGACGGCCTGGTTATCGGCCGGAGCAACCGCAATCACTTCCCTATGATAGGAACTACCGACCTTCAACGAGGGTTGCCCGCCTCCCACCCACGAAGATCTCCAGATCCCGGGAAAACAGGCAGACGAGATCGACACCGCGGCTCAGCGACAACGAAATTGCGCTGTTGTAAGCCGCGCCCCTGTTTGCCTCTGCCGCACCAGATGCTGTTGTCGCGACAATGCGGTAAGACCAGCCCGCGCACTTATAGGAGCTGGACTTCCTCGATCGGCCGAACGCAACCGCTCCATCGTGGGCGCTCTCGTTATCCGCCATCGCTTGCCGAACCCGGCTGCTAAAGTCCTCGCCAAAGACAAAGCCTCCACTCAGCATCGGAACGCGAAGCATCGAAACACAATCCGGCGGCTGTTCGCTTCCGGTGAAGAACACGACCAGCAAAGGGTAGCGAGGAAGGCCTTCAGAATGTACTTTCCGAAGCAGCGCTTCGATACCCATTTCCTCAGACATTTGCTTCGGACATGCCTTCAGGCTTTTCGATCTCGGTTATCATCATCGTTGCGGCCGGGGTCTGGGCAATTTCACTCCTGTACTTCGGAGTAGACCTATCCTGGGATTACGCCAAGCCATTTTCGGTCACGGTCGCGGTCGTCACCGGCCTCTTGACGGCCTTCGACCGGGTATTGTGGCGGCACTGGCCGTTCCGGCTTTTTCACAAGACACCCGAGCTCTCCGGCGAGTGGGGAGCTGAATTATTGTCCTCCTACGCCGAACAGGGTGGCCGAGACAATAAGACGATCACCGGCACCGCCACGATTACGCAAACCTACACATCGTTATCGGTTCGATTGGTGACAGGCGAAGAGCCCAACACAAATAGATCCTTTCAGCTTGCTGGACGGCTGATCCGTCACAATGACGGTGTCTATGAAGTGATTGGCGTTTACCAGAGCGACCCCGACATTCTCGCTCGCGGCACGCAGACCGAAATCCACTATGGCGCATTCCGCTACCGCGTCATCGGTACGCCGCCGAAGAAGATGAGCGGTCATTACTGGACCGATCGCAATACCAAGGGATCGATCCAACTCAAGAAACGCCTATGAGAACTTGGTGTTCCAGGTACCGACGTTAGAGCGCTCGCCGTTCAATCTAAGCCGAGGTCACGCCGGGAAAGTCGGGCGGATCGGGCTTGTGAGTCAGAAATTTTTGAAGTGCAGGATCAGCAGAAACCTTCTGGAAGCTACCTTCCGCCAAGCCAAGCAACGTACCTTGAGCGTTCGCGTCAGCAACATCCAGGGCCAAATCTGCCTGCTGCTCTTCCGATTGGGTGGCATCGATTCGTAGATAGCGTTCGCCCAGTTGGTGGCGCAGCATGTAATCGACGAGCTGCTGCTGTGAGGAAACGATCGTTCTCAATAGCCGGCCTCGCATCATCCATTTCGCGCTGCCGAGATCGCGACCGAGGGATCGCTTGAGGGAAAATCCGGTCGAAGTGGTGCCGATGCTGAGGATCGAGATCTGACACACATCTTGCTTCAGAAAGTGCGTTGCCTCGTGCAGGGCACATTGGTCAGGGGCATTGGCGACGAGACCGCCGTCGGCATAGTGCGCAGCGCCAACCTCCGCCAGTGGGAAGTAGGTCGGCGCGGCGCTGGTCGCCATGACCACGTCGACCAATCGCCGCTCGGGATCGAGCGTGAAATTCGGGTGATGACCCGTCTTGAACATCTGGACACTCCCCTTCGTCATGTTGACCGCGGGGATGATCAAGCGGTGCTTGCAGGCAGCCAGCATCGTTTGGTCGCCAATAATTTCGGAAACAACGCTCCGCAAGGCTTGGCCATCGTATTTCGGACCAAGCACTGACCGCCCCGCGTCGATCCAGCCGAACTTGGGCCGCGGCCGGCCCGAAAAGATGTCCCGCCCCCGTTCGATGAAGAGGTCTCGCATCCGGGCAGCCGGCACATCCAGCGAAACGCCCGCTGCAAGGATCCCACCGACGGAAGTGCCAGCGATCAAATCAAAACAGCTTCCAATGGGTCTGCCAGCCCTTTCCTCCATGCGGGCAAGGATCTCGGCAGCGTACAGCCCGAGGTACCCGCCCCCGCTGAGCGCAAGTATCTGAAACGGCTTCTTTTTTGTGGATTCTGTTGCCAATTCGTTCTCCAAAGCCCTCAAAAGCGCTATTCTATCTATTCTATAGTGTAGCCATCGATTCGTGCCGCTGGATGCAAGCCGTCCCCGACGCCCGGATCGCCGAACCGTCGGTGGCGAGCGACCTGCAACCAGAAAGGTACCACTGTGGCAAACGTCGATAAGCTGCTTCACGGCGCCCAGGGGGGCGTCGATCTTCTTGCCAAGCTCGAGCTGCTAGCAGACGAACAGGACAAGCTACAAAACGCCAAGCGAAAGATCCGCGACCATCTCAGGGCGATGATCGCGAGCGAGACGAAACGTCAGCTCGGAAGACAGATCACGCCGCGCTTTTTCACGCAGGGCAGCGAGGCGTACAAACTGCTCAATCGGCGCGCATGGATGCCGCCGCAGCAGATTGACGTTGACGACGGCCTCTACCTGCCGATGACATTCGTCAAGGGCAACGGCCCCGCCGAAGCGGCGAAACTCTACTTCGACATTATCGAGGCCGCCCTGAAGGTACTGATCAAGCGCGAGAAGTGGAAGGGCTTCGAGGAGAAGGACACCTGCGCGCGGGTCATCATCGACGATTGCCTCCACGTTGACGTCCCCTTGTATGCCATTCCCGACGACCAATTTGGCAGGCTGACTAAGGCTGCGATGGACCGGGCTATTGCCGACTCCGAAGACAACATCGACTTTATGGGTTCGCGGAAGATGCGGATCGACCGCTGGGATCAGGTCGATTCCGACAAGGTTCTGCTCGCGCACCGCAAGGACAACTGGAAGCCGTCCGACCCGCGAAAGATTCATGACTGGTTTCTCAATGCCGTCGACTTCTATGGCGAACTCTTGCGGCGCGAATGCCGCTACCTGAAGGCCTGGCGGGATTATCACAAACTTGAACATATCTCGTCGATCATACTGATGGCCTGCGCCTTCTACGCATTCGAGGACGTTGGCCATCTGAGTGTCCCTCGCCGCGATGATCTCGCGCTCCTCCAGGTGACTTCGCGCCTGGCCGATATGTTCGCCGGTGAGATTCTCAATCCGGCCGACACCGCTGAAGTTCTCGGGTCATCCTGGACCCGCGAGCAACGTCAGCAGGCCATCAAGGCTGCCAACGCGATGCACGAGCAGCTGGATGACGCGATCAATCATTGCTACCTGCCAGAGGTCGCTGTGGACCATCTGAAAGCCATCTTTGGCGAGCGAATTCCCAATCGTCCTGATCTTGTCAAGGCTCACGCCGCTGCGGCTGCGGCTGTTGTAGCTGCACCGGCCATCATCCTGCCGGCGCCGTCTGTGGGACGGTCGACCAGTGGATGAGCAGGAGGTCCTTCGAACCATCGATGCGGCGCTAAGACAGGAGGGCTTCAAGAAGGATTGGAGCCAGAGCGCGCATCCATACTACGTCGGCCGGATCGAACGGCATGGTCTGGAGGCCGAGGTGTCGATCGAGGTGCCTGACCTTGATTTCGTCGATCCGCCGGTCATCAAACTGCTCTCGCGCGGCAAAGCGGAAGGTAAGCGAACGCCACATTTGCTCGGGCCGGACGACATGGTCTGCTATGTCGCAAAAAGCGCCATGGTGTTGGATCGGTACGATCCCGGCGGGACCGTTCTGCAATGTCTAAAGCTGGCGGAGAAGGTTCTGGGCGACGGGCTTCGTGGCCGCTCCGATCTCGACTACGTCGACGAATTCAGCCAGTACTGGGCCGCCGGCCCTTCAATCCTGGTGGATCTGCCAGAGGGTTTTCGAGGCGACGGTGAGATATTCTATGTCGGGCTGTCGCGGACGGCTAAAGACAAGCTGGTGCTGGCACCGAAGGATGGCCTCGCCCCTTCTCTCAAGGCACTACATGCGGCTAACCGCGGCATTAAGGCCACTCCGGAAACAGCCCCCTGCCGGATCGTGCGCGTGGACCGCGATCTTGGCGCAGATCGAGGCGGAGCTCTGCCCCGCAATCTTCGAGGCCTTGCCGCATTCCTCGACAGGATTGGCGTAACACACGAATTGAAGCTCGCGCTGGAGGTGGGCACCGGTCTGACGCGTTGGATCGCGATCTGCGCACCAAATGCCATCTGTCTCGCCGAGATCCAGATCCCCAAACAATTTGATCGCCCCGAATTCATGAAGTCCCGGAAGTCGGCCCTGCCCAAGCTCCTGCTCGACCGCACCGAGGATGTGGCGGTCGAACGCCATCTGGGTTCTCCAATCGATGAACGCTTCCTCTACCAGCGCAATCTTGGGACTGTGCCGAGCCTCGCCGGAAAGAACATTGTTCTGATCGGTTGCGGGACCATCGGCGGCTTTCTCGCCTACAATCTCGCGCAAAGCGGCGCCGGGTCGCTGGGAGGATGTCTCACGCTGATTGACTCCGACAGATTATCGCCGGCCAATCTAGGGCGGCATATTCTCGGAATGTCATTTCTCGGCCAGAACAAGGCGGACGGTTGTGCCGAGTACATTCGCGAACAGCTTCCGCACCTTGCGGTCGACAGCCGTCCTGTGGACGCGACAGCGATCCTGAAGTCATTGTCGGGCGACCTGGTCATCGACGCAACGGGTGAGGAACCGTTCTCCATCGCCTTGAACCATCATGCCGTGTCGCAGCGACCGAACTATCCGCCAGTTCTTCACGCCTGGATCGTCGGCAACGGCGGTGCGGCTCAGGTTTTGCTCTGCGACGGACTGGAGCAAGGGTGCTTCAAATGCCAAAAGCCCAAGCTTGCAGGCGAGCCCCGCTACCGGGTCATGCGTCCAGACTCCGATAACGAGCTGCTACGCAATCCGGCCTGCGGAGACGGGCTCTATGCACCGTTCCCGGTCTCGGCATCAATGTCGGCGGCGGCCTTGGCGCTCGACCTCGTTCTCGCATGGAATAGCGGCGATCCAAGGCATCGCTACCGAACACGTGTGCTCGATCCCGACCGCAGCTTCCAGATCAAAGATATGAACCTCACACCCGCTCCAGAGTGCCCAGCTTGCCAAACACGGGCTCAATGATCTTCCGCGCTGGCATGCGGCTCGTCGTCGTCCACAACCAGGTGATGATGAGGATCGAACGCTACTTGCGCGTTCCCGAGAATGCGACAGAGGCTGGAGGGATCCTGATCGGCTGCTACAGAGGTCCCCACATCGAAATCACCGAATGTTCGGAGCCTCTGCGGCGCGACCGCCGTTCACAACTTCGGTTCGATCGAGACGATCCCGGGCATCAGGGTCTCGCCAAGAGGCGATGGACCGAAAGCGGGCGCACTCATACGTTCGTTGGTGAGTGGCATACGCATCCCGAATTTTCGTCGACGCCATCCAGGATAGATCTCAAGACGTGGCGAGAGGTCACGCGGAACAACGTCGCCGGGAGCTCGGTCTTCCTCATCAGAGGCGGCGATGGCTGGTGGGCGGGCCTTGGCGTCGGAAGAATATTGACAAGGATGTCGATCGTTCCGCCCGACGACAATGACCGCCACTGCAGTCTTGATTGTTGATCGGCTCAAGGGGCGAACTTGACCATAAGGTCATCCAGCACAGTCGCCACTCCGGCCACGCCGATCAGAGGCTGCACTCCGATAGCTTTCAATTTTGGCACCGCGCGGTCGAAGATTGCGAGGTTCGTTTGGCCGTTTAACCGTGACGGATAGACGATGCCGTCTGGCCCGGACGGATGTTCGTGCCAGGCGAGCGACCAATGTCGCGCCAGCGTTTGCCTTGATGCCCGCGCAACATCGGTCGGAACTCCCATACGGACAGCGCCGTCGCCACGCAAGTCACCCATATTCAAGGGAGAAGCAATCTCGATCGGGGCGTAGTGTCTGTCTTGAAGCTCGTCTTCGCTCAAGAGCAGAGAGCCGTCTGCACCATCGCGCGGATCGCGCAGGACTGCCTCTAGAAAGCAAGAAGTCACCAAGTCGAGCGAAATCGAAGGCGAGGTTCTCAGCCGCGAACAGGTGCGTTCATCGCTGGCACGCCGTCTCAGAATCGATATCGGCGCCCTCACCCCTCCCGAGCGCAATGTCGAAGGCATCGTGGAGATGATGCTCGACGCCACTGGAAAGTACAGCACGCCCCTCAGCGCCGAACGGTTGTTTGGCTGGCAGGCAGCCTTGTTTCCCACTGGGCGGCGCAGCGGCATGAACAAGATCACCGTCAGTGCCTGGCGCACTGAGGCGTCGGGTTCGATGCAAGTCGTCTCGGAGTCGATCGGACGCGAGCGGGTACTACGAAGCCCCCAAAGCCGCCTTACTGGCCGACCAATGGCGCGCAGGAAATCGATGGCGTGTTGAAGGCGGCGATTGCGCACCTTTGGTTCGTCACCATCCATTCGTTCGAAGACGGCAATGGCCGCATTGCCCGCGCGATTGCCCATATGGCGTTGGCCCGCTCCGAGAACAGCTCGCAGCGCTTCTACAGCATGTCGGCCCAGATCCGGCAGGAGCGTAAGCCTACTACGATATTCTGGAAGCCACCCAGAAACGTGAACTCGACATCACCGAATGGCCCGAATGGTTCTTGATTGCCTCGATCGTGCCTTCGATCGCGCTGACACAATCCTGGCGTCAGTTCTTCGAAAGGTCCGCTTCTGGAAGAAGCATGCCGATCAAAGCTTCAACGACCGCCAGCGCGCAATGATCGAACGCCTGTTCGAAGGCTTCGAAGGCAAGCTCACCTCATCGAAGTGGGCACTGGTAACGAAGTCATCGCAGGACACAGCTCTGCGTGACATTGACGATCTTGTCGCAAAAGGCGTGCTGACCAAGGACGCGGCCGGCGGCCGCAGCACGAGCTATTCGCTAATTGACGCGGATTCTGCTAATCGCTAATCAAGCGATCGCGTCGAGCTTCGCAGTTGCTGCGCCAAGTTCCGCAGATAACGTGTCATAGATCTGTCGAGGATCTTCCCATGCCCCGGCGCTTCTTCCCCGGTTGAATGCCGAAACGCCTTAGTTGTTCTGAAGAGCTTGGTTAGGCCCCGCTTGCCGATTCAGCAGATAGCATCACTGCATCGGCTCCATCACAGATGGCGGTAGCGACATCTAAGGTTTCCGCCCGCGGCGGAATCGGCCCAGCCACAATGGAATCCAACATTTGCGTTGCGACGATGACGGATTTTCCGGCACGCCGAAGGCGCGCACGAGCTCCTTTTGCCGGCCAGGCACCTCCTCGGGCGGGATTTCGACGTCAAGATCACCGCGCGCCACCATAACGCCGTCCGACAAGCCAATGATGTCGGCGATTCGATCGAGCGCCATCGGCGTCTCGATTTTCGCCATCAAACTTGCGGCCTCGCCGATCAGGGAGCGTGCCTCAATCAGGTCGGACGGTTTCTGAACAAAGGACAAGGCCACCCATTGGACCCAAGGTCAATGCCGAACGCGAAGTCGGCGCGATCTTTGTTGGTGAGCGGATATAAGGCGAGCATGGCCCCCGGTACGTTGACCCCCTTGTGGTCCGACACCAGGCCTCCGACCTCCACTTGCGCAACGATTTCTCCGTCTCGCGCCTCGGTGACCCTCAAGCGCACCCGGCCATCGTCAATGAGAAGTTCTTGTCCGGGATGGACGGCTGCAAAAATCTCCGGATGAGGCAAGGGTATCGATTGCTTTGCTCCGTTGGCTCCATCATCACAAAGCGGACCGTTTCTCCAGCACGCAAAACCAGCCTGCCTTCTTCAAGGATCCGATGCGGAGCTTTGGACCTTGGAGATCCTGCAGGATGCCTATCGGCCGGCCGAATTCCCGATCGAGTTCACGGATACACACATAACTCTTGGCGTGGTCTTCGTGGGTTCCGTGACTGAAGTTTAGCCGAAAGATATCTACCCCGGAAAGGTAGAGAGCACGTATCTTCTCAGGCTCGGCACTTGCCGGACCGGCTGTTGCCACGATCCTGGCGTGACGCGAGCGACGCAATGTATCCCCCATCTGAAGATTGTGATCGATCTAGCCATAAAGACCAAAGCCGACCCTTACGGACTGCGGTCGACGGTAGTTGAGCAAGCCAATGTCCTCTTCGTCAGTCGCTTAACACCATGCGATGGAGGCTATTGGCAAAGTAAATCCTGCTTTGAACCGATCCATGACCACCATTGTTTCAATGCGCTTTATGTCTGAACTTTCCTCTGTAAGGCGCCGAGCAAACCGCTCGTAATCTTCCATATCGTTTACGGTAACTAGCAAGACGAGGTCAGCCAGACCTGTAACGTAGAATGCGCTCATCACTTCAGGCATCTTGCTAATTTGCCTCTTTAGACGATCAACGGTATCGGCACGCGCGCGCTCCAAGGAAATGAGAACCACTGCGGTCACATTACGCCCAATTGCTTTTGGAGAAATGATGGAAACGTCGGCCTCTATGACACCCGTCGATCGAAGGCGCTTCAGCCGACGTTGAACTCCGGATGCGGATAGGCCGACCTTCCCTCCAAGTTGTTCACTACAGAGGCGATTGTCTCGTTGGACGAGATCAAGAAGACGAAAATCGATCTTGTCGAGTTGCATCACTGCCTCGCGGCCAGCGGATTGCGATCGCGTCGGGGAAGCAGACGCCTGCGCCGCTTGTCCTGACATTTTCGACTCCTCACTACGCCGCCTAGCTGTTGAACGATCGATTTCGCCCGCTGTCATATGTCTTGGAACACCTACTGGGAGCCGAGCTCTTTGCGATACATCGAAGACAGTTCGTGCGCCGATCTCCCCCTCCGCCGGGGCTCACCAAACTCGAACCCGGCCGCCCTCTCAGGATGTCGCGGGTCGGGCCGACGTTTCTATCGATGCGCGCCCCGGACCCGAGCACATATTCCCCGCCACAGACGAGTGTGTGTAGACGCTCAAGCTCCGGAGGCGACGGCTTTTTGCTCCTGATCAGCGGAAAGCACTATTGCGTTGACGGTGCGATATGCGAATAGGATGGCGGGACCGATTGTTATCCCTGCCCCAGGATAAATTCCGCGCATCGGCGACGTCATGTCGTTGCCGCAAGCATAAAGACCCTGGATTGCGTTGCCTTGTGCATCCAGGACGTTTCCGTAACTGTCCGTCGCCAATCCGGTCGCCGTGCCGAGCGTTGCCGGAACGATCGGCAGCGCGACAAATGGTCCGTCTTTGATTGGTCCAAGATTTGGATTTTTCCCGACGGTCGGATCGCCGAGCGTGCGATTGAAAGCCGATTCCCCACGCTTAAAGAGGGATCCCGTCCTTGGGCAGCGTGCCCGTTGTGTTCCTCGATCGTCTTTTGAAGCACAGCGGGATCTAGTCCCAGCTGCTTTGCGAGCTCAGAAATCGTTTCACCTGCCTTGACGTAGCCAAGGCGCACATATTTATCGATGCTCAACGTCCAGGGCCATGGCAGTAGGTGTCCCATACCCCTCAATCGAACGAACTGGTGATCGCAGATGAAGTAGAATCGCTTATCTGCTGGATAGCCGTTTTCAAACACTGCCAGGCAAATATCGTGGTACGAATTCGATTCGTTGACGAAGCGTCTGGCATTTGGACCGACAGCAATGACCCCAGGACGGCCGCGGTCCAGCCAGCCGTATGGCACAACCTGCGAGCCGCTGCCGCGTTTCAGGATTGAAACCGGGGTCCAGAAGCCGGCCGATGCGACATCTTTGTCGATGGCGGCCCCGAGCGTAGTTGCAAGCCCAATGCCGTCACCGTTAACATCGGCGTGGGCCAACGTAACATCATGCTGGTGTGCACCACTGAGGTCCGTTCTCAACTGCGCGTTCCGGGCAAAGCCGCCAGTTGCGAGAACAACACCACGTGAGGCGCGCACGCGGATGCCAACGTTGATCCGCTTGATAATGGCACCCGTGACGCGCCAGCCTTCCTTCGTGAGTTCGACCGCTGGAGAATATGGCCAAATTTCTACGCCGTACTCGCGCAGGCTCACCAGCAGCCGCGCGATCAAGGCATTTTCCCCGCTGAGCTCAGTACCACGGCTGAAGCTGAGCCGATCCCGCGCATAGCGGCTCAGGCAAGTTAAGACGTGTTTGAGCGACGCAACAGATTGGAGTGGGTTGAGAAAGCTTTTCACCTCACTCGATGAGATCATCATGCCCCCGAGCACAACCCGAATGGGATGACCAATCAAATCGAAGTCCTTGCCTAGAAGCCGCCCATCATAGGGGGCGGGGCTCAGTGCCCGTCCCTTATCAGCGCCG
>Ga0214544_1000074_pt1 | contig 123634 bp, 58 predicted proteins | sample CNSS3metaG_FD_160074 | JGI IMG/M metagenome (GOLD analysis project Ga0214544, IMG submission 160074) | Root nodule microbial communities from cowpea collected in UCLA plant growth center, Los Angeles, California, USA - CNSS3 | ecosystem: Host-associated > Plants > Roots > Nodule | place: USA...
CTGTTACGAATACGATGTGATAAATTAGTATATATATATATATACTAATTTATCACATCGTATTCGTAACAGTATAATTATTTCGTTTTTCGGGAAATCTAAAACTATACATATGCACGTAACATTAAACATATAAAATCACATTTTACTGTTTATTCTCAGTGTAATAGGATAAATTTACGATGATCTATCGTATACAATTTTTTTTCATATCGCAAACTATGTGATAAAAACCTTTATCGACTCTCGTCACCCAATATTTCTTATTTGAGTCCAATATTTTTAGAAATCTCAAATTCAATACATTACACATTCTCTCAATATAGTATTTTTTTATTAAAAACAACCATGTTCAAATCACATCTCAACAAACGATACATTTTCATATGGATTTAAAACATCACATAACATTATACAAGTGCTTCTCATCTAAATGAAATTTCATCATATATCATCAAGTATATTCATACATACACTTTTATCATTTACCACAACTTTAAGTATTTTAGAAATTCAAGACATTAATTATGCTCACTCAGAATATTTATTATCATTTCGTGAGCTCATAAGCTCACTAAACATGACAACCTTGTAGGCTTTTATAACTAAAGTTTGTTCAAGGAAACCTGACTACTTAACAATCAATCTCTTGTGAGTTATTTGGTTTTGATAAAATTAATTTTGCTTAACAAAAAGATTGTCTCACCCAACAATCAGGTACTAGAGCCCTCACCAAATTGATCCACTCAACAATATTTGACCCTCCAATGACCAAACCACAATGAGTTATCAAGTTTTTTGATAAAAATGCATTTTGCTCAATAAATGATTTACTCACACAACAACTCAAACAATTTGAATCTTATTAAAAAGACTCGACCACCAGGTAAAATGATCTTAACTATTTGAGCTCTAAAAACACGAGATCTCACTCAACAAATTTAGAAAATATATCATCCTCTTCATACCGACTTCCTATAATATTTTTATCTCCTTCTTATACTAGAATAAGTATATTTTGTTTTGTACAAATCAATCAAGTTCAACTAAATTGCATACTCAAATTACTACTTATAATACACAATATTATCTGGAGTCTCATGTAAACAAATCACTCAATTATTCAACCATCACTGATCATAGAAAAATCTAAACAATCTAAATAATATTATCTTGACATTTTAATAATATTAAAATATTCAAACATTTATCAAAATATTGCATTTACTTTTAATGATCTTCGATGTCCTTACACTAATATTATTTTTGCTGAAACAAAATTAATGTTTTCATACTATTTTGATTTCTAAACTTTAAAAAAAAAATATATATATATATATATATATATATATATATATATATTTGGTTTATTTTATCGTGTTTTTATTTAAATTCTATATTTAGAATCTCGAAGAAGAAACTCCTCTAAATATATGAAAGAAAGGTAAGAATATAAATTCTGTATTTAACATAGAAGAATAAAAAGATATTTTTGAAACAAAATTAAAAAGGTCAGAAAGTTTTGTTGTTTTCTTTTATGTAAAAAAACAGCAAGATTTAAGTTTGACTGAAAATTATACTAAGCTCAAATATGAAGAACCAAAGCAAAAGTTAAAGTAAAATAATGTTAAAATTGGGTTAAATGAATTCAAAATTGCAAAGATATAAAATAAAAACGAAAAAGCTCACACGACCGGATAGTAATGTTTTTCCTTTAATAAACTACTCTTTTAGATTTTAGGAATGCATAACATTATTACATTATATTTGAAACTAAGTAAGTTTTAAATAAAGTAACTGAAAAAGTAATTGGTCAATTAAATTAATTTAACTCCTTAAATTTTATAATTTTTATAAATAATTATCTCGAATTTTAATCTTGTCCTATTTGATCTCAAATTTTATCTTAACATAGACAGACACATGAATTTTAAATTAATTTTAATTAATCTCCAACTTTATTATTCTTAAATAAATGTTTAAAAATTTGATTTTATTTTAAGATTTATTAATTTCTTTAAATATATTTTTCTAACAGTTTTAAGTTAAATAATTTTTATCAAAGGTCAATAAATCATTAATATTTTTATTCTGTTTGCTTTAATTCATTTTTCCATATTAACATATAATAAAATAATGTTTTAAAGATACACTTTCTCTTTAAAATAACATGACCCACACACACACACACGAAAATTTCAATTTTTTATTAAAAAGTTATTTTCAATAACTATTTTGACAAAACCGTAAAATAAAAAAGGTCAATAACTCATTAATCGATCCGATATTGTATTTTAAAATATATATATATATATATATATATATATATATATATATATATATATATATATATATATATAATGTTAATATGTTATAAATATAACGATTTTTTATGATACCAATTAATATAAAACATTTTTAGCATAAAACGACAATTATTAAACTTAATATTTAAAAATTAAATTCCTTATAACACTTAACTTATAAAGAAACTGTCTTCTTACAGTATCTCATATAATATTTCTTTCATTAGTTTTCTTAATATTTCACAATAAAATAAATACATTCCAATATCATACAACTATTCAGAGTTTTCTCACGTCACAAGTAAGAAATGGATACAGAATTTTAAAATATTCGAATATTTATTACTTTATTAAATTTGGAATACATTTTTTAATAATTTTATTAAACAGCCTCAAATTTCACACATTACTACATTTAATTAATTTGTCCCCTAGTAAAACTATTGTCTTTATTTCCTTAGAATTTACTTTCTTTTGTTTCTATCTCTACAAAAATTAGAATATTTTTTATATTTAGCAACGAATAACAATTGCATAAATTAAATATATTTTTCTTATAAAATATAAAAATAATAAGCAGAAAAAATACCCACTTTATGTGCTTTTCAAGATCTGTAAAATGATAATAGTTATTTTCCATGATGAATAAGTCATATTATATAACCCACACTAAAAGATTAGTCATATTAAAACATTATTTATTCGTCATACAATTATCATATAAGAAAAAAAAATGAGATAAGGTTAAGTAAAGGTACATGTATATTTGTTCTTACAAAGTCATTATGAGATAAAGAATGACGTCATATTCGACCAACGAATCAGATCGAATCAAAAGGCTGGAGTCAAATCCGGGCCATGGATTTGCTTCAACGCTCTGATTTGTAATCACCAAAAGATTTAAGCATATCAATTTCTTTTTTATTATTGTTTCAAAATTTATTTATTTAATTAATTATTTTGCATTTTGTGTATGATAGTTGAAACAGGAAGAGAAAAGAAGGGATAAGAACAAAGAGAATCCAAGAGAGAGAAAGAATGAAAACGGCGTTGGTCTTTGAACAGTCACTTTAAATTCTTCACACTCTCTTCACAATTCCTATTTTCTCATCGATCATTTCCTCTCAATTCACTTCACATTCAGGTACCTGTTCTTCTTGATCTCTTCTTTTTGTTTCTCTGTTGAAAGCGAAGATTCTGATTTGCTGCGATTCTTTCCATTGATTATTCATTCTGCTCTTTTCTCTTTTGCCCCAAACTGTTAACTTATCATTTCCAACCGCAACTCCATCTGCACTCGTATTTTTCTTGTTTTCCATCTTAACTTCTTCTTCTTCTTTTTATGATTCTTTTCCAGATTCTTGAAACTCGTGGATCGGTTCAGGAGTTCCTTTGCTGAATCCAGATTTAAATACGGTAGTTATCTTCTTTAAAGTTATTACTCATCCTCCACTAAACTAGGACTTCTGTTCGTCGTCCAATTTCTTTGAATTCATGCTTCTATTTATCGAATTTTCTTGACAATTGTCATTTTTTATATTTGTTTTTTCTTTTTTTTATTGCAAACAGTTAGTTCTTTCATACAGTTGAATAATGTATTTTTCTTGAAAATGCTTGAATGGAGAAGCACTCAGCAGCATCTTCACATTCAATTAAATTTAAGAGCAGTGATCAGAAATGTAACTTCTTGGAACAACGATAAGCCATTAATCTTGAATCTGACTACTTCTAGACATTCATTCCCTAGGAATTGGAGCAATTTCAAATACTGATATGAAGACAAAAGTATTAGCTTGAATGGCTCTTTGGTGGCTGTAGTCTCCTTTCTTATTTCAGACTTGAAAAACATTTTCTTATCTTCTGTCTAAACCATTCTTGGAATGCAGCATTGCCGAAGTTCCTCCTTGCATTTATCTTAATCATTTTTTCTTAATTTCTACAAATATGTTACTTTTTTGTATTACCTGTGGCACTGTGGCGAAAGCAATATATTAAAAAGTAGAACATACCATCCAGAAGCTTGTTAAAGTTTAGCCAACGAGACCGTGAACAAGCTTGGTCTCTGGTTTGTTATCCCTTACAATACAATACCTATTTCTGTATACTGAGGTAGTTAAAGGCAGAAAGCACCCTTGAGGAGTTATAGTGCCCTATTGCGCAAACTGCCAGGAGTCCCAAAGTCTAGCGACTACTTATTTAGCTTCTTGATTCTTTAGTATTATTACCCTGTTTTGCATCACGGTTGGGTAATTAGATGGCTGATCCTTCATATATTATTTAATGTTATCCACAGACACATCCCTAGTGGGGCTGATCTCTTTTAGTGCCTCAGGGTGTCTTTTAGTGCCATTGACTACATTTATTGGAACCCAAACTTCTAACCGGTCTGGGTTTCAAAATATTGGATGCAAGTGAACTAATGTCTTCTCCAAAACAGTGATATTTCTATTTTTGTACTCTTGCAAAGCAGTTGCTGTTATTTTTTATGTGGTTATTACATGGAATATCCATCTGGTATGAAGTCTGTGCATTATGTTTGCTTTGTTTCTTAAAAATAGGTTAATTTATTTGTTTGCTTCTTGTATTACTATTTATTTATATGCAGTATTTGCAGTCATAATAATATTATCAATTACACTCTTATTTTTCCAATCTATTATTTATTTTTCTTTAAGTCTTATTCTATTTCCCTTCTTTAAGAAATTAAATTTAATGTGTTTTTTTTTTTTTTTTTTCTAATTCAGTTCACAATGGGAATATATCTCAGCACTCCCAAAATTGAAAAGTTTTCCGAAGATGGTGAAAACGAGCATCTTAGATATGGTTTATCATCCATGCAAGGGTGGCGCGCAACAATGGAAGATGCTGTGAGTAATCATTTTAAAAGTTGCTAGTTTAATAAATCAAATGACTTCTGCATATAAATCCAGAATTACAAAGTAATAACTATAAACCACCGATGTGGTAAATGACAATGTCTAGTAAGAAGTATCCTGAGTTTACTGGGTATTATGCTACTTGATATCTGTCAGTATTTGAACTTTGTTTTACTACTCCTTAGTTTGATCCTGTTTACTGTGTAGTTGCTTTAGACAGTAATGTTTGCTGCAGTACCATTTCCCCCATTTTCCATTAATGCCTCGATTTGTTAAAAACTAGTGTGACATGTGGAATGACATATTTTCATTAAAAAGAGTGCTAGCAATGTACTTTCGTTGGAGCATCTTTCTTCAATGGGAGATGCTTTAAAATATTTAGAGTTGCCTCAAGCAAACTTTACCACTGGGGGTGTTAACATGACATTGAAAGTTTAAAATTTTTGAGTTGCTTGTACAAACAACTCACAAATAAAAAAAATATCATCTTAACAAAAATTATTAATGAGGTCTAAATAAAAAGAAAATAAAATAATGAGTTGCTTGGAGAAAGAATATTTATGGATTAACAAGTTACACTTGAGCTTTGGGCAAATGTTTTGTTGGAGAAGGATGGACTTTCACCCCCAAGATTTCATTCTTTGTGGTTAATAGGTTTATCTTTTTGTTTTATAATTTGAAGCATGCAGTTCACAGGTGGATAATGTTAATTATTCTTTTTAGAGTTTCTCCTCTCTTTAATTATGGTGGAAACAGATAAATATTTGGTAGCAAATTCCAAGTACGGCTGTGGACGTCCCAAAATTTCTTTGAGCTCATTCTTCTAGCATTTTTTTCAATAGTGTGTGGCAAAATAGTACATTTGTAAAATAACCCGTTGATCTCATGTAATGCGTGCGTTGTAGTTTATAGAGCAGCAATGATTTTTGTCCAGTGAAATGTGATTTCAGGAAGTAAATGTGATGACATCGATTCTGCATTTGAAATTTTATCTTTTAATTCATTTTATTATTTTTCACTCACATTGTTTGTTAATATGTTGTTGATTTTTTGTTCTCTTTTCATTTGTTAGCATGCTGCATATACTAATCTGGATGGTTCAACTTCATTTTTTGGTGTCTACGATGGTCATGGAGGTGAGGTTTGAAAAATTGTTACTTTTATGGCAGAATGTCGCTTTTACTACTTTATGAGTAATTTACAGATGTTTTCTTACCACGTTGGGGTGGTATTTTACCTTTTCCGTTCCATCTCTCTTTTAGAGAGCATCTCACATTCCTAATCCTACCTCCTTTAAGTGTCTAGGAAGGCAAGGAAGAGAAACGTGTAATATCTTCTAAAAGATAAAAGAAAGTAAAGAGGAAAAGAAAAAATGGAATTTGGAAGCCCTATGTACTCTAATAGAAAATATTCTCTGAATATTCTTTAAAAGTTTATTTATATAATCTAAAGAAGTCATAAAGTTGCTTCTAGTTGTAGTTGATTTCAACTTTTGAGGCATGAATTAAATTTAAAAAAAATTCTCATCTTTTGTGACATAGGCATGGATTATAGTTTGCGGCATGCATGAAGACCCTAGTGCATTTACACCATTGTAACTTGTGTTCCTTGATTCTAGCTTCTCAAGATTGAACCTCACACGGTTTCCATCTCTTGGTCAACTGTATTTTCTGCTGTGATTCTAAATTGTGTTTATGCTTATGCTCTATTTAATGAATTGATTTTCCAACAGATTCTGATTGCCCCTTTCAAATTGTTTTTTATGGTAGAAAAGATCAAGGTCCATTTGTGCTTATCTTCCTCTACAAATTGGGTTTTTACTATTGTGTGCCATATATTTGACTTGTACTAAATTTTAATAATCCCCAACGAATCTAGAGGAAAATACTTCATAAATTATTTCTAGTTTGAAATCAATTGTGTTATGGGTGCTCATGAATCCAAAATTTCAGGTAAGGTGGTTGCAAAGTTTTGTGCGAAGTTTCTCCACCAAGAGGTGCTCAAAAGTAAAGCATACTTAACTGGAGATATTGGAACCTCCCTTCAGAAATCCTTTTTAAGGTTAGATTAAAAAGATGTCCACTTCTACAGGGCAGTGCCTGAATTCATCAATTAAATGACAAAACTGGTTTCAATGTTTCATTTTTGCAAGAAGTTGAATTTATGTTCTACTAAAGATTTTCAATTTGGTTCATCAGCTAAAATCTCAATTTTGTAGTTCTTATTTTCTATCTTTTTTTTCCCTTTCTTTGATACACTAAGAAATTTCATTCACAATGGTCCCTCTCAAAGTTACGTAAGTTTGTTTTATTTTATGCACTTGAATGATTGGAATAGTGTGAAGAAATTATATTTAACCTTTTTAAATGACAAATTGTAGCTCACTTATTAGTCGATGATTATGGTTTGCATATTCATTTCGTTACTGTGTCCTGTTAAGCTTAGATATTATTGAGCAGACATGGAGTACGATATTGCATTGCTTCTCTCTCCTTGTCTAATTGAAAAGAAATAAAGTGTAATAACTATTGATTACATATACATCTCTCCCTGTGTCCTAAGAGGAAAGTACAAAAGTAAAATGTTATGAATTGGTGTTTTCAATATTATGCAGAATGGATGAGATGATGCGTGGTCAAAGGGGATGGAGGGAATTATCAATATTGGGGGATAAGATAAACAAGTTTAGTGGGATGATAGAAGGTTTGATTTGGTCTCCAAGAAGCAGTGATGGTAATTGCCGAGTTGATGATTGGGCTTTTGAGGAGGTAAGTATGTGTGACATTTGAAGATGGATATGCTAAGTAATACTCGTCAGTATCACTTCTTCATTGGGCACACTTGGTAATTTGGGGCATGGTGTGGCTTATGGTGGAAATAAGATCTCTTATGTATCTCTCAAATTTGAATTTACTAATTGCAATCAGGGGCCTCATTCTGATTTTGCTGGACCAACTTCGGGAAGCACTGCCTGTGTTGCAGTTATTAGAAACAACCAGCTTGTTGTTGCAAATGCTGGTGATTCGCGATGTGTGATATCTCGGAAGGGTCAGGTAACTTACCCAGCAGAAATTCATGGAACACTAATTATGCATATTATCCACAGACAGATACATGCTAGGGATACATATAAACATAAAATTTTGTTTCATTTGTATAAACACTACATTTGGGAATGTTTGCGTCTTAATTTGGCTGCTCAAAGTTATTAGGGGGACTTTTTTGATGGCATATAATATGGTTTGTCCTTTTGTTTTTTGTAAACTATACACAGATCTTGTAGATAAATTACTTATGATATTGTACTATGGCCTTTTTTTTTTTCTACAGGCATACAATTTGTCTAGAGACCACAAACCTGATCTTGAGATTGAGAGGGACAGAATCTTAAAAGCTGGTGGTTTTATTCACGCTGGACGAGTTAATGGAAGTTTAAATCTTGCAAGAGCTATTGGTAATGTATCTATGCGCCAGTGAACTTTTTAAAATGAATAATTATGCTTCTTTTCCATTTCCTCTTTTTTTCATTTATAACTTGAGTGGACAGCCTGGCTGCCCTCCTGCATCTTTAGCTCATGAAGATCCACGAATTGTGTACTTGATGAATAAAACACCCTAACAACTTTCTACTTGTTGTGTTTTGTATGTTTTATGTTGGTTCTTTACACGAAAAGGAAATTGGTCAAAAATCATATAACTGGAGATTTCAAATTTGTATGTGTACTCATGATGATAATTTCTTCGTGAAGATACAGATTCCTTTTGGGATTTTGAGGGGTGGAATGGAAATGGGTTATAAAGTTTTCATCCTTTAATAAGTTTCAATTAACTGCAGGTGACATGGAATTTAAACAGAATAAATTTCTTCCTGCTGAGAAACAAATTTTAACTGCCAATCCAGACATAAACACTGTAAGTTTATTACTGTAATACATTTCAGCTAGCTTGCCTCCGTGATAATGTGCCACCGTTTCTATTTTTCTATATAACGGAAGGATCCATGATAAAATGCATGGGCAGGGCTTATTAGTAGTCTAAAGTATTAATCTTTATGTATGCTGTTATTACTAACATTGTTAATTTGAAAATTTTTATAGGTTGAGCTTTGTGACGAAGATGAATTTGTGGTGTTAGCTTGTGATGGAATATGGTATTCTCGTGGCTTCCACATCTCCATTTGATTTGGAATGTTATGATGTGTTTAGTTGTCATTTACATTATTAAAATGTGATAAGCACCAATGAATTTTCATTCTAGGCACAGGAGTGACTCTTATTTGTGTCTTGTGTGGGTGGAATGAGTTTCTTGATTCATACCTATAAACGAGTAAATTATATCAATCTCATTTCAAAATTACACACTGATGTAAACACCTCTAGTTTCAGAAATCACAGAACTGGCAAATTATCCGTTTCCTTATCCAACAAATTCCTTCATTTACCCCTTTTCAGATAGATGTAAATTGATGTCTTAGCATGCCAATGCCATCTACAAAAGCATTGTTGGCACCGAGTGTGATTCTGAAACCAGTAATTTGCTTACAGAGTCCCCTTCAGCTGTCATTTTGAAAATATTTTGTTTCTCCTTATTTCCAGGGATTGCATGTCAAGTCAACAACTTGTAGATTTTATTCATGCCCAATTGTGCACGGTGAGTTCTTCTTTTTTAATTTGATGGTAAAGTATTAACTCAATTAAGAGCGACTGTATATTGATTTTAATGCAGTACTGAGTGCTTTGACGGATAAGAACTTCTCCATTTGTGCTTGTAATTGTTGAAGAGAATTATTAATGGAGGCCTCTTAGTAATATATAATATTTTTTGTGGTGGACAGAGTCACACTGTTCTTTGTCGCATTTTTTAATGCATTTTTTAAAGCATATATAATATCAATGCATTTTTTAACCATAGCCATTTTCTTTTACTAGACCTCTAGCACGGCGCCATTTCTGATCAATTCTGTAAATGTTTTTTTCCTGAATTTTATGGTCTGGATAATGCTTATATAAGTGATTATTTTATGTGGCAGCAAACCAAACTTTCTGCCGTGTGTGAAACAGTACTTGACCGGTGTTTGGCACCATCAACTGCCGTTGGCGAGGGATGTGACAATATGACCATGATCTTGGTGCAGTTCAAACGACCTGCTCAGTCCAGTGCATCAACAGAAGAGCAATCCTCTTCAACCGGACAAGCTGAACCTGAAACACAACTAGAGAGAAGTGAAAGTTAGTAAAATTCCTCAGCAACAGTTCAAATATTGTATCATATATACATACATATATACGATATATACATATATTAAATATATGTAGTGTGCACCAAATGATTAGAATGCATCCGAATGGTCATTTTCCCTTCATCTCACGTTATACACAACATATATTCTGATTAGCCCAAGAGTATCAGTTTTACTTCTGTTTCTTCTCTCTCGTGTCTACTTTAAACTCTGAAAAGTTGGTTTTGCACCTTCAATTTGCGTCTCCCTAATGTCAGTAGTTGTAGTTGTAATGTAATCGACTACTTGCAAGAAAGCTGCTAGCTCGGTAAAAAGCCTTTATGCTAAAGAAAGCATAATCTAGAATGAGTGAGGTTTTTGACTTGGAAATATCGTAAAACAGACCTTTTGATACTATTGGTGATTATGCAATACGGTTTATTTTTGGCATTTTGTTTAGGAACAGATCTGTAAGAGGTGGTGCCTTTTATGGTGGATCCATTGAATACATAGAATATTGAAAAATGCTATTGGGAGTAAGGTAGGTTACAGACCACTGCACCTTACAAATAGTGAATGTAATATTTGCCATATCCAATCTCCCTGTGAAGTAATTTTATTATTTGAATATTGACAGAACTTATCAGCATCTGGAGGGAGGAAAATAGTACTTTTATTATTTAAACAATCTCACTTTTGTGATTTAGATTAGATTGGTTATTTTTATTTTTACATTTTTTTTACCGTCCAACTTTTAATTTTTGACCAGTAATTATTATTATAAAAGTCAATAAACATAGACAAATACTTATGTATGATTGTTTATTAAGTAATAGCGTGAAGTTGTAAACTTAAGGACCCTTTATTTGGCAATATCGGGCTCAGTAGGCTCTCGCATTTTTTTTATACAAATCTTGGTGCAAGGTATCCTTATGTTTTTATACATTTCATCATCGGTTTACATCTTGTGATCCGATCACATCATAATTCCCTTACTACATACATCCTCACCCTTACTCCATTCCCACCCCTCTATCATCAGCACCCAAAGCCTCATCTGTAATATACATGCCTGCAATCACGAAAAGAAATTGTAGAGCTTTAAGTAATCTCAACCATATTGTATGTAAGGAATTTGAAATATATTTGTGGGTAGAAAGATACTCACTGTCTAATGTTTGGAATTGATCCTCAAAAGTTATTGCAAGTACCAGGAGACTTTTTTTACATAAGTATTTCTCAGCGTTAATCTGCAGAAATTTCCAGCATGATACACTTTTTTTGCATACCAATCATTAACTGAAAAATTGAAGCATGCAATCCTAATATCCAGGGCAATTTCCAAGACAAAGTGTTCCTACAAAAACCATGATAAAAAGTTAATAAAATGAATGAATAATACATACACAGACAACGTAATAAGTTTATTTATAACATTGTAAACCATAAAAAGTTATATCTAGAATGATTTCTAATTGATCGACGATATGACACAGCAAAAAAAACTTTACATTGACAATGCATACTCATTAAAACTCAAATAAAACAAGATAATATATGCACTGAAAAATATAAAGATTGTTATTAAATCCCAACCGCTATACAATGTAATATATACTTTTAGAATAACCATCTTAAAAGTCATATCATTGATGATTTCTGATCAGTTAATTTGTAAACATTTACAGTAATATTGCGTGGCAATCAAACTCCACATAAACTATCAGGTAAAATCAATCATATTGTTTCCATGAAATAATTCTTAGTAAAACATTAATACCTTCATGCCACCCTTTTGACTCAGGAACATACGAAAAGTTCCCATGAGATAACTCATAATATCAAGATTTATTAGGCAATTGAGCAAATGTTCCTGCATTGGGGCTACACCCCACAACCATCATCTTCTTGAGGACAGAAAAGGCTCGATCTTTGTTCCCTGACATAGTATGCCCACGAATGAGAGCATTGTAAGTGAAGACATTAGGTTCAAGACCCATAAGCTGCAGTTCCTCAAACATCTTCCCGGCTCTGTCCACCATTCCAGCATTTCCAAAATGGAGAATCAATGAATTGTAAGTATAAAGATCAGGAGTGACTCCCCTATTCTTCATTTCACTGAAAAGAGAAAGAGCTTCCTCAAACCTCTGTGATTTTCCAAGGCCATTGATCATAAGATTGTAAGAAACAGTATCAGGATCAAGGCCAGTCAACTTTAGTTCCTCAAAGTAGTGCACAGCATCATCAACTCTGCCATTCATGCACAGACATTCTACAAGAATTGTATAAGACTTCAAATCTGGCCGTATCCCTTCCTTAACCATCCTTTTGAACAAATCACAAGCAATGTCAACGTTACCTGCTTTCCCAAATCCGTTGATGAGAATATTATAAATAGCACAGTTAGGCTTGCAATGATAATCTGTCATCTCCTCAAAAACATTCATTGCTTCGTCTAATCTTCCAGCCTTTAAAAGGCCGTCTATAAGAGGGCCATATGTACAAGGAGTGGGAGAGAAATCACCACTTACGAGATCATAGTATAAATCTAATGCCTTATTTAAGTTTTTACATTTCACAAGGGCTGAGATGACGATATTATGTGTTATAGTATTGGGCTTGCATCCCCTACAGAGCATATCATTGTACAGTTCAAAAAGTTCATCGATCCTCTTTGATTTACCATGAGCATCAAGCAGCAAGTTGTAGGTGAAAATATTCGGGCAACAACCTGCATTCTTCATCTCAATAAAAAGTTTGAAAGCTAGTTCGGTGATGTTACTTCCAAGAAGCCCATCTATCAAGCAGTTATATGATTCCGAGGAAGGGTGAACTCCAAAAGTTTTGGTGAATTTGTCAAACAAATTTTGAGCATGGAGAGCCTTGTTCTGCTTGCACAAGACTCTGATCAAAGGTATTATCAAATTATCATCTAGGCAGATAGAATGGCACACCAATCCTTCAGCAAATGAAATGGCCACTTCTATTTCTGCTTCAATTAAAATACATTCCATTAATTCTCCCCAGAATTGACTACTTGTCTGTGAACCTGGTTGATGTACAAATTCCATGACAATCTTGATTGCATCCTCAATACTTCCATACTTTACAACACCAGGAAGGAGGGTGTACAAAGTTACACGATCAGGGGAGAGAAATTTCTTCATTTGATGGTAAAACCAGAATGCATAATCAGCCCTGCCTTCTTTGAGCAAGCCATAGATAATAGTGTTATAAGTCAGAACATCAGGACTACAGTTCATGATTGTCATTCTACAGAACATTTTCAAAGCCAAATCAACTGAATCATTCTTGCAGAGACAATCAAGGAGTGCGTTAAAAGTCACTGTGTTTGGAGGACATCCAGACTCATTCATACTCCCAAACAAATCAAGGGCTTTCCGGATTTTTCCCTCTTTCCCTAAACCAGTAAGTAAAATGTTGTATGTCACAACTGTAGGAGCTAGCTTAAAATCCTTCAGTCTCCCAAACATTTTCCATGCCTCATCAACTCGGTCAGCCTTGTAAAGTGTGTCAATTAAAGAATTAACTACAATTATATCTGGTTCACAACCTTCGCTTAACATCTCAGTCAAAAGTTTTGTGGATTTGTCTATTTGCCCTGCTTTGCTGTAGCACTTCATCATCATGTTATAGGTTACTGAATCAGGTAAAAGCCCACAATTGTGAAGATCATTGAATATATATTTTGCTTCTCTGATCCTACCTGTTTCAGCAAGACTATATAAGGATGCATTACATGCGGCTATACTAGGCAAAATACCTCTCTTTTTCATTTCTTGAAAGGTGTCAAGAGCTTTTTCAGGATCGCCCAACTTTCCATAGTAGTCAATAAAAAGAACGTACGAATAAGCAGTTGGTTCAACACCCCAAGATTCCAGATTGCTGAAAAGCTCTAATGCCTCATCTAATCTTTTCAGGGCCAAAAGTCCAGAGATCAACGTGTTGTAAGTATGAAGATTTGGAAAAATTCCTTTCTCTTTCATCACATCTAATATATCAAATGCCTGATCAACTTTTCCTGATTTACATAAAGCCTCAACAATTATAGTGTAGGAAACCACATCAGGAGCATAACCATCAGCCTCCATCTCATTCCAGAATCTTTTCACCATTTCCAAGTTGCCATAATTGCTGAACTTGCCCATCAAAGTAATGTAAGTCACCTGATCCGGTTTGTGACCGCTAGCTCTCATCTTTGAGTATAATTCCATGGCCTTATCAAGTTTCCCTGCAGCACAAAGCGCATCAATTAGAACCGTATAAGTGACAACATCAGGTCCGCATCCTTCATCCTCCATTGTCTTTAAAATCCCATACGCATCATCGATTCTCCCTGCCCTCCCAAGCACTCTAATACATATGGTATATGTGTAGATATTTGGCCTCAAACCTAATGTTTTCATCTCTTCCAATAAATCCATAATGGTTCCGGTCTCCCTCCTCTTCCCCAATGCTACCATTAACGCCGAGTAAGTCTTCATACTAGGTTTCATACCTTCCGAGATCATTCTTTTGTAAACCATCAAAGCCTCTTTACAAAAGCCACCAGGTTGGAGCAGGAAATGAATCAGTCCATTATATGAATAAGCATTCAAGACAAACCCAGCTTGCCTCATCTTTCCAAGTGCAAATGGTGCTTGTCGAATCCCACCTTTAATCGAAAGAGCCTTAAAGATAGTCAGATATGTATTCGGATTCCTGTTAATCACTTGCTCTTGCATAAAATCAAAAACAAAAACCATATCTTCAACTCTCCCGTGAACCCTCAGGAACTCAAGCATGTAATTACATGTTTCAGGTGTATGCACAAGATTAGGCAACTGAGAAACCATCTTAAAATACGAAAGAGCAGAATTGGGATCCAGAATTGACTTCAAAACGCCAATAACTTCTTCAGAAGACACTCTACTTTTGCTCTTGCCATTTACTGCAACCACCACTTCAGGGGCACATCTTATCTCTAAGACACGAATACCCAATTGTCTTTTTCCATGTTTCTTCCAATTTACCAAAGACCCATTTGGTAAAGATTTCATTTTGACAAATGGGGTTCCTCCAAAGAATCCATTATTGCTCAAAGCATAAACATTGGTGTCACCCAAAGCACAACAAGAAGTAGAAGAACGGGGCACTATAACAGCCATAGAAACACAAAAGTCCAACAGTGACAAGCGAAAGGAGAAACTAAAATTCAGAACAAGCACTCTGAAGAGTAGATGACGGCAAATAGAAAGTGTATGAACCTGTCACCGTAATTTGGGTATGCAAACTGAGCACAATGGAGGAGAGTATTGTTTGATGAGAGACAGAAACTTGGCTAAACATCAAGTTTGGGTTTTAGATATTTTTTGCCACCAAAATATCAGCATGTGTAATGAAATTGTAACATTGCGGTTAACTGGGTAAGGCTTACCCTTATGATTGCGAGGTGATGGCTGAGGATACAAATTCAACCTTATCAGTGATGAAATATCTACATCTTTAATAGACAACTGCTACCAACAAAAAAGATAAATTCTAATCAGCACCTATTCATTTAAAAGTGAAAACAGTTTATTTAAATATATTTAACTTGTGCGTTTAATTTATACATTTTGTTTTATGTATATCATATGTATATGTATATATACTATTATACAAAAGGAAATTGTTTATTTTGGTATTCACATTAGTTTTTTAATTTTATTATTTAAATAATTATTTTTAAGTTAAAATAATTGTTTTATTAATTTTATTTTTTAAGAAACTTTTCTGAAATTTATTTTTTATTTCCTTTATTTATAAATTTAAACAGTTTTTATTTAAAATAATTATTTATATTAATTGTAAAATTATTTATATTATAATAATAATAACGTTATTACTATTTTCATCATAAAAAGTGAATACGTTACACACGTATTAGTTTTCATCATTATATATATATATATATATATATATATATATATATATATATATATATATTAAAACATTCTTCTAAAAATGTTATTGATTTTTTTTGGCACTTTTGAACTTATAGTTGATATAGCAATTTATTTACTTTTAATCAATAAAAGTGTTTTATTTCACAGTATTGACTTTAAAGTTTAGATCGTCTTGGTGAAAAAAAAAATCATATTTAATTAAGCTTATCTAACTTTAATAAAGTATTGTTACATAAAAAAATATTATAGGTTTTACACACAGAAAGTATTTTTTGTTTTTTAGGATAAAAATTATTCATTTTTTGAGTTTTATGATTGAGAGTGATGGTTTATTTCTGTCATACATATTTTATATGATCGAGTGTTTTTTGTCAACTCATACTTTATATGCATTTGTTTTATTTTTTAAAAATTAGTTTTCATGTGTAAGGGAAAATATTTCTTCTTTAATTTTTCAACAATTTTTTTTTTAACTTTTAAATCTTTATTCGGTGTTAAAAGTGTATTTAACAGACATGAAGTTAATATATATATATATATATATATAATATTCTAGGAATCTCAGCGTCTTTTATTTTTCTTATATTAAATTAATAAATTTTAAAAATAAAAAATACTTACATTATATATTGACAATAAAACCTTGTAAGTTGAGTATAAATTATTTTTATATTATAAATAAATATATCATATATCATATCATCATATCATAATATACAATTTGAAGATTATGACTCTTATTTTCCATATTTTATTTGAAACCACATTTATTTTATCTTATTTTATATTTAATTTTCATATTTTAAAACCAAACATAGACTAAGTAGCAGCTGCCAGGTGCAGCCAACCCAACAACATTGACTCTCTGTTTTGTTCTATTTTGTGGCATAAAACAAGAACCAAACCCTACCTCGTACCCGTGTTCTGTGTGTGCTTGTGTGATAGTGGTGGTAGCTACCATCTTCTCTCTGTGCTCCAACCTCTGAATTTCAAAATGGTGAAAGCAAGTGAGAGCGGTGCAGTTCCTGAGCCGGTTATGGATGCCGCCAACACCACTCTCTCCAACCTTCAACTACTCCGAACGCATTTTAACGACTTTTTGTCGCTCTCCGACCCTCAAATCCTTTCTCAAATGCCCCCTCTTCAACGCGCTCACGCCCTCTTCATCCTCGCTAAAATCACCTCTACCCTTCTCGAATGTAATCCAAAAAACACATCTTTTTACATCATGAATGTTGCTATTTCGAGTTTGATTTTATCTTTCTTCTGTTTTCATTCTCTCCAGTGAATTTGAGGTGTAGTGGTGTCCACCCAGATGATCATCCCATCAAATCAGAGCTCGTGAGTTTCTGACAATTCTGTCTTTCTTTAACCTTGACAATTGCTAACGAGTGTTTGTTTCTCGTCTTCCCAGGACAGGATGAGCTTGTACGAGGACAAACTGGAACGTATGATTGATTTGAGTAAAGGTACATTTTTGTTTCTTTTCTCAAAAATGTGTTTAGTTTTATGCATCTGTTGAATGGCCTTGTTGAAAATTAAACATGATGGGTATTTGGAATTTCAAGCGTGAATTGTTTGCGTTGGAGTGACTTTTGGTTTTGTTTGTGAAGCTCCACTGCGACCTTCCACTACCTTGAATTACCAGGCGGCTACACGCTTCATAGAACACTCTCTACCTGACCTAACTTCTGGTGAGTGATAAATTGTTTTATGGACAAAAACTTAAGGTGCTGTTCTTGATGTGCTTTTGATGTTGATTTGTGACCAAAATTAGAGTTTCATCTTGCCTTTCGAAAAAAGGATTTGCATTAATGTTCATAGTAGATTCGATGTGAAATTCCAAGTCTGAGCTGAAAATAATGCGGAACGCACCTAAGAATTGGTTCCAAGTTTTGTTTTATTTTATTCCTTTCAAGGGTTGTCTATTGTGTCTCTTCCAAATTAATTTCGTGTATGTAAAGAGAAGTGGTTTATTTTGTGCAGAGCAGAGGCAAAATATGAGGAACATAAGTAGAGGGGAGAGAACAAAGACAAACCTTCCGGGTCGGGCAGGTCAAAAGAGGAAATATCAGTCTTCTGAAAAACAATCTGTTAAAGCAGCTGCCAAGGATTTTTTGGAGAAAGCAGCCAGGGAGATTCTTGGTGATACCAGTGGCGGTATTAAGGGACCGCTACAAGTTGACATGTCAGAGGATGATGACAACAACCAGCCCTTATCCTGATTTTCCAGAAATTTGGTAGAGTTCCTCATAATGTTCTTGTTTACTTTGTTTTTTGAATGTGAAGTTAATGTCCCAACTGACATGATATATGTCTTTTGTTATAGTAAAAGGTTAGAATTTGATCCATTAATTTCGGAATTTTCTCTTATCAAGATAGGAATGAACTCTGAACAAACAATACAGATTTTAGGAAATTGTAGCACTTTGATGATTGGAAAAACTAAGTACATTCTTTTTACTACTTGTATAGTTTACTTTTATTTAATAGTTTTCATTGAATATTTGTCTTTCATAGTCACCTTATTTCGACACCTACTGATTATCAATTTAGTGTAACTCTTAAATTGTCATCTGTTAGCCTTTCCTATTTAAAAAAAGAATTGGTAGTATCAATATTGAAATCATTGCAGTTAAGAGAGTTGTTTGATAACTTGTTAATTGTGTTGTGTGATTGAGTTTTAACTGTAGCTATACAGTATTGCACGTGAAAGATGTGTAATTTCATTTTACATATCCTCTACGGTTCAAACATTATTATTAGAAATGGAATTCATTGCAGCATACCAACTCAGATAATACCGTAGGAGCTTAGGACTTGTGGACAACAACGACATTGGAAGAGCATGACAACTTGTAGATCACACTGCATGTTAATGTAATAAAACTTACTATATGTCAAAGAGTAGTGATATTTCCACAAATATTTTACAACGTCTTTTACTACAAGGAGGGTAGTGAATATATCTATAACTTGAATTATATAAGAAAATAAAGAATTATTTTATTAATATCAATCACACCAATTCCATTCTCATCATCTCTATTTGTAATAACAAGAACCTTTAAAAAAAGAAAATAAAAATATGCTGAAATGAATGAGAAATTGTGAAGATATTTTTTCCTAATTATTGTGGATATATTGAGAATATTTTTTATCTTGATAATCTGCTATTCAAAGCACTCCTGCTCAGGTTTGTAAATGACTATCCATTATTCCGGGCTTGCCTACAATAGATCCTGGAATCTACCATGAGGAAGTCCTTTAGTGAAAATGTCTACTATCTAAAATCCTGTAGGGACATGAGTTTTTACCACTAGGTCTCTGTCAAGATTATTTTTTATGTAATCAAGTTGAACTGGATTATGAGCAATGATCATAGCTGACTTGTTATCGTAGCACAATTGCATAGGGATGTCAACTCTTATTTAAGGTCATCAATTATGATATTCATTCAGAGTCCTTCACACCACCTTGAGTAGGAGCTCGAAATTCAACTTCTTCAATAAAACATGATACTCTATCCGTATTTTTCTTCTCCAGGTTACCTGATTTTCTTACATAGTTCAAGTTATATATTTTTATCAACTTAGGGGGAAACATAATTCACAATGTGAATGATAATAGCAAAGTTGCCTGCCGCCAAGTTGAATCAGTGTGGGCTGTGGTTTCTTGCATAGAAGCCTGTTTGGTACACTCATTGGACTATGTTCGTTCTTGTCATCCAACATTTGACACTATCACCTGCTAGGAGTAGTGTCTTGATTGGTAGGGTGGCAACTCAGAATGTCGTTAACTATGATGGCTGTTTTCTTTTTATTGGAAATGTTGATGACTATCAACAATCTCTTTTTTGGAGATATAAAAAATGTCTTCTTCTTTGTGTTGAAGGTGTTTTTCACCCTCCTCTGATACTGGTTCACTCTGAATCAGGACTTTCAAAGTAAAGTTTACTTCAGCCACTAGGGCTTTGTTAACACCAATAGGGTGTTTTGTTTGTGTCCTTATGACACTTTTGTTGACACCATTATGATGTTTCAGAATTGTGTATTACTAGAGTACACTTTATATTCTATCATTAGGGTAGTTTTAAGCATCATTATTAGAGTGGTTTTAAAGCCTTGTGAAATTTTAAATTTCTACACATTTTCTTTTAGAAGGACTGAACATCTCAAAACATGGGATTAAATATCTTTTGGGCACATCTCCGACTTCATCTGTCACCATGAGAGATCACCATTTTCAATTTTGCATTAGATTGATCCGGGTTGATCTAGGAAGTACCAACATGTTTGTCGAACAACGTGTCAACATTTTCAACACTTTTTAAGCATCACTTATTGGATATGCCTTCAACAGGTGTTCGACACCCCTTGAGTATGAGCAAAGAGGGTAAGCTGACACCTGTTATTGGCTAAGCATGTCCTAGACAATGCTATCATAAAAAAGTAAAAAAAAAAAATATATATATATATATATATATATATATATATATATCAATTTGGTTTATAAATATTGCAAGGCTTGAAATTGTTTTTGTTAGGCTTGCATCCTGGGACTTAACTAGTGTTTAACTATTAATAGATACGTTTCTTAGTACTCTATTGTGGGATCATTATTATATGAAACTGTTAAGACTTGGCAAATTTGTTCCTACAATATAAATTGTGTAAATCTTATTTCTCAATTGGGATTTTTGTCATGTTGACTATAAATGAATAGGGTCTCCGTATCCTATATATAAACATTAGCCATGTTTTGGAGTCCACATCGGAGTCAGTATTTAATAGCCTGGGGACATCATCAGGGCCTGGGGACATCATCGCCATCCGCTGGTCTTGTTCACACCACTGAGACAAAATACTAAAATTTCAGAGACAAACCTCCTGTTGATGGTGGCAGTGCATGGACATATTGACAAACTCAATATATTTGTTCCCTGCTTGTAGCATTCAACCTATATGCTTATCTGGCTTGACGAGCGTTGGAAATGGGTCCTATAATTGGCACTTAAACTCTAGTATAAGTGTTTCTTCAGATGTAATTATATTAAATTCTCTTTATTACTCTTAAATGTAATTGTCACTCGAATCAATATAAATATGTGGTGTGTTGAGTGCTTTTCATTCAAGCAACTCACCCGTGTATTCTGTCTTGAGCCCTCCTGTTGGAGCTCATTGTGCAGAAGACAATAGAGTGTCTTGTGAGTTAATGAAAATTTTAGACTAGTTGGTTTAGGATTTAGACTCAAAGTTTGAATATAATTTGTGATCGATATGTAATTTAAATCTCCATTCAATGATATGTGTGGTCTCCAATGCAAAAAAAATCTGAATCTGCTATACAAGAATTTTTTTGATCAGCTGTTTTACTTTTGATAAGTAACAAAAAACGTTTCATTGGCAAAAATGAAATTAGAGAACAACATACATGCTACTTGTCATAGGTTTCCTAGAAATACTGTAAAATTACTGTCTTCGTTGTATCATGGTACTGAAAGTGGAATGGCCTTTGGGAAAAAGCTTGAACAAGTTGGTTTGTGCTTCTAGTATAATATTGATGATGTCAATTTAAATGCATGGAACAAAGCTACTCACTGCTGAATTCCTTGATTGCGTTGGTTGTGTCGTGTGAAGTTTATACGCTTTTCTCATAGATTTTCTCGAACTGGAGAGAATCTGAGTGAAAGAAAGCCTGCAACTTTCAAGTCTAAACGTTTACTTGTTTTGAAAACGTATTTACTTGTTATTTATTCCTTATATTCTGTCTGAGATTTTATTCTTTTGGAATTTTATGTCCAGTGTGCTTGGACAAGGTGGAGGAGCTGTGTGTCCGTAAGAGGAATATCACCATAGCGTTTTCGGTCTTCTTGGCGACAGAATCTCGATATTGTTCACTATCCCCACCACATGTTGAATGTTTCTAATGTCCAGTTTTGGTTAACAGTATTGACAAATGCAGCATTTGTCTATTGCGGATTTGCAGATATCTAAAACAATGTACATGTCTCAATTTTGGATGGACTTATTTCATAGTAAGAATAGTAGTACTTATTACTCTATGAGCATTTCCACTTGCTTATTTATGGGTTCATAAATTCATGTGATAGATAGATATATTTTTTTTATGTAGCTCTGAAAGTATCAGAAGTGAGTTAAGATTAACATTAATAATTTTGGATTAGTATATCACTTGAGACAATTTCTATGAGAATGATTAATAGACTCCCATGAGATGAGACAGCGAAGATAGAAGAGAAAAAAAAAATATGAATGTCATAAAAGAATGATATATTGGCTACAAAAGAATTAAGCCAGAAAGGAAAAGAACGTCACCACCAAAATCTAATGTGATGGGGTGATTCATTCACACATACATAGCCAACACTCCGAGAGTTACGGTTACAAGAGCAACTTCCAACGTTGCAGCACTGCTAGTTGGAGCAACCGCCGGAGCCTCAAATTCCACCGGAGAAGGTGCCGGAGAAATCGCTCGTAATGTGTGCTTTGGAGACATCACAACCACAATCAACTTTTGCCCCTTCTCACAGTGCCCCTTTGCTCCACTGATGAAATAGAATGGCCCAGGACGCTCTAGTTTCACCTTAGTATTCCCATCACTGTACACTTTGATGGGATTGGAGGTGCTGCAATTACCATATTCCTCCCTTGTTACTTCCAACACTGAGTCCTTCCCACTTTGAAATTTCCACACTGCATACAAAAGTTACTCATCAATGGAAGGCAAAATGATAGTAGTGACAAGAAAAGGTAAAAACTTTTCAGCCAATTGATACATCTTTGTTCAACTTAAGGACACTAATTTCAAATAAAGATCAATTTTAACTTAGCAAATGGTTGTGTTTATGGGAAGTTACCCAGATAATCGCCAACTCTGAAACGAGACTTTTCAGCCCATTGATTGAGAGAATCTGCTTCTGAAGATGGAATCTTCCAAGCATCAATCTTGCCTCCGACTAAAAGTTCCTTAGCTGCTGAGAATCCAAGGAGAAGGAAAAAGAAGAAAAGGGAAGCAGAGACGGCTCTTGAAGAATCAGCCATGGTCTTTTTTTGAGAACTTAAGAGGGTTTATGAAAGATTTTACCTTTCTTACTCTCAGAAGTAGGAAGTGGTGGTATGCAGTAGTGGGAATTAGGAGTGTTGTATTTATAGCGATGAAGAGAAGAGAAAGTAGCCGTTGAGCACAGCATGTGGGGGCCACTGTACTGAGTCTTCTGTTACTATGTGGGCCCTTGTAACGGATAACAACGGTAAATAAAACTCATTAATGAGCCATGATTCTGGAACCAGGAGGAATGCATTCACGCCGTTACTCAATTATCTTCTGATTAAGCGGAGTATTTAAATTTTTTATAATTAAATTATTTTAAATTTTTAAATAATTTGTTTAATGGAGTAATCGAAATTGTTTACATTTTAATTTTTTGTTTTGTTAAAACAGTTAATTTTGTTTTGTAAAATAAAATTTAATTTCAACTATTTATTTTATTATATAAAACTAAATTTAAAAACATATAATTTAACTTAAAATAATTAAATAGTATTTAATAATTCAATTTTGAAATATTAAAATTTGAAAATATTATTAAACTCTTAAATTTTAAATATAAATATCAGTTTATATTAGAAATCCTGGAGCAACAATAATATAATCTTATTTCAATATTGATTCATTTCATATAATAAATATAATATTATTTACCAATTTTCAGTTAAATTTTGATTGGGATTGACTTTATCGAATTTCGTAAAATTCTGAGATTTGATCAAATTTTGTCGAATTTAGATGGATTCAACTCTTGATTAGTTTCATCCAAACTTTGGTTGGGGACCGGGTTAGTTGAATTCAACCAAATTTTAATAAGAATCGACTTGATCAAAATTTAGAGACCGACTTTGTCAAATTTCAGACGAGGTGGTGTCTACCATCTTCCTCTCCCACCAGAGCCCATGTGTTTTCCTGTACTCATAAACCCACACCACATACAAATACTAGTGTATTCATTCATGCAAAATGCAATTATAGAACACCACCACACCAGTGCTTCAATTCACACATACATTGATAAACTGGTTTACTGGTTCACGTGCATGTTTAAAATAAAGGTTAATTTCGTAAAGTTATCCAAATACACGACTTTTTTGTATTTATGGGTCTGTTAGAAGTGAAATTTGTAAATATGGATTCGTTGATTTTTTTTTTGTCAAACAGGGTCAAGTCGTTGTGGTGGAGGACGACATTATAGGTGAAGTCGTCCTCCACCTGACCGGTTTCTCTTTTTTTTTTTAAGAAAAAACAAAGTCGTCATGGAAGACAACGGTTTTAGTTTTAAGAAAAAAGTGAAGTCGTCCCTGCACATGACGACTTCACTTTTCATATTTTTTTTATTTTCTTTTTCGTAATTAATGAAAACTAAAAATTTTGAAAAAAAAAGAAAAAATAATTAAAACTGAAATTTTGAAAAAGAAGAAAATTAATTAAAACTGAAAATTTTGAAAAAGAAGAAAAATAATTAAAACTGAAAATTTTGAAAAAACAAAAAAAATAATTAAAATTGAACTTTTTTTGGAAAAAAAATAAAAAATAAAAAAAATCTGAAAAGTGAAGTCGACTTCACTTTTTTCTTAAAACTAAAACCGTTGTCTCCCATGACGACTTGACCCTTTTTGACAAAAAAATATCAACGAACGCATATTTACAAATTTCACTTCTAAGGAATCCCTAAATACAAAAAAACCCAAATACACTCAAATCAACTCACTTTTGCGTGAATAGAACGAATTTTAAATTCCGCAAATCCAAACCGATATACCGTTGCAAATATTCGAAAAAGAACACAAACAAAGTCAATAATCCGTCCTTACCAATACACATAAACAGTGCCATCATCTAAAAGGAACACTGTGTTAGTGTTTAGAGATTAAGGTCGTGATATTGTTAGTTTAAATTTATCGGTTTTGTATTGTTTGTTAATTGCCGATGTTATTTTGATGGAGCAGGGGAGATGAGAACATTTGAATCATTGCAAATGTTATTTTGACTTTTCTTTTACAAATATTTTGTCGCGACATTAAGAATGAAACCAGAGGCTTCATGTAATATTTCACCACTACGTTAAAGTGATTTACATGGTATTCAGATGGGACTCACCACTATGTTTAATTGTTTAGCATTCAGAAGCTGTAAAGTTAAAAGTTATATTTTTTTTTTTTGGAAAGAAATTCGAACAGTAAAGTTATTTACTTCATAAAATTAAAATATGTCATCTTTCTCTTACTTTTTTTTTTAATATTTCTGTAAGTTTTTTTACGTTTTTCATCCTATACTTTTGTTTTAGTGAACTTATAATTCTTTTAGTATTATAGAAAGCCAAAAGATATTTCTTTGTGTCATACAAAATCAAACCAAAATATATTTCTTTACAGTAGAAAGATAATTGATAGAAATCAATAAGTAATCTATGATAAAACAAAGATCTTTATACATGAATATGGATGTCAACGGGGCGGGTAGGGTACGGGTAGTGACTCGGGTAGGGTACAGGTAGTGGCTCTCCCGTATCCTACCCACTCGTATCTATATTTGTCGGTTATCCGTTATGTGGGTACCTGTCTATTTTTTTCATACCCGCAGATATCCACGAGTACTCGCGGAAATTTATAAAATTATTTAAAAAATAAATATTTAATCATAAATATAAATAAAATAAAATAAAATACATCTGTCATAAATTTTAAATAAATTTCAAACTAACTCAAGTTCATGCAAGTCCAACTAATTATAAAAATAAATATAAGATGACATTCAACACAATGAAAATTCTTTAATTAGTGTTTTGATCAACAAGCTCACTTTCTCCAATTGATTCCTGAAAAATAATCAAATAATAAACCTCAACTGTCACGTGTCAAGTATTCTTATTTTGATTCTATCATTTGACAACAAGCATATCATAAACATCACTATCTATATATGATTTGATGTATATGCCCAATTTCAGAGAAAGAAACGAGAAAAATGTCAAGGAATATACTTGAAAGAAGACAACATATCAATATTTGAAGTTAGAAGAATGAAGACAGAAGACAAAATGTGCAGCTTATAAAATATTAGAACAAAATGTGTGTATATATATGTGTGTATATATATATATATGTATATATATATATACATATATATATATATATACACATATACATATATATATATATATAAGTGTATTTTTATGAATTAAAGTTTAGCGGGTACGAGTATCCACGGGTACGGATACTATGATACCCGTACCCACCCCGTTAACATACGGGTATCAAAAATATCCGTACCCACGGATAGCGGGTATCCATTTTTAATATCCATTTCTTACCCATTGCGAGTTTTATCCGCGGATACCCACGGGTACAGATATTTTTGACATCCCTATACATAAATATATAATATGAACTTATTAATAAATTGTAATCTATTTGTTTTCTTAATAAAATAACAATAATATAATTTGTACTAAATAATAATAAATCATACTTAATAATAAGTGATAATAAATATAAATAAGATGATAGTAAAATATTTAGTAGTAAATAATAATACATATATACAACGATAAATAATACACATATAAATTACAAATAAATAATAAATGAATCCATCAAGGTCACCAAATATAAATCTATAACCATCAAATATTTAAAACATAATTTAAAATATAATATATTTTATTAAAAAATATATAAATAATAAAATATTATTACTAACCCATAATTCTTTTGCGTAGAAATTACCTCCAATGATATTAATAAAAATGGTCAGAGACAATTATTACTAAACCATAACTATTATTGTAACGTAACATCTAATTCACCCTATTTTGCACCTTTACATATATTAAAAAAGATAAAATAATAACATAATAAAAAAAATTTAGGATCCATTTATAATAGAATTAGGCGGAAGTGCTTAAAGCTCATAAAGCTCATTTATGACTTAATTTGGTTTTAATGAAAAAAACTTATATAATTTGTCCACTAAATCAGTATGAAGTTTTAAAATTATTTTAATACCAACAAACTTCTTCCTTAAAAATAATCATATATGTTTTAAAAGTGATATTAATATTCAAAAATAGATATAGTGGAATATTTCACTTCTATTGAGATAACTGCTGTAGTAATTTAATAACATCTGCCACACAAGACAGTCCAACTAACCTAAAACCTTCTGTATTCAAACGAGAATCCTAATTCGACAAGGGCAATTAAAATATACTGAAACAAAAAAATCACTGTCGACACAGTTCAAAATTGTATATAAAATAGGTTACATCTGAACATGCTAGTATCTGAATATCAAAATCCTTACACAAACTTTCTTCAACCTTTAAGAAGTATAGTAGATTGGTCCAAACCGCTGAATGCTATTTCTAATCAATTTTGACGGAGGAGTAGATGAGCCTAGTGAACCAAAAGCATGCATAAAATCCGATAGTACCGGTCACCACAAAAAATGCATAAGAAGCTATAAGCATGTACCCAAAGTAAAATATCGCAGATACCAACTTTGTGATTTCAAGCTTGGTGAAGAAGTAGAAAGTTGCGTAAAGAAAGAGGTAAAGTGCAGAGGAACCAGAGGTAAGATATGATCGCCACCACCACAAGTAATCCTCACTGCACAACTGGAAGTAGCAGAGCACAATGGTAATTTCAGCACAAGTCACAATGAGGATGATGAAGACCAAAAAGAGGAATCCGAAGATGTAGTAAAACTGATTCAACCAGATTGATGTGAGGATGAAGAAAAGCTCAATGAAAACAGCTCCAAACGGGAGTATTCCACCGATCAAAACTGAGAAAACTGGGTTCATGTACCAAGCCTGCTCAGGGATCTGCCTGGGGATCTTGTTCGTTTTCACAGGACTCTCAATCGCAGGCTTCTTGAATCCGACATAGCTACCCACAAAAACAAGTGGAACCGAGATCCCAAACCATAAAAAGATCAGAGCAAACATTGTACCAAATGGCACAGCTCCAGATGATTTTTGGCCCCATATGAGAGCATTTAAAACAAAGAAAATGGCAGAGACAATGGCAGGGAACATGGTTGCAGTTCTGAGGGCAACTTTTTTCCACTCCGATCCTTTGAACATTTTGTACAAACGAGTTGATGAGTAACCGGCAAATATTCCCATGAAAACCCAAAGCAAGAGCATGGCTGTCATCAGCCCACCTCGGTTTGAAGGTGAAAGGAATCCAAGGACAGCAAACATCATGGTTACCAGCATCATACCAAAAAACTGAACACCAGTTCCAACATAAACGCACAGCAAATCTGAGTTAGTGGGGGGCCTAAACACATCACCATGGACAAGCTTCCAACCAGTCTCCTCCTGCGCTTCTTCTTGGGTCTCAAGCTCGTTATATTTCGCAATGTCACGGTACAGTGTACGCAGCATTATCATTGCCACCATGCCCGAAAGGAAGAGAACAATCATTAATGAGTTAACAATTGAGAACCAGTGGATTTGATCATCATTCATTAGCAAATAGGCATCCCATCTTGATGCCCACTTCACATCACTCTCCTGTAGATGCCAGCCAAAGTTAATAGCAGGTAATAAGAAATACAGCCCACAATCACATTTCCTCATATAACAACAATGAGGGGATTTTAAAGAAGAATTCAACTAGAAGGACGAAGATTTATCACGATATGAAAAATAATAAACATGCCAATTGGTGAAAGGGGATTTTAAACTTTTCATCTTATCTCCCTAGCCACAAACCAGCATCCCCGCTCAAACCATGTGCCCTAACTTCTTGGCTCATGCTAATTACCACATTATACCATGAAGTAAACATTTAAAACTTTATCATCTCCGACTCCAATAACTCACCTGAAATTCAACATCATAGGTAAAGATAATTTCCTTGCCCTCTTCAACCTCTTGGGGAGAGTTGGAGTTGACCACTGTGCTTTTAGCATGAGGGTCACAGGTTGTTAAACGAGTTGTTTTTCCTTCCCATTTACCTTCGTATTCATGTTTAGCACTGCAGATAAACACCCAGTTAAGAAAAGTCACTGCTAAATACCACAACAGGATGAACCAATCGAAAGGAAACAGCACAAAAAGAATAACCTGAATGGCTTGACCTCAAAGCCCACAATTCTAGCAGATTCAGTTAGGACGTCTTTATGGTACTTGACAGTAAATGCCAAATGGTTGTGAATAAAATACTTCTCCTCCTTGCTCTGCACATTTAGACAAAATTAGAAAAAATGATGATTGGCATTCATAACAATTGTCAAAGTGCTATTTAAATAGTTAACATACCCCACTGTACTGCCCTTTGAGTCCAACATGGAAACCAAGCTGATAAACAGTAGAATCCTGATCATTTCGTTTCAAGGGAACAACTAGGGGAAGGTTATCAAGAATCCTGTGCATGAAAGGCAGAGCTACCATAAGAAACAAACCTATCACAATTGCAGTAGAATACTTGCTGAAAATGATAAAACAATTATTGGCATATCATACATGTTCACCCTATACTCGTCACTGATCTTCTCTTTGAACTCCTTGGCAGTTTTAGCATCAAGTTTAACATTACACACAATATTGCACATTTGTGGCTCACGCATTTTAAACTGCAAAATATCAATGGGTCAGACAATAGTTCATAACCATAACAAAATTAAGAGAACTCGTGAAAGTTTAAAAAAGAAAAAAAAACAGCTTGGAAATGAATAACCAGTTAACCACTCACATAGTCAATAAATGGTTACTCATAACAAATAACTGAACTGAACATGGTCAGAACATTCAGTATTTAATTACTTAATTGTTCCTAAATTGAAACATATCACCAAGAATTCATTTATTCTCATTGTCACAAAAATTAACTGTCAAGATTAAACTAGTAAAACTCACCGAATAAAGGGAATTTTCAATGCGGTCACCACGAAGCACTTCTCCAAGATTTTCTGTACTGTCCTGTATTTTTTCTGGGGTGCAATAAGGAAGTGAATAATATGAATATGGAAGCTGGGTCTTTGTTGACGTTAATTTATTTACTTTCACTTGCAATTGATCTCCCTGCAGCAAATAAATACGTAACAAATCATTGAAGGCCTTGAGAGGCAAATCCATAATGAATTTTAAATACTCCTCATCTTGTCCACCTTACAAGCAAGCAAGACAGAAAAATCACTACAGGCAATTCTTTAAAAGGGGGATACACGACAGCAGTCAAATAAACTTTACCATCCTAAAGTACTATTATAGTTTTGGTAACAAGATAACAAAGTGATAATAAGAAAGAACTTCAACTATGCAAAACAATCAAATGGCATATCCTTTGTAATTAAAAACACCTGAAATCCTCAAATAAAAATGGAAGGAGGGCAACACTAGAGGTAAAGGCAAGTTTCATACATTAGAATGATAGAAGGCAAAACCTAAGAGAAAATTAGTATTCTTTTACTGTAAAGTCTAACCTTTGACATCAAGTAGTATCACTGCCAAATCGGAAATATTTTTTTCAATACAAAGAGGTGAAAAGAAGCCAAAGGTAGGTACTGCAGCAATTCACATCCACAAAGAAATCCTATTCTCCAAAATCCTTTAACGTTCCACATACAATAAAACCAGCATCCATCTCTAATTAGCTCTAGAGAACTAAAACAGACATAGTAAGCTTGATGTATCAACGAAAACAATCGTTGCAATTATAACCAAACTGTAACCGATAATCCGAAGTAATAGAAATCAGACCTTTACTCTAGCAATAGTACACACACACACACACTAAAAAAAAGGTTCAAGGTTAAGAAGTGAAAGTCCTTCATCAAAGCGAACTGAAACTTCACATTCCATACTACTTACCACACACTTCCAGCTCCTTTTCCCAGTTTCAACAAAAAGAATAACAAATTCATGAAAAAAAAAACCTAATATCGATCACAATATAAATCCAATAAAACTCAGATCTCGCTTTTCGAGATTCAAACACGGATCAAAGGGCGAGAAAATAACCGATGGATGTGTTAGGGGATATCAAAGGTTACCTTCTGGAAGTCCTGTGGAGCGACTCCGGGGAGGTAGAAGCAGTGAGCGCCATGGATGAGAAGCAGAAGAACCGCAGAGAAAGCGAGAGATCTCCAAACCGCCATGGCGTTCGAGATCCAGATCTGGAATCTCTTTTTCACGCGCTTCGACTTGAAGAAGAAGCGTAGTCACGACCACCACAGAGAGAGGACTCGGGGCCAAATCTGTTTTTCTCCGGTTACAATTAGGTACAGTTACTGCATTTATTTATATATGATGTTGCTCGTTGGTGTCTCTAGTTGAATCTGACCCAACGCGTTTTGATATTTTTTCATTTTCTCTTTGGACTGGAGGGCATAATAGGAATTATGAAAGAATTAATTAACCTAACTTCTTCATTAATACGTAAGACTACAGAATCAGATCTCAGAATTTGCAAGAACATTCATCACTCCTCAAAACAATTATAAAACTTTCTCACCGTCAGTTCTCTCAGAAACTTGATTTCTTCATGATGTAACAATTTCCACTGCAATAATATTTCTAGATTAAATTTATTATTGAAATTTTTTTGAATCACTTTTCAAACTAAAAAAATCATAATTAAATCTTTTTAATTCACTCTTTATTATTTTTTAATTATTACCAATTATCGTTTTTAGCATAGTAAGTGACGTAATTAATAATTTAAAACAAAGTTGAAGCGGTGACACTTAGGTGTGTGTTGGCATGGTTTTACAGTCTGGAAACTGAAATTGCATATTTAACTTTGTCTTTTCTTTATTTTATTATCTTTTCATGAAAATTAAAAAAAAAAATGAAGAAATCAAATCAGCACAAAAAAGGACAACTTGACAACAGGAACAAAAATATAGCATGTATCCCATTGAACACTCGATTTTATCTACACAAATAAAAATATCAAAACATATAAAATATAAGAAAATATTACTTTAAGAAATTATATGGCTTCACCTTCCATGATATAGGGTGGCATGTTTATATTTATTTGCACTTACATTGATTTTATTTATATTTATTTAAATGTAAAGTGATGCTAATAACCACATAAATGTGATATATATTTCATTACTATTTTACTATAATGTTGTGAATATGTATGGTGTACGGAAGGATATCAGCCTTTTCCCTAAAAAAGGTTAGAAATCGTTGACCATTTTTTTGTTTTATTTTGTTATATTTTTTTTTAATACATGTACGTATATATACTAAAAAATATTTGGTCATAAAAATATTTTTAAGTTTTTATTTGGTTAACTAGTATTTTTATTAAATAAATTATGATAATTACTGCTTTCCTATATTAAATTATTCAAAATAAACAATTAATATATATATATATATTATTTAATAATAATATTATTATTATTTATTTATATTTTTCACATAATACAATACAAAAAATTATAATTCTATATATTAGTTTTCTTATTTTACTTTAATAAATTGAAATAAATACAAATCAATCTCATTAGGCCTCTTATAACCTTTAGATTAGTTTATCAAAGAAACTGCCATATCAATAATTCCATGTGATTAAATGAAATTAGTTTCTGAAACATATCGCTAAAACAGTATTATAATATACTTATCGTGAAGCTTTTAAAATGCTTAAGTGGCGAGGGTAGATTGTCACTATCGAAAATGAAGTTTTATGAGTAAAATTGATTTTGTGAATTTTTAAATACTATAATTTTGATTTCCTATTTTGAAAATAAGTTCGTTATATTATATATATATATATATTTTAAAAATCATAATTAAGTTTTAATCCTTAAAAAATATTATTACTTTTTAAAGGTGGATAATCTTTCTTACACTACTCTCTCTCTTCTTCCGTTTGAAAATTATAATTGATACAGTATATTAGCTTTATTTTTTAAATATAATTGCTTTACAAAATTAAAATAATATTTGTAATTTTTTTTCGCTTATACCTAATTTTATCTCATTTCATATATAGATTTCTAAGTTGAATCACTAAAAAATAGACAAAACTTTTATATGAATCAGTGGGTGTTTGAGATCCCGTTTGTAAAGTCAGAAACTCGTACCGGACTCGAACAATTCTATATTATTTTTTAATTCGAATTCACCGTACCATTTTTTATTTATTTATATAGTATTGTGAAATATTTAACCTTCAACGTTACGTTTACTTTTGTAAATATTTAACTTGCCAAATGGATAAGTCATACTTATTATCATTATTGAATATCTTTCATTAACAATTTATATATATATATATATATATATATATAATATTATTGTCTACGTGAATTTTGTAAAATTAAGTTATTTAAAATTTATTTTTAATATAGTATTAAAGTTATTTGAACTTCATTATAACAATTTTTTTTTATCATATTTATTGTATCATCTCTCATAGAATCATCATTAATATCTACTCTAACGTATTTTAATATAAAGAAGGTATGTTAGAGATCTATTCATGTAAGTAAGTATTTTATACATTTTTAGTTTCAAATTTTAGTCATATGTTATAAATTTCTTCCTTCATGTCTATTCAATGTATAGAATGTCAAGAAACAAAGAGATAACGAATTTACATATAAGAAAAGTTAAATATCTTTTTTAAAATTTAGAATTATAAATATCAATAATTAGTTTCACACGTTATTTTTAACATAAAAATGCTCCATTAATTCTATCTTTTATTTTGTTTAATCAGAACGAAGCATGTCTCTCACTGTATTTTTTTACAACCTATACTAATAAAAGATATTTAAAATAACTTATTTTAAATTGTTGAAAAGTAGAACATAGCTTGAAAATGGTCATTATCCTAGAAACAAATCTCATTAAACATTAGGTACAACATTATACTTGGTTTGTTTTCTCAATGTTTGCAAAGTGGCATGTCTCGAGTTTTAAAGTTCAAGCTTTTCAAACTAAAAGACAAGTTTTAAGAACACATAATAATAGTTTAGATAAGGAATTAATCTTAAAGTCTTCACCTGTTACTGTTTGAAATATGATAGTTAAAAGTTATGAGATTTCATCAATCTAAAGAACTATACTGTTTTTGCTTTATTGTGAAGTGTTTGAGAAGCATGGTGGTATTTGGTTTGGTTGTTGAAACTTGCAGGTGTAAGAAAGAGCGAAGAGAATGAGGAAGAAAGAATTGTGTTATTACGTCATCAGAGAATGGAAAACAGCACGTGTGACGACACAGATAGCATCATCATCGTCCTCCAAGGTAAAAACACTAGAGGACAAGAATGGAATGTGCAGGGATAAAGTGGATAAAAAGAGTAAAGAGTAGGGACAAAAGGGTCCAACCAGACCTGAGGATGAGGCAGTGCCACCCTGTCTACCTCTTTTCTTTCTTTCTTTTTTACCTTACCTGCAATGCAAACTTGACTTCAGATTCCAACTTCATTCTGCACTGTGTTTCTCTGAATCACATTTGCTTTGGTTTTGTTTTGGGAGAGAGCAAAAAGAGAAATGAAGTTTATGAAGTTGGGTTCCAAGCCTGATGTTCTTCAAGCTGATGGAAACTCTATAAGGTCAGTGCCAGTATTCATCTTGCAGACTCACCACACCTTCTCTTTTTCCTTCTTGATTAGATCCTGCATGCATTTTGCATCCCTCTTCACCATTCAACCTCAAGAACACCTTCATTTAATTTCACCACACATGCATTTAACAGTTTAAGCTTAGTCAGCCGCTGCTGAGAAATTTGTTGACTTCAAGATTTGTCCACACACCCCATTGTCAGAAGAGTTTAATTTCTATGTTAATGCAGAGAAAATTTTCACTGTCAACCAATCTGAAATCATGGTTGATACAAATTTTTAAGGTAGTTCTTGTAAAAGTCAACAATTTATCATAAGCGATGATCTGTGATTGGATAAGAGTGCATAACATTGTGAGTGTGTAGACCTTTTTTTTCTTTCTTTTGTTAGGAATAATGTTAACATTCTAATTTTGTTTCTAGTGTGTGTTAACATTTTAATTTTGTTTTTGGTAACCAAAAAGGGTGGGAGAAAGAGATCGTGGTCCATCGTTTGAACTGTGCTGTTTTTCACGAGCTTGTGGTCCAACTATGGTAAAACTGATGTGGAGTACCCATCATCTTCAATTATGGCTGGACACAAGCCTTTTTAAGAAAACAATATTAATAAACTCAGCAATGTCTGTTTTCTTTTGCCTCGCTAGATTTTGTATGCCATGTTCCTGGGGTGGGGAACTCATTATTGTTTTGTTACCTTGTGTAAGTGCATGTGGAAAAAATTAAAAGGTAGATGAAAAAAATCCAGATGAGGTCCCAGTGGACCCTGAGAAAATTTGCTAGGGTGGGATTCATGCATAAGGACTCGTTCTCCGATAATAATAAGGTTAAAGAGTTTCACTTGTGGGTGGAATGTTTTAAAGAGGTAGCTTAACCAGGTTTGGTCCTTTTTCTGTCTGTTCTAAAGCATGCTTGACAATGAAATGTCATCTTTTATGCATGCGAGTGGTATTTGTATGCGTGCAGATAGGAGACATCTTTGGTTAATCAATATTAATTTCAAAGTTTATCCAAATACCTATTAACTGGGACTAAATTGTCTTGCATTCATTTTTCTTCCCTGCAAGTCAATGAGGGCGTGACAGACAATTGTTTTTCTTCCCAGAGATTGTTTCCAAGGAAATGGTTGCTATTTTTTCAAGAGTTTTCTTAGGAAGTTGGAAAGAAACACTATTATTTCTTCAAAATAGGCTAATCAACAAATGTAATATGTAGAAAAGGATTCTCTTTTGGCCTCGGGAGCTATTTGATTGATGCTAATACCAGAAAAATGTGTAAGCTTGGAATGAACAGCACACATTTTGATTAAAGTATTATGGCTGAAGGATCTCACTTCCTGGCATAACTTTAATCACTTTTTCCATCATAAGTCGACACAGAGGTTTCAAACATGGCATGTGGTTAACTATGTACACACCCTCTTATAAATTTTGAACACCAGCAATGTTTTGTGTCTATTTAGTTTTCCCTGCAAAAATATGCCCTTTACAAACTTACTTACCAACCTTAATTCTCATGTAGGTATGTGTCATCTGAATTGGCTTCAGATGTTACTGTTAATGTTGGTGATGTTACGTTTCACCTTCACAAGGTATGGTTTTTTGGTATTTAAAGCGCTGTATTTTATTCAATAAATCTAATGATATGATTTGTGTGACCAGAGTTACAATATAATGTATCTGGTAATAATTTGGCAATATTCATTATTCAAATGTTAGTTGCTTATACTATCAAAATGTTGTAGTGATGGGTAAAGTTTGAGTTCTAGTATGTGCATTATTTGTGGTTGTTAGGTGACACAACTAGCTTTTTGCCCTCCCTTTGTTGTTTACTAATTTTGAGCTTTTAAGAGTTGCAGTTCCCTCTACTGTCAAAAAGCAACCAACTACAAAAATTGGTATCAAAAGCTAATGAAGAGAGCTCTGATGATATTTACTTGGATGATTTTCCTGGAGGACCAAAGGCCTTTGAAATATGTGCAAAATTCTGTTATGGGATGACTGTTACTCTCAATGCTTACAATGTTGTAGCTGCTCGTTGTGCAGCTGAGTATCTTGAGATGACTGAGGATGTTGATAGAGGAAACTTGGTTTTAAAGATTGAGGTGTTTCTTAACTCAAGTATCTTCCGGTGCTGGAAGGATTCTATAATTGTTCTCCAAACTTCTAAATCTCTTCTGCCATGGTCTGAAGATCTGAAGATCATTGGGAGATGCATAGACTCCATAGCTTCTAAAACCAGTGTGGATCCGGCATACATCACTTGGTCTTACACTTACAACAGGAAATTAGCTGAACCTGATAAAATTGTTGAGGACAAGATGACATTTCTAGAGAAAATTGAGTCTGTTCCTAAGGATTGGTGGGTCGAAGACATATGTGAGCTGGACATTGATCTTTATAAACGAGTAATGGTTGCTGTGAAATCAAAGGGAAGAATGGATGGTCTTGTTATTGGAGAGGCACTAAAAACCTATGCCTTAAGATGGATTCCGGATTCTGTAGATACATTAGTTTCTGGTGCCAATGCCTCAAGGACTAAATCTGTGGTAGAAACAATTGTCTGTCTATTGCCATATGATAATGGCATTGGTTGTTCTTGTAGTTTCTTACTGAAGCTATTGAGAGTGGCCATACTAGTCTCTGCAGATGAGTCATCAACAAAAGAGTTGATGAAGAGCATCAGCCTCAAATTGCATGAAGCTTGTGTGAAAGATTTATTGATTCCAGCAAGGTCTCCCCAGACTACTACATATGATGTTAATTTGGTGCAAGGTCTTTTGAATCAATACATGGAAAAAGGAAGCTGTGACATGGAGGTTGTTGAGGAGAAACATGGAGAAGATGAATATGTTTTAGCACGAAGGTCTTTATTGAATGTTGGCAAGTTGGTGGATGGTTATCTTGGAGAAATTGCACATGATCCTAATCTTGGCCTCTCTAGTTTTGCTGATTTGTCACAATCCATACCAGGTTTCGCTAGACCAGATCATGATGGTCTATACAGAGCTATAGATATCTACTTGAAGGTAGCATTTTGTTTATCCTCCACGGTTTTGTTGGTCATTCCTGCATACTTGTTAACTTTTGATTATTACCTGTCTCATAATTAAGTGTTTAGAAACAAATATAAAACATACTCAACGAACAAATATTGCATGTACTATGTTAGAAAGTGGACTTTAAGTCTAATTCAATCCTATAACATCAGTTTGTAAGGTGAAGTTTGTACTTATTTATATGTTGTAACCTGACTTTATCTTTAGTTGATGTAAGACTTTCAACACACCCTCAACATGTTATCTGACCCAACTAATGCCATTCATTTCAGTATTAACTATGTTCTTCTTCTGTGTTCAGGAGCATCCAGAATTGACTAAAGCCGAAAGGAAGAAACTATGTGGACTGATGGAAGTCAGAAAATTGACAGCAGATGCTTCCATGCATGCTGCACAGAATGAATACCTTCCCCTTCGAGTTGTAGTCCAAGTTCTCTTCTTTGATCAGGTAAGGTCTTCTATCAGCTATCAAGCACTCGGCGACAATAGCACGTATGACCCTTCAAGCTCTCCAATGAATCGAGATGAGGGGTGTAAGAAAACGATGGAACCCCTCAATAACCAGATGAGCCATTTGAGGATCAAGGATGAAGAGTTGCATAAAAATGGGAAATTAGGTAAGAAGAATAGCAAAAACAGCAAAAGTGGCCTTCAGTTGCTGCCTTCAAGATCAAGGAGAATTTTTGACAAGTTATGGAGTGTGAGAAAAGTGCTAGGAGAGAATAGGAGCTCAGACACTTCAGGGAGTTCTAGTAGCCCAACTTCTTTAGGCCATGGTGACACCAAATCATATAGCATCTCTTTGAGACACCAGAGGCATTCCATCTCTTAGGAAGTTACTAGATTATTTGGAAAAGGTGAGGGAGATTCAAATTGCTGTCTATGTGTAAAGTGGTAGTAGGATGTTACTTTCGTATTAGCAATGCATGCACAGAATGAGGAAAAAGGTTCACTAGCATTGGATTAGAATGTAATGTAGTTTTATGTTTCATTCAAGTGTAAAAGTAAGACCTTTCATCGTACAGAATGCCACTGGGTGTATGCTCTGTTCTGTAGTCCTAATATATTGCCCTCTGCATACAACTTATTTGATTTTTCTGCAACGAGTTCATGGCTTCTTCTGCTATTTTTTTTCAAAAGCGTAAAAGAGAAACGATGGATGTGAACCAACCTGGATCAAGATCCAGGATCCTGTACTAGAATCAAACTTCATATTTTAATAGCAATCCTTTCACCTGCACAAGGGTGTCATTGTTAAGCAAACATTAAAATTATTTTGCTCGTAACTTTGAAGGTTTAAATACATGGAATTGATTTTAATATTGATACACCTTTTCTTAAAAAAAAATTATATTAATATCAACTAATAAGATGATGTCTAAGGTGTAACTTGTAAAATAATCATCATAAAATTCGATGGTTCAAATTAAAGTTTTTTATCGGTAAATGTTATTCTTTTATTTTAGATTGACTATAGTTACGGCCAAGGCCTGCATAGATCCTAAAAGTAATATACTTTTTTAATCATACGATTGTTACGAATTATTTATTGCAATAATGAGAAACCCTGAACATGCACAATACTCTCAAAAGTAATACTCCAAGAAGATCCAGCTGGTCATTGTTTCCGTTGACTGAATATTGAAGTCAACGGGAGTAGTAGCTGCATTGCACTAAGCAAATTATATTGCAACTATTGGTTATGGTATGGTATCTCAGTCACTATCGAAAACCATGAGACACACTCCCAGGATTCGTGTCCGTTGTGTCTTTGTGTGTTATATATTGATTTTGTTGAACAGTGTTTATGCATCAGCATCATCTTCTTCTCGCTGCAAAGCATGGTTAGTGCAATCCATTCCCACGAATATGCCCCACCTACCCAATGTTCCTGGCACCCTCTCTACTGGTATGAAACAGTGATAGTAATTATTATTCATATTAGTTGCAGTAGAAATATGTGTTGTCCTTAGAAATTGTTATGTAGTCGGAGATTACATTAATCTCAGATTTCAATTAACCTCCATTTGAAGGCAATTTGTGTTCTGAGACTCGTAACTGAAATGTAGGGGATGTGCTTCGGTGGCTGGCTGCAAACTCCACCACGAGGCTTCACATAATTGCTCAATACTGGCAGCTTCTACCTTCCCCCAACGATCCTCGATCTGGGGACTATGGTTACACTCAACGTCAGATGCATGAATTCGGTGCCAGTGAAGGTGTTTCTCTTTATCAAGAATTAGACGCTGCTGCTGACCGGAATGTTAGCATCAGGTGCGTTTCAATTTGGCTCACCATGCTCATGTTTAAGGGTTTCTGACTTGTGTTCAATACTGAACATCAATTAACTCCAGAAATGGGGTTTTTCAACATGGATGGATGATTTTGTTTAAAATATATAGGCAAGATGATATTAACCTTTTGTTTTATGATTCAAATGGAAACTGTATTGAGGTAGGCTACTGTCCCACTCTGGAGTATATCCAACTTTTACCTCAGAACCATCCAAACTTGCTTTCGGAAGGCCAAATGTTGAGAATGTGACATTGCTGCTGGAGGATTGGTGGGGCTCTGGCATTGTCCATGCCAAAGTTTGGATATCTGATAGTAGGGATGTGTATATTGGATCTGCAAACAATGACTGGAAATCTCTCACACAGGTAATTTAGTTTGATTGTTTACTCTTTTTAGTGTCTGTTGGCCTCCATTAATGTATGTTATGAAGCTTCAACCCTCTACTCAAAATGCATTATGTTGCTTGTTACCTTCTCCATTGATCATTAAAGTTACCTTTCTGTTAGCTGTTATCTTCTCAGTAGATATTTTTGCTAATATAACTCTTCTTTTCTTCGATGTAGACTTCTGTTATGTGTTCAATCCATGATACTTTGTCTCATTATTTGTTACTTTCTGGCTCTAGGTCAAGGAACTCGGAATTTACTTTACTAATTGTCCTGAAATAGCTAAAAAGGTTGAGGTGTACTTTGACAATTTGTGGACACTAGCATCCCTCAACTCTTCAGCTTACACGAAAACAGTGTTTGATCAAGAGTGGCAAGTTGAGAGGAAGTTTCCTTGCTGGTCACATTTCATTGATCATAAAGAGAGGTGCAAGTAAGTCTGGGTCTGATGATAAAAATAAGTTTACTTATGAGATTTGCTTCGCTATTTTGTTTTCTACTTTGATGTCATTTTCATTATTGTTTATATTTGAATATCGTTAGAAAGCTAAGGTGTATATACAACAAAATCTCCTTCCTTCACTGGAATTTCTTTGTTCCGAGAAGAAAGAGTTGTTCACGCAACTCTTGAATAAGTGTTAGAACAATGTTAACTGTGTGTTTTTATGTGAAGACAAAAGGTTGGTTAGGATTTTCACTTAGAATAAAATGTAGTCTTAAGCATGAACATGAGCATGAGAGGCAGGAGGCACAACTTGGTGAATGGTGTAGAAAACTTCGGAAAGCAAGAAGATTGAAGTAAATAAGTTTACATCCGCAAGCAACTTAGAATGGATGAGACAGTAAACTAACCATGAGGAAAGAACATCCTTTCATCTTTTAGTTCATAACAGTATCTAATTATTTTTCACAGGTCACCTCTTCCTCGATATCTGAAGACTCCTCATGTTGCAGGATATCCTATTCTGTCTGACCCTTACATGTTTGTGGTTTCATTTCAAACCCCTGGGAATAACTATTCAACAAACCTCCCCCAAGCCAGCTATCTATCCTTTGCACCCCCAGAGGTAATGTTTACTTGTACTTATTTGTTTTCCAGGAGGAACCTAGACAGAAGAAATGGGTTGTCTTAGAGTTACATGGTAGCACAAAAGTACTATTTAAATAATTTTCTAAGTGTGCTACTACAGAAGAGATTGATCTTCTAGTCCCATTCATTGAATGAAATTTGTCAATGCATCTCATTGAAGTGGGGGTTAGTGTTTAGGGCCCTTCCATACTTGAGCTAGGAATGGCCAAATTTGTGTTTAAATCTGCAGATAATTTACCTTGCACCATCTCCAATTAGCAGAGAAATCTCTAATATTATTTTGTTTTCATTGGATCATTGCTGCAGCTATTATTTGGAAAATATCAAGCTGATGAGCAGGCATGGATTGATACAATCAAGTCTGTTGGAGATAAGCAGACAGTTAGAATCAGTACAATGGACTGGTTGGGTCAGTCACAATTTATGGACCAAACAATTTTCTGGTCATCCTTATCCTCTGCAATATCAGAGGTAAATTCAATTGTTATAGCTTCCTGTGTTTTCTCCACTCTTTTTTGCTGTTTTTGCCTGTAATAGAATGCAAAACATCAAGATTCGTGAAATTCTTACAATGTTGTTCAGTACCATTTTGAGTGACATGTGCCACAACATGACTCTATTCTCACTGATTTTCATTTCTGCAAAAAAATTCTTAAACTTTCTAACAAATTTCCTTCAAGCAGGTGGTGTTTTCGAAGAATGCAACAGTACAACTATTGGTGGCATATTGGGGACACTCCATCAGTAACACGGATGTGTACCTGAAGTCTCTCCTCTACACCAACAATCTCTGCTCTTCCTCAAAGTACAACAAATGCTTTGGGAAAGTTGAGATAAAATATTATGTGGTTCCTGGTTTCAACATGACAGGACCTGCTATTCATGGAGGAAGTAAAACAGGAAACAAATACCCTGATTTTACAAGAGTGAATCATGGAAAATATGCAGTTAGTGATGTAAGGGCACACATTGGGACTAGCAACCTTGTATGGGACTACTTCTACACAACAGCAGGTGTCAGCTTTGGGACATACAACACTGCCATCGTCTCTCAACTTAGGGAAATTTTTAATGCTGATTGGAACTCACCCTATGCTGTTCCACTAGAAGAACTGGAGAAAGGTCACAAAAGTTCAATTTAATCAGAGAGAATTTGATGATCAGTCCCAGAAAGATGAAAAGAAACTTATTTAACAAGGATGCAATGAGCATGAGATGAACACTAATGTGTTGTTGGTATTTATTTGAATGAATATTTATATTTCTCTTTTTCTTCGTTTCTTTATTGTAATAATAATAAAGTATTAGTAATAACAATAAATAATAAATTAAACAATCTCAAAAAATTCAATTTTACTCTCTCTGTTTTATTTTATTACATATTTTAAAAATTGATTTTCTTTTGTTTAACATATTTTATTACATATTTTAAAAATGAATTTGAAAGTTCTTTTCCTTTTAATAAAATGTTAATTAGAAAATACATTTCTATTTTTTTTTAATAAAATGTTAATCCTATCTTTATATTTTGTATGGATAAAAAGATAGAAGACATGGAGAATGAAAAATTAAAGAAAAAGATAGTAAAAAGTAGAGTGTTTTAAATTAAATCAAATGAATGAAAATATAAATATGCTTATTTATTTATTATTATTATTATTGTTTATTCAATATTTTAATAATATTATTATAACTATTTATTTTATTATAATAAAAAACATAATTATTGTTCAAAGAATAACACGATCGACTATTTTAAAAATATAATATATATATATATATATATATATATGTATATATATATATATATATATACATATATATATATATATAATTACGAATATTAAAATATTTAGGATAATATGTTAGCTCTTACATAAATATGGTCACGTTTGAGGAAAGTTTAACATATTTGTTCTTTATTGGTTTTTTGTGTTTTTGATATTTTTTAGTTTTAATTTTCTGTTTAACTTTTTATATATTTTTCTGCTTCTCTACCTTATGTCATTTAGAAACAAATATACACTTGAAGCTAAACACTATTTCACATAATTATTTCCTTTAGAAACATACTACTATAAATATTTTATTCTTTCATTTGACTAAACTTATCAGAATCATTTTAAGTGTATATATCCAAGTCATTTAATACACTTTGTTTAATTATTTTCTTAAACCTAACATTTATTTTTCAACATTTTCTTCACCTTTAAAGATTGATTTCCCACCTCCTATTTCCTCCCCTTCAAAACCATCATTTAGGTCCAATGTATATTTACATTTTGTTTTAGTTATACTCTTTGTTATTCTCCTATTCTTTGTAAAAGTAATTTATGGTTCATGGAAATCATCAAATTCATCATTCTCTTGTTATTTCATCTATAAAGTCTTCATCCTAAATATTTTCACAATTTCCTAATTTCTCATAATTTATGTTCTCTCCGCTCTTTGTATAGTGTTGACCAACACCTTCAACCAATACCTTTATTGTATGACGATGAAATTGGTAAACTAATATAATTTTTATCTATAAGTGTCTCATTCACAATGTCTTTATCCTTCAGTCATCATAACCTACATCTTGAAGTCTTCTTTTAATATATCAATTAACTTAAAGCATGATCACTTATCTAGGTCTAACTAGTCAATATGATTATCTCTTTACCAATATATTTCAAAACATATTCAGACCAATTTACCCACCTTAATAAAAACATTTTATTCATTGTACAAGTGTGACAAACTCTAACACTTCTAAGCCGTGATCACTTCACATAGAATAGCCAATACCCCACAAATACGTGCTCCGGAAACATAACACTTTCAAACAATAACACACTTTGTAATCACCAATGCATAGCCTAACGTCATTGTGAACCACAACACCCACTAATTAAACCCTGTCACCTCTGTGCTGGTTACTATAAAGGGGAGCGTGATACAATATTGTAGGAATTCAAAACTTATTTAAGGTTTTTGTTTTTGTACTTTAATTTATAGAGGAACACGCATCCTTTTCTATCGTTGAACTAGATCTCATATTTCAATCTTAAATTTTACTACGCATTTAATCAATAGGTTAAACTACATAGTTAAAACCATTCATCTGAGCACTATACAAGCGTATCACTTCACGTGAAATCAGAATTTAGGGTCCAAAGTTCTCTTAGTTTACGAGGAAAGACTTATAGAAGAGATGACGCATCTACGTTCGGGTTAAGCTCAGAATATCAAGCAATACTCCAAACTGATTGGTTTTCAAGAAACATGCACAAACCAAAGTGATATCTACACATACTAAAAGAAATTAAAGCTCGGATATGATGTTATCTGGCTAAAGCATTCAACAAAACATCAAGTGATATCTACACTGAACAAAGTCAAGGAAATGAACAAAAGATACATGTTAAGAGTTCCGTCTAGCAAAGTTGGGTATCAAATTTAAGATTTATGCCCATGCTAAAGAGCTCCTGGCATAACAGTTTTGCCCCGTATGGAACATGGGCAACCACAATGTCATCTGCGGATTCACAGTGGCGGCAATAAGGACCTCGTACTTTCCGGCCACCAGAGACTGGGCGCAAGATCACATTTGAAACATTTTTGCATTGGGTGCAGATGTGAATCTGAGACGAGTCACTAAGTGTAAAGAGGCGTTCATACAGGTTGGCTGAAGCACCATGAGCTATCAAGCAATCACGCTCCATTTCACCAAACTTGATACCTCCAAATCGTTTTCTGTCAGCTACAGGCTGTCGGGTCAACGGGTGAACAGGACCGGTGTTGCGGAATTTAACCTTGTCTTCAGACATATGATGCAGACGTTGGTAAAATGTTGGTCCCATAAAAATGAGTGATCGGACCATCTCACCAGTCCTTCCATTGTATACCCTCTCGTTTCCCCATCTCGAAAACCCAGCTCTGCCATATCCTCATAACATGGGTAAGGCTCAGTAAAACAATGGGAACATACCAACTTTAAGAATAAGTTTAGGTAAACTACTTCCTAATTTTAAAGCAACACTAGAGTACAGATAATAGACAATCGAATACATTATAGGTATATAAGAGAAAGTTATACAGTAGACAGGAGCAGAAGCTGAAATGCAAGTTCATTATCTAAATAATGGGTCACATAATAACACCCCACAGTATAGTCCAAACTGCATTTGAAGTAAACTAAATAGTACGATCAAACTATACCTGTGAAGCTCATCAGTAATGGCATCAACAGAAGGAGTGGAGAAAGGCGTAGCATGTCTCAGTGTACCACCACAAGCAATCCCCTTTCCTAAAGCAGCCTCTAGGAGTTGGCCAGGAGTTTGTCGTGAGGGAAAGGCATGCGGATTAATGACAATATCAGGAACAATGCCTTGTCTAGTGAAAGGAAAATTTTCCTGACACTCCAGAAATCCCAAAACACCCTTTTGTCCATGCATACTGGAGAACTTGTCACCAAGAACTGGACTTCGAACCTGCAGAATTAGTAAATAACATATTTATTCAGTGATCAAATTTAAGTTAGCTTTCAGCTGTGTTAACATAAAACATTCACGTTCAGATGATGCACAACTTAAAGTATGCCCATCTACATGTATGTACTTGACCATACAGCAAGTTATATTCATAGCAGAAATTCCAGTAGTTTCAGACGCAAGTATCTTTGATAATGTACTTTGGTGATCACCAGTTACCTACCTGTCTCAATGAAACCGCTGCAAAATTTTTCCCCTCGTCATTTGAAGACAGCAAAACCTTTTGTACATAACCCCTTTCAGTATGCTTTAACTTCACACTATTGTCTGCACCAGACTCAGCACACCGCCCAATAATAATATCACCACTTTGCAAATTTGCCCCAACATATGGAAAGCCATCATCATCAAGACTATCAACTCGACCAATTTTACTTTGAAGCTTTCCAAAATTTATAATGTCTTCAGGTTTGCGCCTCTTATCTGAAGAATCCTTATTATCAATTTCAGATTTGTAACTCCTTATGTGCTCAGACCTGAACATACCACGCTGCAATGAAGCCCGGTTCATCACCAAGGAATCCTCTTGATTGTATCCCAGATGTACATTGACAGCCACAATTGCATTCTGCCCATTATAGAATTCTGGCTTTGGATGAATTTTACTTTGACCCAGTGGAGTTGGTTTTCCCAGACAATCTGAAGTCATTGTTTGAAAAAGGGGCCTTTGGGGATAGTGTAACCGATGAGACAAAGTATCAACTCTAATATTTGGGTTTAAAGTAGAAAAGCCAATAGCCTGTGAGGAGTGCTTCTGAGATTGGTAGAGCACCCTCCTTGCGTGGTCATGATTGGCAAATGGGACAAGTGAACAACTTAAACCCAATAAGAAAGACATATCAAGTTCACAATGTGTGTACTTGACAGATCTTTTCCCCTCTTTTCCAAATAAATACTGAACGCCCCAAGCAGTACAGCAGTCTTCCTCTTCTTCAGGTCCAATTAGTTCAACAACACCTTCTTCCAGTAGAGTAAGGAAAGAATAACGTTCTGATTTAAATCTTTTAATTTTTAGTAGATTACTAACTACTAAAAGAGGACGTAGAATCCTTCCTGCATCAGAGTAAATACGCACTTCATGTTGAGATTGATCTCTCTTGATTTCCACCTGCAATGGAAAGTAGTAATAACCAGGTTCAAAAGAAATAGAATCAACAAAACTACCTGGTGCTGACTACTGCAAATACCGCTATGAAGAGAGTGAGAGAATAGATGTTTGACAAAAAAGCATGTTCCCCAATAAACTTAATGATAGGACAAGCAGACAACAGTATAATCATATGAATAAAAAGTTCATAAAGCCCGATAGAACAACAGCTAGCTATGGATGCACACAGAGAGATAGACAACTGAAAACCCAGCGGAGGAAGGTGTCTTCAAACAACACCATCATTCACTGAGAAAAGAGTGTCCAAACAGTTAAACCAATCATGTGATGCAAGTAAAGCATTTACCACATGTTACTCATTGACAATCACAGTCCTCACAATGACATAAACTAAGCTACAAAATTATTAGCCAACGTAGACATAAGTTTCCAAATGCTCAAAAAGTAACAATATCTTTTGTTGATAAATCATCTGTGTGGTGGTTGTCATGCATTAAGCTATAAAACCTGTTGCCTTTACTAGATTTGATGGTTTATAGCCGAAATTAAAAACGTATAACATCAATAGCAAAAGCCTTTCCCCACAAGTCGAGATCCATTCATTGCTCAAATTAAAAGAAAGTTCCAAAAGATATATAAAAGGTGACTAGTAGAGCATACAAAACACATTAAAAGTGAACCTGATGAGGCAGTTCATTTTTTCGTCTTTTACTTCGTAGCTCAGCCACAAACCAACTGGAATCAGGGCACACTCCAACCCAATCACCATTTAGGAAAATTTTTTCCTTGTTTCCCAGATGAGTTTCAGTATCATTGACAAGTTCTTCCATCCCACAATCCAACAATGTAGGCAGTATAGATTCAGATGCATTAGATACATCAGTGCTTACTAGTCCCGTGACAGCCATATTTTTTACTAGTCCACAATTTTCACCATCTGGGGTAGAGAGAAAACAAACCTTGCCCCAGTGAGAAGGATGCCTGCAACCGCAAACTTGTGTTATAATAAATTAAAGAAAGAAAAAAAGGAAAAGAATAAGCCATAACTTGGTGTAACAAACAGTATAAATGAAGAAAGAAAATAATAATAATAATAACTTGAAGTTACTTACGGATATCTAGCATCCCCAACTTTTCCCGTGTACTGAACTTGCTGCCTCGTTCTTCTTAGCTCAGCCATGGTTTGTAAGGGATTAGTGCGCCCTACAGTTGCAACCACACCAGAGATCCTTTCCATCCTCTTGTACGGATGTGACCATGCTCCTGTTGAAAATGCCCTTTGCAAACCATTTGAAATTATTGACGCATCAACATAATGCTCAATGGGGCGTACATCTCTATCTCCATAGAGATCCCTTTGCAGTGCCTTGGACATTCTCTTCCGAACATGTGCTATGTGCACTTTCAGCTCACGGTCAAGAAGCTCATTGGCCAATTCAAGCCTCTTATTACGGAAATCATCCCTGTTGTCGCATTTTCTGCGGCCGGTATAAGCCAGCAAGAGACCCTTCACCATATATGCAAGGAAGCGTGCCTTTCTCTTTAAGCCGCTGATCCCAGGAAAGAGATAAATTTCAAGGCACTCCTCAATAGACTCAGGAGGCGGAAATTGGACACTCTTTATACACTTCTCTAAATATTGAACTGCATTCCTACCCCTACCAAATGCACTGCCACATTTCTCATCAGCATCACGAACAGACGCAAAGAGAATATTCTGAATTCTAACATCATCATTGTCACAACCAATGAGATCTACAACTTCTTTATCAGATTGGACACCAAGTGCGAAAAATAGTACCCACACAGGAACCTCAACAGATAAAAAATAAACATTAAGAAACATGTCTCCATTCTCCCCTTCTTCAGTCCTAGAATTGCCTACCAGTTTAATAACCATCCTATTTCTCTTCATCTGTGACTTGTAGGCAATCATCCAACCTGGACTGTTTATAACCCAAAGCCTCTTTAAATACAGTTGCTCCTGTGCAATAAAAGTCTGCAACGATTTTTCACAGGAAACAAATTCCATATCACTAAACATACCTAAACACTGAAGAAATGCATCGCAAACACGCAATAACGATCAAGAAGCAAATTTCCACTCACAGTCAGAAAATTTGCTAAATATGATTTTAAAAGTAGCTATTGTAAAACTCAACAGATAAAGGTCAACAAGATCAAAAAAAGAAATTAAGTTCAACCTAAAAATCCTTAAAAATTAAATACAAACCAACCTTCTCGGCACCCTTGATGAGAAAGTAACCTCCATGGTCAAACTCACAATCATCCTTTTCACCTTTCATCCAACATAAATCCGACTTGACCATGACAGGCAATTTCCCAATGATGATCTCCTTCTCGTCTTCCTTCAGAATCTCCTTATCAAGGAACTCTTCCTTCCCAGTCTTGAACTTATCACTCCGAATCTTCTTCGGAACATACACCTAAAATTCCACACAAACACACATCAGAAATTGCTCTAACAAAGGTAACAAACCTACATTGCCCACACACACATTAAAACAACACTAGCACACTATTTTCCCTACCTGAACTTTAACTGAGATTTTCATTTTCGACGCGTAGGTCATCCTCTGAAGCCGCGCGTGACGCGGAAGCATCTTTAACTCTTGGTTGTTTAACTCACCGCCCCAGCACATGGGCTTGTCGAGCTTGACCTTGCCGAACTTGACGGAGGCGTAACGGTAGTGCTCGTTATCTCCCTTTTTGGAAGGGTCGAAGCCGGGCGTTACGACCAAGTCGCCGAAGCCGTCGAAGGTTCTCTGAAGGCCGACGGTGACGTAGTGGTTGTAGGAGTTTATTTGGTGGCTGATCAGACCGTACTCCTCGAAGAACAGCATCGAGAACTTCTTGCAGTGGTACCTGAATGCGTCTTCTCCGCCGAATTCTTCGAGGATTTCGGCGTTGGTCGGGTCGAGGTCACCGAGGTCGTCGTCGCTTACGTCATCGTCGATATCCATCATCGCGGCGGTCATCCCTGCCTTGGTGCCACCCTTGCTGGAACCGACGTGACCCATTCCGATGAATGCGTTTCCTGGAACGAGAACAAAGCTAGGGTTTTTGGGTTTTGGTTTTCTACACTCTACTCTATAGTGTGAGTGGGAGTGTGAAGTCTGAACAACACGTACAATTTGCAGGAATTGAAATGAAATGCTTGGTGCGTGATGAGGAGGGGTATAAATAGAAAATCACTACCTCATTACCTCTGATCTTGTCTCAAGTGAATGAATATGTTTGTAGTGTCCTTGAAAGGGGAACGGAAAGACGCATGTGTCCTCTCGTCTCACCTTCACACATAGTAGAGACCAAAAATAAAATCAAGTAAAATATAAGATTAAAATTATTTTTTTTAATATGTTTTGATTCTTACCTTACTATAAAAAATTGTTTTTTTTTTCAAATTAAATTATAAAAAATTTCATACACTAAATGTAGTCGTTAGAAAGAATGTTTTAAATTCATTCTTATAAAATACAAAAACAAATAAATAATTTATGATTTAGTTTAGAAATAAAATATACCTTTTTTATAATAATTTGAGAAAAAAATATATTAAGTCATTTTTTTAAATATGAGAACTGAAAATATATAATTATAAAAAATAATAAATTTTAAATCTAATTCAACTTTACATAATCAACTTATCATGTAAAGATTTTATCGTTTATTAATAAATGGTTTCCATTTCTTTGCAATAGACTGTTTACTCTTTTCTTTTCTGAGGTTATTCAGGGTTCACTTCTTCATAAGTCACGCCTGAATTGAAACTTTATATTTCAATACAACTTATCTCCTAGATGTAATGTTTTTCGCATATTTAGCAGATTCAAATTTCAAAATGTTTGGTGTCTTTGAAGCTTGAATCCCAGTCTTTGGCTACCTTGTTCACTTTCCAGTTTTCTCATTTTGTTAGTTTATCCCAAAAACTAAGTTTCTCATTACTACTCCTGAGTTCAGGTCACTGAGAAAAGTTGATAATTAGTTGCAGCCTGTAAAACCATATTATAACATGAATCATGGACTAATTAAGTTAGCTAATAATACTTTATTAAGAACAAATATCAGTTCATAAGAAGCAATAACGTTTGAAACATGTCATTATAAACTTTTAAAATTATAAAATATTGGAAATAATATTCTATTTAAAGTTCTAATACAGTTATATTAACCTTAATAACCTAAACACAATTATATGCTTGATTTGGGAATTTAATGAAGTTAAGTATGTTCAAATTCTTGAAAAGTATTTAAAAGAATACTTATATGCTATTTTTCATTACATTTTTAGTTATGAAGCTACTTAATGATACTCAAGTAACGATTCTTTTATGTTGGGACATGCAGATTTTGATATTCGTTTTTACCCTCTCTTATGTGACGATTTAATGTTTATATTTGAAAAACGGGAGAAAGTTCCCCTACTAGAATGTTAATGATTTACATCTAAAAAATAATAAAAATATCTGGTTACCTATCCGCCTGAAATTTTTCTGATTTGTTAAAGTACAAAACAGAGTTATAAATTACATTTAATTACAAGAGAACCACTGTATTATGTTCTTTTTTTTCTTTTCTTTTTTTACGTTTTAAAATACTGTACATATTTAAGAAATTCGATGTATAACCTAACGAGTGCAGTAAAAGTTAAAAGAGGTAAAAAATTATCATTTTTTTCTGAATAATAATAATAATAATATATTATTATTATAATTAACATTTTTCTTGGAGAAGATTATTGACATTTTTTTTAAATTAAAAAAGTATCGTTTTACTACTATTCACATTTTAAGAGACATGCCTACTCATCTTATTAGTTTTGATTTTATTTTACTTGAAAATCTTTTAAAATAAAGTTAACACCATTAAAACATTTTCGGTGGTACAACGTAGAACAAAACAGTAAAAAATAAAATAAAGCCAAATATTGTTTCTATTAAATGTGGGCACCCACCCAACAAGAGATAATCAGCAAGATTAAAATTTCCAATCCTTCTCTAAGTATATGCAAAACTTTATACAGTTATATAACATTATTTTCTGAACTAACATCCATAAAATTTGGCAATTAACAACGAAACAAGAAACTGATAAATTTAAATTAACAATAACACGACATTAATTTCGTAATTTGATTGCATTGAGATGGCTTCAATCGAGACGTCTTAGTAAGTATTCGAGTTCAACATTTTTTGTGAGTGGTATCAACCATTTCTGGTACAACAGAGAAACCACAGATGGATCAACCTTGTACGTACCTTCCTTCACATGTTCAAGACTCACTTCATGTCCAAACACCATGGCCTTCTTTTCAACCCTCTTCACCACCATCTTTTCGATGCTCTCCAATGTCAACACTTTCATCAATGCTTTCCTGTCCTGCACAACACAAACAATAGCATAGAAACGGTAACCTCAACTGATGCAAAACCTTTGTAATGACCGATAACCTGAGGTTTGATATCGTTACAAATCTGACATCGATTCAAGATAAACTAAATTTACAGCGAATACAAATATTATTTTATAAACTAATTTTGTGATATTAAGTTATGTTTAAATTTTTGTCTCTTAATTTTTAGTGAATTTTGGAATTAGTTAATTTTGAAATTTTGGACCAATTTAGCAATTTATCTTTCGAAATACGTGAATTTAGTTCTTTTAATCAAATTTTGTTAGTTTTATTTGATGTTTCGTACACATTTCAGTATTTTATTTGAGTTGTTTATATTATTCGACACATTTTTCTTTTAATGTTAAGTCAAATACTAGTATGAAACACGCTTGAAATGTCAAATAAATTTAACAAAATTTGATTAAAATGACTAAATTTACGTATTTTGAAAGATAAAAAACTAAATTGGTCAAAAGTTTCAAAATAAACTAATTTCAAAATTCACTAAAAGTTAAGGGATAAAAATATATTTAATCCTTTAAATTTCATATCTTTAAGATTGTATCAAAGTAATCCAAAATTTATTGTTGGTCGGACATGTTTACTATCATACCTCTATTAATATCTAGTTCAGTACTATAAGTGACCACAATTCTAATCTTTAAAACGAAATTAAATTAAACTTAAAATCCTCCTCTGCACTCCTTGTTGAAGATAAAGAACACTTAATACTAGCATCAATAAACTCTCCATTCATTAGCTATGGTCACTAGAATGGTTAAGAATGAAAACATTATATGTATACCTTGGCACGAATTAAAGACTCGAAGATTTGAGGAGTTTCTCTAAATTTGGCCTCAGCAACGAATCTTCCATAATGAATCCTTCTAGAGATGGCCTGCAGAAATTTTATGGAATCAAATAAATTGCGTGTGGCAAGTCACAACAATGTTGCAGTAAAGGTCTCGTTGAGCTACACAAAAACACATTCAATAAAATAAAATCTGAAACTGCTTTCACATTTTAAAATACTGTTCTGCATAACATCATCCATTAACTTAAAAAACAATAAATTATTTCACCTGCAACAACGTAAGATCGGCAGCAGCAGTTTGTGCGTAGTTTCCATCATCACCGGAAGCAACAAACATCGGAAGCAGCACATGAAAGTACAGTTTCCAAATGTCCTTGTTTATGTTAATCAAAGCACCTGCAGAATGCAAAAACTAAAAACAACAATAGATCCTTTTGCTTCCACTCATTAAGTAATAGCAAATCGTGCAGCATTTTCGAAATGAATTACCTCTGAGGAGGGGTAATATGGTGCAACCGAGGGAGGTAAATTTTCTGGGAAGAACGGAATTTCTTCAGGATTAGTGTATCTACCTGCCTGCAACATACCATGATGAAATCAGAACAAAAACAAAATGTAAACAACAATAGACGACTAAGGTGAATTAAAGGTACCTTAGATTGAATTGCTTCTGTGTTGCGAATGAAGAAGTGAAGCAGTGAACCTTGAATCTGGGAAATGGAAGTGAAAGTGTGATTATAGGTTGGGGAATTCAAGGGAAACTTTGCCCTTTCGATCAAAGCAAATATGATAGTGTCTTCTTGTCTAACCAAACACGCTCTTGCTGAATCTACTGTGTACTGTGCTTTCGCCATTTTTTGAACCTCCTTGCAACTTGCCAACACGAGAACCGACACAAGGAACCGAAGCATCGTGTTATTGGAAGAGAACACACCCCGGTTAACATGTAGAAGAACACAACGTTTGATCAGAAAAAACACCAAAGAAAACAACAATGTCTTATAGTACGTGTGAAGGGGCAGGGTCAATTCAATGGTTAAGGTTGTCCATTATTATATCTTTATTAATCTGGCACTTATAAAGGGAGAGATATTGTAGTATTAATTGTGCATTACCGTGGACCAAAAAGTCAAGACTGCTTAATACATTTATTTATTGGAGAACCATGGAGGGAAATAAATGTGGAAAATGGAAAATTAAGGTGTTTGTTTCAAAACAGAAGATAAAGATAAAGAAAGGAGAAAGAGAATGGTGCCACATTGCACGAAACCATCTTATCTTTTTTCACTCGTACATTTCTCCTTTTCAGTTTTCACGTGAATACCAAACGATTCATTAATAGCCACAGGATAATACTATATATATTGGATCTATTTTTATGGGAAATTTCAGCACAAATTCTCAATGCATGGAAATTCATTTTATTGTAATATAGAATTATATTATAAAGTTTGGTTTATGAAAATGAATGACTTAACAAAATGGGTCTGGATTTCATTCCAGATTGAGAATTAGAGCAGTGAGAAAATGTTACATTTAATCAGTTAAATGGTATCTATTTTGATTTAAATGTGTCAGTTTAATATCCATTTTTAAAAATATGTTTGAGTATGAACGGCTAAAAAGATATTTTAATTAGATCATTTTCATCAAAAAAATTAAAATTATTAACATCGTTAAAGGTATTGATATTCAAAATACACTTATTCAAAAGTTAGAACTGAAACACATTTTTAAAAATAAATACAAAACTGACACATTTAAATAAAAATGAGGACTATGTAACTAATTAAATCTTACACTTAATTCAATCCAGCACTTATTCATGAAAAGGAAAAGCAAGTATTGCATAGCTATCCTCAGAGATCCCTGAGGTAGCTTTTATTTTTATTTTTCTGTGTTCTTCCAATGTTGAAATTATTACCGATCAAGACATTTAAAAAAAAATCAAGAATATATTTTTAAACGATCTAAAAGATCATATTAAAACGACATTACAAAAGAATATATCTCTGGGCTCAGAGATATTGAAACGATCTACATTCTTCGAATCTACCTATAATAAAGGACAAAGAATGTGAATATGTTGGAATATAATATAACGTTTTTCTAATGGAAACTGCAAATTTCATAAATGCAATCAAATCAAGGTATAAATTGCACCACTTTTCTTTAAAATAATTGCTTTTCAATATTCTCTACAAATTTTAATCATTCTAACTATCAAATTAACTTTTCCAACAAATGCCCTCTGAAATCGTTCAGAAAATCATTTAATACAATATAAATATATACAATGTGTGTTGAAAAGACACATACATTGATCATAGAATTATATACGTCTCTTTTTTTTCCTTTTAAATTCATATTACTTTGATATTTGCGAGACCTATTCTTATTTTTAATTAAAAAAATTGGTAGGTTAACCCGTCTTTTGACAAGATGGATAACAAATTTTAATTCACTTTATGATGGATTAGCCAGAATAGATCAAAACGGACTAAGTTAGTCCATTTTATCATGGTGATATTTTAATCTAAATCTATATAATTGATTATTTCTTAATTTATACGTCATAACCTAAAATAGTTTTATTTTGGAAAGAAGTACCTTTATTTTCAGATTAAATATTAATGTTGTGTTTGTATTTGCAGAAATATTGTTTATGCAGATGGATTTAAGAACGAGTTGTTCATTTGTTTTTGTTGATTTACATATATTTAAAACAAAACAAAATGTTTGTTTAAAAATGAAAGTATAGGCAGTATAATAATAATAATAAATAAATAAATATATATATATATATAATATTTATAATAATAATAATATCATTAATTATACTTTATATAAATTACTTTTATAATTAAGGGCAAAATAATATTATTATTATTTTTTAAATATTATTATTAATCTATTATACTCATTATTGTACACATTCTCATTTTAAATTCATTTAAATTATATAATATTTTATTTAATTCAAACAACTTTATATTCATCTTTTTCCCGATCTTTCAAGTTTATTGTCTATTTTCAAATCCAAACACGGCAAATAACATATAAGTTTTTTCTGAAAGTAATTATTAAAAGGTTACCTGAGTTTTCTCTTTTTTTATTAGTAAAAAACTAAGCTTTTATAATTAAATGACAAATTTTACAACTGAGTTCCAACAGAATTTCTTATGGTGAACATGACGAAATCAAGTCGCGGTAGAGAAAACAAGATGGATATTTAAACCTACCAGAGATGAGACTGTCTACGAAAAAACTCGAATTCTGTTTGCATCAAACAGATGTCACTGCAGTACCTTCCAGTTCCCAAATTAAGCCTTTACATAAGAACAATAAATCACAAAAGGCTTGTTGTATCAGACGTCAATTTTAATGGAAAATAATTTTAATTGACGTCAATTTCTATTCTACTGTTAGTAATCCCCAAACCCAATTAAAATAATCCTCAAAACCATTATTAACTCTAGAGGGCTAACCCAAAATTTTGAAGAAAAAAGAGACGTATATACATATAACAGTGGGTCGTTAAATTGTGCTGCTCAAAATATTATGGTTGCTTAATTGACTTCACACTGATAAAAACTATCCTACAAATTTACTCAACTTTACAGCAATCTCAGGATCAAGTGGAAAAGTAAACCGAGAAGTTTCTGGAACATGTTGTGAGACAAGTCGTGCAGTGTCTTTCCACCAAGTAGCCTCTATCTCTTTTTTGATCAGCTTTTCTGTGGTGCATTCTAACGCAGATTCCAGCTCTGTTATCCGTTCTTCCAGTCTTGCTTCAAGTAGTTCATGCAACCTTCTCTCCAGTTCAATTGGAGAAACTCCAAATGATACATCATAATCTGCTCCTATAGGTTCCATTATTATTTCACCAAAACTTGAACTATGGCTGCTTTTTGAACTACAGTCCTTAACAGTAACCTGCAAATTCCTGTTTTCAGCCATTCTGGAATATAATATAACCAATAACTTAACACAAAGTAACACAAGTATTTACAACCTACAGAAAAGGGACAAGCACACGAAAAAAAAAATGCAGCTATAGCACATAGCTTCAAAACTAGTATAAATTTCATTTGTTTCTTCTACCGAGAGTAGCCTCCTTATCTAGAAACGGTATTTGGCAGTAGAAGGGCTTTTCATAGAAGCTTCATCTTGTTGTTGCCATTAATTAAGGAGATTATTCTCAAACTGATATTTGAAAGGTTCATGTATCTAACAGGTTGTACTAACCATGTAATAGTTTCCTCCTGACAATGTGTTGGTTGACACATACCTCAAAGAAACAGTAAAAGAAATGAGTTGACTGGGATTTAACTGGAGGAAATTTATTCTCTTCTCGATTAATTATACATAAATGAAACAAAGTTATTCAATGCCAGTATCAGGAAAAGGTAATTAGGAGGAAGCAAACTATGAAACAATCTACCTTGACTCCCTCGTGTTTTGCATCTTCGAATTCAGCTTCTCCATCCAAATACAGTTGCAACCTCTGTAACTCAATCTCGAATTCTGCCTGGAGATCATTTATTTCTTCTGCACATTCACCTTGTTCACTTATGTTACATTCTAAAAAATGATTGGGAACCATATTTCGTTTTGACTCTGGTTGAACATACTGTGTTTGTGAATGAATAGAAATCTGACTATCAGAACTGGAAACTTCTTGAATATCAGTTATGGAAAAAGCAAGAGCGTCATTTTGTTTCAATGGCTTAAGAAGCACATCTTTACTCTGTAGTTCTCCTTTCATATTTTGAAGGAGCACCTCCATTTCTTTCCGCAACTCAACCATCTTACCCAGCTCATTTTTACTTGCTGCGAGGAGATACAGCAAGCCACAACCAACTCCTATCTTAAAAGATGTATCACTCTCATGTAACTGTCCTGCTGCTGAACATAAACAACGTCGAATAGTTAACAACAATGTCCGGACAAAGACAAAAAGAAAACTGCAGAACTGTGAAGAGAATGAAAGGAACAAAGGCAATAAATAGGTAAAAGTGTAAAACTAATTTGCCTTTTTCATCTCTAACAGAAAAAAAAAATGTTCATATATCTATAGAATTGATATTTAAAAAAAAACAAAAAGTTAGTACAGAATTTCAGGGGTAAAAGGAAAATCCTAAACCCTAAACGCTATGGAAAGACACGTACAAAGCTAGTAATTGCCGAACCTGGAATTATATTATATACAATTATACAAAGTGATGTATGCATATAACATTATTTGGAAGAAAACAGATTTCAAACTTCAAATGAGCATAAACAATGGTTTTCACGCAGAATCTCGATACAATAGTGAAAACCATTATGTTTATGGATTGCTACGTGACTTGTTACAATGCAATGCAATTTCAAGCAAACAGAATTCAACCTTGCAGAGTAACGAATCATGTAGCAATTCATAAACATACAATCTACATTATTAACCAATTTTCATAATTAAAACCAAATTCAGAAAACATGGTCAACAGTAATACAACTAACTGAGGACTAATTAGGAAATAAAACCTAACGGTAAAACCACAAGCGAAGCATCAGCAAAGGAATTAAGCACACACACACAGTAACAGTTACGTATCTTTTGAAGCCAATACTATGAAATTAACAATAAATTGCAAATAACCAGGGTTCTCACTACAATCATCGCTTCCTTTGAGGTCATTCGTCGCCGACGGCGGCGCGTCCAAATCACCGGTCCCGTTCTGCCGGTGTTGCTGAAGTCTGACTCCCTTGCCCAGCCTCAGCGGCGCCAGCAACGACTCAACGAGCCTGCGAGGCGAAAAGCACTTCTTCGACGGCGTTTCTCGGAAGGCGTCCATGCAATCGACGCCGTCGTGATCTTGGTCGGCAAGAAGAATATCAGCGATGCGTAACCGACGGTGGAGAGAGTGTGAGTGAGCGACGGGACACAAATTAAGATTTGGGGATTTCAAGAAGAGGTGTTTCTGTTTCGTTGACATTAAATTGGTTGATGATAACCAACGATTCAACTTCAAAGTTCAATCCAGAGACCTTCTATTTTGGATTTTGGAGGGAAACTTAGGTTTTCTTCATTATACTTCTTCTCTATCCCCACCCTTCATTATATTTATCTGTTAATTATTCACACCTTTTTACTATTTACTCTAAACATTAAGATTATACTGTAATAAAAATAATATTAAAAATGATTTTTTATTATTAAATTTTAAAATTTTTTTATATGTCATCTTTTAAGTGATATTTTATTTTTTATTTTTTTAATTTTTAATATTTTAAAATTATGATTTAAAAGATGACATCTTATGTTATTAAAAAAAGTTGTCAAAATTTAATAATTAAAATATCATTATTCATGTAATATATTTCTATTTTATTATATTGCATTAAATTTTTTTAACGTATGAATTATTATTTTAGTACATACTTTACCCACCACCCAACACAAGGTGGTTCCTAATACGCTGTTTATTTTGGCTGTATATAAACGGTAATGGACATTGGTTTAGGTATTATTAATAAAAGAGGTTTTGTTAGAAATTAAGAAAAAGGAAAATGAAGTATTGGTGGTTGTGGTTAGCTAGCAATATAAATATCAATAAATAAATGAAAGGGTCAGTGACCATTTCTTGTGAAAAATACTTTTGTATGAATTATTCCATTTCCATTTGCGTTAGTTGATGAAAATACAATATTTTTTTTATATATAATAGTATTATCATAAACGTCCTTATATTACATGTTTCATGGGTCCCCTTAGACGTTGCAAACGTCCAACGTAACATCACATAATTGTATAAAATAAATAAGCGTCTGAAAAAGAAATTTGAATAAAAAAATATGTCAAACCAATAATTACGAAACACTTTGCTTGATTCGTGGTGTTATCAGTGTTCTTAGCTGTTGGCATATAGTTGTTTTTTTTAGAAAAAAAGAAAACGTTACATTACATGAACACACGATTTTGGACATTGCTTTTACCATTCTTTGACTAGAGTTAAATTTCATCAAAATAATTTACATGATAAAAGATATTTTATAACATTATATGATTTTTTTTAGTCAGTGGGAAAGGAGCGGAAATATCAAGAGGGTTAGAATCAAACGAACATTACTAATTGGATATCACGAAGCAAAATAAGTTGTAATAATCTGTACATTTGTTTGATTTTTCATAATGTATTTAAAAATTAAAAAGTATCGGTAATTATCTTTTTTGTAGAAAATAATGATGCAATATTTAATTGAACTATTCTCTTAAAACTGATATTCTAATGTTAATTTTGTAAGTGTTAATTACTATTTTAAATATTTTGATTGATATTTCTATTTTTAAAGTTAAAATAACTTTAGTCAGTAATAAGATTTGAACAAATACTAAAATTAGTTAGCTATCTAAACATAACAGTATTAAAAATCAGACATAGTTATATTTATAAATCTTATAAAATGTTAAGATCTTTTAATAGAAATAGGACATAAAATTTATGACTTAAGCATGGTTTGTTGAGAATCCAAATATAAGTAGATAGTTTTAGGAGTAAAGATAAAAAAGTTAAAAAAAATTTAAAATTGAAAATGATATTAAATTTATTATATAGACGACTTTTACTCTCGTGTGATAAATTCAGTAATAAAAAAATTCCAACATGTTATTACGAATTTGAATTATACTTTTATTTTATTTATGATAAGAAAAAAAAAAGGGAACACTCTGTCTACATTATAAGTATTTTTACTTTAGTTTTAAATTTAAAGAAACAGAATTATTCTTAAAATTTATAATTTACTATCCACTTAATTTCCTTGAATATCAACTTTAACAGGACCTTTTTTCTTTTCTTTTCTTTTTTTACTTTTTGTAACTTTAGAAATTAAAACTACTACTCGATTTCCGAATTCTCTCATAAAATGTTAAAAGATACAATCTTATTTAATTCCTAAAGGTATTAATCTCAGATAGAGGAGTTCTAGGTGTAGTTTTAATATATTTATGATATTTAAAAGGTACAACCAATCAAAATTCTAGAGACAATAAAATAATAATTCATTTTAATTTAAAAAAAATCATGATTTCCTAATTTTATTCAGACAATACCAATTACAAATTAATATTTCCGTGACTCTGTTTTTTAATCAAGTAGCCCCAAACATAAGAGATGAAAACCCCATCATTAAAAATCTCGTGACTTTCATTTATTGTTCTCATCAAACATAATATAGTGCCACATATTCTACCCACCATGGCAATAAATGTAACACTTTCTTGTAAAGTTCAAACAAACCTAAAAGTTAATTAATATGAAAAACAAAGTATACAAATCAGTTCATTAAAAGCCAGATTTGCATAGAAATTCCTAACTTATTTTTGGAATTTAAATTCTATCTTTAGGTTGAACTTTTAAAATATATTAATAATAATATGTTGTTGGAAATAGTCAAAGTGTGAGTGAAAGACTTACATTGAATAGAATAAATAAAATTAAACACTATATAATAATAAAGATTTATAATATCATTGTTTAAGATTTTAAGATAAAAGTGGTGTGAAATATCTTATATGTGTAAGACTAATGTCATAATCTTTTCAAATCCTTTCATATGAAACATAATCCAATAATAATATAAGAGTCAATGACTCAGAATTCGAATGGACCAACACATATGAAAAAATAACTAATCATATGTTAAAATAATTTTTAATATATTTAAAATATGAAAAACAAAATAAAAAACTAAATAGAAAATCGAAATTCACACTTCTTTTCGTGTGCGTGGAGTAGTAAGGAAGATAGAAATTATTGGTTTTTCCTTCAAGAACATATACATAGATATGTTGAGGTGAATTTACTTAAAGAAATGTGGTTGAGGAAGACCCAAACTGAGGTTAAGACCCACTTGCTTATTCTGAGTATTGATGGAGAGAATAACGGCTTCAGCAAAAGATGCGATAAAGTTAGGATCTTTTAGCAGAGAAGTAACACATTCCTGAACTTTAATGTGAGTGCCACCGTCCTTATGCTGTTTATCGTCATCACAAAGTGTTACACGATTCCATAGACAAAGGTCGATGTTGATGTTGTTCGACATGTTTGTCATAGGTAAATCGTTATTCATTATTGTCGAGACTTCGGGTGTAGACGATGATGATGGCTTCAATAAATCACGAGAAGCAAAACCGTGGTTATGCTTTCCTTCGTAAGTTGCGACTATGATAGACTTATCCTGTATGCTTATTTGCACCTATCAAATATCATTGCACAAAGGTTATAGTTATTAGATCACTGTTTTGACTTTTTAAATAACAAATATCAACAACCATCATGCAATAGCAAAATTATAATTTGATTGGGTACAAAATTCTAAGAAAGTAATTTATTTTTCTAAAAATTGAAATGCTTTATAATTGAATATTTTTTTAAAACAAATTAAAATTCTAGCTAATATTTTAGAACAAATATTAAATTACTTAAAATTATATAATTTCATATTTCACCATAAGATTTTTTTTTTTCAAATTTGTGGAATGTTTTCTTATTAACTCGATTTTGATTCGGACGTCTTGAACTTAACTAAATTTTAGAATTATTACTTTTCGGTTGATATTAATTATGACCTTCTCAACCAATATTAAAAAGGTACTCCCTAGTGAATGTAAATTGGATTTTTTTTTTTATTGACACTTGCCATGATTGTTTTTTAATATATACATTATTTTTTTTTTCTATCATCAATACAAATGATACAATTTTATCAATAAGATTTTTTTTCTTATGTTAATTGGAAAATAGTTTAGCAAACATCAACTAAATTTTTTGTAACAATTTCAATTGAATTTTTTTTTCAGCCAATATCAATCAAAAAAATAAATAAAAATAAACTCAAACCAACATAACAAAAATAACCTTGTAAATATAAACAGTTGAAGTTGACATCAACTAATGTTAATAGAAAAAAGGGTTTGTAGAAAATAATTAATATTAACACTTTTGACTAATCAATAATTATTATATATTTAATTGTAATTAACGTATGTTATTCAAAGAAAATAAAAATTTAATAAATTTAACTTCTCTATCTAAACAAAGTGCACATACCTTTTTCTTAACGGGGCATGTAGGAGCCAACGCGCACTTGTAATAAGCTCTGGGTGAAGGATTGTCTTTAGTAGTTTTCTTCTGCCCATACTTCTTCCACCGGTAACCATCTTTTACCATCTATATCCCAAACCAGTTCAAATTTTTATAAATGCATCAACTTCATTATATATTTGAGCATTAACACAAGTAGTTAATGTGCATACCACACTATTGTCATTGGGGTGGGTTTTAACAAAGATTCGCGATGGCTTTTGTGCTGTGGAAAAACTTTGGCGACAACCTTGTGCATTGTTGATCTCTTGAACATGAAGTTGAAGCTTCTGCCATTTTCTGCTCATAGTTTCCAGCATCATTCGTAGAGTACGATTCTGCTCTTTCATATGTCGCACCTTTGCTTCAAGCATTTCAACCTAAACCAATTAAGATTGTTTAGAATCAAAACATTGAAAATACAAAAACATGAGTCAGCAAAGGAGGAACCAAGCTGGTTTAGCTACCTTTTCATCCATTATGGAAAATGTGAAGTGGAACAAGAAGAAGAAACCAGATTCAATTATAAGCAGGTATGTTCAAAGGTGTGGAAGAACTTCAACTCATTGATGTATATATATATATATATATATGATGTGGATGCTTCAGTTTTTGGGATGGTACTATTATCCTCGTATGTTTCTCCTTGAGTTGGATCTAAATTCCTTGTGTTCACAAGTAGGTCGACAAAATAGGGTTACTGTGAACAATGATGTCTGATTCTGAAACGTATTTCAACATGCATGTGTCAAACACATGACGTAGGTTCACACTTTTCCTCTTCCGGTAATGCACATAACAATTTTTTTTTCCTTAAAACATCCATTTTGTAAACATAGATTAGGTTTAAACCTGCTTTTCTCATATGATGCTTTCTTAATAAAGTTCATTGAATCTTATTGTTCATCCACCGTATTGTTAGAAATTCAAGTGTGAGTCTAAGTCCCACATTGACCAGAAATGAGAAAGTAGAGCACTATATAAGAATAAAGACTCATAAACATATTGCCTTAAGGTTTTGGATTGGTTTTGGGTTGAGAGTGGTGTCAGTGTCTTATACGGTTAGACTCAGATCTCATTGGTGTTGTTCTCCCCATTGAAACCGGCTCAGACGAGTGCAATATGGTCCTAGTATGGGTTAGAAATTATAAAAATAAAATAAATCAAATATTCAAAATAAAAGAAAAAATAAAATAAAAAAGATAAATCAATTGAATATAATTGAATATATATAACTAAAACTAAATTAAGAAATGAAAATGAAGAATTGACAAATTCTTTAAGAATTCTAGATTCATTCTCCAAGAAAAAAGATAGAATAAAATAGAAGCGGGTAGCGGGAATCGAACCCACATCGTTAGCTTGACATATTCAACCTATGAATAGGTTTCAAATATCTTGCTTTTTAGATGATCCCTCTAGAAGAGCAATATTCTAACAATCTATGTTTTTTTTCTAGTTACTTCGTTCTCTATTTCTATTTCAGAACATCTTTAGGAAAAGAAGAAAATTTCCGTCGAGCTAAAAAAATGTCGATGTCTCTAGTAAACTAAAAGAATCGTTTAATAGCTATTTTGTTTCAATTTCTACTATGCAAAAAAATGGAAGATTTAGTTACGATTAGACAGAAACTTTGTATATTTCTCTCCATAGATCCTTTAGTAATACTCAAAAAATTCGGATTATAGATCCAATTCCAAAAACTGATGTTTCATAATTTTAAAACTCAATTTGTCAAATTCGATTTGATTCTTCTTGTATACAAATTACAATAATATATATTATACTGCAAATAATTCATCGAGGGGTATAAAGGAGTCCCTTTAAGTAAAAAATAAAGTTTTTGATCGGCATATGAATCAAATGGAGGATCCCTTAACTTTTGTGTTATATCTCCCGTATCAGATTTATATGTCGTAAAACAAAAAATATATATTAAACATCTAACATAGTTACAAATAAAATCAGTTATAAGTCGAGACAATCTTCATCTTACAAATATTATATAGATATATCATAATTATTTTTATAAATTGATTAAAACTATCATTTTATTTTATGTTTATATTTAAGGTTAAATATATTTTTAGTATATGAACTTTAATGTGAAATTAACATTCGTCTTTGTCGATAAATTTGATATCATTTATTTTCTAAAATCTTAAAACAATTAGAAATTAATAAATATAATCATTTTAATCTATTTACATTAAATTTTATACGTATAAAATGCATTTTTAACTTATACTCAACACACACAAAAATTATATATATATATATATATATATATATATATATATAATTTAAAGTTTGAAGACGGAATATATTTATATTAGATAAATTGTGACAAGTTTAAAAACTAAAAATATATTTAATGATTATTTTTATGTTTTTGTTAGTATAAATATTTAGTTGATTGCAATACATTATTTGAAGTTAGAATTATGGGCACAGCCACATTCCATTCAAACTTCTTTTTTTGGAATCATTAATAATTGACATTACTCATTCTTGAAATCATGATAACTAAAGTTCAAAATTCATCTGGTGGGGTGACATAGGTCAGGCACATTCCTAATAATAATAATGATAGTTTTACTTTTCTTAACATTCTAATATTCCTCCTTATTTATTTCATTCACCACTAAATATAACCTAATGCTTGCATAAAAAACGTGATTAATCTAAACAACTGTAGGTTTAGATGAAAGCAAAATACCATTTGTTGAAACAATTGGCTATGAAAGTAGAAAACAGAGAGAAATGAAGTCCATCAATGCGACCAAATGAAACCTATTTTCCAGACTAGGAGATAAATTTGACTAACTTATATCTGCACCTGCAATGATTTCACACGTTTGTTTCTCAAATTCACATATTTAATTTAAGGTTAAATATGGTTTTAGTTTATGAATTTGTATGTAACATTAAAATTCGTTCATCTCTTACATTTTTTAATATATTTTGGTCTAATTTAATAACTAATAACACTTTTCATAAATAAAATGATGGACAAGTAGAAATTTTTTCTTACAAAATAAAAGTTTAAAAAAGTGATTATCAACATTAAATCTAACTTATCAAAAGATGACGCAGAGGAAAATGTAGGTGAGATTGGGTCCACTATCTACATTCTGAGGTTACTGTACGTAGTAATTGAAGATTCTACTTAGAATTTTTGTCGTTCATTTTGCAGGTGTTCGTGTTTAACGAACAATGTTTCGTCTTCTTGTTCTACGTGCTGGTCGACATAAAAAACTGTTCCTCATCCACATTAAACACAATACATTTCAGCTATCACCAGGTTGGGTGAATCGGATTTCGGCTTAATTTGACCAATTCATTTTATTGGAATTTAACATTTATAAAAAAAAAATCTGATGTTAGTAATTATTTTTCATAACGGATTGTGATTTTATGCTATTTATTACTAAATTTTAACAAAAAACATTTATGCCAAACAAAGAATTCAAATTTTAAACACATTTTTTTAATTAAATTTAGAATAAACTTTTAAGACATTTTTCTCGGGTTGTGTATTGATGAATTTTAAGAATTGAATCTAAATCTGATCATTATTTTTTTTTTTTCTAAATGCAAGTATGCTAACCCAAAATTCAATTAACCTTGTTTTCCTCTTTAACACTTGCGAATTAATGTGGAGGAATACAATAAACAATGACACTGATCGTGATTCGTAGAAGTGTCCTTTGGCATGCGAAATTCACATTGTCACATGTAATTAATACTATGGACCTGATACATTGACGATATAAAATGTTGAAAAAGTTAAAAAAATACAAAATAAAGAAACTATCAACTAACATGTGAGAGGTTTTTAATGTTGTCTGTGTAAACTAACGAAAATAACTTAATTGAGTTACGATTTCAAAATTCAAAATTTAATTGAAACAAAAACAAAATGGAACATACTTACAACCTTTTAACCAAAATTATGACGGAATAAATAATCAGGCCTAAAGAAAATTTGATAAATTTAAAAAAAAAAATCAATTACTAACACTTTTTTTATGTATTTTATTATGACATTGTCAAAGCTTAATACCGAAACTTAATTATTATTTTATCGACATAATTTATCGATATAAATATTTGTTTGTAATAAATATTATAAATTATCAATAGATTATAGATGAATGTTATTGAAAAAAAAATCCATTAAAAGATCTATTAACAACAGATAAATTTCAATTTCTAGACGAATATTGTTGATGATTTTTACTAACAAATCAATTATTAATGAATATTTTCATCAATAATTAAAATTTTAAAATTTGCTGATAAATTATGTTTTATTGAAGATTTTTTTTATCAATAATTTAGCATTTTCTTACCGTAATGGGAGAATATATAACAATAAAAATATTAATTAAATGTATAATTTAATCATTATAAATATTATGAAACTTTTATTTCGTTTCTAACGAGTACAATTTTGTCAAATTCTCATTTGAACAATGGGCAATTTAGACTCTATTGTTTCTACAGTTATAATATTGATTTGTTAGAGTCAAGAATGGAAGAGTAATTATTTAGTAAATTTATTTCTTACCTAAAGTGTTCAGATTGTTAGAATATAAATGTTACTCTAAATTTCATAGTAAAAATAAAAGAGTTAAACAAATAACATATAAAAGTAAAAGAATTTATATATATATATATATTGAAAATATTTAATATAATTAAAATATTATTCTATTATTACAATTTTATAAGTAAATATTATTTATAATTAACCGTCATGATTTTATTTAATCATATTTATTACAATTGTATTTAAGTCTCTCTTTATTATTTATAAATATATCATTTATTTTTACGATGATGGAAACAAACATTAAAATTCATATACAAGTTTTTTGTCATTTTCTCAATATTATCTTTACTATATTCTGAAGCAGTGGTATTCATGATGTCTAAAACTTTTCACTGCACTCGGTTGATATGATGGTTTGTCATATCTTGGGAGAAAGACGCAAATAATTTTGTTTTGTTCTATGCAGTTTTCTCTTTAAGTACAACGCTCTCTTTACTTAAATTTAGGATATTTCTACTTATTTACTTGTTTACTTTTTTATCTCTTATTGTTTGTTGGATTTGATTAATATTATTTGATTCATATATATGTATAAATATTATTATTACTCTAATAAATATTATTATTATATTATTCATATTTTTATTATTAGTAATATTATCTGATTATTCATTTTTAACCGTATATTGTTTTAAGATTTTGAATTGAAAATAATAATTATATAAATTGAGTTTATGCAGTTGCATATCTCGTTTGAATTTTTCTTAGAAGGTTTGTTCACAAAATTGTAAGGTAAACTTATTTTAACATAATTATAATTTAGTATTCGGAATGCAGTATAACCTTAGTTTTGTTAAGAGTGTGATAAGGTGATTTAGTGATTAAATAAAAGGAAAGAAATGAAATATTATAGATTCGATCCTCTTATAAACAATTTGACAAATTTTTAAAAATAAAATTGGTTTTGTAAGTTTAAAAAGAAGGGTGAGAGAACGTAACTTCAACTCATCTTTATCTTTGTGTAACTCTTGTGAAAAAAACCCCAATTAGTGAAAATCCAAGACACAAACTTGAATAACTGTTTTCAAGAGAGAATTTAATGGGAGGAGGGTGTGATCGAACAAAATGAGAAAGGGAAGTGTATGAGCATAAAGGGAGTGTAAGTAGCAAAGCCCATGGTTTGACCCAACAAATACTGCAACCTAGGGTTAATACCAAATTTGCCTTTGACACATTTGTACTCGAAAGTGTATGACTGATAAATTCTTCAGAAAAATTTTTAGGGAACGACTTTTAACCATGGCAGCTTTTGAATCGTGACTTTATATAGATATAATAGAAAAAACTTAGTAGTAACTGATGTTACGAGTAACAAAAAATAAAAGTCATATTTATAGAAAATATATTAAAACGTACTTTATTAGTGATAATTAAAAAAATTACATATTTTTTGTCTCCAAACTAAAAAAGTATTCATAGAAACTAAAAGCAAAAATAACATCATAAAAACTAAAAAAGCAACATATTTACCACAGAGTAAAACAAAAGTTAGTATATTTATAAGTGTACTAAAATGAATTTATATGACTTAGACATTTTAAATATGTTTGTAACAACTCTAATAATTCATTCGAAAATTATTAAACAATGCATTTTCATCATTGACATAATTTACTAGTTTTTTTTATCTCATTCAAACTATGGAAACTTAACTGAATATAACTTTTCTTTTATTTAAATAATTATTTGCAATTATCTCTCTTTATTTGTTTAATGTCTATTTTTAGTTGTATGTCCACAATTAAATTGATGAATTTACTCTTAAAACTGATAAAACATGTTAAATTAAATACAAAACTTTCCTACCTAAATTTAAGTGTTCAGTTTTACCTAGTCATGGACATCCTTATAATATAACTCATCAAGAAATCACAAATATTCCTTTTAAAATAACACAATTAACATTTTTCATCTTAATCTTCTTTTAAGATGTTATCATTACTAATTTGACATTTTTACTATAATATCACATGATACATTCTCTCTCACACTCCACACTTATATTTCATATAATAAGTTTTTTTTTTTATCACAAGTAATAATGACAAAGTTTAACACACAATTTTAATGTCAATGAAAGAGAAATAGCGGATTTTCATTACCAACAAACAAGAAATACAACTAAAATTATATATATATATATATATATATGACAAACTTTAAATTTAAGAAACAATGTAGTGTGCAATGGGCAATATATTTTTCTTCTTTTTCTGTCTATTTTTTATTTTGTTTTATTTTAATTATTTTTCTTGGAGTTAATGTAATTACAAAAGGACAAAAAGTATTAAAAAAAAACGAAAAATTAAAATAGCTACTATAACTAAAATATACCACGTATTATGGAAATTAAAACCTTAATCAAGTCTCAAGAAAAGGCTAAACAAACACATTAGTTTCATCTTTTTTTCAATTATCTATTCACTTCCTTCAGTAAATCAAACTTAAAATTATCCCATGTAACGATTCAAATTACAGTCTATTTAGTTTAAATTAAGTAAAAAAAAACTGTCTGCCAAAATGCTTTTATCATAATTGTTGTAATAAAAAAATGTAAATTCTTACTATTCTTTTTACATATTTGAGTTTTGTACGTACACTTGAGAAACTTTGTTTCAAGTCAGTATATATTTAGTAATAATTAACACTCGTAAAGACATACTTCATTTTTTTGTTTTAAAATAAAAATTCAGATCAATATTTCAAAAGCAACTAAGAAATAACTTGTACGTTTCTTTCACACGTTTGACATAAAAATGGTACACACACGTTAAAGACTTGCAACCAGAGGAACACAAGTGGTAAAAAAATTTGACTCGAATTCCATGCCTTTTTTATTAGTAATAACAAATTTAATTAATAAAGACAACTGAATTACTTTAAGCTATTTAAAAAAACAACACCATTTTTATAATTTATAGTTTTTTATTATCTATATATTTTTAATATCTTTTTTATTATCTATAGTTTATATGAAATTTGCAATGATTTTTCGTCGTCAAAAAAGTGAAGATGCGGTCCAATAAATGGTGAATGTTACTTGGAAGTAGCTTAGGGCCAACACGCACTATGTAACTATAAATAGGTAGGAAATGGAGCTATCCCTTCCTAGAATTAAACAAATTCAGAGGAAAAATTTTATTACCTGCCAATTTATGCATGTGTCTAATTTGAACCTTCGTATGTGTAATGGTCCCAGGATGTCACTTGCAACTGTTCCATTTCATCGATATTGCATTTCACACGCTTTTTACTTGGTCTCATACCACTCCTTTAGTACAAATAGTGCATGACCAAAAAACATGCAAAAGAAACTTTGTGTTGTCTTATTTGCTAGTTTATATACTTGGTGCTTTGTTCTGAAGTACCTAAAAGTTTTAAGACCTACGTTCTTTATAGAAAAAAACAAAAAAATAATCCAAAAGCATAAAAATTACTCATTTTTTTCTCGTGGTAGGAGTGATAATTCAGGCCAGGCCAACCCGCTTGGCTCACAAAAAAAAAAAATTGCAATAGACTAAGATGTTGAACTCATTGATCCAAACAAGTATGTCCCGCATAGGTTCGTAGCCCACACGGGCTAAAGGTAGGACGGGACAGGTTGACCTGTTGGTTCGTTTACAAAATTAAATATTTTTCCTTCTCAATTTTTACATAATTCATCACGTTGTTTCTGTAAGTTCCTTTTATTATTATTATTATTATTATTATTATTGTTATTATGTATAATCATTGCATATAAGATAATGATTTTAGTTCTTGAATATAAAATATCTTTTTATGTATTTTTAGTTTAACAAAATTGTACCTCTCTCTTAAGGTGATATGTTGTTGTTGTACTTTAATTATAAATTACGTTGTTATATTTTTTAATTAATTAGACTATAATTGAAATTATTTTGATAGAAAATGAATATAAATTATTATGAAATACTAAAAATGTTTTTTTTTTCACATTACAAATACGGACCCAACGGGCCAATCAAAGGCACGGGACGAACCAAAAAAGTAGGGGGCTTCTCCCTGCATCTCCAATAATTCTTCTGTACCCCCAAAAATGACTGTTATACCCTTATTTACTACGGGTGAGAGAGTGGGTGAAAGTGGGTGGGACGCAGTATTTCATTTACTGCGTCGCCAACGTCCTGCACCCCCAAAACCTTATTTCTTTTACTCCCGTTTCCTTGGTTCTCCATCCCAGTACAGGTTTTCATTTAAAATTTTGCTCTCATTCTATGTGGTTCGTGGCCCCTGAGTTTTAATTTTTCACGAAACGGATTACAGAATCCGTTTCACAGTGTTATGAAACGGATTCTGTAATCCGTTTCGTAAAAAAAATTGCAAACTTTTTTACGAAACGGATTACAGAATCCGTTTCATAACACTGTGAAACGGATTCTGTAATCCGTTTCGTAAAAAAATTTGCAATTTTTTTTGAAACGAAATACAGATTCCGTTTCATAACACTCTGAAACGGATTCTGTAATCCGTTTTAGAAAAAAAAATGCAATTTTTTTTCTGAAACGGATTACAGAATCCGTTTCACAGTGTTATGAAACGGAATCTGTATTCCGTTTCCCATACATTTTGCTTTTCTCATTCATTACAAAATTACACCTCACCCCATTACTTTTAAACCTTACTTTTGTGTCCTAACCATATCTATAATAAAATAAAATAAAAATTAATAAATAAAAAAGAATCGCCCAAAACGGATTTCACATTCGCTGAAAAACCAAACAACACATCCCAAAACGGATTCCACAATCCGTTTCACCTAAAATAAAATAAAAAAAATGTTTTTTTATTATCCGTTTCCTTTAAAAAGAAAAAATTTCTAGGAAACGGATTACTCCAATAGTTGCTTCTCTTTTTTCTTCCCTTTTATTCACATTTCAGTCCTCAATCTTTATCACTTAAATCTAGATTATAAAAAGGAGAACAAAAACTACGCTTAACGTAAGAGTGAAAAGATCATATGATTTTGTCAAGTTATGCTATTCTCTAACATTTTTTATTTAACGTGAAATGCCATGTCAAATTATGTCAAAAGACAAAATAAAGTTGGTTTGAGATCCTGAAACAGTGAAGCCAAGAGAGTGTGGTAAAAAAAATTATTTGGACAATCCGTTTCCTTAAAAAAAAAAAAAATTTGAGAAACGGATTCCACAATCCGTTTCTTTAAAAAAAATAAATATGGGAAACGGATTACACAATTCGTTTTCTTAAAAAAAAAATTGGGAAACGGATTCCACAATCCGTTTCCTTAAAAAAAAATTGTGGGAAACGGATTCCACATTCCGTTTCCTGAAAAAAAGTTAAACCTTCCAATCTTCTAATCTACTGCTAAAAATAATTGTGAATTATGTATCTTCTAATCTACTGCTAAAAATAATTGTGAATTATGTATCTTCTAATCTACTGCTAAAAATAATTAAATCAATTAAAATATAAATACACATGCACAGTATTATTGGGGTTGGGGATGCGTTTTGGGGTGTGTTTTAGGGGTGTATGGTTTTGGGGGTACAAAGCGGTGAAAGATGGAGTAACTGTTTTTTTTACCATGGACAAACATGGAAAAAAATTAAGTTTTGAAGGTACAGGAGAGATTATTGAAGGTGGAGGGAGAAGCTCCCAAAAAATAAACTCGTTTTCAAATTGTGGGACGGATCAACTCAATTTATATTCTATGAACCAAAATGCAAAACGTAGAAAGGATTGATCTTCGATCCTTCAATCTCATCTCAAACTGCTGAATAAACTCATAAAGTAGCTTCCAGTGCTATATTCTTTTAAATGAGTTATTCTTAACATTGGTGACTAAATCAACTTGCGATTGTTAAATTCTTATACGGTGATTGCCAAATTCAAACAATTTAGAATTTTACAATGTGAGTAGGAGAATTGTCCAACATGATTAAAACGATAAATTGTGTTTGGAGTTTTTGTGTGCATTGGTGGAATATATTGTGGGGTTTGAGTGAGATTTTCAATTAGAAAAACAACGCGCTTATGTAGTTTCTCAATAATTTAATTGAAAGTATTGGTCATCGTGATTGTATAGTTAGTTAAGGCCAAAATTGAATTATAAGGGAAAAATTCATTAAATATATAAGTAATGATTACTGATTGAACATTTCTATTATATATATGTATGATTTTCTAGAACTTTCTTTTCATATCAGACAATTATTTATTATTCTCACCTTTTTTTTCTTTCTCTTACATGCCTAATATTTTTGCAAAAGGTATACTTTTGCTTTGAGCACTAATGTGTTGACCGACCAAGACCTGCTTTGGTTGTGATTGCCTTTGATAATTAATTAATATTTTGTTTGGATGAATATACAGATAAGGAATGAGAACTGAAATAGAAAATATACACGTTAACAAAAATATTTTTTCGAAGAAATTTAAAGATAAGAAATCGATTTGAGAAAAATAAATCACGTGATGAAAAAAAAGGAGAATATCAATCATCAAATAATTTAAATATTAAATAATTATTAATAATTTAAAAATAATATTTTTTTTTGGTTAAATCTAGTTGATATTGTTTTTTTTATCAAAGTTCACCACATTTCTTTTGACATGCAGTGGTAAAGAATTGAAAACAAAATATTGATTGATGTGATTGAAATTGTTTTTAATTGATTTCCACAGCAATTATCAACATTAACAACGTTGCTTTTTTCCATATTATGTTGGGTTATTTTTCCTTTATAGTTCTTAATTAATGTATATTGCATTTCTCCCACGTAACATTGATAAAAAAAATCCTAGCTTGTCCAAAAGCTTTCCCAATCAATATTAAAAGAAAATCCTAATAAACTACTTATAAAAAATAAATTAATGTAATTGATAAAAAAAATCTGCATAAACTTAAAAACAAAATTAACCACAATAGATTAAGATCATAACACTCAAACTTCGACGAAATCAATAATGTCCAGATTTAATCAAACTTCTTAATTAATATCTCAACCAAAATAGAACAAAAGAGTCATTGAAAAAGAAGAAAGAAATTTAAAAATATAAAAGATTTAAATTCCTACTTGTTTTACATGAAATTTAAAACTATTTAATTTTTACTAATCTAATTATTTTAATAAAACTCTAAAATTTTAATTTCTTTTAAAATTTCTCATATAAAAAGCATAATAAACATTTTTCAATTCTATGTATAAATGAATCTTTATCTTAAAATTCTCAATGCATGGGATAAAAGTATAGGTGAAGCAATTTTATCATATTAGATACGTTTAAAATAATTTAGCAAAGCTTGATCTTATAATTTTTGTGAAAGTAATTTTGACTCGTCATCGACTCTTAACTGTGTTTTAAATTTGTGTAGTTTGGATGGAATATATGTGAAGGTGAGTGGGAATGTAACTCGTGGAGAAAATGTCAGATTTATTGTATAGGTTGAAAATTCTTGAACGACTTGGAAATTGAGAATAATAGCATTTCATCATGTTCTTTCCCTTTTAAATACGAAACACATTTTAAAGATAAAACTACAATGCAAGATGAAGAGAAAAACAAAGCTCATACTGTGATTATCAGTATTTGGTTTAAGAAAGAAGACCTATACGTACCTTCCTGCAACGAAGAAAATCTGCATAAGAATGCAGAAGCTTCCTATGATATGAAAGAATCTGGGTATGAGTAAACTTCCTATATATATATATATATATATATATATATATATATATATATATATATATATATATAACAATAATATAATTTAATTATGAACATTTATAAATTGAATTTTAATTAGTGATTTGTTGAGGGTATCCAAACTGAGAGATTGAAAGAGAGTGAAAAGATTAATAATACATCAAAGGACAAAGATATTAAGGAGAAAAACAGAATAAGGATTGAAAATTCAAGTAGGGCACAAAGAAAGACGTTCGTTCGGATATTTATAATCTATAACTATATATAAAGAGATTTCATCTTTTGTGTCCACATTTCATAATTTCAACTTTACCCTTTACAATTTAATTATTTATTAAATTTTTAAAAATTAATGGTCACTTTTACAAGTTTTTATAAAACTATTTACTTATCTCCTTCTTCTTTTTTTCTCCTACTATTCATCAACAGTTATTTTTCTCATAATTTCTCCATATATTTCACTTTATTTTTTATAAATATACTTTTATTTTGTTGATTAACTTATTCAAAAAATACGTACACACAGACGCGATGTGTACGCTAGTAATATATAAAGACGATTCTCTCTTTTGTGTTCATATATCAAAATATCAATTTTATCCTTTAAAATATAATTATTTATTAAATTTTTGAAAATTGACGGTTACTTTTACAGGATTTTTTAAAAATCGTCTATCTTTGTTTCTTCTCTTTTTCTCTATTTATCAATCGTTATTCTCTCATCTTTTATTTTATATATTAACTTAAAAACATTACATTATCATCACTTGTTAATATAATATCACGTATATTTAAAAAATGTATATACATATGCGCGACAACGCTCGTGTGTACTCTAATACAGAATAAAAAAGATGAACAATACCAAATTGATAGGAAAGTTAACATACAATAATTACTGCAAAACATGAGCTTAGAGTATAAGGGACCCAACCTGGAAGGTTTTGAAGCAGTTATCATAATTTATGTAATATTCCTTTGTTTTATTTTGTCTAACTATCACAAGAAAGGGAAGAATAAAAATATGTTATTAATGTAAAAAAGAAAAAGGGAGACAAATTGTTGTTGCAATTCAAACATCTTGAGAATGTCACGAACAAAAACACCAAAAATTCAATTATGATAGTTGCAATTTGGGTTATCGTGCTTTTGTAGATTTTCTTTTCTAATTTGTGTTTCATTTTTGATAATTTAGTATTTTACCATTTACATTATTGTACTTTACATTTCGAGTTTGTCTAACAATTTCACTTGAATTCATCTTCATCTTTTTTATTCTTATTCACTGTATTTAATCCCTATACACCATCCATCTTTATAATAAAAAAAAATATTATTGGAAAAAAATGTATGAACTCATAATTGAAATTCATATTAAAAGAGAATTAAGTGAATTGAATATATTTATGAAGTTGATCCACAATATAAAAAGTTTACGTATCAATTTTATTTTAATTGTGGAATCTTAAATCAACGTACTCAAATTTAGATGGAAAAACAGTTATTTGTTAGTCTAGTTGATCAAAAATCAACATCAAATTGATTTGTTCACAAAAAATATATTGAACAAGTATCAAACCAAACTCCTGGAGAAACATGATTTTAGTTGAGTAATTTTAAATATACTTACAAAATTTATTTAATTAGATATATTAATTAATTAATTTTATGATAACTTGCTTTAAGAAAGATAAACCTGAATAAACCGAATTTACCTATGATCCTTAGTATGCATCAAGCGGAACAAAGCAATATAAATCGGTGCTTTTTAACCAAGAGTTAAAAATAAATATATTTGTTTAAATATTTGAGCGACGATCATTAAAGACATCGCAACGTCTATGTATTATAACAATTTTATCAATCATGACACTACACTGTTCAACATATTTTCTATATATCTTACTTTTTTTAAAGAATTATGTCAAATAAAAAATCTACATAAATTAATATATTGTGATGTTCGTATCTTGTTAATTATAATTTTACACAAGAAAAATATATCTTGAAAATAAAAATTGGTGGGCAATATAGTTTATATATATATATATATATATATATATATATATATATATATATATATATATATGTATATATATATATATATATATATAGAGAGAGAGAGAGAGAGAGATCGCGTAGAATAGATAAATAAGAAAAATAAAAAATTAAAAGCAATATGTTTAGTTGAAATACAGGAATATATATATTTATACGTGAATTAATTCAACGTTTTGGCGTAGAAGTGTGATCTAGAATTCTTCCAGAGATGGCAGAAGCAAGTGCTGCAGTGAAATTAGGATCTCTGGTCAAAGAAGTAGCCATTTGTTGAACTAAAAACTGCTGCATCAATGACTTTTGCGCATTCATGTCAACAACTTTTGACTGGACCAATTCTAGCGCTTCAATTCGACCACCACTCCCACTTTCACTTTTCCCTGAATTCGCCGTTATCTCCGTTTGATGTTCTTCCCCATGGTTGTGTTCTCCCTCGTACGTTGTTACCAACACTCTTCGATCCTCCACGCTTCTCTGCACCTAATTTAACAAACATCTTTGTCGTGTTACTTACACAAAACAAATCAACATTTTCATGCCTAAATCTTCAGTTCATTACCTTCTTCTTCACTGGGCACCCTGGAGCATAGGAACACTTGAAGTAAGCCCTAGGAGAAGGGTTATCTCTCGTCACTTTTTGACCATATTTTCTCCACTGATATCCGTCCCTCACATACTTCAACATATCAAGGATCTTTAATTAGTTAGTTCTTAGAACCTCATCAAAATCTGTAACACTTAGTAACAGTAGCAGATGAATCTGAAAACATCGTATTTGTTTGTTGAAGATGGAACTTACCAAGCTGGTATCAGATGCATCGGTCCGTACAAAAACTTTTTGAACCTTTGGGGTGGTGCTACTTTGCTTAGGCTTTTTGAATGTCTCTTCCTCACTGCTGCACTCTGTATGCGCGTTCACGCAAAACAGATTCGAGCAATTCTCACTCTCCACCTTTCTTTTCAGCGATGCTGTTTCTTCTCTCTCAAAATTTGCGTTCTTCAGTCTGTTGAACTCACTCAAATGTTTCTGCAAAGCAACATAGCTCTCGCATACGTGCTTCAGCGTCTCGGTTAGCATCTTGTTCTCACTGTTCAGACGCTGCAACTCTTCAACCAAAACTTCTCCCTGCTCACACAATTTCCAACGCAAAAAAGATTCATTAATTTTATACGATGGTTGCTGTTACAGTGTGTTACAGTGTGCATGTTTACGTGTATATATATATAGATATACTAACCGCGAGGTGTATGTGTGAAGAGGGAATAACGTTAAGGTTGAGGGAAGTGTCGACAGAAGTTGGTTCCATGGAAGAAAGATTTGGTTCTGAATCAAGAGACATAGGGAATTAGAGAAGCTAATAAAATGGTTGGTTGATGCAAAACGAGTGATGAGATAGATTAGTTTAATTGGATATAAGAGAATGAGACACGGAACTATTTATATACAGAGATAGCGAGTTGAAGACTTTTATTATTATTTGTTGCGAGGAAAGTGGCACGAAAATGAGCACGATTTAACAGTCTCCTACACTTTCTTCATTCCCATGTTGTCTTTAGTTTAGCACGGACGCGCATTCCGCAGATAAAAAGAAGCTTCTCCTAAATAATAATATAATAATAACAAAAATATATTACGACTCTTATGTTGATGGAGTGGTGAATCTGAGAGTTTTGCATTTAGATGTTGTGAGATTGACCGTAAAATGATCACGTTGACCAGAATATATGGTTACATATTATCGATGAGATTGCGTGTGAGGATTCAGTATTGGAGCAGAATTTGAATGCAAAAGGAAACAAAAATATGCATATAGATTGGAGTAGGTTCTTCTTAGTTTTCTTGGGTGTTGACCGTCCTTTAGACACTTTCTTGGTTATTACATGTGAACCGGAGCACCAAGTCTATGGCTTCTCTTTCACTTTTTCTGATTCCTTTTCTTGTTTCACTCTACTACGTCTTAATCATCTTTCCCACTACTCTTTCTATTTCTCCATTTCTCGTATTTCAATTCAACATCACATAGTTAATATCTATTTCAAAAGTAAACATTAGATGCATTTCTTTCCAAACTATATACTTCATGCATTTAATGAGATAACAAATTCAACACCAAAAAATATCCAAATATATGTATATAAAAGAAAGTCATATAAGAAAAACATATAAACAAATGTCTACTACAAGTCATTACATCAAAACAATATTGTTTTCAAATTTGAAGAGTGAAAAGGAAACACAAAACAAAAACAATAACGTGAAACTTATATCTTAAATTATGTATTTGGAAAAATATTTCAGCGTGATTCAATGGTGAACAAAATACAAGTCATAAGTTTGATGAATGTGTCAATTAAATTTTGTTTTTTTTTTAAATGGAAAATTTTGCTTATTTTTTTTATTTAAATATTTCTTTTCATTTGATGTTAAGTAAGACAAAAATAAATTTGACTGGTTTAGATTAAATTTGTTCATTTTTACAACAATTCACTTAGTCTTAGTGCATAAATGACTTGTAATGAATTGATAGCGTAAGAACTTCTATGTTGACAAAATAGGTGGATCATTTGAAAAAAAAAGTACTCTTAATTACTCGAGAAAACTCTTTCTTTTTTTTTCATGAAAAAAAAGGGACCACTGCAAAAGTTGAAATTATTAAAAGGAGAAAATTTAGGATGTGTTTTTATGTGAATGATATTTGAGAGGAAGATGATTGATTTGGGTTGATTAGACGGTGATGTTTATGTTATTTTTTTTTATAGATTTAGGGGTGATTGCGAAGTGGATTTGAAAATAATTTTTGTAAAAGTTTGGAAAGGATCTAACTGATGTTATTAAAAAAAATTTAAATTTAATAGATAAAAATGTAACATGACCTAATTATCTTTGATGTTAAAAGAGTATAATAAAATTATATTTGAATAAGTTGTAATTAGTTTTTCATTTATTATTATCATAAATAAAAATATTAAAAATGGAATGGAATAGGAATTCCCGACACACAAACACCGTAAATGGAATGGAATAGGTTAAAAAAAAAGAAAAAGGAACCGATTAAAATGGAAACATGACAAAGTTGGAAACGGATTCGACAAAAAGAGAATAGGTTCCATTCCAGCTATGCAAAAACAGGTATGGTTATACCCACAAAAACAGATCTGGTTCCAAAGAAGAGATGTGCGGATCCACTCGTCAAGACTCTACTGTGCTCCAGTCATGACTCTCTTCATTTCAATTCCATACCTTGAAAGCATTGCTGGTTCATTTTTTTTTTTTTTTTTAACCAAACTAATAATATTTGTTCGAGCAAAATATACTTTCATTATTCGAATCATTTTTATATTTTTATCTACACTATTCCTCATTAAGAAAAACACAAACTTAATAAAAAAATTAATCAAAATTATCATATTGTCAATTTTTTAATTAGGAATACAAGAATATTCTGTATTCTCGTATAAATGGGATGTTCTATCTAGTTTTATTATTTGGCTCACTAACTAGACGTTACACTAAAAATTTACATTTCAAATTTACTAGCATGTGAAAACTGAATAATTTATTCACAAGTTACTGATGACATTAATTAATTAGGTAATATTTATCATACAATTTGGAAATGGTAAACTGAACTTCTCCCTATTTTTTAAATTTTTTTTTAGAGAACTATATTTACTTCATGGATGTATAGTATTGGATAATTGTCACATTTAACTTTACTTATGAATAAACAAGTAAACTTTATTTATGGTTCCTCTAACCAATTACATACTGAACCTCCATCTAATAAGAAAATTTTGATGAGTTAATTAAATTTATATGTAAATTGTTTGTTTTAAGAATACTGCCACATAAGGAGAAGTTTTAAACCAATTTGGATTCCTTATTAAATTTTGTTGTGTTATTTTTTTACTACAATTCTATAATACATTGATTATCACTAATTTTAATATTTTAAAATATATTAAAAAAATATTTAAAATACCAACATAATATATATATATATATATATATATAAACTAATAAAAAATCTGTACTCATTCTAAACATACTTAATTTGGAATTAAAGCAGTTATCATTATTTTTTTTATTAAAAAAATGTGGAACTTATTTTATAACAAAAAATTTTGCTACTCCCAAACGTGTCGTACGAAGTTCAAAGAACTTCCTACACGGAATCGGAAAGTCCACTAAGTTTCATGCGTAATTACGTTGCATGATATCATCTTTCAAGTAATATGTACCCTCTTCTAGAAGGTTCTGCCTCCATAAAATAATGAGCATTTTCAAAACGTAAAATAGTAATTATTAAGTTAACAATTATCCATATAAATTATTTCTGCACATGTTTTTTTTATTATAATTAATTTATAATAAAAGCGTTTTTGATCTAGATAACAAGTTTATAAATAAAGTACGAAATTATAGCTGTTGGATAATCGATAATTTAAGACTTAAGATTTTAGTAGAGTCACACTATTTAGTTTTTTTTTTTTTTTCTTACATAAATCTACGAATGTGTTTTATTACAATTTAAACTGTTGATTAAGTAAATGATTATTTCTTAGTTTATTTTCTAAAGTACATCTCATATTTTAAAAAAACAAAATATCAAAACCTCAAAAGATAATTATGAATAATTCAATACGTCAACCTCGGTATTACACCAACACTAGATGAGTAAATTCACAGTTAGATCATTCAGGGTTGAAAATACATTTTAATTTTATGTTTTCAAATAATTTAGATGGTTATAATTTTAATCTTTTGATGTAAGTTTTTATTCACACAAATTTAAAACAATCTTCAGTTCTCATAATTTGAAAAAAAAAATTGTAAATCTAATTCCTCCGTTAAAACCTCATTTAAGATTTTGTTTATATAATAATACATTTTAATTTTTCATTTATGTTATGATATACAATAAATACGTGTACCTAATATAACGGGTATCTAATACACTGATATATTTATTTTAAAAATAATAAAATATAATACATGATGTATATGCATATTGAAAAATATATAATAATTTTTATAAAAATATAATAAATATATAATTATAATTGTATGAATTCAAATTAAAATAATATATACTAAAATTGTTAACATTAAAAATTAGAAATTATAGTCATCACAAAATTATTACGACTTTATAAATTATATATTTTAATGATAAATATCGATAACATATCCTAAAACACCATACATAAATATATGTCAAATATTAATATATAATCTAAATTAAAGTATGAGTGTATCGTAACTCATATCATCAAATATTCGTTTTATTTTTTATGTTTCATACACGGTTGTTCATGTTTTTCAAATATAAATGGTTAAAAATAATTAAAAAGTTAGCATCTATACAAAATTAGGGTTTTGTAGTGTGATAGCAATAAGTGGCAGAGATTACACGATCATAAATCTACGTCGGCAAGGACAATGTAAGATTTTCAAAAGTGTGCATTTGTCAGAAGAAAAAGAAAACAAAAAAGAAAAAAACATAGACGCAAATTCAAGGAAAGAAAGGCTCTTCTAAAATTGAGGTTTGAAGATAAAATTGACCTAGACCTTGACTTGAATGAAATATATTAATGGTAATCTTTTTGGAACTTTCCTTAGCAATAAATTATCCTATTGGATGCACAAAAACTCAAACTTTGCGTCTCACCAATTAATGAACACATGTGCCTCAAATTCTCCAACTTTAAGATTGTCACAGACACTACACGCTCTAGTTTAGGTTTTCGTCTCTATCATCTCGTCTTTTCTATTTAATTATATCTTCTCTTATCTAATTTACCAACACCTTATACAAGTGTTAAGTTTTTCGTCTGTTATAAAATTAATTTACATTTAGATATAAACAGGAGAATTTTTATCTTTTAAATTTAAATTTATTTTTTAATATTTTATTTTTCTTGAGTCTAACGGATAATGTTGTTAGATTTTCTCATCATATTTGAGATATTGTCTATTTTAAAATTTTATATTTTGTCAGTTTTATTTTTAGAACGCGCTTCAAATGATTGAAGGAACAATATGTATTTAAACTGTCATTTGTCCTGACTTTTAAGCGATGTGAAATTATTAAATGTATCAAACAAATCGAACAAACCTTCAGTTAATAGTTACGATAGTTTCCATTATAACAAACAAGGTTAATGTTCCAATCTGAAATAATATCATTAGCGTCAATATCATATCTAACACGTTGTCTACTCTAAAATCTGAAACTTCATTACGATTTCTAATATAAAAATTATAGTTTTCTTCATTTTAAAGGGGAATTTAGTCTACCCACAAACTTGGTCATGATATGAGATGGATTTGTTGAAAAAAATGTAGAAAATGTAAAATGTGAACTGTAAATTAGTACAGATTATTGAGGAATTTCATTAGAGACATGTTCAAAGCTGAAACTGCCCAACTTGTTTGGTTGAGTACTAAAGAATTCACCATTTCCATTTTTTAGTACTTCATCACTCACGTTCAGAGACATTGACTTGATATCTCGTGAGACAAGATAATTGATATTAAATTCCAAACATTATTGTCATTATATATGTATATTAAAATTCACATGACTTTAACTTAATAGTTGGTATATTATCCACTAGTGGTATGCAGTTGTTCATTACATATTCGTCAAAATAACACAATAGTCTATAATTCTATATATATAAAAAAAGCTTTTAATTGAATTATAGTATTAATTAGATTTATATTATCCAACAACTTGTTAAAATTGTATGGGCTTCAAAGTTTAACATATTTTATTTCAGTTGACCTTCTATATATAACATTAACATTTTGTAGGAAGAGGGGCTTGTAGTTATAACTAGCTTTGCTTCCACATTATTAACATTGAAGAATAAAAAAACATTTACATGTTTAAGATTCATGTCATGTTTAAATTCTATGTGCATTCATTTCAAATGCACAATACATGTATTGTCTTTCTTCAAACTGTTACTTAACATATCGTTATTAAATAAAATGACAATTAAGAGTTATTTTAAATTATAATATTATTTGTAAGTGTTATTCTTTTGTACTTTTATTTTGAAAAATGGTCTTTTGGAATTTGCTTATAAATAACAACACTAGAACTACTGGAATCAACTGTAACAAAATTTAAATTATTTTTATTCAATTTATATCATTTTAAAAGTAATTTTAATTAATTGAGATTTTCTTTTTATCAATGGCTTGTAGAAGTTTCAATAAACGACACTTTATTGAAAAAAAATTGAATGAGCACTTTTGATAATGTTTCTAACCATAAGGCTCGAATTTGATTAAGCTTTTGTTTAACGGTACTGAGACCACTATAACCAACACATTTTGGTAATGTAAATATCTTTTTTTTTTTTTTTTTCTGATTTCAGTGTTGAATTATTTTAAAACTTAAGTATAAGTATTTGTCTTTTTATGGATTTTGTTGTATTGTCTTATTTTAAACATTAAAAATACATCAATATTTTCATATTAAAAAATAATATATTTTAGAATATTAAAATTAATATCTATTAGTGTATTTTGAATGCACAGATAAATAACATATAAAAATTCAATAAAATTTTCAAATTCTCATATGCATAACTAAGTACATAAATTAGGATAATATTAGCTTGCTAAGTCAACGTCTTTAAATTTAATCATATTCTTTACTATATTAATTGCAATTGCCAACTATAAAAATAAAATCACTAAAGATCGTTCATGTCCATATATGTTAAGATAGAAAAAGAACCTTTATTTCTTAGGTTAAGTTCACACTATGGACATTAGATCACTTTAACATTCGTGGAGAATTATAGAAAAATAATTATTTTTATATATAATTCAAAATATTTCATAATAAAATATATTATTTAGATAATAACATTTTTGAAAAACTGAATGTTTTAATTTTTGTAAAATAATTTAATTACTTAAAATAAAAAGAAGAAGTAAATATATTCAATTATTAACAGCAGAGCTGCTTTTTTTATTAAAAGACTATTAAAAAAATACTAAAAGGTGATTAACAAAAAGAAAACAGAATAAAAGTAAAAAGAAAATATACTTACTGGGACAAGAAAATGTATTTTGCTAATTGCTTTTTTAAATTAATGGTTGACATTGATACATGTCCTTATTCTCATCATCACATCGTCGTGTCACAAAGCTTGTATTTTGATAATTTTTCCAAAAGATTCTTCCAATTTGCACCATACAAAACTTTAATTTTCAACCAACAATCACTTTTTTTTTTTTCTATACTTTCCCTTCCACACTGTTTGTTCAACAATGTTGACATCTATTTTAATATTGTTTGTCCGATCAAAACAGCTCAATTTCCCATGAAATTTTAAATACAGTGATACATTTTTATTTGTTTCATTTTTTCCCACTTATTTTCTTATCAGAAGAACTAGAGTACCACTAAAAAAATAATCTCAATTATATTGAAAATACTTCTAAAACTACTCATTTATAATATTTGTAAAATATTTATTCATCATAGATTCATAGGTAAAAGGTAATTGAAAAGATAACAATTTAAAGATGTCTTAAACTCTTAAATAAATTGATAGTAAAAATATTTTAGTTTGAGAAATGAAATAAACAGAGGTAAATTGTAAAGAAGAAAGTGGGTGAAGATTTAGGGTTAAATTAAATAACCCATGAGGTTATTATTATCACTTCACATTAATGATGGGGTACAGGAACAAATTTGAGGAGATGCAGGAAGCACTTGCCAACGGGAGATTACAACATCTGGGCTAGCAGCCCAACACAAAAAAATGCATAGAGCCCATAAACTTAAATAACAAGCCCCATGGGCCAATTTCACATGCCCGCAATTACGTAAGAAATTACTACTAATTTAATTAGAAAGAGTAGGAAGAATCAAAGAGATTTTGAATGCTGCATAAATTATTTAATTTTTTTATAAATTAAAAACCTAATTCATTCCTAAATAAACGAAAAGAGATATGATAATTAATCTTTGAATGTAGAAGAACATTTGATATACAATTCTTCTATATTCTTCTCATACAATACAATACAAATTGTATATCTTAGTCTTACACAAAAATAAAGCCAGAATTTCGTACAAATTCAATCTTTAACAGAAAAAAAAAATTTAACGAATCCTACAAAATTAATTTCACATTCCTTCCCAATTCATATGCAACTAACCAATAAAATATACCATTTTTTTTCTTCAACACACTTTCTCTTATTTTAATTATTTCTACTAAATTATTTACACACACAAAAAAAAAAAAAGAGTTAAATGTATCAAAAAATATGTCAACACCCACCCCAGCATTTTATATAATTATATGTATTATGAGAGCAAGAAATAAACATAGTTTTGGGTCGATCAACAATGTCGTAAAAAAAATATAAATTAATTTGAACCATCGTTTTATTGAATTTTAAAATCATAAACCTATTTATTAATTAGAATATCAATGTTGTAGCCCTGGTAACTTGAATGTAGACCATTATAGAGTCTTGGGAGTATTTATTTAGCAACCCTTTTGATTTTATTTATATTTTTCCTATTTAACTAGTTTTCCTCATTTTTTCAATTTAACTGGGGTTTAGATTCTCTGGTGCTATTAAAATAATACGACAATGTCATCACATGGATTTTTTCTAATACTTTACTCTCCAGAAGATAAGTGGCCCTAATAAACAATACTCGAAACTAATATAAAACGTTGTAGTCATCCTTATAAACATCACATTTTGTTTTATGCAGTTTTCGTTGTATGTTAGTGTTACAGCAACAGCATATTTTACGTTAAAAATACTTTAATAATCATCAATCTTCTTACAACTAGCAGAGAAAGTCAAAGGTTTCTTGTTTGACATACAAATTAATAGTAGAAGTAAAAATGATTCTTTGTTAAAAAATCAACTTAAGTTTATCTCACACTTTATATTAACTTGGAATCTTCTATCTCTTACGTGCATAAAAAACAAAATTTAAAAGAAAGAAAAGAGGAAATGGAACAGAAAAGATATTGCTTTGTTATGGTAATGTTAACAGTGGTGAGTTATTGAGTGAATCAACAATTTGATGATAGCAAAAAACAAAAGGTCCTTTCTTTCGGCTTTTGATCGCTTTAATAATGGTGTATTACTGCACAATTATCGCCTTAAGATATAATACAATAAGATGAAAGTGAAGTGTTGTTGTTCTACTGCTATTAGTTGCTGAAAAAGAGAGATAAGAGTTTGTTCCGTGCGCTTTCATGTGCCGTGTTCCACTTTCCTATTCAAATCTTCACTGAACATGTCTACATGTTTTATGTTTCTTTAATACACTGTCTCTCTTTATTCGTTATGGGTGTTTAAGCAACCTATAGTCAATTATGCAACTACCCACAATAGAAAGCATAACATCATCAACGACAGAGAGTATTTTAAGGATCCGACAATTATGTTAAAAATAAAATAATTATTGTTAAGTGAAATAATGGAGGTTGGTGTTGGTGCACTCACCCAACTCAGAAATGGGAACCTGGGAGAGTGGAGAGGAAGCTTGAAATTTAGAAATACAGTGCTTGAAAGGTTCTTTCGGTCACCAAATTTCAATAAATGATAAAAGGACAAACATGTATGTTTTGTTGAGGTAACTGTTCCAAAGGATTTGGCTTTCATCCTCATCTATCTCATGAATTCACCCACAAACTTTTGGGTCAGATTTGTGGGTCCTCTTATTTGTATAAATTCTTCATCTTGGATGCTTCTGCTTCAACTTGTCATCTTCCCATTTGAAAATGCCTTGAACCTAGCTCATTTTAATACAATAATATTCTTTTTGTCATATGTAAGAATTGACCTCATCATCACAATTTCTCGTAATTTAGGTTTAAATTTTGAACTCTGAATTTGACTAACAACATGTAGGAGAAGTAACAGAGCCTAAGGGGGAAATTAACTGAAAACTGCACAAAAAGTTTGAACTGAGACTCTCAATTTTTCCTATCTTCTGCTAAGTAAGTACATAAAATTAGACTTTTATACTTTTTGGAATAAACAACGCTACAATAGTTATATTATCTCTCACCTGCAATTTATAACATGTTCGGACATGAATCTTCGGAGAAAAGGGCGAGACCTATGCAGCAGTTCACTTAATATCCATATGTTGGAAAAACATCATATGATAGCACACAAAACATCGAAGCATAATTTGACTAACAATCCGGATTCTGTCTACCACAGACAATTAATCTTCCAATATATGAATGGTCAAATTTCAAATATGTGCAGAGAAAAAATGTCTGAATTCTTTTTCTAAAACCTAAAATAACATTAACTGAATTTCGACCAATATTTGATAATGACGTTTATGGCATCAAAATATATTATAATCGGTTTTGTGATCACTTTTAAATAAAAATAATTCATACTTATTTAATTTTAAATTATTATACAAATTCAATTATTGATTTTTATATAATTTATGACTGCATCAGAATATGAACAATTATAGGAGAGAATAGCTTGGGAGAGGGTAATGGCTTGCATTTGAAAAGTAACAGCACCACCATAATTACAATTTATATACAGTCTCACCTTGAAGAGGTGCAAAACCCTACTTTCTAAAATTTGGGCAGGGAATAAAGAGGAAAGGCGACAAACTCAAAGCCCAAAGCACAACAAAATTAGTTAGCACGTGTCACAGTATCTATCTGCCACACTAATTATAATTAACTAATTAACTAATTAATTATACAGTGCTAACGACCGCCTTTTGACACTCCTCACCGTGACAGCCGGGCACGTTAGCAGCCCACGTGGCATCCCCTTGCCACGTCCAGACAATGTCCTTCAGCGCAGGCCTAACGTCTTCTTCGCAAAATTTGGCGTATTCCAAGGTATCGCCGGCGGACTTCGAAAACTCCACCACGGCCACCTCCGGTGCCACCTCGAACACCTCTGCCGTGATCGCGAGCCGCCCCTTCCTTCCCACCGCCGTCCCCTGGAGGCGGATCTTGAAGTCCTTCACCTCCGCCACTGCAAAACTCAGCCCCCTGGCTGCCGCGGCGATCTTGGCCATAATCGCCACCGCGGAACACTTGGAGGTGAACACCGTGGCCGTCTTCCGCTTGGTCTCGAACAGGCCAGAGAGATCAAAGCCCGACGACATGGAGGAGATGAACTCGAAGGCGTTGAAGAACTTGGGAACCTTGGGATTACTATTAGGTTCCTCCGTAACCGTGTCTTGGTTGTCGACCTGACATGTGTCGGCGACGGAGGACAACGGGAGGCCTTTGCGGAACCAGGGGACGCGCGTGATGGCGGAAATGGTGGTTCTCTTGGCAGGGTCGGCGACGAGAATCTTGGAGATCAACCTCTTGGATTCGGGAGAAAACCAGGGTGGGAAATCGAATTCCGCTCTCAGGACTTTGTTATACATGGTCATCAGATTCTCGTGTTGGAAGGGGAGAAAGCCAGCCAAAAGAACGTACAAAACGACGCCGCAGGACCAGGTATCGGCTTTTGACCCATCGTAACCCTTTTTTCTCAAGACTTCCGGCGCCACGTAGGCAGGGGTTCCACACTGTGTGTGGAGGAGTCCGTCGTAACGAAGCTGTTCGGGCAGTGCGGACAGACCGAAATCCGAGATTTTGAGGTTTTCGTCGTCGTCGAGGAGGAGATTTTCGGGTTTGAGATCGCGGTGGGAGACCCCTCTGCTGTGGCAGTAATCGACGGCGCTGATCAATTGCTGGAAATATTTGCGGGCCTGATCTTCTTTGAGCTTGCCTTTGGAGATTTTGGCGAAGAGTTCGCCGCCACGGACGTATTCCATGACGAAGTATATTTTTGTCTTTGTGGCCATCACCTCTTTGAGTTCGACAACGTTTGGATGTCGAACCAAACGCATAACCGAGATTTCGCGTTTGATCTGTTCCATCATCCCTTCCTTCCGCACCTGCTCTTTACTCATTACTTTGATCGCCACGCTCTCGCCTGTGCTTATCTGCTTCCCATAATACACTTTGGCAAACGTCCCCTTCCCCAGAAGCCTCCCCAACTCGTACTTTCCGAACACCGTCTGACACTCTTCCATCATCCACTCACTCACTCACTGATGACGATGATGATGATTATGATCACTCCAAAACCAAACCCACCAACACACTTTTTCTTCCTTTTTCAGGTGCTGTGCGGTGGATTCTGGAACCCCATTTTGTTTAGGAGAGAGAGAGGGGTGGATTTGATTTTTGAGAAAGCTTTTGTTAAAAAAATGTTTGGAGGAGAGAAGCACTTATAAGTGAGTGATGGTTAACTGGTTTTAGGGTGTGGAAACCATTGGAGGTGCCGGTATTTACTTTTGGTGGGGCTTACCGAAACCCATAGTTTGATAGATAAATGTATGGCTCTCCCATAACCTCACCCATCTCTATATGGGCCACCTTGCATTATTGGGGTTAAAGTGTCATTTCCTTCTTCATCTCACTGCACAAAACCCATCTTCTACCTTTTTTTATTCACTCATCAAGCAATTAACCACCTAACATAATTGCAAATTCTCACTACCCTGCTGTTTTCTCTTTTCCTAATCCAGGGTATTAAGATCTTAATATCACTAAAACCTTCTCTACATTGTTTAAAACTCTTCACTGCTTTGCAAAATAATTTTCTTTATGCTTTTTTAGACAAATATACTATTTCTCATGATTCCTTTTATGTGAATCTCATCAAAGTTAGGAGCAATTTTTTGCGGGTCTCCTAGAACCAACTAAGGGGTTTTTATTTTTAATAATTTTGTGGTTTTGAGCAACTACTTTCTAGTCAATGAGATTCTTTTGCTAAATTTGTTGACTTTTTCCTCTTCCTTTTCCTCGTCTAATAAATATAAATACATATTAAAAATTAATGGTACACTTTTTATTATTGTTATTGTTAAAAATATTAAATAAGGGAGGACTGAAAAATGTTTGGTTGGGCCTGATTTGATGGTTCATTACTTTGCGATTGCGATTCAATGTGTTAGGGTTTAGTTGCTTGTTCATATTGGGAGTATAATTTATTCCTAAGATTTTTATTTTTGCAATTTGTTTATTTTAATATGGTCTCTAAGGTTCACGGATCAACTCCCGTGTTTCAGAATTTAATTTTTGCAATCTTTTTATATGATTTATAGTTGGTAGAGTATTTAAAATAGTTATGATATGTAAACTTAATTTTTCACTTTATATCTATTCATCATCAATAAAATTAAATTTTTATTTTATATTATAATATATTTTAAGAAAAAATAAATAAAAAATCACTTTTATTAAATGTTGAATAAAGATAAAAAAACAAAAATAAAAAGTGTCTATATATAATTTTTTATTTAAAAAACACTCCGATCAGGGATGGGGTAAAGGTAGCGGGAAGAACTTCAAACATTCGTCAAAACCTATGAAAAGAAAAATAGACAAAAAAAAACAACAAAGTTAAAATACTGTTACTACGTGAACAATATAATATTTCAAGATATATCTTATTTTTATAAAAAAAATAATATGATACAGTTGACTGTTAATGAAAAAAAATGTAGATATATTTGGAAAAAAATAATTATAAGAATTTATATATGATTTGTAGATGAAAATAACCTATTTGAAAATATAGCAGTGTATTTCATACAATAGTTGCGATTGCCATGTCAATTATTTCAAATTTGTAAAACGACATTACTCTTAACTATGTTCTATAACTTTACAATGGTAAACTTGATAATATAAAATAATTTAATTTTATATTTATCGTTGAGATGAACGATACATCTTATTTTTATGTTTGTTTGTAAGAAAATAACATTTATGAAAATAAATATTATCAAAGCATTTCGACCAGTATATTCCATCACCATTTTTACTAAAATTTGAGGTTTATTTTTCACATATATGAATTTGCTGAAAATATCAATATTTGTCAATGAATATATTCACGAGAAAACATTGACAAATATACTCATTGCTACTTCTTTTTACATACGTACCTATCAATATTATTTTATAACTGTTTTTCCATAGCTATCGCTAATTATTGACAAAATTTTTCGGCAATGACATTATTAATTAATTTCTTTTATCTTGAAGACATTCAAAAACTTAGTTGTTCACAAAATTCTATATTTCGGAGCAAGAAACAACAATAATAGTAACATTTTAAAGAGAATATGATATTTTTAATTTTTATGTTCTAAAATAAGTCTAAAAAAAAACCGTCCAGGCAATGTCAATAAAAAAAAAAAAATCAATGTACTAGGGTTGAAGTTTTTAGGTAACAAGAGTGATAATTAAGGGATAGAAAAATAAGGCATTAAAATGGTAGAAAGCGTAAATTAATGGCATAAAGAATTTAATTCGCAATATAAGGGTAAATGCACTAGGTCAAAAAAACGGTGAGGCAACGCTAAGGAGACAGGTTAAAGTGGCACAACACACAACTTGACTTTATGATTAAGATTTGACTAAAAGTGAATGAATATAAAAGCTCATCTGTAGGAAAGTCATCCAAATATGAATGTTCAACAATTCACATGTACAGTGAATATAAACTCTTATCTGTTATTTCATCGTTCACAATAAAATGCATAAAAAACCCCTGCAATTTTTTCTTTTCGGAAAATCTTAAAATTATATGAAAATTTAATAAACAAATTTACAAAATACTATTACAAGAAAATTATCTACAGACACTTAAGGTTTTTCAAAGATTATTCACTTTTTTGTTTTTTCAATAGTTTGTCTTTCATTTGAATATTATACTATAATGCTCGGTTGATCGATTGAACACGTGTAGAAATATTAATGTGGTGGGTAGGGTACCCTACTTAGTGGATAAATATACATCTTGTATCTGACTCCATATTCGTGCGGATATTCATTATTCACATTTTTTTAAAATTCATGGGTACCTACAGGTATTTATAAAAAAAAATAATATTTAACAACATATTTTAACCATAAATTCAAATAAAATACAATACATATCATTCATACATTTCAAACAAAATTCAAATAACTCATTTAAATGGTGTTGAATGTCAATTTACAAAAAAATGAAGATTTTTTAGAATCAATTGATAAAAAATAATTCATTCAAAATCAATGTGTTAATATTTTAATAATAATTTTTAATTTTTTTCTAATTTAAATTATGTTATAGCGGGTACGAGTATCTACGGATACGAATATTTTTGACATCCTTAACCAGGTAAGATTATTTTAAAAGAAAATTCATACATGACATTAAGCATTCACTGGTCACATGAGTTTATTTTAAAAAAGTTTTAAGAGACATCACTAGACGCTTAGTTACGCCTTAATCTCAAGTATTGTCAGTTTAACGAACTAGCCTAGTTCAGACAGGCCAAAGCCCTTCTCAATACCATTACCATCAAATTGGATTGATCGCAAGTCTTTCATACAGATCATGCGTCAAGCCGCTTGATCCACAACATAGTAAAATTAAATGACATTCGTCAAAATCATCTAATTAACATAAAGGGATAATTAATCAAGATTAAAAACAATTAAATCCTAATTATATCAACCTTAATCATAATACGTGAAAAAATTATAAATATAGATCTAATTATTATATCTTTTCATATCACATTAATTACAACAATTATTACTTTAATAAAAAAATCATACAGACTTGAGAACTTTTGACATTTACGATCTGATCAGTCAACCTAACAGAATAAAAGACATAAAAAGCTTAAAAAATTATTTAAGTGATCATTTAACTCTATCCCAGAACAATCAATTTTTTCATGTAAATGTAGGGGTTAATATTATAATACTCTAATGATATTTGTTGTCGTCTGAACTTACAATGTAAATCAGTTTACAATGTATGGAAATTCTGCATAGTGTCCAAACAAAGGATTATTGATTTTACAGAAAGATTATTAAATATTTTTCTCAATACACAATTTGTTTTCTGAACCACAGTATATAAGCAAGTTTATGAATTGATCAGAAGATTCTTTCCTGATTTTTTAACTAAAATTTATATTAAAATTGTAATGTAAATTCAAACACAATTCAAAGTACGCAGATTCCAATTAAGATAGTTTTTTTTTTCTCATTAATTTTTTTATAATACTTTTTTTCACTGTTCTTTTTTATGTTGTATTTTTTAGCAAGAAAAAAATATATATATATATATATATTATTTTTAAATTCGAGGTTTCGTCTGGTTCCTGAATAGCCACAGAACATCGATGAGTCCATCAATTTGAACCACAGCTCAATAATAATAATAATAATAATTATTATATTATTATTATTAAACTTAATATTTCATTAATAATTAGAATCAATCTAACGGTGTGAAAGAGTCCAGTTGGAAAGGTAGGTGTATTATATAAAGCTTGCAAGTGACTGAAGTGAACTGAAATTATTCCATGGATTGTGGAGCCATCAATCAAAATAATGACTTTCTGGTACACCTCCATAATTAATCATCATTCTATTTAAATTATTGCCCTAATTAATGTCTTTTTTCTAATTAAACTCTATATATACTGAGTTTTGAGTTGTTTTTCACTTACAGGATCATCCATTGCTTAGATTTTAAGTGCAAATAGTTAAACTATAGACTCCGACCCATCTTTATATATATATTTCTTTTATAATAAAATGTTCTTGTTTGTATTGAAATGTCTTAGAATAATTGCGTTTATCTTGTTTGTTACTCAAACATTTCATATATTCTTTTCCTTTTGAAGTTGGACATAATTGATAAGAATATAATTGTTATTATTTAAATGTTTTAGAATGATAATAAATAAATAAAATGGCAAAAATAAAAGGCATAATAGTTTAGGGTTGTTCTTAGCCATAGGATACTCAATTATTAGAAGCTTAAGTGCAAAACTATCTCACCCTCACAATAAGTGGCAATAATTGTTAGAAAGAAAAATATTATTATGTTAAAAATAACTAAATAATATATAAATAGTACTTATGAAATTTAAAATACGAAAATATTTTAATATTAAATATACTATAAGCTTATTTTTCTAATTTGGATAACTTAAAAATAAAGTGTGAGACTCACCTTTCATTTAATTATTTTCTCTCTTAACTTTAGAGTTTTCAATAAATTTTAACAATTAAAAAATATACGGAACAAAGGCAAACATTTTAACCATTATTCACATCTTTTAGTAAATATTTCGTTGAAGTTAAAACTCTATCAATTGTTCTCGCGCTTTTATATATGATTTGGAAATCAATTTTGTAAAATCTTTTATGGTGGATTATTTTATTTTTTAATTCAATCATCTTTATGTATTTTTGTCTTTACAATAAAATTTTGTGTGTGACTCTTCTGTTCGTTTTTGGTGCTTTATCATTTATGTTTTTGTTGTTGAATCTAAACTTTGGGAAAAAAAATTATAACTTGTTTTAAGATTGAACAATTTAGAGATGTAATTTTATACATAATTTTATATCTCCTAAATATTTTAAACACGTATTATCTATACAATACATGTCATGTGTAAAAATAACTAAAATTTAATATTTTCACATTAAAGTTTTAAATTTGTTTATAAGGAATTAGGATAAGTGAGCTTATGGTGGGAATATTGGAGTGATACTAGATATGATGCTTATAAAAATTGCATTAAGTTGAGTTTATAAAATCCAACCACGATGAATTATAGTTAGCATAAACTTGATTTGGTAGTTTTGAATGGTTTTCTTTTAATCACCATGTTTAGTTAAAAGATATAATAGCACATAAGAATTAAGAATATAATGGTGGAGGAACAAATTTGTCTTTAATAAATATTACTGCCTAAATGACATCATGTTGCACATAATTTGGGATTCATACATTTTAATAAAAATAATAATACAAAATTGAAGATGATAATCAAGTCTTTAAAAAAACTATAATTAATTACAGTTCTATAATTCGATTGAGACAAACCAATTCTAAAGAATAAAAAAAAAATGTGGTCCTACAGAAACTTTTTCACAACTATTATTTTGATCACAACATTTAAGAAAAACTACCTTTATAATATTTTAACTGAAATTTTCAAAAAGTAGATGATGGATAAAATATTTTTAATTAAAAGATCACGAAGAAAGTCGTACAAATATTAAAATACCATCTTTAGAATATATAAATTATTTGAATGATACTTATAAAACATGGTAGCTTCAGTTGATTTCCATATAACCATATAAGTATATAAGATGGCTGAATCTTGCCATATTTAAATTTTATATATCTAACTCATTATCATTAAAAAAAATACAAAAGTAGAATTACATAATTTAGTTTTGAAATTTTGTTGAATATTTTTTTTTTCAACAAAATAATAATTTTAAAATTGTATTTTGATATAGATCTATTTTAAATATACTTTTTTAATTTACTCATTAAATATTCTTATATTTAAGGATATTTTTTTAATCATGTTCCAATGAATTAATATGACATTTGTTATATATTATTCTTTAATTTTTAATAAAAAACTTTTCTAATTAAACAATTGAATAATTATATAGAATTATAATTCTGAAGAGGTAAAAAAAATTAAATTTGTGTTATAGGTTCCCTTTCACCACTTTTAAAAAATAATTTTATTACTTTATTTTTTATTAATATACTTAGTTAAAATAGAGTTCAAAATTAAAGAAAATTATCGAAATTAAAATCTGATTAAGAAAAAACACATAAAAGATAACTTTTTCATCTCATGTTAATAGAATAATTAATAAAAAAATTCATAAAATAAAAATAATATTGCACTATAAAAATAATATTTTACTATCAACGTAAGATAATATAAAGTTATATAATTTTTTCAACAATAAAAACATAAAAAATAAAATGAGAATAATAAATTTATATTTATTTATTTTTTCTGTATAAACAGAAGACAATACAAGAAAATGGAAAACAAACACAAAATGTAAATAATTAAAAAAAAAATAGAAAGTAAAAATATATATTAATAATTTTATTTTTTATTATATTTAATGACACGCATAAATTTCTAATATACAAAATTTAAAAATTTTGGAAGGATGAGGACAGTGACTCCAATCACGCTCCTCTCGTGTAGACAGGTGGAAAGAAAGAGATTTAGGTTTGGTCCCAAAAGGTGAGCTAATCCCTCCAAACCTCACATAATCACATCACTTTCTAAAACCAAACTTCAATTTTCGATGATTTCTACATTCTATCTTCCTTTTCCATCTACTTAGGACAATCAAGAACAAGGTTGCAATACAAGAATTCACCAACCAACCTTGCATTAAGATGCCATGGAGAACCACTACATATAGTGGTTCTAGTAAAAAAACCTAAATTTCTTCTTTCGACATTTTATACTGTTAGGTATGTTACTGGGTGGGTAAGAAAATATACTTCCTATAGTTGAAATTTTTTAAGCAAGATTGGGTAATTATGTGTATTTTAATAATTATTCGATAATAGATGACACTTTCATTGACCTGTTGGTGGAATAGTGATTGGCATGTGAGTTTTTTTAATAAAAAAGATATAAAATTAAAATCACTAAAACAAATAGTTTTGAATTTTTTTTATAGTTATATTATTTTCACACATTTACGTAATTTAATTCATCTATTTTTTCTAACTAATCTATCTTATGTACTAACAACAATATCCAATAAAAAACGTGTACTTTTATTAATATTTCTAGACTAAGAGCATTATACCTTAAAAAAACTAGAGTTTTATTCCAGAACTAAAATAAAAATATAACTATCGCACTAATTTTTATTACTTTTTATATAGTTCTAAAAAAGTAAAAATTATTACCATGAAATCGACTATTCTATTTTATTGTTGCATAAAATGTAGCACAAATGTCATTCCACGTGGCTCTTCACTTGTATGCAGTGTTGATATTTTTTTGTAACCATATTGATTTTTTTCTTATGTTTTTCGACATGTCACGTGTATCCTTTATGCTAAAACTATCTTTTCCTTAAACATGTTTCCAAATAATAATAAAAAAAAGTATCGATCTAAATAATATTATCGTGTCTCACAACAAGTAGTTGTGATTAAAACTATTAAGAAATAGTTTAAAAATTGTTCATTCTCATAAAATTAGTTTATATCATGTAAATTAACTTTATTAATATTAAATATTTGAAAATATAAAACAAAAGAAAACATTTAGAGAGAAGTTGAAGTGTAACCTACATATTTAAGTGGTGCTATCCTTTCATGTTTGCTGCAGCAGCATGGACCACGCTTCAAACCACCATAACTGTATCTTTCGTTATTTTCCCTTCCACTCACAACTGTCTTCAAAACCTTTCCATTACATTAACCTCTCTTTTTTATGTCATTTTCGCATCAATTAATATGCCATGTTCTTTTTTTTCAATGAAGTTATGTCTATCAAATCAATATTTTCAAATTTGAATAATAAGAAACAATAAATTTGTGCACTTTGTAGGACCATCTCCCGTAAAAGGAAAATTACATAAGTTTTTCTTTTTAACATTTAATATTTTTATCGATAAAATACTTTTTATAAGCAACCTGAAGAAAAAAAACAAACACGTGGCAGCTTGTAATAAATAAAAGACATTTTAATAACATAACATCTTAAAATAGATGGTGTTCTGATATATGAAAAATAGTATATTGATATTTTAGGAGCTCGTCGGGATTAGGGTTATAATATGTGTATTTACTTCCATAGATATCATCCGCTATAACAAGGTTGTAAATGGATTTTCAAACTTATATAATAATTACTTTAGGGTTTGTTTATGGAAAACAACAACAGAATGTCAGAAAATACAGATTATATCTTATCCCAAACGTTGATTTCTTGGACTGGTTTTCTCTTGACTTGTGTGCGTCTTTTCTTAATGTTGGTTGTCTGAATCCTTAAGGGGTTACCTACGGAAAGGACGATCAAGTCATCAAGGGTTCTCAAACATCAAATCTCATATTGGTGAATGAATGAAAACTTACCTTTTAATTGTTGGGGTCCATATGTATTTATAAAGTCATTAATTGTGTCTGCCTTTTCTTATGGGCTGGACCCCCTTTAGTTATGTTGGGTCAATGTTCAGATTCTAGATGGGTCTGGGCCAAGCCCAAATCCTATGTATATGTGGGAAGACAATAGGAGCTTCGCTTGTAATTTGGTAAGTTTTGGAGTTAATGGTTTTTCATTATACACTATTGGTAGACGGCTTGGACCGTTATGTATATTATTTTATTCAGTTGACCATCTGTCTATTCTTTTTATAATAAGACTATATATAAACAGTTTATTAGACTGGATAGTTGTCTGAATTTGCCTAAGTATAGTACAAAGCTTTTATATGTTACATGTTTATCTAACAATTAACTTTTTTTTTTTTACTGTGAATGAAAATGTTCCTTCTTATGATCATTACTCCATAGAATCAATCACCCTTTAGGTCTTGATAGAAAGATACACCTTTTATTAGGTCTTAATTAATGGGTATCTCTATGTAATGTTGGAATAATAAGATGGGACAAAATAAAAATACATTGAAATCGAACTCAAGACAATCGAAATATTTAAAATATGATTAAATGAAAATTTTATTTTGGTATATGATGTATCCATTTATTCTTTAACTAGTTTTCATTAAAACAAAATTGACTAAAACTTTCGAAAAGATATTTTTATTTACGAAGTTTGAAACCGAAGCCTTACTTGAAAAGTTCAAACTCAATTATTGAAATACATGTCTAGAGAGCATTGGAGGTAAATTTTATTTGTCACATCCGAAAGAAAATTTGGTAATAATGAAACATTATGTTTTTGCTGATTTCATGGTTCAGTTGCATAGCATCATAACCAGTAGTCGGTAGCGAATAGATTCTTGCCATATACTTTTGGTCACTCCATTTTCCAATCTTTCCCATTACTTCACCTTATGCATTTTTTTTAACATTTCATTTTGGAGTAAAAAGAAGAAGGAATAAATAATGTAAAAAATTATAAATTTAGTTAAATAGTTAAAAATGTTGTGTAATAAGGTATTTGTGGGAGAGGTTTATTGAAGATTGGAAAATTAAATAATTTTATATTTGAGAGGCATGTATTAAAACAAATAAGATCAGGAGTATATTCTAGGTTTTGTTGGTCTCTTTGGAGTGAATTCCTAAGTCGCCATCGAATCGTTGCAGTACAGCGATGTTTGAGCAATGGTGCGAGGAGGAATAACGCGAAACTGCTATCAAACAACCAATAATTAAGCTACAAACATGGACACTTGTCATCTCTTAACGCTCTCGTTTTCATATCATTCATTTTCAGTTCAATCATAGACAGACACGTAATTGAAATTTCGTTGGTACACTTGGGAATGAAGTTGTCATCGGTTTTCCAGAGTTGTCTTGTTTGGTTTTCCAGAACTATTTAAAATATTAATTTTAAAAAAAATTAATTAAGTTTTAATTTTATAAAAAAACGAGTTTTTTAATTGAGTTTTTGTTAATTTTTTTACTAAATACTGAAAAATGGTGTATTATCTAAATGATTTGTCATGCTTTAATTCTTTTATGAATTTATTTATTATTTTGTTTATTTGTCTAAGATTTTGATATTTGTTCTCATCATTAATCGAACAATATTATAAGCATCTCATGAATCCAATCTCATTATATATATTCGGATAATTGAGTCATAAAGTTTTATTGTTTGCTATTACATATTTTGGGTGTCTACTATTTTGCTTGTTCATAACCTGTTTTAATATTTGTTCGCTCATTAATATGTTAAAAAAATATTTTTGTCTCTAGCTTACCTTTCTGTTTGATGTCTGTTTTACGTTTGCCTTCTTCTTTTTATAATGATTACCAAATTTTTTGTGTGAGCAGATATGAAAATTCATGTTGGTCACCATGCATATGAGGACATTGCTGTGCAATCTAGCCCTTGTGTTGGATTTTGGCTCACCGTTGAGTCCTTTTTGAAGAATAATGTTAAATATAATTTCTTGCTATGTGAGCAAATTCCTAGTTTGAATAAATATGTGTATAAATTCTGGTTATGACATCTGTTTTGTGTCTTAATCCCTCTTCAATATATTATTGGATAATTGTAATAGATAATTTCTTTATACTTTTTGTCCAGTGCTTTATTTATATTATATTTATGTGATATTTTATTTAATAAAATTATTCTTTTAAACGATGTCACATTTTGATTTTTATACTGATTTTTCATTTTATATTATATTTATGTGATGTTTTATTTAATAAAATTATTCAATTTAAAGGACGTGACATTTTGATTTTTATATTAGTTTTTCATCTTGTTTTTGTATATAAATATAAAAAAATATTCAAATGTTTTAAAAACTTCAAATTTAATTAATAAAAATATGAATAGAAATATTTATATAGTTTTGTGCATATTTTTGATTTGAAAATGTATTTTATATTTTAAAATCTTTAAATTCTTATTAGCTTCAATTATGGATTGTTTTAATTTGAACAAAAGAAAAACGATATGGTTTCATGCACCTCCCCCTTTATTTAAAAAGGCATTTCTTCTTGCACTTCTATCATTTTTCCCTGGAACTCCGTATATTTTGAAAATTTCAATTTTACCTTTTTATTTTCCATTTTCAATTTCAGAATACATAATTCAGATATATTTTAGAATACATAATCTGAAATACGAAATATATATTCTGAATCATTCAATTCAAAATGTGAAATAAAAAATGCAATCTAAATTTTAGAATACGAACTTTACATTTCAAATTATATGATATAAAATGTATTTTTTATTTCATTTCAAATTATATAATTTAGAATGTGTTTTTAATATTTACAATTCAAAATATAATTTTTTTTATTTTGAATTACACGATTCAAAGTACAACAAAAATAAAAAATATTTTAAGTTATATAATTTAAAATATATTTTTTATTTTTGTATTTCGGAGTGTAGAACTGAGAACATGTCTTAGTAAGAAGAATAATGAAAAGTGGAGGAAGGAGCTGTACTTGCGGGAGGGAAAGAGAGTGCAAACTTTGTCTCCAATCATAATTTTTTATTTTTTCTATCAAACTTACATCATTTTCTTTCATTTATCTTTTTCAAAACTGGATAGGGAATCAAAGATAATGAGAAGAAGAAGAAGAGAGAAAAGGTGGGAGAGAAGAGATGGTGGAGGAAGAAGAACAGAACGAGATAGGGGTAAAATGGTATTTTTCATTGGCCTTTGGAGGTGCAGGAAGAAATGTCCTTTAAAAAATGAAAAATTAGTCTGACCCAATAACGGGTTGAAGCCCACAAGGTGGTTATCCAGGGCGGCTCAAGCCCATGTAACTGACCCCGTTTCAGAAATAAGCCCAATGAAAAATAAAATTTCTACAAAAAAAAGTGCATTCGCGAGGTAGCAAGAGCGCAGTGGAAGAAGAAGACGAGGAAGAAGGGGTTGTGGTGTGAGATCAGAGAATGGAGGACGATAAAATAGTTGGATATGTTACCGCGTACCTGAAGAAGAAAGGTTTCACGCAAACGGAGAAGATTTTCCAGGAAGAGTTTCAGCATAACAAAACCACCAATTCCTCTTCCAGCAATTCCCTTCTCGAACCCGACATTGCTAACCACCTCCTCGCATTCTCTCAGTACTTCTCCATTCTCCATCCTCTTATCGTTACCCTCCGCTCACGCTTCGTTTCCTCACCGCACTCACTTTTCCCCTCTTTCAAACCCTATCTTTTTCAGATTGGAGAGTGGTCCGGCTAGGTTCCACGACGGCTACAGCAAACTGCGAACATGGACTTATTCTTCACTGGATTTGTACAAGGTAACGCGTGGCTTTTCACTTTCCTTTATCCGTTTTTTTCTTTTTTTCTGTTTGGTTTCCACTCGTTTTTGTTACGTCTCTCGGCGTATTCCTGCAGCATGAGTTGCTTCGCGTGCTTTATCCCGTTTTTATCCACTGCTTTATGGACCTCGTGGCGAAAGGACACGTTCAGGAAGGTAATTTCATGTGTTCTAAATGGGGGCACTTGTGCAATGCAGCACGTGTTTTGTTTTGTTTTTGTTTTTGTGTTTGTGTTTCACTGTAGTTGCTGTTTTCAGCTCGGAATTTCTTCAACACTTTCCGTGAAGACCACGAAATGATGCACTTGCGTGACCTTCAGAAGTTAGAAGGAGTTCTTTCTCCTACCCATCTTGAGGTTGGTTGCTGTCTAAAGTTTTGTATTGGTCTTTTAATTTTTGTCGAGGTTGTTGGGTCGTTAGCAATTAGTGTAAAATATTCCTACGGTAATGTAATTTCTTGTGCAGGAAATGGAATTCGCTCACTCGCTTAGACAGAGCAAATTCAACATAAAGATATGTGAGGTAACGAATTGATTCTCCTAGATGTGTTTATCAGCTGCGCTGTAATTACTTCCTATTTTTATTTTGCACGCATTCAAATTAAATCATCTCAGTCAACTACTTTCTGCAACCTTCAGAACTCTAGTTCCGTGCCCCCTCTGTGGCTTCTTCCCTTACTGTTTAACGACGATTACGTATGCTATTGTTTGGACCATTATTTGTGCTGCTTTTCCTCCTTGGGACTTTTCAAGTCATAATGTATGTTATTGGGTCATGCCTTTAACTTAAATGCAAGTCAGTTTATAGCAATTTGGTTTTCATTTAGCTTTTAAGTTGTTGTAGGTCTAACTCTCTGTTGCTAGTTGTTCCAATGTGTTGGTTTTGTGTGCTGGGCCATGGGGACTTGTGAGTCATTGCTTAATCGTATACATTGAAATTAATGTTCATTTTCTCATTTTATGTTGTGGACAAACTTAATGCAGACAGGAAGTGCTATAATGTTGCATCCTATAAGCCAATTTTAGATTTGCGAAATACTAATATTCTATGAAATATTTAACTACTCATCTCTCGTTGTGGAAGTTGACCTTGCCGCTAAGTTTTTAGTTACTAATTTTTTTTCCTGGATACACTTTACTGGTTGTAGTGAGACAAGGGTCTCATCATCCAGGGCGCACATTTGCAATACAGCTTTCTGGATTTCAATGTATTTTTTCTTTGGGGTTTAGCTTATTTGTGCTTAGCCAAATTGCACACACACTTTGGAAACTTTCTTACAAAATAGTTATGTAAAAAATTGAAACTTATTATAAAAAAGTTAGTATTCTCCAGTTTAAGATGCGACTAACATTTGCTCTCATTTAGAAATGCTAATTATATCATTTTCTGTGTATATAGTTGGATATAATTATAGTAAACCTTGACCATACTGGCATACAAAATAGAAGACCATCTTAACCTTAAACCCTCTCAATTGCAAATTATAGTCAATGTCCCCTATATGTATGTGCACTGCATACTGCAGGGATTGTGATTTAGGTAGCACACCACATGGATGAGTGGTGGCAACTATTCATCATCATCTTTGTATAGTGTCACACATCTTCAGGTGTGGAGCTTTGGCATCAGATAACTTATTGATTGGGATGGAAAATTTGGGATGTATCATAATTTCTAATCTCTGACTCACTTGGCTACCCAGCATTTACAGTGGGCATTTATGGTATGCCATTGCTATTGATTACATTTATCTTGGTGGATTTGGCTCATGCAAGGGCTTAATGGAAGTATCATGCAGGGGTTACGCTCAAGATTAGTTTATGTTTTATACTATAAATATATGAAATTTATCACAATGTCTCTGGAATATGTTCAAAAAGATGACTTATTTTTCTTCTGAAGCCCATGAACCATCAATATCTTTGTCTACCTTGGTTCTTGTTTCTTAATTTTTATCACTGTGGTCTTTATGTCTTTCCATTAAAATGGAGCTAATACATGGGGAAAGCTGATAGCAGTTGATGTTTTGCCAGTATTCCTATGAGCTTCTGTTGCAACATCTACACAGTACACAATCCACCACTATACTCGGTATTATAAATGAGCATATTAACTTTCAAGGTACTTTTATTCGTTATAGATTGCATCTATTCATTTGAACTACTTATTATTGCGTACACTTCATCGTCTTTTGTTGTAAATATAGTTTCCCCCGGACAACCTAGCTTAATTTCTGATGATCCGGAAGCTGTTACCCTTACTGGAAGTAGCCAGGAAGCAGCGAACCGGATAAATCAAAAAGAAATTCACTGGGGGGTGAGTCTACTAGTATTTCTACTAATTTTGAAAAAATTACCAGTTTTCCTGGTTATATTGTTTCTGTCAATAGAAAGTGCCTTCATAGCTTGAGAGACACTTGAAACTTTTTTAAATGCCCTGCTTCACCAATAACTATCTGATTTAATTCTCAATGTGTTTCTCCTGTAGTTACTTGAAGATTCTCTTGAAGAACGGCTAGAGAAGGCAGGGGCCTTGCTTTCAGACTCGGAAAAGGGTGAAGGGGAAACAAAAGAGGGGGAGAATGACGAGACTAAGGTATATCTGTAGTAATATTTACATGACCCTGTCAATTTATTAAGTTTCACTTTTTCTTATAGAATTTGAGGAAATACGGCACCATTTATTTCTAGTATTTAGGCCTTTCAAACAGAGTGTGTGCATGTGTCTTAATTTGGGATGTCTTATTTGAGTGTTTTTTCACTTTAGTTTTCGAATATTTTTCTTTTAGAAAAGATCCATTGAAGGAGGAAAGCAGGGTGGTTCAGTAAAAAAAGTAAAAAAGGACAAGGGTGGTAGCGCAACTGGAAAGAGTGCAAAACCTGAAGCCAGTACTGTACCTGCAGCTCCTCGAGTTAAGCCTGAACTCCCCTTACCCTTAATGTATTCTCTCTATCCCATAAGATATTATGTTCATTTTCTTTTCATTAGAAATTGTATAGCTAATGTGAATGGCACAATTCTAAAATAATTGATGTTATTAAAGCTGGAGCAAATGAATCATTTGATTGGCATATGTTATCTAAAAGGGATTTTTTTTTAGTATTTTATACTGTCATTTTTGTTTAAACATATAGCCAAATAAAAAAAATCAGCATTCACATATTATCAAAACCAAATTTAATAAGGCTACCTTCCTGTTATGGTTGGAATTAAAATTATTCTTATAATTTGAGTCCTTTTGCTTACAGAGTTTATCAGAATTCTGAGGCTGGGTGGGCTCTATTGCTTGCAATGTTTTGCATGATATCTGCAATTAGTTGAGTGGAACCTAAAATGGACTGAATTCTAAATGGTTTTTTTGTGATAAAAAAAATTTCCTGGGTCCCGTCCGTGCATTTTTTGATTTTGTTGTAGATGTTCTAGCATTGTGTTGCTTTATGTAGCTGTAGGTTTAATGCTTGTTTTAGATCAGACAGGAAGAAAGTTCAACCTGAAATAATGATGTTGAGGTCTGGGCATGACTGTTTTTTGTATTTTTGGGGGTTTTAAAATGAAGAAAATATACTAGAAAGGAGGTGGGGGTGACATCAAATAGTAGGAGTATAAGAAACCCTGCAAAAAGGAAACTCTAAATATACACCATAAACATGGAGAAGTTAAGAATGCAGCTAGGTTTCCAAGTTTCTCTGTGAATGCAAGCCTTCCCACTACTTTTTGATCCTTTATTTCTGTGGAAATTTGGTGGAAAGGAATAGAGAATGGAGATCAGGTAGAAATTTCCCATTTAGTTTGCTTGACACAATAGAAAGAGCAAGAGAATTTTGTCACACATATTCTCATATGGAAAACTTTTTCTCATTTTTCTTTTTTAGTGTGAGCTCTAAACTCTTTAGTTCTATCCTTAATTTCTCCTTGTTCCTTAAAAAAGAATAAAAGTGTATACATTTCTTATTCTTTTCTATTTTTTTCTCTTCATCCAAACTAAATAGAGATACATTTCTTTTTTGTATTCATCCAAAGAATTCATTCTTTTCTCTATATTTCTATTCATAAACGACAAGATGTAGGAGGGTAAGCCTCTACTTTAAACGGGAGTTCCAAGTCTAAGACTTGGTTGATTTGGGACTCCTCTATGGTGCATCTAATCCTGTTTAAACGGAAAGAGTGGTCATGTACTATGTGCAGATGATCCTACACTTTAAAAGTAGGTTTGGATATACTTTGAATTGGAATTCTGTGTTTGGCACCTGCCAATGAGACCACTCCTGTGTCATTTTTAAACTTCTGTTACTGATTATTTTTAGCCTAAGTTGGCTAATTGGATGGGTTGGTAGTACATAACTATTTACTTGTCTTTCTATTTGTGGATAAAGTGTTTAGATCCGACATTTCTCATAATTTGAAGGGTAAAAGGGCTATTTTTATTTGTTTCTATCGAAATCCTATAATTATAGTTGAGTTCTTGAAGTAGTTAGTTATTCAACATATTTATTGGACGAAAAGTACGTAATTTTCTAAATTCTCCACTTCTGTATATTTTGTTATCATATGATGCTACCTACGTAATGTAAAGTATTAATATTACTAATTGATGTAAATATTTCAATCACCAAAATATTGAACTTTTTGTAACTTCATTTAACTGATTCTTGTAATGCTGAATTTGCAGCCCAACTGAGGTGGAACAGTCCATCCTTGAAGATTTAAGGAACCGTGTACAGCTCAGCAGTGTTGCATTGCCGTCAGTTAGCTTTTACACATTTATAAATACACATAACGGGTATTGTCCGACACATTTACTATTGTTATCTATATATTGTTTGGATTTCTGTTGTTGAATTCATTTTTGCATACCATCTCAGTTTAAGCTGTTCATCGATATCCCATGATGGGTCATTAATTGCTGGAGGATTTTCTGACTCATCACTCAAGGTTTTTTTCTTCCCTATATTTCTTCTTCCATTCACCTCTTAATAGAAAACCCTCTTTCTATGGAGTTCTAGATTGATTGAAGTAATTTCTGATTTGTATACCCAGGTTTGGGATATGGCAAAGCTTGGACAACCAGCTGCTAATTGTAAGTTTGTATCTGTAAATTTCTTTTGTTTAGACATACTGTTACTGTTGCATCATTGCGTGAGAAATGTGAATATAGTCAATCAGGTACAATGGTTCAGAGAAAATGTAGTTTAAGAATACACTGATGATATCAACCTGTAATTAATTTAAGCAAGGCATTCAGTGGTATAGCAGTTATACTTTTCACTGCCTCATGTATAAAGAGAAGAGAGGTTCTTAGCAGTACCACTCTTTCTAGTCATCTAGTGATGGAATTATTGTCTTGGACTTTGTTAGTCTAGGAGCATTTAATTCACATAGAAAAATAAAGTTTTGGTGGTTTAAGAATGTGATCCGCATAGGCACCAGTGCACTTCGGGCTCTAATAGTAAATTGAGATTTGAGTTGAATGAACGTGGCAAACTTGGGTGGACGAAATCTCATGCAATTTACGAGCATTTTGACCATGACCAAATGGTTTTGCTTGCTGTAAAAGTCTAGTTATCAATTTTGCTATCATTAGCTCTTTTGCAGGGTGAGAATGAAACACCACCAAATGATCAAATGTTTGGGCTAGGGGTTGGGAAAAGACAGTATACACTATTTCAAGGTCATTCAGGACCTGTTTATGCAGCCTCTTTTAGTCCCGTTGGAGATTTTATTCTTTCATCCTCAGCAGACTCAACAAGTAGACTATCTCATTTTTGTGTCGTATCTATTTTTTTTTCTTTAATATTAGTTTCAATTCTGAACCTTATGTATCTTAAATCTTTATGCAGTTCGGTTATGGAGCACCAAACTTAATGCCAATCTTGTTTGTTATAAGGGTCACAATTACCCTGTCTGGGATGTTCAGGTAAAACAATTTATTGCAAGCTTTTATTTTCTGATAGTGAATGTACCAGTTGCATGAATAAAAGTTTAAAATTTAAGCATTAAAATATGATGTCTACTTCTTTAATTGCTTAAACAAATATAGCATATGCAAGTTAGATATGCTCCAAATGTCTGTTAATGTGATCCACTTTATTTAATAAATAAATTTAACAAGACAGGATTGAAGCAAAGAGGTGGCCTAACAAATGACATCGATGTAGCAAAGCCTCCCCTATCATTTGAGCATAATATTTGTGAGGGACATACAATCCCACCCTGTTTATTTTCTTGCCTGTTTAATGTGGTATAGTATGTAAATGATACAAACTAGTTCTTCCATTTTTGCCTCTGTAAATTACTTCACAGTTTTTACTGGTAAGATGTCATGGAACTTTTGTTTGTTACGAATAGAAAGTTGTGTATATGACGGGCATGCATCTATGGGATTTGTTGAAGAGTCAATGCTGTGCTTTGTACCCTCAAATTAATAGTTGCAGCTTGTAGAATTCTGCTTTTTAGTGCAAATATACTTTATTCCTTTTTTCTTGCCTTCGGACGTCATTCTTGGCTGCATGTACATTCTGGAAGGCTGGGTTATTTATTTCTTTTTGTGGATGCAGTTTAGTCCTGTAGGGCATTATTTTGCCAGCTCTTCACACGACAGAACTGCTAGGATTTGGTCAATGGACAGGATACAGCCGTTAAGAATAATGGCAGGGCACTTGTCTGATGTTGATGTAAGTTATTGCATTCAAGATTCTTTGTTGCTTCTGTTTTTTTTAGATTTTGTTCTTTTTTTAGATCCATATTTGCCTCTAGCTTATTTTGTTTTATATTTACATATTAATTGCTTCGGATTCATACCCGTGATTTAATTAGGTGTACATCTTTAAGTTTATGATCAAGCAGGGCTTTGTGAAGTCTGTTTTGAATAGGGGAAATTATCTTTTGTTTCTCTTGTTAACTCATAATAGTGTAATTGAATTCCTAATTGGTTATATACGTTCAAAGTATTTGTCTCAGAAAACTATATTTTGCCACCTAATCTTAGAAGGTAAAAATTGAGTTATTCTTACCATTATGTATTAAGCCAATATCCTTACGTATTTTGTGTTCTTTTTTAGTGTGTACAATGGCATGCCAACTGCAACTACATCGCAACTGGTTCCAGTGACAAAACAGTTCGACTATGGGATGTGCAGAGTGGTGAGTGTGTCCGGGTTTTTGTTGGTCACAGGGGTATGATTTTGTCTTTGGCAATGTCTCCTGATGGTCGCTATATGGCATCTGGGGATGAAGATGGCACGATCATGATGTGGGACCTCTCTAGTGGCCGCTGTCTCACACCTTTGATTGGGCACACGTCTTGTGTCTGGTCCCTTGCATTCAGGTGATCCCTTATTGCTATATTTTATCTCAATTAGGAAGTGGATTAAAGGTTTTTGAGGTTGCTATCTATTTGGTAACAATACTTACGGTCCACTCATAATGGTTGGATGTATCAGTTCTGAAGGTTCTATTCTAGCATCTGGATCTGCTGATAGCACTGTAAAATTGTGGGATGTAAATACGAGCACCAAGGTTTCAAGGGCTGAAGAAAAGTAAGTTCGTCTATTGTGACAATTGTTTTTGAATCTTTTGTCATAGGAAGTTTTTTATTTCTAACTAATCCAAGTTCTTGGGAAAATTTATAAAATGTGTCTGGTTAGTATTCACCTTCTACAGGAATAAATAATATATTTACCACGAAGTCTCATTGAGAGTTGTACTAACACTCAATTACCACGTCAAACTTTTTAAAATCTGGATTTCATTTTAATCGGGATAAAAATCCGTTAAATTGGAAAACTATGAAAACCGACTTTTTAAGATATATAACTGGTTTGGCTCTTGAAGCGTTTTTTTTTTTTTTTTTTTTTGTGGCTGGGTATTCTAACAGATATATTTATGGCATTTTCAGTAATGTTATTTTTTTTTATAAATTTATTTTTGTTAATACTATGAATGTTGTATTAAAACTGTTTTGACTCTGATTGATCCCCGTTGAATTTTTGAACATGAACTCCATATCTTCCGTTACGTTGGTAGAAGTGGGAATGCTAACAGACTTAGGTCGCTGAAAACTCTGGCAACCAAATCAACCCCAGTTTACTCATTGCGGGTAAGATGACTTCATGAATAATGTTGTTATAATTTTGTAGGATTCAATCATGTATGTATGTAAGTTTTTGACGCTTGCATTGTGTTGTTTGAAACAGTTTTCTCGAAGGAATCTTCTGTTTGCGGCTGGGGCTCTATCAAAAAGTGGTTAATATATTTGAGTACGTCTACTAATAGATAGATCAGATCAAAGTGGTAGTAGCTGAATTTATCGCCTAAAAAGCAACGCGCATCGTGGTTTTGTACTCCCTCGTGTCCTTTATGTACGGAATCTTCACAAGGGCTGAGAAGTTCCGTTAAATTTTAATGATACTAAATTTGTCAGTTATTTGTATATTTTTTATAGTTAATCATAAATTTATTGACACATTATTCTCTTTTCATTTCATTGATGTATTTCCACTTCACTTATTACTATTAATCTTTCCATATTTTCACGAGAACGTAAGGAATTGATCTAATATATTTATTGTTTTTCGATAACATAAGTTTTATGATTAAAAGGATTTTATAAGAAAATCCTTTGATTATTATTTCCTATGCTGGCCTTTTTATATATTACTGTTAATTTTGTCATCAATATTTTTACCTCTTCATGAATCAAGGTACAATGTATATATCAGTGAGAAATGATAGACTTTTTTTTGGCGGACGCACGAAGAGTGGTAGTTGGAGGAGCCTTGACGCGTCAAAATTTAATTGCAAGAAAGATAATCAAATGACCCTGATTCTCGGCAGCTCTCCCAAATTTATTGAAATTTGCATATATTTATTTATTTGTTTATATATGTATATACGCGCGAATGTATATACATATGTGTATATATCTATGTCCGAAGAGCCAGAAAGTAGTTGTGATCTTTATATTTCGAAATAACAAATCTCTGATTATCGGTTAAGGGATATATTGGCGAAAAAATAAATTGATATATTAGTGGATATATTACTTTATTAATAAAACGAAGACGCTGTCATTGAATTTATTCTAAAAATATCTCAACCGAGGGAGAAAGTTCTGTCAAATCACGTACCGTCGAGAGGACATTTATGGTTAAATTATGCATGAAATATTTGAAGCCAATTTTAAGGTCCAAATGTGTATAGATTAAGTGATAAGTGATGGAACTTTTTTAGTTTAAATAGTGATTTCATGTGGTGTTGAAGTTATCCACAGGTGTGTGTATATGTACACACACACAGACAATTGAAATATTGGTTCGTAAAAGAGAATAATCTTTTTTACTAGATTCAACCTGTATTAATTATAACGTAAAGTGTCAAATTTTTACCAATAAAAAACTTTAGTTTCAGAATCTGACAGGAAAAAGGCATACATGAATAGCATGAGCTTGAAGTAAGATGATCGATAAGGTCTGTGCAGGCAGGCATTTAATATTACAAGTCTTTCTGTATTGTTAAGTTTCTTCCTGAAACCTAAAAGTGAGGCTAATAAGATTGGTAGTTTAATATTGACCATAACTTGAAACTAGTTGTTCCAAAAATATCTCCGTCTCATGGTACAGTGAGTGACATTTGAATGGAACACCAATTACAACCACAAACCATGCTTCTAAGTAAACGCCTAGGAAGAAAGATTCTTTTCTTATCAACTAAAGTATTTTGTATCACCAAAGAAACTTTTCATTTATTTCCAAACCACAACTAGTTTTGTTAATTCACATAATAATAAACAGATAACAGATTTTTGTTGAGCACAGGTACTTTGTTTCGCCTTTTGTCAGCTACCCCACTGCAATCCAAGGCTGCCTTTTGCTTTCACACACAAATTTAAAATCACAATATTCTCAATCCATATTTAGTAATTAGGATGAATCCACCTCTTCATTATACCACACCCAAAGCTAACTACATGTCAATCAAACTCCAAAACAAAACACTGTGTATATGACTTATAAAAACTCACTCACACTATGATTAACTTCTGCTAGCTTAGGACAACAATAAAGATGACGAGTGCAGACAAGTCAAGAATACAATTTTTTTCCTAATTACTGCTTTTGATGAAAACTTGATAGATTTTACCGTCATACTCACAAGCTCATTACTTTTGATACTGAGCTCCAAAATGTCCTTTGAAAATGGTTGATCATGAAAAACTATCAAATACAAACACATTTTGGAGTATCATATGGTGTCAGGATGTGTTTGTATTTGATCCTTGTTTTTTACAAGTTTAGCTGATATGTTTATTAATATAAGGTAAAATGACATAAATCACTTTGTAACCTCTCAAGGCTTGTATAATAGCTCTTCTAAAAGTCTCTTAAATTGTTGGAAAAGTTCCACTAAAGAATGTTAACGTGGAAGGATATAATGTTAAATGAAGATGCAAGCTTAACCACAAAGACTTTTTGTTAACTGGAAAAAGATTTAGAATACAACAAAACTTTAAAGCCTGAATCATTAGCCTAAACATTTGTATAAACAATTAGACAATTGAATTTAAGACTTTAGCCTTATCAATCACTGTTTGAATGTCTAATCAGAAGCTGAACACTGTAATAGCATAAATAAGTGGACAGATTATTGAAACAACCACTTTGAGCTATCATGATTCGGAGTTGATAAGAAAAAATAACAAATTTGAAGTGAAACCCTTTGGAAAATCCAAACATAAAAATATGTAGTTATAGTTCTGAATTGAAAATGAAATCCAATTAACTAAAACTTAGGGCCACTTGGTTTCTACTTTCACTTCCAATAAAAAAATGCCATTTTAGTTTCTATTTACACAAAATTGTATAAAAAAAAAAGTAAACATGACTGTCAATTTTGTAATTGAAAAGTTAAAAATTGAAATCCTTCTGAAATCTAACAGACTTTCAATTTTAAAGTGAAATTTACACGCTTCCACATACAAGAATGATTCACTGGTGCAATCTTTAACCTCTTAAAAACAAAATTTCTGTGGCTTATGCAAAATTCAAGCCATGGAATAAAAAACGTTTAAATCAACTTTCATTTTTCTTTCTCGCATATTTCATCACGTTTCCTTTTATTTTTCTTCTTTCCATCAATACACTACAAAAATGGAGTCCACTTATCATTACTCAAATCCAAAGGGTTTTTATATATTAGTCTTGTGGGGTGGTCGTAAATGTTTGGTTATCTGACCTAGGTAGACAACAATTACTTTGTATACTGTAATGACAAGACAAAAAACATCACGAGTAGTAACCAATTACCTACAAAAACAAAAACAAAAACAATAGCAATAGCGTATATGAGTCAAATGTTTTTCAATGAATCAAACCACTGCTATATAAAACAACAAATGCTCACAATATAACTTCATTTCCCTCAAATCTTTACTTCTTCAGAATTACAAAGCAAATTGAAAGACAAAAAAATTGAGTACCAAGAAGTAAAATCGAATCACAGATATTTAGAAGTGGTGATAAATGTAGTGATATATAGAAATTGTGGAGCGTATTTTTCAGATCATATATATAGATATAGAATATAAATATACAATTGAATCTAAAGAAATTTAGGAAAATAAAATAAAATAAAATAGAAATGCAAGCATATCCACGACGTACTCCTTCTAAGACAGCCACCAATTCCATGTTCTCTTTTCACAAATGAATATATATTGTCTCCATCAAAGGAAAACCAAAATAAATGTGAAAAGGATAGGTGCTTCATGTTACAACTCCATAAAAGATAAATTCTCAAACTATTAAATAAATATACAAAATTACAATTTAAAACCTGCAAAACCTTACTAAACATTATAAATTCTAAATAATAATAATAATAATTATTATACCAGTGCTTACAAACTAACATAAATATAAACCAGATCACCGAAACAGTTTTTCTTCATATAAATAAAATTACTTTTTCTTTTTTTCTTCGAAAACCTTAACATGGAGGAAATAAATGGATGAGTAATCTCCAACTTCCAATAAAAGGGAAAATTTGTTAACATCCAGAATAGTAGAATTAGAAACCACTATGTAGAGGTGGTAGTTGGAGACTATACCAAGAGTAGTTATAATATCATTTGATTTTATGTATAGAAATGAATTTCCATTAATTAGACACGACAGGAGTAAGGTGTTGATTAGCCTATGTCTGAGATTGAACATTAACCTCTTCAATTCTCCATCATTCACGATATATCATACAACTACCAGCTTTAGCTTGAACAACCTATTTCAAATAATTAACAGACAACATAATCATGGTTCTTTTCCAACATTTTACAAAGAAGTAATAATGGTGAAAGCCTAAGTTTAAATCCGCATCAAACTCAGAAAAATCAGGGTGCAGCTTGTTCAAACACACTGCAAAGTTCAAAAGTAAAAAGAACTTAACAAGAAAATCTCCGAAATATTGAAGACATATATAGGAAGGGGAGAATCAAAGTGTTATAGTTAGTAGGCAAAAGGAATCAAAACAGTGTTGACATTCGGAAACTCTCAAAAACAACTTTGTCGTAGCTGAGTACAAACAACGTACACTACAGTTAAGGTGATAGGGTTTAACAGATAAAGCAACCAAAACCGGTTAACACACACACATGAAAAAAAGTCCACGAAACTAGAATCTAGCTAATAACCTGAGGTGGGCACAAAAACTAGTGAACATGAATCAGTACTCTTAATTAATAAACCTCGTTCGCATGTGGAAGAATTATAAAATATAGGGAATGATGAACATGAAATCAGGAAGACAATGTTAGAAAAAGAAAAAAAATCTGTGAGGACCATTCTAAATGACGTGAATGGTCCATGGTCCCATGCTATGCTATACTTATTAAAAAAATTGCCGCTAATTAACCTGCACTGTTGATGAGGGACTTGGTTCTGCCACGCTATCAAAAGTCACGCTTTCTGTTTCATTACAGATAATATAAAATTGAACCATGAGTAATATATAACAAAATCATGAAAGTGAAACATTGAAATAGGGGAAAGAAACAAAGAAACAAAGAAACCGAAAAAACGACACTGGTTTTCACTGTTTGATATAATGAATTAATAAATGACGAACCTGTTGTGAGGCATGGATGACGATGTTGTTGTTGTTGAGTTGAGGTGGTGTGTGGGGTTGAGTTGGGGTTTGTTTGGTGGGAATTGGAACAAAGCAGAGCCAGATTGGAAGTAATTTCCAGCACTGGAAGTTGACAGAAAGAGAAGTGAGCACGCAAAAGTAACAGTGTATGACTATACCAGGTGCCTCTGTGTGCTCACTCTCTTCTGTCAATTTCTATGTTCCAAGAAACAAAAACAAAGCGGAAAAACAAAATGACTCACCAAATTTGGAAAGCTTCACGAAAAGGAAAAGTGGATTTCAGCAATCAAAAGGGGAAAAAAATCTGAATTCATTCAGATCTGGAAGAATAGAGAGACACCCATTAAAGGAAAAACCAAGGACTGTTATATACGATCCACGCCACCTCCCACACACCATCTTATTCATCCACAATTCAATTACTGGAAGATCCATTAGGGTTTGATTATTCATAACTATCAAGAACATCTCAAAATTATAAAAGGAAAACTAACTAACAGGTGTATTAAATTAAAAGGTAAAAGAATAAAAAGACATGTTTTAACTGATATAAAATACTTGTTAAGAAAAGTAACATGATGGAATGGAGAAAGAAAAAAAAAAAAAAGAAAGAAGAAAGGGGGAAGCACAGACTGTGGGAAAGGTAAGAGAAAGCCCTTACTCATGCAACACGTCCCAATGACACGTATGAGATCCCAACCCACACACACACACCTCAGAGACTCTGAACTTTGAATAGTTACACACACCTGCATCTAACTCTCTTCAAAGATGAAGAGCTAGAAAATGGAACTCATACACCAGCTTTTCTCTGCACACACAGACTCTTAAATAGTTAAATGTCACAAATGACATTGGACTTCATTTCCTTTTTTTTTTTTTTTTTTTTTTTTTTTTTTGCCTTTTAAATCTGTCAATCTTTTCACCCTAACCAAAACATCATAAATCATTATTATTTACCAGACAGCAACCTTAATATTAGTAATAATAAGATTTTTAAGTTTTCTTTGATTCAGAGATGGAAGATTGGAGTGTGACAAAGCCAACATAAGAGATGAATATGAATGAGTATTTTTATTTTTTTAACCATCATAACTGATTATGATTATTATCATCATATATATTTTATAAGAGTAAAGAATTATTAAAAAAAAAATGTTTCTTTTATTATGTGTTGTATGAATCCAGTGTGTGTGATGGGGGAGTGAATGTGACGTTTTAGGAGAAGACAAAGAGAACAGGAAGGACACGATAAAAGTAGAGAGAGAGAGAGGTTTGGATATGATATGATGGAATGATGAGCGTCTGATGAGGAAAGGGGCGTTCCCTGCCGTGTGATCAGAGTGGGTACCAAAGCTGTTATGGTGGTAATGATGGTATTGGAAATTGGGCTGATTGGACTTTGGGCCTGCGACATTTGGGGGAGACAAAAAACCATTAGGATTCACTGCGACCACACGTACTGTAACATTTCCCAAACATCACCTCACTCACCCTATTCCTATTCTCTCTGCTGTTCGCACTCTCACTTTACATCACAATCTTATCTTCTTACCTTAATAATTTCATTATTTACGGCCATCTTCTGAACCGTAATAAATAAAGAGTTGTATTTTATCCTTCTCTCCTCATCACCAAATATAAAATAATTTTGCATCATAACATAAATATTTGTGACGACTAAAACACTAGTTTTAGTTTTTACGAGAGTTTTAAAGTAATTAATGTTTTGAGGAAATAAACTACATTAATATTTGTACTAGTTATATAAAGAATTAAAAGAAGTAGTAGGGTACAAAATAAAATAGCATGATCTTACAAACACCTTTCAGTATTTTAGTAAATAATCCATTGACTGAAATGGCAGTCAAATTATATAATAAAGAGTGGAACAAGTTGACGCTTTTTAATTAAGGAAGATGTTTGGTGGTAGGTTGAAAGCAATGTGATATTATTATTATTATTATTATTATTATTATTATTATAAGAGAGATAATTAGAAATAAATAAAAAAGTAATTAATTTAATTAGAGACAGAGACATGAAAGGTGTATGTACTACGAATCTAGGATACGATGACCCAAAACGGAATGGTTGGCCTTTGGAGTAAAATTGAGGCGCCATCCATTTTATATATTTATTAATATTATTAATTGAATGAATAAAAAAAGAATAGAAATGATAATAATGATGATGTTAGCCGTAGAGTGTAGCAGGGAGAGGCAGGGAGCAGGGACCGTTCCTTGGTACTTTGTACCGTTTTTCTTTAGTCGTTATCTTTATGTTTTTTAATCCAAATCCTGAATATGCATTCATTCCATCATTTTCTTTATTCTAATCTTTATCAATCTCCCAATTCATTACTAATTTATGAATCTCGCAGCTACCCTCCCCTTTTCAAACAACCACCCACAAATATACATACTAAATTAACTTCAATCATACAAATTCTAATACATATACTCTGACACATCTCATAAATGATATGTTCGATGTTTAATATCTATCGGACACTAACATTCATTCAATACTTTTAGAATATTGTGTCCAATTTAAAAGATATTTCTTTTATTTTTACATAATTTTAATTATTAAAACAAGAAACAAATTTTATATTATCATTACTTTTGACATTTTGGATATTAGATAGATAAATAGATTAAATTCATTTTTGTGTTAGTTGAAAATATGTTATTTAGCAGTTTCAAATATACATGTATATACATATCGTATTCCGTGTCCTATCTTTTTTTCAATTTAATTGTATTTTTGTGTTCGTATCCGTGTTGTATCCATACCCGTTTCCGTATTCAGGCAACATGTCTTCTAATTACACAATAAGGATCGAGAAATTAATGTTTGAATTTACGTCCTCTCTTTTAGTATTTCTGGACTCTATTAGAAGAAGGTCTTATTGAGTTATTAGAGCTTCTCGTCAGAAATAAAAAATTATTTAAAAAAGTAAAAAAAAATATTTAATCAAGTACATACTACAAACTTGAATAATATTATTTTTATTTGAGTTTAAGATATTAAGATATTAAGTTCTTTCATTATATTAGGAGTTTTAATTGTAAAAGAGTTGTCTTTGTTAAGAGTTTTGTTTGTTACAAAAACACTCTACCAATATTATTTTTCCCAATCTTGATTTCTAAGAACCCAAATCACGAATTCTTAGAATCATGACCATGTAAACATGACACATGTATTGAACTATAAAACTCAATACAATTTGTTGTTGAAATCAACATAATTTAGACTTTCAAAGTTCAATACAATTCAACAAGTTACCTTCTTTTCAATTTTTCTATCAATTGTACGAGCATCAACGTGAAACCCTGCTTGGTGGATCCGATTTTGCAACTAAAAAACTGTAACACTAAATTTAGACTACAACTTAAAGTATAATAACTAGACAAAATATTGAATCAAGTTAAAAGGAAACTAAAGAATTCTAAACTAATTATCATTGGTCGCTAAGGATCAAAGAGCCAAAGAAGACCCATACATGTGCAATTGAGTTTCCATGTTTTTGACAAAGGTAAAATGTACAAAATTTAGGACTACTTCTACCTAGGTCAATTGTACTGGTTTCAATGTGTATCAACACTAATACCAATAAGGTTAAACTCCAATAGAACAACATAGTCATCCCTAAACCTAATTAGAGAACACCCCTCTACCTCATACCAACACGTTGTGAACAAGGCCCCTACACCAACGAACATTGTTCCTTATGACAGCAAAATTTTCATTGACGACAGAACATACACACACACATAAGTAAAGGTGTCGTGTGTATAAAAGGATATACTTTTTAAGCTATAGTATGATGAAAACATACATAAATTGTGATAGAAAATTTAGCACGTAACCAAGTTGTGTTATAAAAATCTAAATTTGATTTTATATAACTTGTGACAATCAATCCCAAACTTATCGTTCACTTTATCATATCTTTCTTGATTATGACATTAATATCCTTCCTCAAATTCAATATAAATATATGCTGTAAGCCAAAATTTAGAAAAGTTGAGACATAAAGCAACATATGCTGCTTTGCACAAAGCTAACAATAGATTTGTTTGGTGGGATATACTAAATATATGAGTACAACACACAACAAAACACATTTTTAAAGTAGATTTGATCAAAATCAGAAAAACTGTTTAGAATCTTAAAAGGAAACAAGTATGGAATAGAAATTGATTTATGTGATGTTACCAAAGCTCTTGTACAATATGGTTACTTGAAACATAACTGACAAGTTGAAAACAAGAGTTGCATGAGTGCAATGAATATGAGCAGGTGCAGTCTTCAAATATGGAAGAAGAAGTAAATTTAGAGAAAGAAAAGATGAGATGTGTGGGACACTATTAATTGATGGCAAAAGAGTGCAAACATAATTGCCATCCATTAACATCCGTACACAAGGAGGAATGAAAGGGAACCCCATGTGCATTTCCTCTCATATTTATTACCCTTTTCTCTCTGTCCAAACTTTTATATTCTAAATTAATCTCATTATTTTGACCATTATTCATAAAATCTTAATATGAACACATTGATTCTGCAATATTAAAAATAAGATATTTATAGTATATAAATGACCTCAAACATTTATAAATTATTTCATTAGGATTAAATTAGATTTTAAAGTATGCTAAGATGATATTAAAGTCATTCAAAATCTCTATTCTAAAGATATTTGTCATCTGTTGGATTTATTATGTTATTTTGTATGGAAGAATTATTGTTTGTTGAACATATATCATGTCACCATTATGTCTAATCATACATTCAATGTATATGCTTTAGTGTGAAAGAAGTGTATGTTGAAAATTTTACATCAACCGAAAAAAAAAATATGTTTACAAAATATAAAGTAAGTACAAATCTCAACTTATAACTAATTTTACAAGGCTCAATCACTTTTAAGATAATAAATTTCTTAATTTGATACCTAATTACTTAATTTGAATTTATTATGTTATTATAAATTGTGTATATGTTGAGATTATTAATTTTTATAATAACTACTAATATTTAAATAACTTTTAATGGATTCACGATATATAAAAATTAAAATTTAAAAGTTTTATCGTACCACCGGTCATAACTTTTACTGAATAAAATATAAGTTTGTTTATTGTTGATGTATAATAATATAATTATAATATTTTGAATATGATTTAAAAGATTTTATAAATTTAAGTTATAGCTTAATAGATATGTATTGTTAATGTAAATTGTTCCGTATTATCAACTAATTGAAAATTAATTTTACTGTGAGTTTTAAAAAAATTATTATAGAAGTCATTAAACTATCCCAAATAACAATTTATGATCAAATGAAAATAAAGAAAAAAAAAACCTTTATACTATCAATGCATATAATATTTCTTATTTAATTTATTTGATTTTAACTATGTATTAATTATGATGATCAAAGTGTCTAAAAATATTCAAACAGTAATGGTATGAGAAGTATTGAATAAAAAAACTAAAAAAATATTCATATAGAATTACAGACTTTAACTACTCTAATATATATATAACAATTAAGATGATGTTAACTAAAAATGTTAAATAATTTTTTTCAGTTATTGAGAAGAAAAAAAATGTTATGATTTGTTCCTTAATTGAAAAAAAATGGCATAAATAGATAAGTGATAATTTAATCAGGCATTACTCTTAAATACCCACGTTCACCAGAATTCATATCCTTTTTTTTTAATTAAGGGACACCTTAATAAATGATGTCATACTATAATGATTTGTGAATTATTGAGTCATAAAAATCTTCTGTGGAAAAATATTTCATTAATGAGAATGAAGAGTAGACAGATTATATACATCATCTAACATAATAATGCTATATGTAATGATTCTCTTAATCCTATTTTAAGTCAAGATTTTTCATTAGATTGGAAAAAATAGTTCAGTCAAATTTATAGTATTATTATTAGGGATGACAACGGGACGGGGCGAGGACGGATTTCGCTTTCCCATACTCATCTCTGCATAAAAAATTCATCCCCATCCCCATACCCAAATTCAACGGGTATCAAACTTTTTTCTCATCCTCATCCCCATTGGGTAACGGGTATTATCTCGTACCCATACCCGTACCCGTGTTCTAACTACTTCAATATTAATTCTTATAAAAGAAAAAAAATTACAGTAAAGAAAACATAATATTATGAAATATTCAATATTAGGAGGATTTTCTTCGATGCCAAATATCTTAAAATAAATTATAATTGTTTACATTTTATATTAGAATACCAAATAAAATTTCACGTGAACTAAAACATTTATTAAATTTGCAAACTACAACATTGACGAACTTAGTTGATAAAATTAAAAAATATTTCAAAAAAATATAAAAGGAAAACAAATATTCAAATTAAAATATATTTTAAATGTTTGTTTACTTCAATTTTTTAAATTCTAATGAATCTCTTTTTTAT
>Ga0214544_1000075_pt1 | contig 123096 bp, 69 predicted proteins | sample CNSS3metaG_FD_160074 | JGI IMG/M metagenome (GOLD analysis project Ga0214544, IMG submission 160074) | Root nodule microbial communities from cowpea collected in UCLA plant growth center, Los Angeles, California, USA - CNSS3 | ecosystem: Host-associated > Plants > Roots > Nodule | place: USA...
TACATTAAATATATATATATATATATATATATATATATATATATATATATATATATATATATATATATATATATATATATATATAATGTGTTTGCATTTACTTGTCCTTATTGAATCAATTATCTATGTTTCCATTACAGTTGTGGGTTATAATGAGATGGACCACTTATCTAATGTTTAAAGTCAAAATCAACCAAAGAATTATAAGTGAATAGGAACCACAACCTCAACACCGTTTTATGTGGTTCATCTATGCCATTTTTCTTTAGTCTAAATAGTCATTAAGTAAGCTTACGTCAACATAAATTTGTAATGGCATCCTGTTCCTCGATCATAGGAATAATTATTGTCATTACTTAATTTAACTTTACGTACATAAAAAGAAATTAGTTAAAACAAAAAATCTACTTGAAGAATATTCATGAGAAAACAAAGGAGAAATTATGTTTAAGTATGTGATTTGAGGTAATGATATTGCATATCGTATTTGCTCGGAGATTAAGTTGCCCAAATCAAAATTAAATTGTGGAATTTATCTTATTTCATTGAATAATGATATTTTGACAATTAAATTTTGACAATTTTTTTTTATAATATGAGATAATATTTTTTAAATGATTTCAGAATATAGAAAAAAAAATAAAAAATTATTTAAAAGATGTCACCTCAAGTTACAAGCAAAAATTGTCAAAATTTAATTGTTAAAAAGTCATTTTTTATTACATTTATAATAATAAAAACTTACCTTTTTTTATTCTAATATGAAAGAGTATCATTAAGGTTAATATTTACCTTTTGAAATTTGAAACAAATTTCAAAGACCAAGACATTTTTTTATTTTTGTAGAAGTATCAATATTTCGACTTCAAATTCGATAAATAATATCATTATAGGACATCAATCTTACAAAGTTAACGAGATTTATATTCATTTATATATTAATTTTATTTATAATTGACATGGTGCCTTCAACATACTATTTCAAGTTAAGAAAATTACATATTGAAAATAGAACTAAATATTTACAAATAATTTGATAACACTGATAAAATAAATCTAACAAATAATAAATCTTGTTAAAATGGATTCTAACTTGATTTAGATACTGTATTAATAAATAAATTTTAAATTTAAAGACAACCCAGTAAAATCTGTAAAATTCGCTTATGATTGTTTTTATCTCTGATTAAAATGATACCTTCAAATCTTATTTCCTCGTTAGAAACAACTTGAAATTCTGTTATATAATAAATAATGTTTCATCCATGATTGTTTTAAAATTCATTAACTAGATCATAAATTAATATAAAAAAAATATGTTTTGTAAGTTAAACTGTAAAATATTTGTAAATTATAATTGATTAGTTCATAAAAGATCCAGAATTATTTGGATATTCACGAAAGTAAGTTACTTTAAGATTTTTTTTTTAGTAGAAAAGTTCACTAACAGACTTAATTTTGTGTGTGAACTTAATCAGCAAAGTAAAATAATGGATAGAGGGTTTAATGTGGAGATATTATAAGAGAGAATATAAACATAAATATGATAAATGTTTGGAAGAGATAATAAAAAAGTTTTAATGAGTGTCTGGAATATAAGAATATTTGGATATCATTAGTGGACAGGAAAATCTTATATCATAAAGAGGGAAGCCAACTTTTTCTTCCCTGTTATGATCAGTGTACGATTTTATAATTTTAATAATCCTAATTCTTTTTTACATTCTTACCACAATTTTTCCCCATTAGTTTGTTTACTAATATATGATAAATTTTTAAGATTTTAAGTTTGTTTCTATCAACATTTTATTCTTTTATTTTTAATTATGTTTTCTTTTAATGAATGCTTCTAAATTTCTATCAACATTCTCTAAACTAAATTAGCGCCTCTCTCTTCTGTACATTTCGATCATAAGTTTTCCTTTTTTATATATATGATAATCTGTTTATGTTTATTTTTTATTATTTGAATCTATCAATACTCAATTTTATTTTTATGGTACTATCAGTTGATAATTTGATACCTCAACTAAAACGCTCTTTGATTTAAATATTTATTTTTGGTACTTTTATCATGTCTTTAGAAACTTACAGAAGTTAAGGTTGACTTGTCAAATACAAATAATTATTTTCAATTCCATGACATGTTAGAAGGGTTTTGAATTGGTTAGTTGTCTGAATACAATTTTGAATTTGTTAGTATTGTGATGTGTTCATGTTGTGATATAAATTATTACATACAATTTTTGTCTTATATGTGTTATTTAATACATGTTGGCTTGCTAGAATGAACAACTTAGATTCTTTAGACCTAAAATTGGTTAGAAGAGAATTATGCAAAACTAGAAACACGGCATGATCTAATAAATGCATTTCGTGATGAAATGTCTAATTTTTTTTTATTTGGAAAAATTAATCTAAGATACAAAATATATTATATTTAAGTCCATGTTTAGAAAAAATTGTGTACCAGATATCAATGAAGAATTCATTTGTCTGTGTTCTTGAAATGCGTGTGAGATGATATTACTCTCTTATTGGTAGGATATACCAAAAGACCAGATGCTCAAACAAAGAAGGTATATGACTATTTGTCTTATTTTCTAATTAAAACTGATAAGTTTTATATCTTTACCAACAGAGAGTAGGGACATCTCTACAAGTCACTGAACAATCAAATTCATCACAAATTGTTCACTGAATAGTCAAACCCATCATAGACCATTCATCAAAAATTCAATATGTATTATCTATAAATTAATAACAAAGTGCAATATAATTGATATTATCAAATAATATAATTTATTGATTAATGTTAATCTATAATAACTATATAATAAAATTAAACATATATAACAAAGTAGGCCAACCAATATTTGGTTGAATTTGGCTCAATTGGTCCTAAGCCGTAATTTGGTCAAGATGGTTGGCTAGGATCAAAGGTTGAGACTAATGTGACTCGAAACGAACATTGAGATTGCCCTACTCGACTTAGGTCAAAGGTTGACTCGGTCGACCTGGATTGAAGTTCAAGACTCACAGTCGAAGGTGAAGATGGACCAGCCTAATTAAAACTGATAAGTTTTATATCCTTACCAACAGAGAGTAGGGACATCTCTACAAGTAACTGAACAATCAAATTCATCACAAATTGTTCACTGAATAGTCAAACCCATCATAGACCATTCATCAAAAATTCAATATGTATTATCTATAAATTAATAACAAAGTGCAATATAATTGATATTATCAAATAATATAATTTATTGATTAATGTTAATCTATAATAACTATATAATAAAATTAAACATATATAACAAAGTAGGCCAACCAATATTTGGTTGAATTTGGCTCAATTGGTCCCAAGCCGTAATTTGGTCAAGACGGTTGGCTAGGATCAAAGGTTGAGACTAATGTGACTCGAAACGAACATTGAGATTGCCCTACTCGACTTAGGTCAAAGGTTGACTCGGTCGACCTGGATTGAAGTTCAAGACTCACAGTCGAAGGTCAAGATGGACCAGCCTAGAGTGAAGGTAAGCTTTGGCCACTTTGGCTAAAGGTTGAGACAGGTTTATTCAAACTGAAAGTTGAAATAGGTCAAGATGGTTGAAAGGTGAGACAGGTGGAGTCTAGCTGAAAGTTGAGTCGAGTCAACTCGAGCCTAAGTTCAAGACGGGTCAGCCTGAGCTAAAAGTCGAGACGGGTCGAGACAGATCGACTTGGGCCAAAAGTTGAGACGTGTCAATCGGGACCAAAGGTGAGACGGGTCAAGTCATACCAAAATTCGAGATAATCTGGCATGGGCCCAACGTTAAGATGGACCTACCCAAGATGAAATCGAGACTGACTAGCCTAAGTCAAAGGTCGAGACAGGCTGACCCATACCCAACGTCAAGATAGGCCAACCCAAGAAGAAGGTTGGGATTAGGGATGTCAATGGGATGGGTAGGGTACGGTTAGTAGCTCCCCCGTACCCTACCCGCTGGATAAATATTCGCTCCATACTCGTACCTATATCCATGCGAGTATCCGTTATACGGGTATCCGCATATTCTTTTAATATTCACGAATATTCACAAGTACTCGCAGGTATTTATAAAAGAAATATTTAATATTTAATAAAAAAAATTAACCATCAATTCAAATAAAAAATACAATGCATAACGGGTTTAAATTTCAAACAAAGTGAAAATAACTCATTTAAATAATGTTGAATGACAGTTTACTTATAAATGAAGATTTTTTAAAACCAATTGATAAAAATAACCTATTCAAAATTAATGTGTTAATGTTTTAATAATTTTTTTAATTTAAATTACAGTATAGTAGGTACGGGTATCCACGGGTATCGATACTATGATACATGTACCCGTTATCCGCGAATATCCATTTTCAATATTCATTTCCTACTCGTCATGAATTTTATCCGTAAGTATGAAATTTTTTGACATCCCTAGTTGGGACGGGCTAACATTAGCTAAAGTTTAGATTTAAACTTGATCCAAATATTTTAATATGAATTTAAAACTTGATGCAAATATTTGGATTTGAAGTAAAAAATAAACATCTTAACTAATTCTAAAGAAAAATAGATTTGGATTCAAAATCTAATCCAATTATTTCGACCTAGATCGAATTCGAATTAAAACTTTAAAAATTTAATCCATGCATTACCCTAATTTCATCTGGTAAGCAAGCTTTACTCTCAATTTTGTGGATTTTAATGTGTTCAACATATTTGCAAAATTTGTTCAGCATATCGAAACTCGACTAATGGTAATTACCGTACTTACAACCTCATGCATTGAAACTTTCCTAATTAAATTCACTTAAGTCATTGATTTTTGTTCAACAAAATTATCCTATTTACACTCACCTTCATTGATTTATATGATTCTAAATTATTACCGGAAATTATAAATATGTTTTGTAAGTAAATCTTAATTTTTCATATATATGATACAACTATTCAAATCGTATATATAAGATAATATAATTATTCGAAAAAATATCATCTTATTTTAATTATTATTTAAATTACATAAATTATAACATGGAAAAGTTGAGTAAGACAAAATTGTATACACTAAAATTATCCAAAGGAGACACTTAAATGATTTAATTTGGTAGCTAAATATTAGTTGTTAAAACTTCAATTTTTAGGAATTCCATAAATCAAATATATGGTTCAAATTAGGGATGACAAAACGGGTAACTCGATCCACTTTGGCCCGGCCCATTTTTGGCCTATTGAAAATGAATATGGACGGACTAGCCCATTTGAACAGTATGAGTCAGAGTATAGAACTCAGCTTGTCTCGTGACGGAATGACGGGTTAACGGGTTCACGAGCCATTATATTTTAACCGTCCTTTTTTTATTTCTTTTGAAAAAATCATTTTTAATGAAAAATCAGGAATGACCCCTTTGAAACATTGGATTTGCACTTACCTGATTACTCTCGCTGCATCCTTTCCATGTCCAACATCCTATTCATCTTCGCCTTCTCCTCATTGCTCATCGTCTCTCTCCTCTGGATTTTCTCAGGTCTGAACACTTTATTCCCAACTTTTCAATTGTCTTCCTTAACATATTTTGAAATTTTGTGTAGGGTGTGTTTAGTGAGGTTTTTGTGACTTCAATTGGTCACAATTTTCTTAAATTAAAAATCCTTTGTTTGAAATATTTCATTTTGGCTAAAGTAGGACTATTGAGTGTTGGTTGGTTTTCAAATTTTGATTTTAAATGTTACTTATTATTTGGTGGTTAAATATTTCAAATTTTTCAAGTGCCACAATTTGGGTGATTGAAATGAAAAGACTATTTTTTATCCTCTTTTGATTGTAAGTATTCGGGGTTAAAATAAATTTTCAAACATTTTCTTCTCTATGTTACTATTGTTGTATCTTCCAATCTTGATATATGTAGTGTAGTATTTGTGACATAAGTGATAGAAACAAGTTGTGTGGTCACACACACACAACCCTAAACCCTAAACTCTATTAAACATCTCCTTAAATCCTTCAGTTAATTGATTAATTATCTCTAGCCCAAAATTGTGGCTAATTTCTCACCAGCTGCATCATCCCAAGAGCTCCTAGTAAGCCTAATTCTAGTAAACCTAGATCTCACACGACAAAGTCACCCATTCCTCTTTGTTCTGATCATGACCATGGTCTTGGTAAGTCAATTCCTTAATTTATAAGCCTAAAAATAATAAGATACTCATTGTTATATTTATCTCTAAAATATGGGGAGATAATGTTATTTAAAAGATATGTATATTATTTAGAAAAATATCAACAAAATCTTTTAATATATCATTCATAGGCCCAAGAGGCGTATAAATAATCAATTCCACCACAATGTATCTCACTTTTTACTTAACATTATTTATTATTATCACATTATTCACTCATTTTTATTTATTTGAGCGTCGAAGAGTCTTTACAAGTAACCTCCTTCACTTCAGTCAACGAGCTCAGACTAACATCACTATGGACCAAAGATTCGACCATTAAAGATCTCTCATTCCACCTTAGAGACTACTCGACGAATTTTGGTAAGAACAATTGAAGCCCATAATAAGGACATTTTGTAAGTAATAAAAGAAGTAACTAGCTAAGAAGGTGGTTGATTTTACCTTTTTGAAAACTTTAGTTCCTTTTAACCTTGTAAAAACTCATGTGATTGAATCAGAATGACCAAGAACTTAGTATACACTTACTTACGGAACATGCATTTTTAAAATTGAAAATAGTTAACAAATTGATTTCATTAAACAAGTCAACCAGTCATATAAGTATTTTTCAACAGATTAAAACAAGAAAAAAAAACAAATTACAATACTAGGAAAGTATGCAAAAAAATGAAATTGGTAATAAATTCATAAACAATTTTCACAACAAATCAAGATTGATTCCAATTAGTAATACAAGCATTATAGTTTCAGATTATATCAAATCACGCAAATACCACACAAAAATTACTAAAAACAAATTTATTGAAACTTTTTTTTTATCAAATAACAATCAAAGATAGCTAGATCAAACTCGTGCAAAAAAAATTTCATATTGGTTCACTAAAAATTAATGTTGTCTTGAGTTAGTCAAGGAAACCTGAGTTTATCTTTGCATAATTTCAAAAGATTTACACAATCCACCAAGATTACACTTTCAAAAAATACAAAAGTACACCAAGACTCTTGAATCCCACAAGAATCTCAACAAAGCACAACAAGACTCCCACTTGCAGACTTGGAATCCCACCAGGAAACACCCAGAAACTTGAGAAAGACCAAACATAGGTGATGGTTCTCCCTAGCAAACCAAACCTCTTTCTCCAAGTCTCTTACACTAAGAAAAATGCTTCAAATAATCAACGATCACTACACAAATAGTTGCACATCTGTATTGTTTAGAGAGATATTTGTAAGTATTCACACTAATTTCACACTAAAACATGGCAATTGTTGTAGCTCTCTCTCTGAAAAACCAAACTCTATAGTCCACCTATTAGCATATTCAACAGGTTGATTTATCTATTCAATATGTTGATTTCAATTGACTTAAGTAAAATTAATTGATTGAAAGTTAATTCAACCGATTGAATATGTTAATAATAGAACTATAGCAGTCAACCAATCAACCGATTAAAAAACTATTTTACAAGCTAAAAGATGGCAATCAGACACAAGACGCCTATATTATGTCAAATTGCCTTCATGTGAAGCTCCAAACATCAAGCTTCAAGTTCTTCTCATGATACCCAGATATAGCACACACACCAAGCTTAATCAAAACACATTTCTTCAAGCATTTATTAATTTATCAAGTCTTTATCAATCTTCATATCTCCATCAAGTCATTATATCTTTATTAAATATCTATGCATCAAAGTCATTTGTGCTAACACATTTAGCATCTATCATGGACGTCAAATGTTCAGACCCCATGTTCGTTGAGATAACATCTTTATTAAAAATGTTTATTTACAGAATTCACTGACAAATTAGAAATCCATTCGAAAATCATCTGCTGAAATTTAATTCCAGTGAGATTCAGGAACAGAAAATGCCGCACAGAAAGTTAGAATTTGGCTTCTAAACTAAAGGCTCTTCCCTATGATTTTAGAAAATTAATACAAGCACCAGCACGTCTTATAATTTTTAAATAAATATCATCTTTCTCAATCTCTTAATAAATGAATTTTATCTCTGTTTTTAATATGTTCAAAATTTAATAATTCTTTTACATTTTAAAACCATTTCGTCATCTTTATTTAGATTTACCCAATATAATATTATTTGTAAATATAAGAACAGTGACTGTCAGTTCAATAAAATATAAAGAATGCAAATTTCATTCAATAATTTGTCAAAAACATAAGTAAAATGAAAGAGATAATATGCAAATACGAATTTCCGCTTTTCAAATCTAACCTACTTTTAATCCACTTTTTTAACACCATAGAAGAGGTGAGTGACTTGTTGATTTCACTTTGAATATTTTAGGGGAAGCAATATACGCGTACCGATATAAATTATTTTTAATTTCTATTGAATTTTTTTTATAGAAATACAGAATATAGAAATATAAAAATACAGAAACATAGAAATATGGAAATATTATACATATAAGAATCTCTCTTCATAGTCACACATTTTTAGGATTGATAAGATTAGAATATGTATGAGATTCGATGATATCATTTATCAACTTATGAATGGCAAAATAGTCCAAATATTCTGTTCATCCACCAAATTGTTTAAGCGAATCCCAATACCAAAACAACTTTAACCCCACATCCCAAACCATAAAACTGCTAAATCTGAGACCAAATTCACATAAATTAACAGATTCCGAGGTAACAACTAACCACCAAAAAAAATTAAAATATATGATTGAAAAGTAAATTATGATTATTTAAATATATTAACAAACTTTATTTCAGCAACAAAAACATATTTTTCTTCGACGATTGTAAAAAAAAAAAAAAAAAAAACTGCCTATCATTTGTTAACCGGGGCGCCTAACTGCAGAAGATACCAAAATTTCGACAGATTTGATTATATTTTTTGATTTGAAGAGTTCAAAACAGTTTTCTTCAACAAAAGAATCCAAAACTCATATCCATTCACACATGGTATGTATGTACGATTCACTTTTCAGAAGTGAGGACATTGGAAAAACACAAAAACTTCAGAAATGGAAAAATATCAGAAACACTGAAAAGGTATGGCAAATTAAGATAAACGAAGCAGAAATAAAACAATCCATCCACAATGATATTGACAAAAGAAGCACCACAATGATTCAAGATCCAGCAGCAAAAGCTGTATAGCAGATAATAAAATATGTATCTTATGTCTCACCTAGATCTCTATGTTAAACTAATTCTACTTATAATTCCTTAACCATCACACCCTTCTTCAGAATACAGAACCTCCAGTCTGATGAAGCATGGCATCGATTTCATCACCGTCCTCCATTTCCAACTGCAGCAATAAAATTACAATTCAAAACCAAAAACTGCAGAGTTAAGAATCCATGAACAAAAATAAGAAGAACAAACCTCATCAGGAGTCTGCTCGGCACGAAGACGACGCCCATCAAAGAGAAAAGCGATGGAGTTGAAATCAACCGACTGTCGGTCACAATAAGCATTCATAAGCTTTTTCAATTGAGTGCTCCTCTTGATCCTGAAGAACACTTCGTTCCCATCCTGCAACATTCGATTAACAAATTCGCACCACTTTAAGATGTTCGTGTAATGACAATGTTTAAAGATGTTTTACAATTACAAAAAAGAAAGATTAAAAAGAAAACTGAAAACAAATGTACTTGAATAATTACTAACATCATCCACTGTATATTAATTTGATACAATTCGTTTTCATAACCAATTCTACAAAAAAAATAAAAATTAGGAAGTGAAAGAATTGGGTGTTGCTATCTTTGTTGGGCCATGGATGTATATCTTTAAAACTGTAAACAGTTAAAAATCACAGAGTATAAACAACAAAGATTGAACATCCATGCAACAGCATATCAAATGTTGTATAAGGAAACAAAGTACAAATTCCTAAAAGAGAAGGGAACCTTATCTAGCATTGTAACAGTTGGATTTGCGTATCCTCTGTCATAAAATATCAAACCACCTGATTGAGAATCCTGCTCGATTTGTCACAGTTTCTTCAAAATTTCTTTGAATAATTAAAACGGAAACCCATTTTCTTCGATAAAATATGTATTCAGATGCAAAACACACTATTGGAAAATTCAAATACCAAAGCCCCAAAATAGAAGAAAAACAAAATTAAAAACAATTTAAACAAACAACATAAAACAATAAGAGAAAAAAACATCATGAAAATCCACAGAGCATAAATTTTTCATGAATATGAACAAAGTCAAACCCTGACATAATTTACTCCAGGAGATAACGTCATCATCAGTTCATATGATCATCAAACTTCAATTTTCCAGTGGGGCGAATTTCAACAGAGACATGCAACCAAGACTCAAACACTAAAGATAATAAATCACCAAAACAAAAGCATAATCAACAAAAAATACAAAAACACAAGGTAAACCCTAATCGAAAATTTTAAAAGAAAATTGTCAAGGTTTAATTTTTACCCATCACAGGAAATCCAAAACAAAAACAAAAATATAATCAAAGTCATCCCCAGCGATGAAACCCCAATTCAGTAAAAAAGATAAAGATGAAAGGACATAGTTTGACACACATCGTGATACAGTAAACACAGGCAACCCGTCAAACAACCGTCATACTCATCAGCGTAAAAAATCAAAGATCTAGGACATGCAATTAACACGATCCAACCAAAACCAAAACCCTAGAAATAGAAAAATCGAAAAAAAAATAATAATAATACAAACCTGTCCCTTGACTTTAAGATTGATGTGTGCCCCTTCGTTGGGCTTCTTGTCTTCCTCGTTATTGTTGTTGTTGGCAACACCAGACATCTTGAACTCTCCTGACAAACTCTTTCTTCTTCCTTTGGTTACCGCCGACAAAAGCTCTGTGTTTCCGCTCTCTCTGACGTTGTGAATACAAAAACGTGTTTTATACAATTCCCTTTGGACCGTTCACATTCCTTCCTTAACATGTGACGTTACTGGGCCTATCAGATTGATGGGCCTTGGACCTATAGGCCCAATTCCAATCTGGATTGGATAAGGCTGTTCGGCCGCAGCAGTTACAAGTTTGATTAATTTGATTTGAATGGACGGTAAAAAAAATAACTTTAATATTCTCGAACTGATGAAAAATAAATATGCTTTAATCAATATTAATGCTATATAAAATAATGTGCACATCAAGTCCATCTTATCTTATATATGATAATAAAAAATAACGAATAATATTATTATTGTTAAAAAATAATATTTCTTAAAAATTCATTACAAAATAAATATTTTACAATTAATATAAATAATAAAATAATATATAAATATTTCTTAATATATATATAAATTTAGAAAAAAAATGTTGGGGAGGCGTCCGTCCTTTAAAAGAACTGTCTCTGAGTCAAGATAATTTAAAAGTTATTGACAAAAGCATAATAAATGTGTTAAATTAATATATAACTACAATTGAAAAAAGTACGAAAAATAGAGAAACCAGATAAAACAGAAAAAAAAATAGAAGAAGGAGAAAACATAGTTTTAAAATTTTGAAAAAGCTTTTTGAAATCAATTAATTGAAATAATAAAACAATATATAAATTTTTTTAATATATATATATATATATATATATATATATATATATATATATATATATATATATATATATATATGAAATAAGTGTGTTTTATATGTATGTATAAATATTTATATGTTTATTCTGTTAAGCTCACCCTATCTGCTTGTGTTTGGCAATGATCGTGTACGCGGTACACGTGAGCAAATGATGTTGATGCAGGTGGTTCTGGTGGAGCTTAGCCGCGGAGAGGGGATATCTCGAGAGTTTTATATTTCTATTATTGGTTTTGAAATAAAGTTGTAAACCCTTATGGGTGTTTTTATAATATTCAGGTTTTGTAAATTATGGATTTGCGTACTCTTTATTTATTTAATAAAGTTTAAATTTCCTGCGCTTTTTGGGAAATGAGGTATTATTAAATGCAGCGTACTTATTTATTTTCTTGATTTTATTAAAAATCCGTAATATCTGGTCAAGATGTTACATCGTACAAATTTAGTTTTTCTTGTCTTTCTTTATACTTTTGTAATTGGGATTATGATCTCAATTAGAGTGCAAGATAGGATCATTTATACTTTAGATTTCAGAGTCATGTATGTGTATGTATAGCCTAAATATTCTTTAAACATGTACATAAAATCATTTGGTTAATTTTTAATTTCAGAAATTCTATTCATCTCCTTTTATGTTTTTATCTCAAATTTCATTTTGACTCTTATTCTTCTGCTGTCAATTTCGTTTTGTGGTTTTCATCCATGGAGACTAATTCTTGAGGATCAATTCACCAAATCAATACCAAACAAGCCAAATTGAGTTTTACATTGATCATTTAATGCTCTAAGTTTGTTCTTCTCTTCTATAATTTTAGTTTTCACTTTATGATTGTTATTTTCATTACCAATTTTAGAAATTATATTAGGAATCGATTATATCTTGATTTTATAATTACATACAAATTAGATTGAATGATATTTTTATTTTATACGTATAATTAGTTTAATTGATTTATTGAATTGGATAATGGTTCAAACTTGAATCTAAATCTATATAGAACTATGACAAGAAGAATCGTTTAGTTATTGAATTTGTGAATTGACCTTTAATCTCTTTTGTTTTGTTTTCATACAATTTTTTGTTTTTCCAATTTTTGTTTCATGTCTTTAAATGCCTAAATCCTGAAATTTAATTTATATAAGAAAAACATTAAATAGTGAATACAGTCAACATGTGTCTTTTGAGAATCGATATATATTGTGCTACGTATTGCTAATTTTACATAGAGTATTTGATTTCAAGGATGACATTGAATATCAAGTAGTACGACACACATAGTGGTTTTAATCCCTTCATACATTGAGATATAATAACATATATTATTGGAAATTTGGAGCACTTAGGTCAATTTTGTACCACTATTATTTTTATTATACGAATACAAAAATATGTTGGGCCACCCTTTCAACATGTTGACATTGAGATAGCCTCGTCCTCAAGCTAGGTTAGGCCAAAGCTCAAAATGGTGATTATGGTGGATGGTGGATTCACGGAAGCTTGGTGTTGAGAGAAAATGGCTCTCAATTTTTGTGATTTAATGGTGGGATGAAGGTTGCTTGTGGAGCTCTAAAAGAGGTTAGGCCAACTCTAGAGAAAGGGGTGCTAGAGGGACCTATTGGGATGCTCTAGCAAGTGACTAAGACAATAAGTATGGCTCAAAAATAATTTTGGCAGCATAACATTATCATTCTCAAAGTGAGAAATACATGGGGGGGACACCTCTATTTATAGAGTAAGGTGTCTCCAAAATGGTCTAAACCCTAAAATGCTAATATGCACCAAAACCCTACAAATACTATCTTAGTGAAGGAGAGCTTGACATGTGGCAATCCTCACTCTCACAAAATGAATCATTCATATGTTGCCATGTAGAAAGCTACTTTATGAAAAGCCTTTCCTATAGGACAATGACACATGGCCACTACCTTTATAAGAGAACTCTCTATCAAAGGACGAAAGAGAGCTTGACATGTGGCAATCCTCACTTTCACAAAACGAACCACTTATGTGTTGCCATGTGGAAAGCTACTTTATGAAAAGTCTCTCCTATAAGACAATGACACATGGCCACTACCTTTATAAGAGAACTACCCATTAAGGGCTTGCCATGTGACATGTGTGGGACGCCCTTCCTAAGCTAGCTAAATTAACATAATTAAACATCAAAGAATTGCTTAAGCTAAGTGCATAGGATGCTCCCTACTTAAGTAAGATTGTTTTTAAAACCTTGCACTACATGACCCTTAATACAAGGCCTTCAAAGGAAAACTTACACTACATGACCCTTAATACAAAGTCTAAAAATGCTCCATGATAGCTCAAATGAAAAGGAGTTTAGCTTCACCTTGACTAGATGTTGCTAACTCTTCTTGAATTTGCTTAGTCATGCTTCTTGTTATTGGACCCTTGGCTAAGGGTGTTCCATCACATTGTCACATCACCAAGTAATGAGGAGTTAGAAAGGATTGAATAAAAAATAATTACAAGACTAGTGTCATAGATCACAAAGTAGGAGACATAACACATCATGTGCGAACGTCAAACTTCAACCCCTCATAGGCAGTTCAACACTCTCCTTTAGCTCTCCATGTTAGCACAAAGGGGATTTTTGTTGTTGCAAACTCCTTAGAAGAGGAGACTAACTCCAATAGCAATAGTCGATGTGAGTTATACATTGATGAGGATATTATTAGTCACTCACCTTAGATGCTCTTCGTGAGGGAGCTTCATCCATCCACTTGGTGCCATTAGCATAAGATCATGCTAGGGTGGTAGTTGATGAAATTTAAGTTGATGAAGCTTAAATGGTTATACCCTTTCATGAAGTTCAAGTATGGTACATGCCTTGAAGAATTTAAGCAAGGTATGTTTTTAAGTTTAATTATATATTTGTATTAATATCAACAAATATTTCAATATGTAGTTTGAACTCATTAATTGATTATATTTTTGTTAGGAGATTAAGGGGCAAAGCAAACAGGTTCCTTTCATTCATAAGATTCTTATATTGAAAGATCCTATTTATGAGTTGGTGGCACTTGGCCTTGATCTTTTCCGTCCTCTTTTTTTGTTGTAAAATTTGGTTATTGTAAAATATGCAGTTGCAATTTGGCCATTATAGCTAGAGCAATTTCGATTTGGTATTTACAATAATATGACCGTTGTTGAGCTGTTACAAGATATTCATCATGAGCCATGGGATTTTAACCCATCACCATCCCTCATTCACACCTATAAAAAGGTGGTTGGTGGTCTCCAAAAGAATACACAATTAAACTCACATCTCTTCTCTCTTGGGTTTCTTTTCCTCTCTACTCCCTCTATATCTTTATTTTATTATCCTGGGTTACTTACTCTTTTAAAGAGGTTATCTTACTAGTTTATGTTATCCTCAGAATATATATGAGATGTTCTTGTTGTATCCCAGGGGGTTTGCACATATACTGTGGATAAATCCTTAAGGATAGTGTTTTCAAACGCCTTAGAAATTTACCTATTTATGTTCTCATCATACTTTTACTACACTTTTTACTTATAATGATATGTTTTCCTATTCATAATCATCAATAAGAACATCTCATTGTACATAAACTAAAACTATGTGGTATAAATTGTTTCAAACAATCAATAATTGAGTGTAAGTATATAGCTTCTTTTAGGCTTCTAAAAGAAAGATGGATATATTTCATCTTTCATATAAATATTTTGTATTATAAATTTATAAACAATTTTGCTATTGCCTAGGGCTTTGACAATACTTTTTTTTTGCCATAATCCATCCAAAATAGAGCAAATTAAATCAATAACAGTTAAAGTTACATTTAATAATGGATGCACGAATCTAGGAAAGACATTTCCTTCGATAATACTATTGTGAGTAAGTCAAAGTTACTAATTGATTCTTTGTAATTTATCGTTTCAATCTAACATATTGTTTTGTTATTGTAGTAATCATTGAAAGTTTGTTGTCCAAAGAAAAATGTCATCATTTGGTTATGTTTGTTACATAAAAAATCACCTAAGAGTTGAAAGACGTAAGTAAAACTTTTAAGGTTAATTAAGTTTGATATCAATAGTAATGTATCACCATTTTTTTTTTATGTTTTCATTTTTAGCGTTATGAATGCATAAAGTATGTTAAGTGTACATCACATGAGTCATTTTAAGACTATACAATGGATTAAAGATAATTACAATCAATCTTCTCTACTTCTTGTTCATATTTAGTTATCTACTTAAATGTTCATTATGTTGTGGTGTATAATAAACAACAAAGTTATAAATATGTGATGCATTGGATGTGCAACATAATTCTAAACCATGTCATGAACTCTTAATTATAAATAATTAAGCTTATAACTTTAATTCTCATGAGTTTCAAACTTATTTCCAAAAAGTATACAAGGAAAGATCTTATTTCAAATTCACTCAATGTATTGAAAAAAGTACATCATTATGGATGAATACTTATAAAATTAAAAAACATTTAAAATACTTTATTTTCTAATATTCAAACAATGTTATTTTCAAATATTAGAGAATGTAATTTTTTTAATCCAAAAATGCATAAATATGTCTTCTAATATATATTTGGGTCAATTTTTTTAATATTAATGTCTGTGGATATATGTTTGTCAAATTGTTTAATATCACTATATAAAATAATTTCAGGAAGACAATTATTTTAAGAAAATTAGATTTTTAACATCACATGTAACATTATCCAATATCGAAAATGTTGAAAGTAATTACTATCAAGATAAATAATGGTTGTCCAAATCAATATTAAAATTTCAAAATCAATTTTGTAACTTATAGTACTGTACATACCCTTTTGATAAATAAGTTAGACCGACTAGCGAGCCAACCAGTACACCCTTGGGCCAACCGTCCTTATCGATTGGCGGACTGACTGTCTTGATCGACGATTGGTGGGTCGACCACCCTGACCGATTGGTAGATCGACAACCTCTTTAATTGGCTGGTGGGTCAACCACCCTATCCGACTATTGGGTCAATCACCTAGACCAACCAACAAGATCGACGTGTTATAGAATAAAAGTCAGATTAACACTTAGTCAATGATAACCAAGAATCAACCAACTAATGCTAATTGAGGTATGGGGCCATGATTACGCTAGCAGAAAAGGTAAAAACCCATAACAACTATTATAAATAAAGATCTAAGGTATGATTGTTCACACACATGCATCATAACATTTAATACTCCTTTACTCAAACCTTATCTTATCTTACTTAATTATTGGAGTGCCTTCTACAAGAATCATCTCAGCAATTTTGGAGGGACAGATAATCTCAGAGATCGACTGAACAAAAAATAAGAATAACATAGAATAAGTTATTCAGGTATAAAACACTTAGTTGACCCTATATAAAGATTTTTAAATATAACTTTTATGAATGAATTAGATACCATCTATAAAGAAAGTGTTAATGGATATATTAGATTATATTTTCTATTAAATAGATCATATATATTTTTCTATTAAATTTTTAATGAATCAAAATTAATTAATGATTCTATTATTGAATTCGCTAAAATTTGAAATAGAACTTATTCAATTCATTTAATTTATCTTTCTAATTAAAATGGATTCGTCACATGACTCAACTAGAAAAATCACTACAAGACAAAGAAAAAAAAAAAAATATATATATATATATATATATTATAACGTAAATTAAATCGTGTTATTTTTATCTCGTAATCTAAATAGATTTGGTCAAATCTGCTTATAGGGTTAGGAGTCCATCTATTGTTTGAAACAATAACTATAGTTTAGAATAAACTAAAAAAATATAATATTTTATTAGAACATATATTTATGTTATAACTTATATATTAAATCATTATATTTTAAATTTAACAGTTATCATTGTTTAATGCAAGAGACGCAGAAAATAAGCAATGATGAACACAATATAGTCGTATAGATCGAAGTTAGAATATAATATTTTTTTTTGTAATTCAAGTTAAATTATAATTGAAAAGTACTATAGTTTATGAATGAGCCAATAAATAATTTGAATAAAGAAGGAAATTGATGAACCGGAAAAGTCAAATTGATTCTCCCAATAAGAAAAATGAAAACCTAAGCTCTTTGGTCACCAACATCACTTAAAATAATCACTATATACGTTTTCTAAATTGTCCCTACAATTTTGGTTTTTTTGAACTTCCGTTACAAACTAATAGGACTTTTTTTTTAACTGATAGAACTTTTGACAATATAGGTTTGGGCTTAATCATTTTGTGAACTATTGGGCCATAACATACCCTCTTGGTTTGAGTACTGTATTTTAAATAGGGCTTTTAATAGTTTTGTGGGACATTTATTTCTGAACCTGAAGGATATTGAAATGTAGGAAATATATTATGAATTACCTTCTTAAAATAAGAAGAGTTATAATGTGATTTTTTTAATCTTATTTTATAAAAGAATAATTCAAAATGTAAAAAGTATATATGCTAAATTATATTTTTTTTAAATAAAAGGTGTCCGAGTTTTTTAGACCGTATGAAGTTTCTACCTGTTTTTTGGACTTTTAATTTTTTTTATATATTGCTATGCATAATTCTTTTTGCACCTCAGTCTTTCATCCACCTAAATATTTTTCAAATTATCTATTTTTTCCTTTGTAATTTATATGTGTATGAACCTCTCATAGCTCCACCTTTTTTGTTACAACATTGGACGTCTATGTTTTGGCAAATGAATTAGTTCAAGGTCAAGGTATCAAAGGTGGGTACCTCATTTGTTGAGCATTGGTATGTTGGTTTTTTTTTTTTCAAACATTTCATACTTTCTCAAGTTTTCATTTTTTTTTTAAATTGGTCAATTCATAAACAAATATTGAAATTCGGTGTTTTATTTTTGGATTACATGATGCAAAATGTATAATTAATAATTTAAATCGTATAATCTAAAATATAAATTTAACTTTTCAGAATACATGATCTAGAAAGTGAAATCTGTATTATAAATTGTACAATATAGAATATCAATTTCATGTTCCAAATTATGTAAACTAAAACTTATAATTTGTAACTAAAAATAACATATGTGATTGAAAGTAGCAATACTGATTATTTTTTACTTAAATGACTGCAAAGTAAAATATCAAACAAAATTCATATTTTGTCTCATATAGATTATATTATTGCAATCGTGAAATTTGAATCAATCAAAGATTAATTGGTTAAGGGGTTTGTGCTGTAGATTTTACACCATATGAGGTAAATAAAATATGTTACTATTTGTGTTGAAATGTGGCGAGACATATCCTAATGTTGTAATGTATTTGTGTAAGAATTAGGACATAAGATGGCTTACTTCAGTTGGTCTATGGATAACATTTAGATAGTACACATTTTCATTTGAATATGTTAGTTTGGTCCCCACTTTTAGAAAGGTATCAATTGTGTCCTAATTTTTGAAAAAGTGTCTCAATTAGGTTCCTTTCAGAAAAAAAAAATTATTAATGTCGTTAATAATGTGCCACGTGTTAGTCTAAGGCTAAGGCGTGGTGGTCGTTCGACGATGGTCGTTCGATCTAAGGCGTGGTGGTCGTTGGGTCATGTGACCCAATGATGGTCTACAACTTAGGTGCTCCATGTAGTTGGTGTTGACGGTGGTCTATAGCGTGGGTACTCGTCAGTGCTCTTAGTGGTCTGCACGATGCTGCTCAACATTGGTGCCCATTCACTATTTTACGACCCAACTGGTCCACGTCGATCACTAGTTTGCGGCAAGGTGCTTGTTTGGTGGTTTGCATCAACGCTACTCCTCCTCTATGATCATCTTCTGCTACAATCGTTCTCTAGTATGTTTACTCATCTCATCTTTTTGGTCAGATTTTTTTATGTGTTGATAGTTGTTTTTAGTAAGTTTTTTATTTTTATTTTTTTCACAAATTAATGTGCAACATGGAATGTGAAACTATTAATTGAAGTCTTAATGTGAATGATAATATACATAATGAAAAAAGATAATGAACTAGAATCACCTTATATAATCAATGAAGACAGGGAAATTCAAAAAGAAAGTAAGAAATCGAAGATGTTTACCTCTGAAGATAATTTGTAGGTTATAGTCAATTTTGTTCCTTGTTATATTTTGTGGGCTAATTGAACTTGACTACATATTTGGCCGAAATTAAGCTCAAATATTTAATGTATCATTAATGTTTGTTTGATGAAATATGTAGGAACGGTTATTATATCCTTTGTAGCATTATTATTCTTAATTGGCCACTTTTCTTTTGTTTCTACATATACAATTAAAATAGGATTACATGTCAAGAGTGTTAAAAATTAGCTTGTGATTTGGAAGTTTAACTTTTTCAATTGAATGATGTTGTTGCATAGTTTGTTCAGATTGTCATTTGCTAGGCACTCTTTTGAATGTGGATTCATTGCACCACTTACTTTGAGTGTTCTGGAACCATGAGAAGAACTGAATATGGTGATTGTTTTTGGGTTGTTTAGGAAGTTACATGACATTAGCTTTGGTTGTTATGAGACTTTTTATTGTAATTGGGATATTCTACATCTATTTGATGCCTAAATTGTAAGGAATTATCTATCCACTTTATGTTCCTTTTCCTTCATATCCTTGGCTTTGTTTAAACAATATTGTTTGATGAAAAAGAAGTTTTAAAATACTAAATTGAAACAATTTAAAGCCAACTTGAAAAAGGTATAATTATTATGGATATGTTTGGTGGGTTTTTTCTTAAATGTTTATGATGAAGATTTTGTCCCAAGTAGTGGTGAGATTGCACGACATGTGTTCATTCATTGGCTATTTTGAGTAAACCAATTATACTTCAGGACAAAGTTGTTTTCTTTTGTTTATACATTGTGTTAAATGTGAAGTGTTGATTTGGATGAAAATAAACGACACAAATGTGGAAAGAGATATATATATATATATATATATATATATATATATATATATATATATATATATATATATATATATATATATATGCTTTCAACATATATATGCATGCTTTGTTTATTGCTTATTTAAATATTCATATATTACGGCAGAACATGTTATTCATAGAATTAGAGAAAAATATGAATATTTAACAATTTTAAAAAATATATTTTTTATTTACACAGGTTGGTAAGCCAACCCACTTAACCCACCAACCTGTGGTGGGTTGGGTCAAATTGTAAAATTTATGGTTCACCACAAAGTAAGCCAGGTTGGACTTACTCATTTTTAACCCAACCCGTGATGAGCCAATCCGGCTCACCCAGGTTGGTTCACTTTGACATGTCTAATTCAATGTCCATTGTGACTTTAGTTTTTCCTCTCTCCTTATTTGACTTCCTAGTAAAAGAATTGTAATGTATATAATGTTTGAGATTAACGCGCTCAAAATAGGATGAGTCGTGTTTGTAGACCTTGCAAACTTATTAGCTTAAGTTTTTTTTTCTAGGACCTTTCAGTTTTGACTTTTTCCATTTATGCACATAATGATACCATATATGGACATGCAATTTCATATAGCTTGTTTTTAATTGTGTCTTTACTAGCAATGTCAACCTTTTTAAAAAAGATTCAAAATGACATCAAATTCTTGTAGTATAAACAACTCAAAAATTGACTCACATGATAATGTATCAAAGAAGCTAAGTCTAATACATATAACATGCACTACAGTAAGTGGTATATTGCCAATTTTATATCTTGGTAATCCACATGCACATGGTAAACCATGAGTACATCTAAGTATGTAACCATAACGGTCAACATCGAACTTGCTTATACTCTTAAGCTGCATGAATCAAACCATATTTTGAGACAAACCATTGCAATTTTGTTTTATATAAGGTGACTTTAAATATATGTCTCGTAACATGTAGACTCTTCTCAAATGAGGCTTTAATTATGCTCTAAGGTTATAATGTTGTTTATTATGTCTCAATTATTACACTAGTCTCTCATATTACTTTGAAGCACTCTCTTCAAGTTCCAATGAACAACTTCAGCCTTATAAATTAAATAGACAACTATATACAATTATTTCATATTTTTTAAGCATAAACATGAAGCATAGAAACTTGTTACTTGTTATATTTCTTAAATGTATTACTTTATTTATTTTTTCATGCTTTAACGAAGTTTTCCTTGTGTGGAATGACTCATACATCATTCACATATTCAATAAATAATGACCATGATGATCATATAACTTCAAAACATTGAACACATGATTCTATGCCTCACCAGACCCACTTGCAACATCATCTGTTCCCGTGTACCACATATACGATCATCACCAAAACACAAGCAGATAGGGTGAGCTAACAGTTTAAACCATACACATAATATGAAACGATTATAGCAACACGAACACACCAAAGGAATTTTCATCCTTTGATTCCATAACACATGGCCACTACCATGTTACATGTGTTCTACGTCTTCTAATGAATACCTTAAGATGTCTTGCTGCCACACCTACCAGCCACAACTAGCAGAACGGGTGCGGGAAACCATGCTACGGACCATACTCTGTAACGCTAGGTGGAGCTCCCAATACAAATATCATTCATAACGTACCAAGACTACCAAACTCGTTGGTCTCATACCAAGGAGGGCAATCTATCTGGACCCACCGTATGAGCCACAACTCGCACACTTACACCGGCAACACTCGCCAACCCGAGCCACAACTTAAAAGTTCCTCGTGTTCATCCGCCAATCCGAGCCACAACTCAAGGGATGCCATTTCGAGCCACAACTCAAGAAATGTCACGTGCTTAACCCCTATCCCGAGCCACAACTCAAGGGATACGTTCCAAGCCATAACTCAAGGAACACTAGCAAGCCGACCTTTAAGGTATCATTGAAGCATTGTAGACCACGTGCATCCACACCACACAAGCAATTACTTTGACCATGGATCCAAGATATATGATGCTCCCACAAACCTGCTCGCTCGTGGTCTTGCCTCTACGAACCTCCCCGCTCGTAGTCCAACTCTACGGACCTCCCTACCCGTAGTTTGACACACGTGATCCACCAGTTACGAACCTCCCCGCTCGTAACATCTCTCAAGTGTGAGCACGGAACATACAAACCTCCCTGCTCGTATCCCCACACGAGAGTATCTAGATATGAACCTTCCTGCTCATATCATCACATGTTCACCACTAGCCATGAACCTCCCCGCTCATGACCCAAGCATCTCCTGGTCCAAGTCCCACAATACAACATACAAAACGCAAGCCACACTAACACATTACACTCTATGCTCCCGCTTGGCATTGCCTAAGCGCCGCCAGGCGACATTCCAACGCAAATCGCTTGGCGAAGCCTTATTACCGCCAAGCGCCAAACACAAGAAGAGCCTCTGACAAAGGGCTATCGCTTGGCGGGTCACTCCTCATCGCTAGGTGGCACGCGTTCCAAGAACTTCCCTGGTATTTCCATCGCCTAGCGGCCATACCTTTGCCGCTAGGTGCTATACACGTGCCAACTACTAGTTTAGCACTCTACAGCGGGGTTTCAGCACCCCCCAATAGTTCAAGCATGCATACAAGTTATAAATTTAACTGTATATAAATTATACTCGCACGGCTATAATTTCAGCCAACATAACACTTAACTTATTCAATAATCATATCACTCATCTAATCATAGTCCTTATAAATGAATAACAATGCACACATCCCTTTACCAACATTTCATACTTAACATATGCATTTTTACCATACACTTAATCTTTTCCAACATGCAAGTTACTACCACCGTATTTATGCACGCATCACTAATACACATAATCACAATAACTAAAAATAGTCACCTCATCACATCCCAATCAAATAAACCTTTACTTTTTCATGCAATTGATACCAATCATCACACATGCGCATATATAATTAGAGGTCTTACTTATACACATTCCTTTCATCTGCATTTGTCATTTTCCTAGTTTATGCATATCATCACCTGATGACCCCAAATCACACCAATTCATAGAATCAACTCAGAACACCAACCGTCTTGATGTGATGCCTGGTGGCAGTTCATGCGCCGCCAAGCGGTGCATACGAAATCTGGGTTCTTGCCCAGATTTCTACCCCTGCGCCAACTTCAACCATGTAATTCCTCCCATTTTTATTGATCATTAACACATTTATATAATTACATGCCATTAGGAGAGTTCATGTTGGTTGCAGTACCATTAATATCATGAAAACAACACATAAATGATCAAATTTCAGATCATGTTCATTCATCCCCAATTCCAAAATGAACCCTAATTTCCCAATCATAAAAGATTCACAGAATTATAGCGAATACATTTTCAACCTATGAATAATGTATGCTCAAATCAAATATAAAGCAAAAACCCTCTAACAACTTAAGTATATGATTCTATGCACCAATGCAAATTAATATAGCACTTCACACCTTCTATGAAATAATTTAATTTATATTGATCACATGCATTCACCAATAAACCAATTCTCAACATGTAACTAACACAAAGGAACATTCAAATTCATAGAGACTTACAACATAACCCAATCATGCTTCCAACTCATGCCACATTAGTAGTTACTTGAAATTATCAAGAGTTTATTCATGCATTTTAAAGGCTTCCAAGCAAGCAATCATGAGTAACATATATCTCTATCTACTGACCTTCAAATCAAATCTCCACCGTTCAAAGTGAAGAAAAACATGTTATGGACTACCTGTCAAAATTTTACCAAAATCAGACGGTTAACGGACCAAGAAATATAGTTTTACGAAAACTGTGCATACTAGAAAAACAGTGACGCCTAGCACCCATAAGTTAGGAAGCTCACGCCTGGTGGTACAAAACTAGGGCCCGGCGATACCTGCTCCGGAAAAACACGAAAAATTGTGTTTTTCGTCAACAAAACACCACGTGCATAGCGGCAACTCTTCACCGCCAAGCGGTTCTTAACAGAAAACCCAAAAGACTAGGTCTAGAGCATGCGTCACCTGGCGGGTCACACATGACCGCCAGGCGGTTTTTGGAAAATTCCAGAAACATGAACAATTTACGTAGAAATTGAACCACATGCATACATACTACATAGAATCATTCATCAAAATTGAAAACACGAGATGCAGCTCCCCTAACATGAATTTCCCGCTACAAAAGTGCTTTTAGAGTCCTTCCATGTTTCACAAATGATCTACCCTTTGATCTCCATCCTTGAGCACTCATTTCAACATTTTGACACTCTCCTCAGTGTTGTTTTAGGGTTCTCCAACTCCGTTTTGGTAGCCATACGAAAATGCCTTCATTAAAACCCTATTCTCACCCCTCTCCTCCATCATTAGCCTCATTATTTCTCCCTTAATTACCCAAAACGAAAAATCCAATCAGGAGGAGTTTAATGTACATCAACTATCCATTACTTGGTTGTTTTTCAACCTCTATACCTTATTTGTAGACGGCTAGGGTTTTTGACCCTTCTCATCCATGCCAAAAATAATTTTAGCAAAAAGAAAACTTAATTCATGTCTACCAAGGATCAAACCCATAACCATGTTAAAGCTAAGTCAATGCACCACCATCAAGCCAATTCATGTTTCTTAACATTTCATGCGCACCATGCCTTATAACCTCTTATCCCACAACCATGCTTGCATGCAAAATAATTAAATAATAAAAATAACCCACAAATGGCATTCACAAGACTCAAACCAAAGTCCTCCTTACACTGTCAACATGCTCTATCACTTAAGCTACCATTGTTCCTTGTCTTCTCTCTCCACATTCAATAACTTAGGGATTCCCGCTGTCGCATTTATTAAATAAATACTTATTTATTTATTTAATTTTTCTGGGTCTTACAAATAGTATTAGCTCAAGTGGTTGAGAGGACTTGGTTGTGTTGAGTCCTGTGTATGCCCTTAGTGTGTTAATTTAATTTATTTAATTATTTTTCATGTATGCTTGACCATGGAGTGTGATAATATATTCCTAGATGAGTATGAATTATCACGAAACATGAATTGGTTGGTTGGTTGTGCATATGCTTGATAATTGCGTGGAAGAGAGTTCAAACCTTAGCTAGCGTGAAATAGTCCTTTTTACATAAAACCCCAGCTCATAAAATCCTAGCTCTCTTAGAGAGAAACTAGAAGAGCAAAGAAACTACCATGATAATGGCACTTGAATAGCCATCACTAATTTTATTAATTAATTTTCGTTTTTTTTATTTAATGGGTTTTATTAGGTTGAAGCACCAAAAAGGAGAATTCTGAAAAGGCTAGGTGGTGTATTGAAGTTAGGCTAATTTTCTATGCGAGAAGAGCCCTAGAAAAGCAATTGGAGCAAGGAATCCAAGTTATGGGAGCTGCAATTGTGATTTTAATTTTATTTCGAGTAATTATGTGATGTATGAAATGAATGAGTGTTCTTTCCTTCTGCAAAAAGTCTGGATTTTTTAGTTTCTGGAATTTTTCTAGAAATCGCCTGGCGGCTTTGAAGGCTCGTTAGGCGATTCATGTTGAATAAACCTAGTTTCTTGGTTTCTACTAAGAACCGTCTGACAGTGATGAACTGCCGCCAAGCGATGCGCGCATGTGTGCTTGTTTTCTATGTTTCATGGGTTTTCTGGCGATTTTAAGGACTCATTGGAGGGTCCTCATACCTTTAATAGATGTGTTGATAAACTAATTGTGTGATATGAACTTGTGATTACTACAATGTGAAAAATTGGTGATTTCATGAGTATGAGGATTTCTCTTGATTTGGGAATTTTGAGTAGCATGATTTTGGATTACAATGGGTTGTATTTTTTTGTGCAATTGAATGTCAATCAATTATATGTGGAGTTAAACGTGTGAAAGAATGATGGTAAGGGAAATTGGGCGAGTAAAATGAATTTTGGGATGTTAAGGTTCGCGTAGGTGTAGTAGCAATCTGGGATTTTCCCAAGAAGTGTTGCACCGCTTGTCGGCACATAGCTTGTCGCTAGGTGACATTTAATGATAGTAGTCTTAGTGGTTGATTTTGTCGGACTCAAGTTGAAGGGTTCCTTTGGGGGTTCAAGTGGAATTAGATATGTGAAAATAAGAGAAAATGGAATCTTGGTACCTTGTATATCTTAAGTAATAAACATGATTGGGGAAGTGGAGTAATTAGATGTGGAATGCGATAAGAATTGAGGAAATTAGTGCATGATGGTTGATATTAGTATGGGGTGGCATGAGTCATAATACATTGCAGTGATTGGTCTATGTCCTAATCATAAGCATGGTTATTCTTTTTCCTACATTTGATTTGTAATTAATGAGGTCCTATTTATGGGTGCATGAACATGTGGTGATGCTAAAGTGTAGTTGGTATGCTGCATTGGATTAATTGGAAATTGCAGCAATGTTTGGGACAGTGATGGAATATAGGTATGATTGGGTGACTATGGTATATTGTTGAGGATCATGGTTTTTTCTTAGTTAATTCTAAGGGATGGCATAGCTAAATAGTTGAATGCATATGGGAATAAGTATGTTAATCAGGCATAAAAGATATGGATTTCAAGACCCATTGAATGGGGTGTATGTAACTTGGCAATTCTGCAATGTGCTTTTGATGCTTTGAGTGTGCTAAAATCTGTTATGTTGTGCCTAAACTAGTAAAACTCATTGTACTAGTGTAGCACCTGACAGTGACGCCTGAACTGTTAGGCGATAACTACAAAAAAAAGGGTCATTGGTGTGCGTAGTTCCTAGCAATGAGGATGATTTCGTCAGGCGATAACTATGTAGGCAGTGGCCATTGGAACGCGTGGTGACTAGCAGCGTGTGGTGCCCACCAAGCGGACTGCAACGACTTATCTCCTGGCGGTGCTTAGCATAGGGGTATGGGTTGAACTAGGAACGTATTGCGGGGATTACACGAGCTTAGGATTATGGCTTTGGGTTGAGATGTGTTGAGGCTCGTTTATGAGTGGTGGCTCATAATGCATTGTGAACACGTACAATCACTGGTGGTAGTCGGTGATGTTGGAAATCCTGAGGGAGCATACGAGTAGTGGCTCGTATTGGCTAGCTCCACTTGATTGTCACTCACGGGTTGTGACTAGTGATGTTGGGAATCCTGTGTGATAATACGGATGGTGGTTCATATTGGTTAGCTCCACCTGGTTGTTACGAATGGTGGTTCGTAGCGTGATATTTCCACGTGTGTTGGCTTACGAGTTGGAGGCTCGTAGAGGTTGAACCACGAGTGGTGGCTCGTGGCAGCATGAGCCATCTTAAGGTCATTATCAAAGTGTGTAGACGATGGATGAACATGGTGGAAGGTCATGATTTCTAGTGCTTGAGGGTGAAGGTCCTCAAAAGAGGTTTGAGTTAATTTTAAATGCTTTGGGTGAAAGTTTTATAATTATTTATGCATGTTTAATTATATTGAGTTCACCCTTTGTGTGTATGTTTGGCGATGACAGTGTCACTTGTTACATGGGAGTAGATGATGTTTCAAGTGGTGTTGGTGACACGTAGAGCCAGAGTGAAGGCTAGCATGGGGATTATTTTAATTAAGCATGCATTTCTTGTATTTCCTTTAAGAAGGATGTTTACACTTTGGAACTTGTAATAGTTCAGTTTTAAATTGTGAATTTTGGAACTATGTGCGTTAATAAAGATTTAAATTTCCTGCGTTTTTGGGGAAAGAGATTTATTAAATGACGAATAATTATTATTTATACTTTTATTTCTATTTAAATTAGTAATATCTGACCAGGATGTTAAACTTATCACACTCCATTAGGATCTTTATTGCTTTTATATTTCACTTTTAGATTGGTTTGTCAACTTTTAAGAAGTTTAGGAGTTGCTGCACCATCGACACCATTTTATTTGCGTGTGGTGAGACCATTTACGAACCTAGAAATGGTGGTATCATCATGCTCCCTTCTCCCAGCGCTCATCATATACAACTCCATCTTTTGCTTATATTCCTCTACACTCATGGTTCTTTGTTGGAGTCTTTGGAGCTTGTCTATAAGCTCTCAATGATAATAAGAGGAAAAATGTCTCCTCGTGTGGGCACTCTTCAAATCATTCCAATATTGCACTACGGGAGCATTGTTTATCCTTCTCTCCCTCTTTAGGGATGTCAACCAATACATGGCATATCCCTAGAAGTTAACCTTGTGTTTGGATGGAGCATTTCAATAATGCTTAGAAATTGAAATGTTTTGCATTTGAATTGCTTGCAATTAAATTCCATTCATTTTTTAAATAATTTGTTTGGATAAGGAAATTAAAATACCTGACATTTCAATTTCTTGTTTGGAAAAAAAAATTGAATTTATTGTGAGATAAAATTTAATTTTAATAATAATTATTTTACGCTTAATTATGTTATGAGTTCATGATAAATTTGGAAGCATGCTCGACAACCTAGATGGGTCGGGCAGACCCAAATACGCAACCGGATTGGTTAGACCCGACGACCCACCTGAGCTGGACCAAATAGGAAGCCCAGAAAGGCTGGGTGGCCCAATGATCTAGAGGCCTGACGGCATATACTGCACGATTGTGCCGTCAAGTTCGTTAATATGGCTCGGTCCAACCCGTCTAGGTCATTGGCCTAATGCTCCAGACGGGTCCGACGACCCGAACGGGCCCAACGACCAAGATGGGTCCGACGAGCTAAACGGGATAAACAATCCAGACGGGGCCGAATACCCGGACGAGCCCGTACACCCAGATTGGCCCGAAGACCTAAATGGGTCCGATGACTAGGATGGGCCCGAGGATCCGGACAGGCCCGACAACTCAGATGGGCCCAACGACTTGGACACGTCCGACGACCCGGACAGGCCCGACGACCTAGACGGCCCTGAGACTCGTACGGGCCCATTCAAACCGTCAGGTCTGTCCGGGTCGTCAGGACCGTCGGGCATGTTTGGATCGTCGAGACCATCGGGTCATCGGGTCTGTTCGGGTCGTCGGGCTTGTCCGGATCGTCGCGTCCGTCCGGGTCGTCGGGCCCGTCCGAGTCGTCAGGCTCGTTCGGGTCGTCGGGCCTATCCGCATTGTCCCGCACTTTCGGGTCGCTGGGCATGTCTGAGTCGTCGAACTCGTCCAGGGTGTTGGGCCCGTCTAAGTCAGGCTCGTCCGGGTCATCGGGCTCGTCTAGGTCGTCAGGCCCGTCCAGGTCATCGAGCCCGTCTGGGTCGTCAGACCTGTCTAGGTCGTCGGGCCCGTTTGGTTCGTCAGACCTGTCTGGGTCATCGGACCCGTTTGGGTTGTCGGCCCCGTCTGGGTCGTCGGCCCCGTCTGGGTCATCGGGCCCTTTCGGGTTGTCAGGCTCGTCCGTGTTGTCGGGTACGTTTGGGTCGTTGGGCCCGTCCGGGTACGTTCGAGTCGTCAGGCCCGTCCGGATCGTCTAGAATGTGATGTTGAGTGAGAAGAATTTCAAATTCCACCTATTTTAAGGGTATTTGAATTTCTACTAATTTAGCTAATTGAAATCCTTCAAAAAAATGCTTGCATTTGAAATGCTTTTTAATTTCTCTATCCAAACAAAACATTTCATTACAAAGAAATCTAAATTCTTCAAAAAAATGAATTATTTCATTAAAATACTCTATCCAAACACACTCTAAGGATGGCCAATGACACTTTACCCTCCTCATTCACTTGGTGGTAAGAAAAAAGTTGTTCCACCTTCATGTCCCATTCAAGGTACTCCTCAACATCATTCTTCCCATGGAAGTGAGGAAGATCTACCCTAGTTTCTCTTGGGACATGTTCTCTTCTATCTCTCCTTGGTGGAGAAGGAGGTTGATAAACATTGTCTACAAGTCTACTATCCTCCTTAAACATGGTTCGTTGAGTCTTGGAGCTCCTACTCTTTATCCTCTCTTGTAACCTTTCATCTTTTGGTGTCAAGTTAGGCATCTCTTTCAATTTTATCTTTTTTTTTTAAATGGTCTCTTGCTTTCTCCAAATTTGTAGTCACTTTAGCTCTTGAGTGATTTTTGTCAAACTTTTTGGAGCTTCATCACTATAGTCAAAACCAATTTGGTAAGAAGGATCTTTGGACATGATTTTTGGATTGCTTTTTCTTTCAAAGAAATTTCTAAGGAGAAGAAGATAGTAAGTTTCTCAAGTTCACTTCCAAAAAAGATAGATGAATCACTATGATTGCTTAAGTACCAAGTCTTTCCTAACCAAAATTTATCCCAATACTTCTTGCACAATCTTCTCAATTGAAAGAGAAATTTGAATCAACATGTACTAAGAAAAAAAAAACAAATAAAGTAAGAAATTAAAGCACCTAAACTAAGTGTGTCCTAGATGAGGCTTTTTCGCAATCGTAAACCTTCAAGACACAATCATTATCTAACAACACCAATAAATAACAACCAAACGAAGATGACAAAGAATCAAAGCAAGGAATGTTAAATTCAAAGAGGATATTTTCGAGACATACTCATTTATAATCAAGAAATACAAGCAAAAAATTAAGGTTTAGAATACGATAGGAAGCACTCAAAGGAAATAACCTAAGATAGGCACTATAATGGATTTCAAAGACCAAAAACAACTAGAATAAGATGTATACTATTAGTTATTACTCAAAGAAGAAGCAAAACAAGGATGTAACGACACTAAAACTACAAAAGTTGTGAATTGTATGTGATGAAACTCAAAGATCAAAAGATCAAATAACAAAAAATGCTTTCACAATTCAAATCTACTAGATGTAGCGGCCAACACACACATGATTTTCACACTTTTCTTTTCAACTATCAGATGTATTTTTCTTTTTGAACATTTTTCTTCACTACTTCTCTTTCAAACAATTCGACTAATCGTTACACCACACATTTTCTTCCAACAAATTTTGCATTTAACCAAGGATAACAACTAAAAGCAAGAGTCAAATGGAAACATAAAGCAATCAACAAGATATGAATTGAACTTCAACAAAAGACAATGGAAACCAACTCTAAGCACTCACTAATAATCTAGTAGTAAGTTTAAACTCAAAAATGCAAAATAAAAGCACTCAAAGGCACATATGATTCAGTTCTCATAACAAAGCAAAAATAACATGTTTTTCACAATTTCAATCAATCAACAAGTGAAATTAAAACAAAATAAGGATTAAACATGACTCTAGGCACAACATATGACTCAAATATAAAGCAATTTCACCGAACAAAATGAAGAGAAACTCAAGAAAAACCAAAGACACATTCAGACATATATGAAGGAATCCTAAAAGCACACAAACAAATGGTTCAAGATGAATAAGTAATTTGAATTGAATATAAAGACATGTAAGCACAAAACAATCGATATAACCAACTTAAAACACGAAGAACAACATGTTAACAACACAAAATTCAAAATATGGAGGATAACACACTTAGCTCTTGAAGAACTATGGCTCTAGATACCAAATGACGACATTCCTCTGAGTTTTTTCAACTCTTGCTTGGTTGATGGAGGTGTCATGGAGCGGAAGCTTGAAATAAGGTTAGAAATGGTATGTGAAGGATCTACTATGGTGTTTGTCCTAGTGAGTGGTGAGACCAACTCCTAAGGAAGGAAACTAAATAGGTCTAGAAGAGAGAACTAATATAAATAGAACTTCAAGATAAGTAGAATGGCAATTTTGGCAACATCTCATTAATCTCAAAGTTAAAAATACAAGAGGTGGATGCCTTTATTTATAGGTCAATAAACCCTAAAGTTGTCAAAAAAAGGATAGCAAATTCAAATTCAAACTCTTAAATTTGGAACCAAAAAGAGTCATGCTTTTAGTGTGACTTGCCATGTGACAAGGTCATGCTTTTCCCATGTTTAGGCACAAAAGGAGAGTATTACCCTACCTTGGAGAGTAAGCTAACAACAATTAGGTTAACTTGAGGCTCAAGCTAGCCCAAGTTGACCCTAATTCACGTTCCACACACAAAGCCCAACCTTCTAGGCACAAAATCGCTCTATTAGGCCTAAAGCTCAAACAAGGCCCAAATACAAAGCCCACAAAATCTTATATTACTTGGCCCAAAGGAAACCTACTCTAATAATTATAAATAATGTTGGCCTAGGAGAATAAGAGCTTGGGTCCACTCAACTCAATTGAAATCCACTCTTCTTTCTTGTATACGTCTAACCATAGTTCTTATGATTGGTCCCTTTTGGCTTTGGCTAAGGGTTTACATCATATATCCTTTTCCATCTTTCATGTTAGGATTTTTATTAATGGTGAATCACATTTTACTCTTTAATAATATCATTGTTTTTCCTTAAACTTTTTACTTTCTGTACATATCGGGGCTAATCGACCAATTCAAGAATAGGCACTGCCAAGCCCAACACCTAAAACTGAATGGTGAGTGCAGTGTAGGATTACGAGGATAAAACACAAATTATCACATTAAGCAAGGTTAGAACCTTATTGGATCGTTATTAGGCCTTTCAAAAAGTAAAAACCCATTAAAGACACTATAAATATAACATGTAGGTGAAACATTGAACACTTTTGAATTATGTGCACTTATCACATCCATTAAGACCAAACACTTACTTGAACATCATAATGTCTTTTACATGTCCCCCAAAGAGATCAAAAGATTGAGAATATAAGGTAAAATTGAATCATATGTCAGAAAAACAATTAAGGGATACAACGTATTTTGCTCAATTGATTTTGTGAAGAATTTATATAAATATTAAGAAAACTAACATTTTTCATTAATTTTCAGTAATGGAATTTACAATAATAATAATAATAATTATAATTATTATTATTACTACTAGTAAACGTAGGCATTATTGCGCATGTGTTTACACATTTTTTAAATATGCGTGATATTATATTAGTAGATATAATATTGTAATATTATTAAGTTAATATATAAAATAAAATTATATTTATCAAAAATAAAGTGAAATATATCATAAAAGATGAGAAAATAATTGTTGATAAATAGGAAAAAAAAGAGCAAATATAGACTATTTTATAAAAAAACTTCTAAAATAACAGTCAATTTTTAAAAATTTAATAAATAATTATATTTTAAAGGGTAAAATTAAAATTTTAAAATGTTAAAAAAAATTGTTTTATATATTATTATAGATTACTTATAATAAAATAAAAGTTATTTAATAACATCGTAAAATTACACTTTCATTCAATTATAAATCTTGAATCATAAACTATGTTGATACGTTTTTCAAAATAATGGTAAAAATGAATAAATTTACAGTACATAGTTAATTAAAAAAAATCCAATAACAAAAAGAAGATATTTAAAAATACACTCAACAAGTACAAAACAAAAGAACCATACAAACTGTGAAAACATATTTGCCTTTCTAAATACAGTGTAGAAGAATTTTCACTGAAAGAAAAAAGTGACAAATATGTCCCCTATTCTCTCACAAACTAGAATACTTGTTCAACACTAAACTTCTATTTCTCTTTCTCACACCATTCCATACATTGGCCATTCCTTTCCCACCGTGAAACCCTAGACTCCAGCGCGGATCCATGTCCCTCAACCGCCTCCTCTCCGCGGCCCGCCGCTCTGACCGGCGGGCCTCCGCGCTCTCCTCCTTCCGATCTCTCTCGGCGTCCCCCGCTGTCGTCTCCTCCTCCGCCTCCCCTCCCGCTCCCCCACCCCCCACTGCCATGATCTACGACCGCGCCGCCGAGGCCATCAAGTCCAAGCTCCGCCAGCTCGAGAACCCGGACCCCCGCTTCCTCAAACACGGCTCCCCGCGCCCCACGCTTTCCGACCACACTCGCATCCTCGCTGCACCTGAGACGCGCGTCACGACGCTCCCTAATGGCCTCCGCGTAGCCACCGAATCTTCCCTCGCCGCCCGCACCGCCACCGTCGGCGTCTGGATCGATGCCGGCTCGCGCTTCGAGACCGAGGAGACCAACGGCACCGCGCACTTCCTGGAGCACATGATCTTCAAGGGCACCGAGCGCCGCAACGCGCGTGAGCTTGAGGAAGAGATCGAGAACATGGGAGGGCACCTCAACGCGTACACCTCACGCGAACAGACCACTTATTACGCCAAGGTTACTGATAGCGATGTCCCCAAAGCCCTCGACATCCTCGCCGACATCCTTCAGAATTCTCGATTTGAGGAAAATCGCATCAGCCGCGAACGTGATGTCATTCTCCGTGAAATGGAGGAGGTAAAGCAAACCTCTTTTCTCTGGTTCGAGTTTAGATTTCAATTATCGCTTTCTTTGCACTCTCAATTAATTAGAAATCATCAACATATTTTCATTCATTATTATAGTGTGATTTAATATTGAACTGAGGTCTCAGGATTTATCTTATAGCCACATCATGTTAGTGAATAGAATGACTTGATTAAGGGATCACATTTAATTGGGCCAAGTGTATTTTCTACTGATGGTGTTCGTAAGTAAACCTTTTTCTTTGGATGTTGATTTTGTGGAAATTTATTGGGATGAGGCCGTTGTTGTTCATGATGATGATTATGATGTCAATTTCGATGAAGGGTTTATTTAATGAAACTGCTTATAGGTTGAGGGTCAAACTGAGGAAGTGATCTTTGACCACTTACACGCAACTGCGTTCCAATACACTCCTCTTGGAAGGACCATTCTTGGACCTGCTCAGAACATTAGGACAATCACCAAAGCTCATCTGCAGAGCTACATTCAGACACATTACACGGCTCCTAGGATGGTACGTGGAAAATTAATATGGTTATGTAATATGTTTGTTCTTGTCAGTGATGGCTGCTCTGCATGTTGTTTATGTTTAACTCTAAAGACAGTCATTTTGTGACTTGTGTTCTGCGTGGGTTTGCTTTCAAAGGTGATAGCTGCATCTGGAGCTGTCAAGCATGAGGATATCGTTGAGCAAGTGAAAAAGTTGTTTACTAAGTTGTCGACAGATGCCACTACCACGGCTCAATTAGTTGCTAAAGAGCCAGCTATTTTTACTGGTTCCGAGGTAAGAATATTTTTGTTAGCTACGTTGGAAGACTTGGAAACTGTCTTGTTGGTATATTTAATTACCATTTTCGTCTACCTTTTGCTTGGGAAAACAGGTTAGAATGCTTGATGATGATATTCCCCTTGCACAATTTGCTGTGGCTTTTGAGGGGGCATCGTGGAAGGACCCAGACTCCATTGCTCTCATGGTCATGCAAGCTATGTTGGGCTCTTGGAATAAGACTGCAGGAGGTGGTAAACACATGGGGTATGTGATTTGAACCATCCCCATCCTCCCTTATATATACATCCCCATCCTCCCTTATATATAATTAAAATAAAAGAAATAGAAATATGACTCTCTGGATTCTCACTTGTTTAATCCATTTTGACTGTGAACAGTTCTGAGTTAGCTCAACGGGTTGGTATTAATGAAGTTGCAGAGAGCATTATGGCTTTCAATACCAATTACAAGGACACAGGTCTTTTTGGTGTTTATGCCGTTGCTAAGGTAAGATGTAGTGTAGTTTTACTTACGAAAATTTTCTTTTAAGACTTACCTGAGAAGTTGAGTATAAGACTTTGTTACTTTATATGAACTCTCCACCCCTCATTATTCATGAATATAATGCTATTTTACTTGTTATCTTCTGAGGATTTTCTTCAGTGTTGAAAATATAAATATAATGGTTATTTGTGTCTCAGCAATGTGATGGATGATTTTATAGTCTGATGTTTGCAAGAATAGTTTATTAGGTTGTGTTATACCATGTTGTATATGTTCTCTATCTTTTCTAGTTTCATTTCCTTTGTATCCTTATCTTCAATCATTTATTTGATAAAACTTTTTTTCCTCTCGATTTATTGTGCTTTCAGCCTGATAGCTTGGATGATTTGTCATATGCAATAATGTATGAGACAACCAAGTTGGCTTATCGTGTTTCAGAAGATGATGTTACACGTGCTTGTAATCAGGTGGGTTTCTATCTACTGATTCCCTTGTTTGCTAGTATAATATGACATAGAATTTGGCATATACTTTGTATGTTAAACTTCACCTATGATGACTGCATTCGTTGTCCAAGATACAGTAGGAATTAGGAGTTATTTTTACCAATTGCGCTACATACAATTTTATTCTGGAGAACTTGTATTCAACTGATATTTGTCATGTCATTTGTCTCATTCTTGAGGTAGTTTCCTTTTCAAAACTAAAACATTCAATTTTATGTTGTAATGAATTGGATTTAAATTATGTAAGGACAACTGGTGCATATTTTAAATGTTGAAAATTTCAGGTAAATGGATCTTATTATCTTATTTGTTCTGTCACTCTGGATCTTTTCTTTTGATGACATATTGTGTGCTTTATTGAACACCTTCTGTTTTCATATTAAATTAAATTAAATTAATGTATGAAAGATGTATCAGTTTTTTAAACTTACTGGATTATACGAGAGCAAATTCATGTTACTCGTTTATGTCATACAGAATGAAAAAGGTGAAAGATGGGAATATGTTACAGCTGAACAGCATTTTACTCTTCCATGGATTTCCTATTTTTGATGTCATGTCATTTTTTGCTGTTTTGTGAAATTCTTTAAAATTGTTTTCTAATGTAAGGAGAAAATGCTTACCATGTATCTTTCCTTGTGTGCAATATGTTAAGTTCAGTTTGCATGACAGTGCTAATATTTTCTTTTCAACAAAATTTATGATAATTAATTTTTACCCTCTAGAATCATACATTAAGAATTGTGAATCCAATGTTAGTTTTGCTCACAATGCTACCATTCCAACAAAATAATTTTGGCTCACGTAATGCTTATTTCCTTTGGTATGCCCAAAGGTCATGGATTGCTAAATCTGACATTCATAAGCCTTAAATGTTATTGTTGCTCTGTAGTTATAGTACTTCCTTTCATCTATATCAAAAATTATGTTAGTGTTGCATTAATTAGTATTTTTTTTCTCGGTGTTTTTACTGTTCTATTCACTTGTGTGTGTTTTACAGTTGAAATCTTCGTTGCTACTACACATTGATGGAACAAGTCCAGTGGCTGAAGATATTGGCCGTCAGGTACGATAGATTTTACACATAACCCCATGAGGAGTAGAGGGACATGGGAGAATGTTTTATAAAACTTCGTTCTTGTCAGGTTTCGTTCATATAAAACTTCTCAATGTCAGCATATAAACATAAGCTCAGAAAATGACACTTGCATAGCATGGTTACTTAGCATAGCATGGTTACAACCATTCTGTACTAATGTAGTCATGAATTGAATGTGTTAAAATTTTTTAAAATGCATTGGTATTCACTTTCACTCAACTATTATAATGTCAATGGAGAGAAAACATCCACATTGACTACAATATTTTGACCTGATTCTATATATACATGATAGATAAATTTATAGTTTTATATGCTGCAGTGAATGCAATGGAAACACGCCGTTGAATTATTAACCATTTTTATTATATTATACTTGACCTCGTCTTTGCACTCTTTTATCCATGTTCATGTTCTGTTTCAGCTGCTTACCTATGGTAGGAGAATCCCGTTTGCTGAGTTGTTTGCTAGAATTGATGCGGTTGATGCCAGTACAATTAAACGGGTTGCAAACAGGTTTATTTATGACAAGGTAATGATTGAAACATATTTAGCGGTAGAGATACCAATTTTTTTTCCTTGGATAGTTACCATGGTGGTGAGATATCATTGTATTGTATGTTTCTCTGCAGGATGTAGCTATTGCTGCCATGGGTCCTATTCAGCGTTTGCCTGACTACAACTGGTTCAGACGCAGAACCTACTGGAACAGATATTAGTTTATTCTAGTTTTTTGTTTGTTTTTTTGGCTTCATCTCAACTTCATCGGGGAGGTTCGACATAATGTTTTATTCAAATTTATGACATGCCTATGAATGACGGCTACCGCTGTTATTTTTCATTTATTACGAGCCTCTGTTTTGTAACATTTTTGCAATAATAAGTATGCTGCTGTCACTGATGCAATTGACATCATGTTACTCATTCTTGTTGAAAATGGTAATTGCTGAAAGTTGCCTTGGTTTTTCTTGCACTTCATATATTATATCGAGAAAATTATAAGATAAATGAATGTGACAAACACTAAAGTAGACGGGAGAGTTGATGAATTAGATAAATTGAAGGATACTAGAAGAAAAGTTGGTTAAATTTTATTTTAAGTATGGTTAGAAATTGTTGATTGAATCTGACTAATTTAATTGATAAATGAAGGAAGAAAAAATTGAAATATAAATTTGTCTCTGGTAAAACAATTGTTCTATAATTTTTTAAATTTAGAATTTTGTAACTAGGAAAATTTGTGCATTTTTTTGTGTTTTGTTGCAATAATAAATATATTATTTAACTGGAGAGAGATTAAGGTCATTAATCTTCTAAGATGTTATTATATCTTGACTCATCTTTAATTGTTGCTTTTAGTAGCATTATTCTCACATGGTACATAATTCGTTTTTTTTTTTATGAATGAATGATTTTTTGTCGGTTTGAATAAGACCTTTGGGTTATTAACTTAACATGAGTTAATAGGTCTGGTATGTTCTAAGTAATTGGCTTGTGGGTTGGTCTACATTAATTTTAACTAAGTTTGAGAAAAGCAAGAAGTTTTGTATACTTTTTTAGTTCCAAATTTAAATTAATGTAATTAAAAAGATTGGATTAATACTTATTTATTAGAAGTAAATTAAAAACAAAAAATATAAAATAAACCGTGAAACAAAATGTAGCTATGTACTATTAAATGTATTATTCTTGAAAATGTATGGTGAAATAAAATATAGATTTTTATATTAATAAAATGATAAATGAAAGTATTTAATCATATTTTGTGATACATGTAGTCATCCCATTAACAAGTAATTAATTTTTCGTACTCATTACATATTTTTCTTTATCATCTTACTCATTTTTATCATAATTATTTTTGTCCAAAGGATTAAATTGATATCATTCCATTTTCCTATATTTGAATTCCAAATATTTTTGTCCCAAAAATCAAACTATTCACATATATTGGTGTTTTAAGACTGAAATGTTGTGGTGTTCCAGAAATTTTTTGATGGTGCAAGAATAATAATGATAAATCGGGAAAATGTATTGTGTTTAGATGAAACATTTCAACAATTCTAAAAAATTGAAATGCATTGCATTTGAAATTCTTACAATTGAATTCTCTCCTTTTCTAAATAATTATTTGGATAAAGTAATAAGAATTCCTTACTTTTCAATTTTTTATTTGGATAAAATAATTAAATTTCTCTTATAAAATAAAATTTCATTTTAATAATATTTATTTTAGTATATAAATTTTGAAATTAAATTTAAAAAATATTATCGTGAATTTAAAATATTTGAATTTGGTCAAATTTTGGTCGGGTCTACTCTATTGACTTTAGTCAAATTTTGATCGGTGTACACTTAATTAATTTGGCCAAATTTAGGTAAGGGTCAACTCAGCCAAATTTAGTCAAATTTATTCAAACTTTTGTTGGATCTGACTCAATCGAATTTGGCTAAATTTCAGCCAGATTAACTCTGTCGCATTTGGCCAATTTTGGCTGGGACAACTAAGTCGAATTTGGCTAGGTCGGCTCAGCTGAATTTCGAACAGGTTGACTCGGATGAATTTCGGCAGAGGTTGATTCAACCAAATTTTGACGAGGGTTGACTCGACCGATTTCGGTCAAATTTTGGCCACTGCCAACTTGGACACATTTGGCCAAATTTCGGTCGGTGCTGACTTGACCAAATTTTTTCAAATTTTGATTGGTGTTGACCTTTTTTTCATCTTGAACAATGAGACATTCCACAAATTGTGAAATTTTAATTTTCTTCTTTTTTGAGTGAATTTCAAATTCTACTATTTTAGTTATTAGAAATACCTTTTTAAAATTCATCAATTTCAATTTCCTTTTAATTTCATCACCCAAACAAGTCATTTTACTTTAAAGAAATTCAAATTCTCCAAATAAATGAATTATTCTTTTAAATTATCTCATCCAAACACACTGTTAGGATTTGATTTGGTTGTCAAAATTAAGATATGATTTTCGTATATAAAGAAACTAAGATCGAAATTAATTTGGTTCAGTGATGATTTTGGTGGATAGGGATGACAATATAGCATAAGGGTGCTATAAGGTTGAATTAAATTATGAAATTCATTATTAATACCTTCCATCTTAAAAATCTTAAATATTTGAGGAGAGTTATTTATGATTTTACTATTATTGACCATGTTTGTAACCTTTGTTTACATATTTTAAAATACAATTTTTTATTGCTTTGTCTTTTTTTAACACTTTATCTACATTATTCACATCTTGTTTTGCTTACAACATTTTCATGGGAACCTTAGTCTTTTGTTTTCATTTTTGGTGTTTATATTTCTTTACTTAGTTTTCCTTTTATTCAGAAGTGTAAATGCTTAAGTGTGAAAGAATTGGATGACCAATATTTTGTATATATATTAAATTTACAATTATTTTCAGTTTTCAACTCATCTCCTTTTAATAATAATAAAGTCATTGTACATATTTATTTTTATTTTGTATCCATTAATTTGTTCACTCTTTTGATTATAAACTTTTCTATAAATATTATTTTTTACTAATTTTGGATATATTGAATTCTACTTTTATATGACTTCAAGATGGACACATGGTTTGTTGATATGGAGTTCTCTCTTGTTTTATATGATTTGTTTTTAAAATTTGAGACATATTTGTTGAAATTTTGTAAAATATCTCATGGATTAGATTTCTTTTGTATTAACTTAAACTTTTGTAATTTAGTTTACAAAGCTAATTGAACGAATTGTTGGTTCATGAGTTATGATGTTAATTGATTTCTTTGAGATGTCTTTTCCCTATATTTGCTATTTGCTAAGGTTTTGCAAGAGGTAAATGTCTTTATGCTGGATATAATAGATCATTTTAATAACATACACATTTAAATCTATTAATTTGGATTGCTTACAAATACTGTGTCAATTACAAGAAGTTCATTTCAATTATGAAATAGTTATAATAGTATTTATTGAAGAATTAATATATTGTAGCAAATATTTTTATAGTAATTTTTACAACAACTAATAACAATTACAACATTTTTTACAAGAAGATTATTTCATGCATCTAATACATTTTTAGCATGTCATGACATAGGTAACAATGCAAGGGTAAGCTACTAAAAGAAGAATATATCATATCATGGCTACAATAATGCATTTAAATAAGAACAAGTCATGATTTAACTAACTCAATTTATGATTTTTTTTTCGTCAAATGCAAACAATACATACATACATACATTCACTTGAATCACACATGGATCCACATATTCAAGATATTCCTCAAGGAATACATGCTGACATGCTTCGAGAGACCTATATTAAGCATTCTTCACCATAGATTTAACACCTAATCTGTTTTAACACCTCAAGTCTATAGACCTTGATCATATCCTTACGCAAACTCCAAAACGTGTTCAGTTTCACCCTTTCAAACTCCAACATGTTGTCTCACAATGCAATAAACTCCCGTCCAATTTCTCACCCCTTAGTGTCATAGTTTATGTGACTTAGACCATCAATAATTAGGAAATCTCTATTATAACATAGATCTTTGCTTAGTACTCACCTCACATCAAAATTCATAAATCATCCTAAAATTGTGACTTCAAACAAACAACATGCATAAAAGTTCCATTCACATTTCCATCGCATACATATGTGTATATCTATGTATCACAATTCAATACAAATCATGTATCACACAAAAACTTGTTGCACATATTTTTGTTCCACATATATGTGTGTATCACAATTCACTTTCATTAATTCAAAAATATAATCCAATGTTGCTTTAGTGAAAATCACTTGAATAAAGACATCGAGCAATCCAATTTAGTAGGATTATCTTACTAATTAAAGCATTACATATTTGATAAAAAAAATATAAACAAACATAAGTATATGATATCTACAAGAAAAAGTAACTATAGTTATACTAATATTCATCACTAAAAATTATAAATATGTCACTAATATCATCTCGTGACAATAATTAAGATGTCATTAGTATCTTTGTCACTATTGTACTTGTGACAATAATCTTAAATGTCACTAAAATCAAAGTTTATTGTGACAAAAGTAATTATCACTAATAATTTTATGTAATAGTGACAATAATAAAATATCACAAATATATAAGACAATAGTGATACATTTGTTGTCACTAGAGTATTATATGTAATAGTGATAATAACTAGATATCACAAATATAAAAGAGAATGAAAATAGATTAGTTGTAACTATTATTAATTATTATTATAATAATAATAATAATAGTTATTGTTATTATTATTATATTGTAAAACTTTATGTGATAATTATTTTTAATTATTAATAGTTTATCATTTATTATTATTAAAAATGATAATATCAATTAAATAAAAACAAGGTATCAATTAAAATAAAATAACATAAAATGTAAACACAAAGTATCCATTACATTTAAAATAATAAACTAAAATGTTGAACAATAAATCTAAATAATATGTGAAATGAGATCTAATTGCAATTAAACTAAATAGCTACTTAAAAATAACAATAAATATATTGTCTTCAAGGATTTTGATCCTACAAAATAAAACAAAATAAATCATTACTATCAATAAAAGAATTAATTAATAATAATATATAAAGATGAAATTATAGACACATTAATTAAAAAATTTAAATATTAATAATACAACTTACTTCATTTTGAGGAAACATTTGATGCACTAAATGATAGGTTTCCTAATAAATTAGCCATTTGACGTTTTATCTCTATTTCAATATCTTGCTTCATTTGATCACGTTGAGTTCTCAAAAGCAAGTTCTTGATCTTCAATTAATTGCCATTGAGATTGCAATTCATTATGAAGTTGAGTGTTGGTTTCCTCTTGATTTTGAATGATACTATTCAATTTTTGAACTTCTAACTCTAGATCACTTGCTCTTTTTTGTGCATTCTCCACTTCATTTTGTACAATTTGTCTCTCTATATTTTTCTTTGTGATTGATATAGTTCCCATACCTTGTGAAGGATTTGGTGTTGTTCCTAGTACAAATGAAAAATGCTTAACCAATGGTACATGTGCTTTCAAACTTTCTTCCTTGTAGACCTCACCCACATTTTTCAAATTATCCTGTACAATATTAAGACAAAATAATTAACATTTAAAATATTTAGTAATAGTAGAATAAAATTTTGAATTTGATTAGATCAAATAAAGAAACCTATTTGCACAAATTAGTAATAGTAAAATATAATTTATATATATATATATATATATATATATATATATATATATATATATATATATATAAAAGGAAGTTAGAGTATTTTCTTTACTTACCATAATTTCTTCTCCTCCATTGGGAATACACCAATTTCCATTAGATTTCATACGCGTAGTCTTCCATACTTCCACTGCACCTGGCCATTCTTCACTTTTTTATTCTTCTTTCTTTTGAAAAAAATAAAAAAGAAGATAATGTGATGTTAGATTAAATAAAAGAACAAAAACAAACTTGTATATCTGACATATAAAACAAATGTATAAAACCTAGTTAAAATTTGCACAAATTAGTATATATAAAACATAATAGTAGCTTTACCATCTCAAATGCCTTTTGGACAATTGATTTTGTGCCAATAACCGATTTAATCTCTTGTTTACTTCGGCTAGCTCTATTTTTCAAACCCTTTTCCTATAAATGTAGAAATAATTTAGTATTATAATATAAAAGTACAAAAAAAATTAAAATTCAACTTTAACATATAGATATAAAAAGAGAATAACTTTACCTTAAACTTTGAATCATTCCACTTGTTATTTATTAACCAATGCCAATCTTAGGATGTAAGTCATTTGGTCTACCTTTATTTTGGATGTATGTTTGATACAAGTGGTGATGTCTATTCCTATATTGCTTTTGCAATTGTTTCATTGCATGTTCTTTATCCTCTTCCTTCAAACATAATGCATCCTAAATGTGATACAAAATAAAAAGTTTCAAATATATCATTGCCAAAATACATCAAATACATAAATAAAAATTAATTAAATACATTCACATTAATAGAGTTATACTAACCTCCATATGTTTCCACATTATAGTTAAATCATCCTCAGGTATCTCTTTCCATGTTTTAACTTTTAAAGGAGCTTTGTGACGTATACATACAGTTGCTTCAGCCTTGAAATACTTTGCATGTTTTCCACAAAGCTTGAAGTAGGGAGGAGGAAATTGGATATCAAAAGTTTTGCCCAATACCATTAATTCTTCTCTTTTACTTGGGAGTTTTGCATTAATGGTATGTCCACCTCTCTTTTTAACTACACTTTGATCTAAATTAAATTCGGAAAAAGAAATCAATACCAATATTAGTAATGGTTTATTTAGTTTTAGAAAAAATATGTTATACAAATACCTGGACATGTTTTAAATTCCTTAAGCTTATCCAACTCAACCTTCTCTAACTCATAAGCATCGACTCTTTTAGAATTTAACCTTAATGGTCTAGTTATCTACGAAATAAAAATAATCATAAAGAAATGTCATGAAACTAAACAAAAACATTTATATATTCTAAGAGTCTCACTACATACATTTTTCTTATTATACTTTTCATCTTCTTCACTTGAAGATTGTAACTCTTCTAATTCTTTGGGCTTATACTCCTCATCATTCTCTTCATCTATTCTTCTTCCCTTCTTATTCTTGGTATTTTGAGTTAACACTCTCAAAGAAGAAACTTTACGTGATATTCCCAAAGCCTCAAATTTTGCTTCATTTTTTGCAATTCTTTGTAGCTTCTCTTCTTCATAGTTAGACATGTTTTGCATCTAAAAAAATGACATATTTACATTACTAAAAGACGATGTTTAGACAGCTACAACTCAAAATAATTACAATTTAAAGTAATAAATTACAAAGTAATGAAAAATATAAGTTAATAACTTGGAGGAAAATTAAAACATGATGGAACTCATACCTTGGAGGAGGAACCTTGATACAATAACTTGCTGAAATTTGTAGAACCCAACTGTGATTACACCATAAAGACAATAAATTAGAAAGAAATAAAAGATATAAATTTATATCACAGAGATGAAACCATACATAACTTCATATTTTACTTTATGCAAATTTATTTTCTATCTATTTCTAGAATTTAAATTTCTAAAAGATATGCAATTTATTTGAAGATGTCATGATGTTAGATATTTATAGGATCTTTTTTATTCACCAAGAGAAATGAATACAAAAGAAGATATCACTTGCTTGTCCAAGTGGTGAACTAAACATGCTAACCAACAGGACAACAACTGGAAAAGTAAGAAACATTATTGAGCACTTAAATTATACTAAAAATATCAAGTACAATGTCTTGTTATACCTCCATAAAGATTCTGGATTATAGTAATGCATTCACTATGAGAGAAAAAGGTATTTTGATATAACTTTATCTTTATTGCATAGTTAAAATACAATGCAAAAATATGGATGGCAATTTTTTTTTATAAGAATTCAGTAACATCATAAACACGATCAACGTTATGCTTTCGTACGCTTGGAGAGATTATTCAAATGCAATGTTGTCAGTTTTAATATCACTCCACCTAAAATTCAAACATTCTTCTCTGTGCAGGACCTATAGGAATTAAAATTGGAAGAAAAACAAAATGAAAATTTGACAAAAAGCCAAAGAATGAGCCAAAATTGCATACAGAGGAAGAAAAAGAGACTGATCTACGACACTCATTACAACGTGAATTATATCTTGGAAAATTAGTATCTTGAAGGGGTAGAAATTAAAACTTGAAAGATGAAACTCATATCTTAAAGGAGGAATTTGAAACTGTAACTTGCTAAATTTAATAGAGATCCAAACTATGATTGCACCAAATTTTACAGCCCCAACTGCGATTATACCAAATTTTATGAAATAATGGTTGAATCATAATTTTGTTTCTATAATAAAGAAGTAAAGATTTATGTAAGAGTGAGAAGGAGACGTGAATGTGAAAAATTGGAAAGCGGAAAATTTTTTGGACGTGAATGTGAAAAATTGGAAAGCGGGAAATTTGAGAATTTTTGGATAACTATCACAAGTCTAAATGAACACACCTTAAAAATTTAATAAAATCAATTAACATAATCATTTATAATTATATTTATTAATTTAATTTAATAAATTAAAAATTGAATATTTTTATGATGAAACATTCTAAGAATTCACGTATGTTATTATTTATTTATTTATTTTAAAATATTATTTTATTAGTAACAACATAATTATAAGTTACGTTATTAATAACAAGTATGTTATTATCTATTTATTTATTTATTTTAAAACATTATTTTATTAGTAACAACATAATAATAATAAATTATAAGTTACGTTATTAATAACAAACTTTATTATATATTTTTTAAAAAAAAATCATCATTAATTTTCTTTTTATTGTATAATTGCATTGATAAATTTTCATTAACATTTTTTTCTTAAATAAGCAAATTTTTCTTATGATTAATGGTTAAATACAAATGTTTTATTTACTAATTTTAATTGAGTTATATTTACCGATTAATTAGTTTGTAATATATAAGAATTCAAGTTAACCAAATTTTGTTATTTTTTAAACATATTAACAAATTTTTTAACATATTTTTCTCAACAAACTAACAATATAAAATATATTAAAGATAGTGATTTTTTTTAGAAAAAGATAAAATTTAATAAATAATAGAAATCTATATAAATTTTAGAGTAGGCAGAAAAGAGAAAAGAATGAAATGATATAAAAAAAGAATGGGATGATCAAACATTTTTCGGTGAGTTATGAAATATGTATTTTTAATTATTTATTTTATGATTTCATGAATTTTGATTATAAGATTTTATTTGTTTTTTACCATGTTTAATAGGAAATGTTTTTAACTTGATAATATATATTTTTTTATTTGATAGGTATGGAATTGAATAAAAGTTGGATGCAAATTACTTATCGAACAAAACCTTTATATGAGAAAGGAGTTCTCGACTTTATTGAATTTGCATTTATCGATCTTGGGGAAGGAGAGTTAATACGTTGTCCATGCAAAAAGTGCAACAATAATCTCTTTCAGTCTAAAAGAATCATATATGAGCACTTGATCACAATGGGGATAAAAAGAGATTATGTTATATGGGATCTTCATGTAGAAGTAGCGAAGAAATGTGATGAAGATGAACACAACCAAAACTTTAATGACGGGATTCAGAGTCTACTGTCATGACATTAGGAGTGCTATTAATGTTAAAAACGCCAAAGAAGGTAAGGAAACAAGTTATACAACAAATATGAAGTATAATGCAATGAATGAAAAAAAATCCAACTTTTATAAATTATTAGAGGATGTTGAACAAGAATTATATCCTGGTTGCAAAAATTTCTCCAAGTTATCATTTATTGTTCAATTACTGAATATAAAATGTCTCTTTGGTTTGAGCGCAAAATCAATTGATGCCATACTTACTTTATTGAAAAAAGCATTTTCAGATAGAAATAAAGTTCCCAACTCATATTTTGAGCTCGAAAAATTATTTGTGAACTTGGGCATGATTACACAAAAATAAAAGCTTGTGTGAATGATTGCATTCTTTATTGAGGTGATTATTTGAAATCCACTTCTTGCCCAACTTGTAAATTTTCTCGATATAAAGATCCACAAAAAAATTTACCCCAGAAAGTTGTGCGTTATTTTCCTTTAGCTCCAAGGTTACAACAATTGTATATGACATCGAATACGGCTAAAGAAATGAGGTGGCATAAAGATAGGCCTTTTAATGAAGATGGGAAAATGAGACACCCGGCTGATTCTATTGCTTGGAAGAATTTTGACTCACAATATCCATCTTTTGCGTTAGATCCATGCAATGTTAGACTTGGTTTAGCAAGTGATGGTTTCAATGCATTTGGAAATATGAGTACTTCATATAGCGTGTGGCCAGTTGTTCTAATTCCTTATAATTTGCCACCTTGAATGTGCATGAAAGATCCTTATTTCATAATGTCGACACTTATTCCTTGTCCCAAAGCTCTTGGAAATGACATTGATGTGTATTTACAACCTTTGATTGATGAATTGAAAGAACTTTGGGATAATGGTGTACAGACATACGATGCATCAATGAAAGAAATTTTCAATTACATGTCTCTATTTTGTGGACTATTAATGATCTTTCAGCGTACGAAAATCTATCAAGGTGAAATACTAAAGGAAAATTTGCTTGTCCTTGTTGTAACAAGGATACATGGTCATTAAGTTTACCAAATGAAAAAAAAAATTGTTATATGGAAAGCCGTTGATTTTTGCCACTTGGTCATTCTTGGAGAAATAATGCAAAAGCTTTTGATGACACTAAAGAAAGTCGTCCACCTCCTACACAATTATCTGGAGACGATATAGTTCGACAATATCAACAATTTGACCAGGTTAGTATTATTATATTTTTATAAAATCATTATTTCAAACTACTCTTATTTTTCTATTATATTAAAAAAATTCTTAGTTAAAAATAAAAATCAAAGTAAAATATATTATTTAAATATTATTATTAGATAATTTTATTAAATGACATATTTTGAATATATAAACTAATATAATATGTAATATATTATAATTTTATCTTCTTTTTGGGAATTATTTTTAAATTTAAATAATAGTGTAGATAATATATTTTTTCTTCAACGTGAATCTAAACTAATCTAAGTAAAAGATAAAATAATATTATTTATGAGATAATTTTATTCATTGGCATTTGAATATATAAATTTAACAATATCTAAATTTTATTGTATTATGTTTGGTAACTAACTTTATCCACATTATCAATTTTATCTTATCATGTTAGAATTATTTTTAAATTTAATCATTAGTAATAGATAATATATTTGTCTTTGAACGTGAATATAAACTAATTTAAGTAAAAGATAAAATAATTTAATTTTTTATTTTATCTTTTATACTAACTAAATGGTTATATTTAAATATTATTTATTATTATTATATAATTTTATTAAATGACATATTTTGAATATATAAATTTAAAAAATATTTAAATTTAAATTGTATTAATTAAATAAATTAAAACAATAATTATTAATCTTTCTTAGTTAATGGTGTTGTTGTTTTTTTTCATTAACTAATTCTTTATTTTTGTATTAGAATTAGTATATTCATATTTTTATTAATGATAAATATATACACGTGACATTTGGTAAATTTTTCCAGTAAAGAAAGCGAGGAAAAATTCAACTACCAAAGTATTGGAAGAAAAACAATATTTTTTTTAGTTGCCTTATTGAAAATGTCTAAAATTACGTCATAATGTAGATGTCATGCATATCGAAAAAAATGTTTGTGATAACATCATAGGAACATTGATGGATCTTGAAACAAAAGATAAAAGATAACATAAACTCTCAATTTGATCTTGCTCATATGGGTATACGTTCAGAACTTCATCCAACAATGATTGAAGAAGGAAATTACACATTTCCATATGCATGTTATACCATGTCATCTCAAGAAAAACATGCATTTTGTCAATTTTTAGTTGATTTGAAGGTTCCCGATGGTTATTCATCCAATATTTCTCGGTGTATAGACGTTGAAGGGGGGAAAATATTTGGGATGAAATGTCATGATTGTCATGTATTTCTACATCATTTTCTCCCTCTTTCAATTTGTGGTGTTCTTTGAAAGGAAGTTTGTGAAGCCCTAATTGAACTTAGTCTTTTTCTTAGAGAGCTGTGCTCTAAAACATTGAGTCTATACACTTTACACTTGCTAGAAAAAACTATAGTTTTAACCTTGTGCAAGCTAGAGAAATTATTCCCTCCTTCCTTTTTTGACATAATGGTCCATTTACCCATTCACTTAGCAAATGAGGCTAAGATTGTTGGCCTAGTGCAATATCGTTGGATGTATCTAGTTGAAAGGTATCTTCGTAGGCTAAAATCATATGTAAGAAATAAGGCTCGTCTAGAAGGATGTATAACTGAGGCTTATATTTCATAGGAGTGTGTGCACTTTTGTTCGAGGTATTTGGATGGGGTTGAGATAAGATTAAATAGATGTGGAAGAAATTATGAGGGTGATGTACACCAGTTAAATAAGTCAAAATTAAAATTTTTTCTACAAGTTGGAAAAGCATTGCATGCAAAAAAGTATGTTGAGTTAACTGTAGCCAAACAAGAGCAAGCAAGAAATTATGTTCTCCAAAATTGCGATGATGTTTTGCCTTTTATTGGGTAAGTGATTTTCTTATATTGCACATTTATATTATTGTGGTTTTATGTAATTCAATATAATTATGTCTTTTTTGCGATCAAACTACATAAACAAGAATTGGAGAAAACAAACTCACAAAATCTGGAACAAAGACATCAAAAAGAATTTTCTCAGTGGTTCAAAAAATATGTAAGAATCAATTAAACTTGTTTGGTTGTTATTATATAACTCAACCACATTTATCATTCTTATTATTTTTTTATCAGGTTGCACATTTGGAAAGAGAAGGCAACATAAAAAATGAGTCATTGTTTCACTTGGCTTGTGGACCAGATTCATGTATTTTTCAATATACAAGTTATTTGGTAAATGATTGGAGGTTTAATATAAAGGATCGAGATATGTACTTGAAATCACAAAATAGTGGAGTTTTAGTTAAAGGTGACAAGAATGCAGGTAACTTGGATTATTTTGGCATCTTAACCGATATTATTGAATTAATTTACTCTGGTGGAAATAATGTCATTTTATTTAAATTTGATTGGTGGGATGTGTATTCTAAAGGGAGAGGATACAAAGAAGATAAGTATGAATTTATTCTTATTAATAGTAAGCACAAGTTGAAGACGAATGAGCCATATGTCTTAGCTAGCCAAGTTCAACAAATGTATTATGTTAAAGATACCAAAGATCTGAATTGGCTTGTAGTAGTGAAAACAAAGCCTCGAGATTGGTATGATATGCCAGAAGAAATTATAAATGAAGCATGCCAAGAAAATGAAGAGATAGGCTCAATCTCATTTATATCCAATGAGTTTGATAAAGAACATGACTTTTCTTTAGATAGAAAAGACCTAACCCAATCTACAATTGATGGAAATCCAATGATGCCTATGGAAGTTATTGACAATGACGATGAAGAAAACAATGATGAAAATATTGATTTAAGAGAGGATGAAGAAAATGATATTATTGTTGAAGATGATAGTGATGATAATTAATTATTGTTTTATATAATTTTGTAACACAAACTTTGCTATTAGTTATGTTTATTCTATTTATCTATTTATTTTTATCTATGAAAATATTATTTATTTTATATATTTATTTATATATAGAGAGACATAAAGAGAGACATAAAGAGATAGGGAGATAGAGAAAATAATGTAGGCACCACTTTATATTTTGCATACTAAATATAAATTTGTAGTGAATATATTATTTACTAATCTTAATAAAAAGTACAACACTATATTTAAATAAGAAAAAATATCAAAATGCATATTGTAATTGTGGAGTGGTAGAGTGGTCTAACTTGGTCTATCATTATATAAGGTCATGAGTTTAAAATCTTAAATAAAGAGTTTTTAACAATTAATAATAATAATTGCCATTAAATGATTATATTTAATAAAGTTTTTATTAATTATATTTTTATCAAATAAAAACTTTTTATTATATAATATTGTAGTAATGAATTTGTGATATGTATATTTGATCAATTTTAATAAAATTCGTGACAAATATAAAATTTATCACTATTAACTATATTATTAAAAAAATAAAAATAATATTGACTAAAATAACATAATTTAATATTTTTTCCTCTAATATCAAATTTGTAAAGTATTATTAATTTGTCAATAATAAAAAATAATTATTAATTTATACATATTTAATAATTTTTATATTAATTGTATTCTTATTACAAGAAAACTAATTTTATAATGTAATTTTTTTTAACATATGTGTTTTTATTTTTTTGAAATATAGTTATTGTGACTTTTTTTATTTTATCACTATTTGTGAAAAGTATTTGTTATAAATATAAAATTAGTCATATGTAAATAGTGACAATATTTTATTTATCACTATTAGTTGCATTTTCACTAAATAAAATAATAACTAAAAAAATATTTCACATCTAATTTCTTATACATATATATAATTTCTTATTAAATATAAAATAAATTTATTATATAAATTATTTTGACAAAGATTTTAGCATTTTAATAAATAATAATTATTAATTTACAAATTAGTAAGATGTATTTTAATTTTATAATAAACTTAATGTGACATTTTTTTTTCATTTTATCACTAGTATAAATAATATTTGTAACAAATAAAAAATTTGTCACTTAACTAGTATATTAATAGTGACAAAATTTATATTATTTATTTGTCACAAAATGTTACATTTCTTGTAGTTTATAATCCTCCATGAGAAAACCCATCCTCAGCATTATTTATTTGTCACAAAATGTTACATTTCTTGTAGTTTATAATCCTCCATGAGAAAACCCAAGTTAACAATTTCCAAATACAATTAAATCCTTTATCAACTAGGATGATTTATACAATACAAAAACTTTATAGCTAAGAAGCAATTACTCTATTCTAAGAAGATCATCATCAATCCTACTACTTCACAACTCTCCCACTTGTACTATCCTTGCTCACACATAAAATGTGATCATAGAAAAAAAGAGAAACACAGAAAAACAAGAAAAGGATAAGCTAGTGATATTTTTAAACTAACAAAATCTATAAATTGGTAGATTGCATAATGTAATAACAACTCAAATTATTCATGAACACACATTTCCATTCAAGCACACTTTTATAGACTTCAGATATGATATACTCCAGACTAAATTCCCAAATACTTTTGCATTGAGTTGAATACCCATGTGGTCATCCACTTGTCATGTATCCTCATATTGGATTATAACAACTTACATGGCCCCACCTGGTCTAAAAATTCAAATCTCTCATGACAAAGTTAGTTTATTATGGCTTTGCCATATAGGTGTGTGAGTTTAGTAGAGTCAAGATGAACACACCTTTTGTACTCATATTCAATTAATACTCTACACTATATGATATGGTATTCCTCCTTAGGAAAACCTCATCTATACAATACACACAAATTACCAATATTTTCCAATCACAATCTCAATGAACTTAGGAAAATTATCACCATTACCATTAGTAACTCATTCTTCCTTTCTCATTCATATCACAAAAACCCACATATAAGTAAAACAATAACTAAATAATGGTATAACACAACACCCTCGATGCAACCTAACATTCACCATTATCACAAAATCATCATCATTTCATTTATCATTATATTCTAACATTTAAGCCATACCACAATCACTCAACATCATAATCACCAATAAACTATCATAATTCCAACATAACATATCATACTTATGTCATTATTTCTTGAATTCTCATACGTTTGAACTTCCACAATCATGAATGTTTCAACATTATAATTATCATAAAACTTCACATTCTCCAATTATACTCTCTAATTTCAACCATCATAAGCATAATCAAAAGAAACTAATTGCTGACAAGGATCACCCAACGCAAGAAAAAGGCACTAAACACCAACAAGTTAAACAACTCTAAGGGAGAAAATTCAGACTTTCGCCCAACAGCCACTTCCTCCACCTAATGAGAACCCTTTTTCGCCTAGTGGCACAAGCCAATACTTAGCGCCCAGATACATGGAGCTCTCTACCATAAAATTTCCAATTTGCGCCCAACGGTCTCCATATAGCACACAATGCTAAAGACTACTAGAGTTCACTGGATTTTTAGTTTCAGAGTGCACCCAACCGTACTAGTTACCACCCAAAGCCATATTAGATGGTAGAAACTACCTACACAAATCAAATGTGCTAATTAAGTTTTTTTTTTTTAGAAAATTTACTCTTTCATCTTATAATTTGTATACTAGTATTACTCAATTTAAGCTCAAAATCTTTAATTGACTCATTTGATACATCAGTAGGCAGATTCATTCACTAAGAAAAAAATTCATTACATTGCTAAAAAATATTCACAACCAATCATTACCAATTTCAATCAAATTTTAAAATCAAAGAACAAAACAATCATTTCTACACAATTACTTAGCTCAAAACAACTTTATATTACTACACAAGCATAAACGTACATGTATAAAAATTCTAACTTCCTTTACCTAGTGTAAAAAGCCATGACTCAAGAATGATCCTAGCGCTTTAGTTCTTACATGAAGCTCTAACACAGACTTCAGATCATAAATCTAAGCATATCATAAACTAAACAGAAATTCAATTTGAGCTATTTTGAATCACATGCAAGGATCCTAAAACCACGTCTAATCCAAAATGCTAAACTAAGTAAAAAATAGAACAAAAAATGAGCTTAATTTATTTAGATTTTGATCAGTCAAAAGTGTAGATCTCTCCATCATGAAACATTGTCAAACAAATGAGAGACGAGTTAAAAAAGTTAGACAAAAGGCAAATGAAGTTTAGAAAAAAGGTTTTTAGAGAGATAATGATTTTTATAAAGGGAAACTTGATTAATGTAAAATCTATTTATAGTTTAGCCTTTTATGAATAAAATAATTGAGTGTTATCTTTAAAACCATTACTACTTTTAAACTATTTTGTAAGTCCTTACATGTGTTAACAAACAAAGAATGTCAAACGATTTGTTTAGACGAGAAAATTAAAGGAAAATTGAAATTTAAAAATTATTATAAGTCATTTCAAATAATTAAAGTAATGGAACAAGGGATGTTTCTCGTAAGTTGTAACATCCCGTCTGGATATCACTTAAATTAAAATAAAAATAATAGAAATAATAATAAACCGCATTTATTATTGAAATACTTTCCCAAAACACGGGGAAATTTAAACTTTATTACAAGCGTCAAAATTCCAAAATCCCTAAATCCATACAACGTCTACCACATCACAAAATTATTAAAAACAAGTCACTTATTACAAAAACATCACAAGGATGGGCGTACAGATTTAAAATAACATCGTGGCTTGTACGGATGGGTTCCGAAAGATTGCACTCCTCGGTGTTATCCGATGAGTTTGGTAATCTTTGGACAAATACGAACTACGGTTCGTATTAGGAAACTCCACTTGGTATTGCAGATTATGGCCGTGACAAGATCATTCCCACATGTGGACTAGAGGTGGTGGCTTGTAGTCGGAGGGACGAGTATACACTCATGGTAGTAAGGATTGATAAAGTAATCATCAAAGGGTGTAGAATCAAGATGCGTCCAAAGGAAGATGTGAATGTTTGGGTCTGAGGTTTTGGTGTATCAGTAGTATGAGGGGTTTTAAATTGCTATTGTAATGTACATTGTAATGTAATTTTATTTTGAGCTCACCCTATCTGTGTGTGTTTGGCGATGATCATGTAACTCGTTACATGAGAGCAGATATTGTTGCAGGTGAGCATGTAGATGCTTAGAGCCGGAGAGAGGCTAGCATAAGGGAATTTCACGGATTCATCCTTGTGATGTTTTTGTAATAAGTGACTTGTTTTTAATAATTTTGGAATGTGGTAGACGTTGTACAAATTTAGGGATTTTGGAATTTTGACACTTGTAATAAAGTTTAAATTTTCCTGCATTTTGGGAAAGTATTTCAATAATAAATGAGATTTATTATTATTTCTATTATTTTAATTTTAATTTAAGTAATATCCGGTCGGGATGTTACATAAGTCCTTGAGAAACAAGGGAGACATGTCTGGTTCGACAATTTCTAGAAACATGAATCTTATGTTAGGGAACAGGTGACCATAAAACCAGAGTGTGGTTTTGATTATCATGCTAAAGTATTTTACTTGATTTGATATGATGTTTAATATTACTTGTAATGTCTTCTTTGGCTAAATTTCCTTTATATCTCATTGTTTGTGGTTAGCTTACCCCTATTTGTTTTGTGTGTTTGTTGTTTGTGCGATGATTGTATGACATGTATGTTATAAGAAAGTAAGTGTTAATGCATATGTTTTTGGTATGGAGTAGATTGACGAGAGGATGAGATGAACTTGAGATTTTATACCATTTTTTAAGTTATTTTAAAATAAATGTTAAAGACAATGTAGTTTTCTTTTATTTGTCAGTTGTGATTTGAAAATTTTTAGACAATTGATGTGTTGAACTACACATTTAAAATTAAATTATAAACTTTTGCAGAATTATACCTTTTCGTGATATCCTAACTTAAGGTGTTACAACTTTTCCCTACGTTTCATGGACTAGATGTTGGAAAGGTTAGCACGACAAGCCTATTATTGTTTTCTGGATGGTTACTTAGATTATAATCAGATAGTGGTAAATCAAGAGGATCAAGAAAAGACCACATTTACTTGTCCCTTTGGCGTATTTGCTTATAGAAGAATGCTTTTGGTTTGTGTAACACACCAACCACTTTCCAAAGGTTCATGTTTGCCATTTTTTCTGATTTGTTGGAAAAAAGCATTGAAGTTTTTATGGATGATTTCTCCGTATTTGGTTCATCTTTTGATCTTTGTTTAAAGAATCTTGAGATTGTACTCAAAAGATGCGTAAAAACCAATCTTATTATGAATTGGGAGAAATGTCACTTCATGGTGTGTGAAGGTATAGTACTTGACCACAAAGTCTCATCTAGAGGAATCTTAGTGGATATGCCAAGGTAGATGTCATTAAGATTTTGCCACCGCCTACTTCTATAAAGGGTGTTCAGAGTTTTCTTGATCATGCAGGATTCTATCAAAGATTCATCCAAGTTTTTTTCAAAGATACCAAAGTTACTATGCAATCTCCTTGTTAAAGATATCCCGTTCAAATTTGATGAGGAGTGTATACATGCATTTAACATTTTGAAAGAAAGGTTGATTTCAGCTCTAGTAATTGTTGCTCCACATCGGGAGTAAGAATTTGAGTTAATGTGTGATGTGAGCGATTATGCCATAGGAGTTGTGCTTGGTCATAGTCAAGGAAAGGTTTTTCATAACATCTATTATGCTAGCAATGTCTTGACTGGTGCACAGTTAAATTATGCTATAATAGAGAAGACGATGTTGATTATTATGTATGCTTTAAAAAAGTTTAGATCCTATATAATTGGATTTAAGGTCATTATCTACATAGATCATGATGCTATTAAATACTTGCTGACAAAAGCATATTCAAAGCCAAGATTGATTGGGTACTCCTTTTGCAAGAATTTGATGTGGAGATCAAAGATAAGAAAGGGATTGAGAATGTGATAACTGACCATCTTTCTCAATTAGTTAAAGAGGATGTAACTTGTAATAAGGGGATATTCATGAGACATTTTCAGATGAAGTCTTTATGTTCATTCAATAAAGACCGTGGTTTGGTGATATGGCAAATTTTAAAGTTGTTGGAGTTCTTCCAGAAAAACTAAAGTGGCAAAAAAAGAAGTTTTTACATGATGCCTAACAGTTTGTATGTGATGATCCATTCTTATACAAAATAAAAGCAGATAACTTACTAAGAAGATGTGTCACTACAAAAGAAGCTACGAGCATTTTATGGCATTGTCATAATTTGCCATATGGAGGACATTATAATGGTAAAAGGACAACCGTTAAGGTACTACAAACCAGATTCTATTGGTTTACTCTATTTAAATATGCTCACATTCATGCCAAGAGTTGTGATAAATGTCAGTGGACTGAGAACATATCTAAAAGACATGAGATGTTATTGCAAGCTATCTTATAAGTAAAAGTGTTTGATTGTAGGGGAATAAATTTTATAGGACCTCTTTCCTCGTCATTTAGGAATGAATATATATTGGTAGTTGTGGATTATGTTAGTAAATGGGTGAAAGTAGCAACTTGTCAAAAGAATGATGCCAAAACAGTTATACAATTTTTGAAGAGACAAATTTTTGCTCGGTTTGGAGTTCCAAGAATTCTCATTAGTGAAGGAGGAACACATTTTTGCAATGCTCAATTGGCAAAGGTTCTTTCACACTGTGAGGTAAAACATAGAGTTGCTTCACCATATCATTTGCAGACCAATGGACAAGCTGAAGTGTCCAACTGGGAGATTAAGAAGAATCTGGAAAAAAATGTGTCATCTTCTAGGAAAGACTGGTCAGCAAAGTTAGATGATGCTTTGTTGACATACTAGACTGCGATGAGTCTGTCTATACACTGATTAAACGAGTCTTGCAACAAACATTAAACGAGTTGATTCATACATTGATTAGATAAGTCTAACAATATATATTTGACGAGTTTGTTCATACACATTATTAAACGATTCTATTAATACACATAAGTAAACTCTATCCATTTTCTAATTATAAGAGTCTTGCAATACACATTAGACAAATTTATCCATACATTAATTAAATGAGTCTAACATACACATTAGACAAATGTGCCCATATACTAATTAGACGAGTCTTACAACACATATTAAATGAGTTCATCGATGCATCGATTAAATGAGTCTAACAATACACATTAGATTAATTTGTCCATACACTCATTTTTATTTTTAGTGAGTCTTATCTACATATATGCATAGTTTATCCTTTGTATTTTTTAGAGAATTTCTTGGTTTATGAAAACATAAATGCAATAAACCCTCATATAGTTAATGGTTCCCAATATCCCAAAGGATTAAAAGTGGAAGCATACCTAGGAACAATAGATAAGTTTAGTATGTGGTCTTCTACCTGTATAGCATCTTGAGTTTTCTCTTGATTTTCTCTTCTGTTAGAGAGAAAGAGAAAGAAACAAAATAATTTTTTTTTAAACATCTTGTATTCACAATGAAAAGATTATAACTTTTATATAACTTCGATCAATTACTTACTTAATTTCAATATATATATATATATATATATATATATATATATATATATATATATATATTCTTACCCATATATTTAATTAATTAAATCTCTTTATTATTTTGGCTAACAATGGTTCTATATATATTTTTTTCACTTACTTTTATCACTTACTTGTGACCCAAATCGCTAACAGAGATTATTTTATATTTTTTTCACTTGCTTTATCATTTACATTTTTATAAAGTTTGCTATATTTAAATATATGATGAATTTTCAAAACCTATAAATCATTTGCTATCAAGATTCTATTCGATACTTAATTATAAATTTAAAAAAATTTATTATTTATTTCTTTTACCTCTAAATATCTTTTAATATAACATATATTTATTAACATAAAAAAACTACAAATGAATACCAACCTGTACGCAAGTTTAAAACTAGTTTTGTTGATAAAACAATATTTTGTTTTAATTTTTATCAAGTAAAAGTAAGTAAAATTTATATGAAAATTAAAATTAAAAGTTACTTTATTTAGGTATTAAAAATAAAAAAAAATTATTTTTTGTATTTAATAGAAATAATGAAATTTTAGGTTTTATTAAAACTAAATATGCATATATATACTTAATTATAAAACTAAAAAAAAATTATATATATATATATATATTTACAATTTTGATTAAATAAACATAATAATATTTTTAAGAAAACTAAAACAAAAATATCTTATCTGCAGAATTCAAAATCATATTTAAATTTATACTAGTGTGGTAAATATTCTATAGTTTATTATTTTAAAAAAATATAGCAACATAATAATTTAAAAGTATATAATATAATAGGTGGAAGAAGAAGAAAAATACATGAGCCTGAAGAGATTGTGGCTTCACTCTATTGCCCTGTAAAACATCCTCACTCTCGCAGAGAAGTTGCAATTTAGGGTTTTAATTGTCTTCTCACTCGTCTCCTGCAATCTTCCACCACATTCGTTCCTCCACTTTCGTAACCATGGCGAGCACCAAAGTTCAGAGGGTTATGACTCAGCCCATTGTACCGTCCTCATTCCATACTCTCTTTCTCTTTCCCTTTTCTTTTGCTCTAACTCTAACCTAACTTCATTCATTCCTTCTTTCTTTCTTCAGAACTTGATTTTCAGGTTTCTTCAGAGCGTAAGTTTCCACCCACTTTCATTCTAGTTCATAATTGTTTCTGGGTGTTTGCCCCAATTTCCCCTGTTCCTTTGCTCTAACTATTTTGTAATTTACGCAGAAAGCACGCATTCAGATTTGGCTTTTTGAGCAAAAAGATTTGAGGATTGAAGGCCGAATCATTGTGAGTCTTGGTTTTTATGCTTCTTCCTTACATGGGTGGCCATCAAAATTTTGTTTTATCCACTTTAACATCAGATTAAAGTTCTTCGTTACGTGGGATCTTGTTATGATATATTTTATGATTTGTGTTTCACTTTATATGTTGGTTGTGATTATCGGTATATTGGATTGTGGGGGAATTTAGTTTAATGGTGGTGTTCTGTTGGTCCTTCCAAAAAAGTGCAAAAGTTTTCTAGTCATACTGTCTAAAATGTGGTTGTATTTTAATACATTGCAATATGGGGTAATGAGCTCATATATAAAACAGCGTGATCTAAATTTTCTTGGCTTCAAAATATTTTGTGAACCTTTTTGGTTCTGGGAGGGGATAGGGGAGATGGGGATGAATGGTGGTAGTTGTTGTAGACAGTATACCTTTGTTAAGATATTGATCATCTGAGATGATAATCAAGGATAATGTGATTTTGTTCATTTCCAAACAGGGTTTTGATGAATACATGAATTTAGTTCTTGATGATGCTGAAGAAGTGAACATCAAAAAGAAAAGCAGAAAGACATTAGGTATGCTACTGTTTGTCAAATTTTGTTCTATTTATCTTAGCCACTTGTGCATTTTCTGAAGAATTTCATTTTTTGATCAGGGAGAATCCTTCTTAAAGGAGACAACATAACCTTAATGATGAGCACGTAAGTGAAATTAAACTGTACTTTTAAATTGTATTTAATGATGAGCACATAACCTTAATAAGTGAAGTTAAGGAGACACAAATTTTCTTCTCTAAATTTCAGGGGGAAATGATGAACAAGCAGGACAGATGTAAACAATGCTCCTATCCAACAAGAAAGTAAAATTCTGTTTACCTTTTCAGTTTACTTGTTGTTTGGCTCGTTAACTTGTTGAATATGTTATCAGAGAAATATGATCATGTATGAACACTAGATAAATTTTTAGTTTGGCAGCTTAACATGTTGGTTAGTTTGTTTTCTTAATTTTGCCTCTATTAACCCTATTCCTACCTGGAAGTGGATGATCTTATGGTTGATGATGTATGACACTGATATATAATCTTCCACTCATTTGTTAGAATTCTCCTTTTTTTATATGTTTATGTCATAGTCAACATCTTACAGTATTCAATCCTTTATTGGAATTTGTCAGATTTATTTTTTTTGGTTGTTATTTTTTTTTTTTATATTTGCTAAGGTTTCACAAAAGGCAAATGCCTGTTATGCAGGTTGTGAAATAGTACATTTTTGTAATAGTACATTTTTGTAGCATTCACATTTAGATATATTAATGGGACTGCTTTCAAATACTATTACACTAGCTTCAAGTGATTTAGTTATTTTGAATGGAAAGCTTTTTAGGGTTTTTCAATTTTCTGATGCTTTGACTTCATAGAGTGGATGTTTTCTGTGAAAAATAAATATTTTAGTTTACTTTAAACTTAAAACAAATGTAAATGGTAATATTTTATTTAGACTGGTGATCTTCAGATTTTCAATTTAAATGAATTTAGTTGCCATATTTGATTAAATAATTTTATGGGAAATAGTAAAATTTAGGTTAACAATCAATTTTGAAAGAAAGCATTTTTATGTTTATTTCTAAAAGTATCTAGTTTTCAAAATTAAACATATAAAGTTATATAAGATGATCAAGAAGACCTTCATGAAAATAAAATGACCATTTGAAAATCTAAAGTTTAAATTCTTAAGAAAGTTTGAACATAAATTAAACTTACATTTTGAAATCTTAAAATAGAACCGAAAAGAAACTTAAAATTTGCAAGAATTTTTTTTTTTGAAGGATGTAAAGATGTAAGTCTAAGGAAATGAGTGCAAATATATAACTGTAAAAGAGAAATAATAAACCAGAAGAATTTGAATACTTGATGCAATTTGGTGAACAGAGACAAGAACTTAGTTTTTTACTAGTCTTTATTTATTGATCTTACAAACTTATTGATATTTTATATCAATTTTTTTCACACCTAAAATGTTATATAAAACTCTTATTTATGTACCTATACTTTCTTCAGATACTTCTTAATGACAAGTATGTTCAGAGTTATAAAAGACTATTTTTTACAGACACATGTTTAGGTTCATCCTTTTAAGTTGTGTTTCGACTATTGTGACTTTCACTTCAATATTTTTCAATGATAATTCCTTATTCAATACTTTGTAATTTCATTAAGCTTAAAGTCTTGTTTCATGATAATACACATTCACTTAAACTTTTTTTTTTGTTTAATGGGCAATCATTAACGTCTACTCAAATAGTTTGAAACATCTCAGTTTATTTATGTCTCTCAATCTTTATTTTGGATACAGTATAATATTAAATACTTCTTGGTGTTTTAAGTTGGAGATTTCTTTTAGCATCCTCTATAATTATTTCCTTCTGCATCTCTATGAATATGAAAATTTTCACTTTGCCCATAAAAAGAGATTTTTCAAATTGTGTAATTTAAGTTTTTATTTACTTTCAGATTGTGTGATGAGTTGGTGAGATGGGCTTCTTACATTTCACCCAGTCTTTATCTTCAATCTGAAGACCTTCATTCCATCATGATAAAATAGTAGTGACAAAAAAGGTATTTATGATTTACAGAAACATAAATTATAAGAAAATAGATAACATAAAATAAGTATGGCATTTTTCTCTAATTGCTCAATATTGTTATAAGGAGTTATATTTTTGTATGAAATTCATACATAAAATAACAGATTTCATTTTAGTCTGGTGCTTATTCTACCTCACCACTACCCACTGCATAAGATCCTAACCTTTCAATACTTTTCCTTTCATCTGCTTTTTTTTTATGCAGCCAAGGTGGTAAAATAAATGTTAATGCAATGTTCCTCCGGAATTGATCGTAATTTTTATATTAATCAACACCAAACCGCTTCCACCGCAAGTTTCCTTGATAAACCAGGACACAAATTGGTTTTGAAATTTTCTTCGGTTAATTTTATGATAATTGTTTTTTGTTTAGGCTTGCATGCAACAACAACAAAGTTTATGAAGATCTGTGTGTATCATATTCTTTCAAAATAAAAGAACAAACAAACCGATATAACACGGTCTAACATCGTAAATGCCATCCCAACACATGAAATCCCAAGAGCAACGCCAAGATGAATTGGAGACTAAAAATAGTTTCTACAATCCTCACTCTCCCTTTTCATCGACCAGGTATCATCTTTACCTTCCCTTAACAGTAGACCCATAACTTCCCCTTTCCATATTTGATCATTTACACTCCATAAATAATTACCAACAAAACCCAATAAGCTAGACATCCAAATCCATACCTTTTATCCCTGAATCCTTCAAAAACCATTTTCACACTGACACCACTATGACTACCCAAGCTCCTATTACCAATTTTGTCACTTGATATCCACACAAGCAATGACTTTCATCCTCTTACTATCCCTAGAAAACCAACATACCACGACCATTTCATTAGATATAAGCCTCCAAACCCCATCATCACCCCTATACGACCTACCTTTCCAAATCCAATCAATCCTTCTCCAACACCATGCAATATTTCAAACCCTACATGGCCTACCCCTTTCAAGACCTCATGACCATCACATCCAACTTTTCGCCAAGACCCCTCCTATCAGATGTCAAATCCTACCATTACCCTCACTCCAAAAAACATACATTTCTGAAATGCTTAAAGAAGGTTTCATTAAACCCAATACTAGCTCATTCTCCTTACTTGTACTCATAGTAAAGAAGAAAGATGCCAAATCCTACTATTACCCTCACTCCAAAAAATATATTTTCCAAATTAATTTCTGAAATGCTTAAAGAAGGTTTCATTAAACCCAACACTAGCTCATTCTTCTCACTTGCACTCATAGTAAAAAGAAAGATGAAACTTGGCGTTTTTGTATTGATTACACAACCTTAAATGCAACACCATTTGAGACCGCATACATTCCCATAATAGATGAGTTGCTCGATGAATTAGGTTCAACTACAATTTTTACTAAGTAGACCTTTATTCATGATACCACCAAATAGACTCAATCTAGACAACACCCATAAAATAGTCTTTCACACTACAAATGACCAGTATGAATTTTTGGTCATGCCTTTTGATTTATCTAATGAACCATCCACATTTCAAGCAACCATGAATGATCTCTTTAGACCTTATCTGCGTTGGTTTGTTCTTGTTTTTTTCATGATATTTTAGTGTACAGTCCCACTTTAGAGCACATCTCGCACATTAACATGTTATTTTAGACTTATTGATACATATGAAATTACTTAGTTGAGTAATCTCATTTCATACACATGTCATTATTACCTACACTACGTCTTCCAAACTTCATACAACCTTTTGTTGTAGAAATGGATGCATCCATAGTTGCCATTGGTGTCGTCTTTAGTCAGCAAGATCATTCCCTGACTTTCTTCAACAAGAAAATGTGCCCCTGTCTTCAAGCATCCTCAATATATATCAAGGAAATGTATGCAATAATAGAAGCAATGAAGAAATGACGCCAATACTTGTTGGGAAACCATTTCAAGATTTGTACAAATAAAAAAGTCTCAACACCCTCTTTTCCCAAATAATCCAAGCCTAAGAACAACAAAAATGGACAGTAAAAACCTAACACATACATTACATGAAACATCTTTTTATAAAGGAAAAAAGACAAATTAGTAAGGGTCAAACCAATTTTTCACTTCAAATGTCAAAGCAAGAAACAAGGGGTGGCTATGTAGATTAATATTTATAACTAGAAAAAACAAAAAAAAAGTTTTGTTTTTTAATATTTGTGAAGGTTCACACGAAAAGAATGGAGACAAAAAGCTTTATGTTTGATATTTTGAGTACAATAATATATAAGATACAAAAAAGTTTCTCTAATTAATAAGTGAAATGTAAATCTACAAGTTGACATTCTGAGGGCAATATTATATAAGTTACAAAAATTTTCTCTAAATAAGAGAGATGTAAATTTACACAAAAATAAATGTGACCAATAATTTTTAGTAACCACTGTCATACATTCTCCTTTTCCATAAACCAAGGTTTATAATTAAATTGAACCTGACATTACTTGGCAAAAAGAAAATAAGAACATAAAGTATATAGAAAAATCTCATTTTATAAGTCTTTTACTTTAAATTTTCTTGGATACTCCAAACTTTGATCTTAACAATTCAAACTTGATCTTGGAAAGTGCTTTGGTCAGGATGTCTGAAATTTGATCGTCTGATTCACAATTCTCCGAGTTGTGGATTCAACCAATACTTCTTGTTTCTTCGAATTCTAAGAGAAAACACCACTACCAAATGAGAAAACATAACCCGAGGTACTCTAGGCATCATCCAACTTCCTGCCAATCATTATTTGTATATCCTTGAAGATCTCAAATTTCATCCTTTGAAAACCATATACCATAGTTTGTTGTGCCTCTTATGTATATCAATAGTCATTCTACTACATTATAATGAACTTGACTAGGACAATGCATAAATTTGGACAACAAACTTGCAACAAACATTATGTTTGTCTAGTGCTTATAAGATACAAAAGACTACCAATTAAACTTCTATAAGCAGAAGCTTGTACTTTATCACTAACATCATTAAGTGACAACTTGTCATTTACAACAACCAGTGTGCACACTCGTTTACAATTCTGCATGTGAAACTTCTTCGAAATTTCTAAAGCATATTCTTGTGAGCAATGAAGATTCATGCATCATATTGGTGTATCTCCATTCTAAGAAAGTAATTTATTTTTCTCAAATCAATCATTTCATATTGAGTTTCCATGTTATCCTTGAATTTGCTCAAAGAATCTGATCTATTGCCAATGACCAACAAATCATCAACATATAAGTAATCAATGATCCATACTTCTATAAAGCCCTTGGAGCCAATTTCAATCCATAAAGAGCTTTTTGAAGTTTGTAGACTTTCTTTTCACTACCTAGAACAAAAAGGCCTTTAGGTTATTTAACATAAATGTCATCTTCAAGCAAACCATTTAAAGAAGCAAGTTCAACATCAAAATGATAAATTTTGCAACTAATTTTTTATGCCAATACAACTAGCAACATGATTGTATTGTGTGTTGCTATTGAAGCAAATATATATGAAAAATAAACTTCACTTTGTTGATGATAGACCTTAACAACCAGTCTAGCCTTTAGTTTGTTTATAGAACAATCAAGACTAAATTTAGTTTTGTAAACCCACTTAAGATCAATAACCTTTTGATTAGTTGGCTTGTCTACAAGTTTTCATGTTCTATTTTTCTCAATCACATTCATATCCTCTTGCATAATACATCTCCACCTATCTATTTCAACAACTTCATATTCTTTATAGGTCCTAGTGCAAAGTGTTGCATCTTTCATAAATTTTAGCAAGAGTCTTAGTGTCTCTAACTGAATAATAATAATAATAATAATCATCATCATCATCGTTATCATCTAAATCTTCTTAAATTTCTAAATATTGTTCTTGGAGATTGTCTACTCCAAGTTGTTTTTTCCTAGAGACTTCTACTTTGCAGGTCTTCCAGTTTCATTTAGAAATCTCATCAAACCTCACATTTCTACAAACAAGAATCTTTTTCACCAAAGGATTGTATATCCTGTAACCTTTGGAGTTATTACAATACCCTAAAAAAGTACCAACTTCTAATTTAAGATACTATACACAACCAAATATTTTGAGATGCTCCACCGAAGGCTTTCTTCCATATTAAGCATGCTTCAAAAGGTGTTTTTTTCTGTCAAGGCTTTGGTTGACAATATATTCAACAAGTATGTAGAGGTATTAACCTCCTCTACCCAAAAAAAAATTGTAAGATCTTTTTCAAAGAGCAAACGCATTGTCATCTCCATAATTGTCTTGTTTTTCCTTTCACCCACTGATAGTAGCCTTTTGTCACACATGCCAATCAAACAAAACTAAGTTTTGCCCTTTACTAATGTAGTATAAGGATAAACTCAGGTCAATCCAAGGACATGACCAATGCAATGAGTAAATTGAATGCAAAAGAACATGTTTTGAGGGATTTTTAAAAGAATAACAAATAAACAATGAAATTGAAATCAAACAAGTGTTATGTGATAAACTAATGAAACTAACTCATTCAAAATACAAAACAATTACTCATTCAATTCAAGCAAATAGACATGACTCAATATGAATTAATTTAGCAAACTAAGCTAGACTAGTATGACTAAGTGATAATTACACAAATTTTACAGACCTTAAAATTGAACAATACAATGCTAACAAGGAATATGCAAGACAACAAATACGAGTTAAAACAGAGAAAACAACTAATGCTTGAAAACATAACAAAACTGTGATCATTATCAAACTGAAAAGTTCAACAACCTTCTTAAAAAGAAATAAATTGCACTAGCTGAAGTTTTTTGATTGAAAACATGAGAGTGACACATGGGAAATGAAAATAGAACCAATTCCACAATCCTAAACATATAAATTATGCAAAGAAGTCAAACATAATATTACACTAAGCTGTGAAATGCAAAAGCTGAGAAAAATGAGCTATAGAAAAAGAAACCATCAAACACACAAGTTGAAACCAATAAAATAGTGAACAAGAACTATCTTAAAACTTATAGAGCAATGGTATTTCTAGATTTAGAAATACCTTTCGGAACACTCATTTTAGAAAATGAAAATATATTGTCGAGTGAATGTTCCAAAAGGCATTTCCAGATCCAAAAATACCTTATGGATCATCCATTTTGAAAAATATTTTTTATATTCTATAATGAATGTTTGGAAAGGTATTTTTGGATTCAAAAATATTTTCCAAAATATCCAATTTGAGATTTATAACAAAAATACATTCAAAATTATGTGTTTCAAAAAATATTTCTAGATTTGAAAATATCTTTCGAAACATCCATTTAGGAATATATTAAAGAAAATGAGGTGTATGAGTAAATTTTACTTTTTGGAACACCCAATTTAAAATGTATGTATAATCATATTCTCCTTTCCACCTCTCGTCTATCTCCTCCAATGCCCTCTTTACTAACCACTTTATTCTCTAATGCCATGTATTAAGAAGAATGGAGAATGAGGAAGGTGGTGGCGATTATGAGTGGCAATGAAAGTGTTAAAAATAATGATGACAAAGAGGTTGAGAAAGGAAGAAGATGAAGATGTTGTGAGGTGGAGATGGAAGTGGCACATAGAAGAAGAGGATAAAAGTGTAATTTTATCAAGTCTGTGAGAGTACGTGAAGAAAAATAGAAGGTGCAAGAAGAAGTAGCCTTTTTAGGAAACTTGACATACCAATCAAACAAGGTAACAACTTTCGGGGGCTTCTCCCTGCACCTCTAAGCAGTTCTCATGCACCCCCAAATCATTATAAATGGCTAGATTATCCCTCGGCTAAAAGAAATTAACTTTTTTCTCTCTCCTATTTACTGAAAGAGTAATAGAGGCACACCTCCAAATTTGTTAACCCTAGCTCTGTGTCGTCTTTGCCTTCATTCTCACATTCTCAGCTTCTCATTTTCTTTCTCCCCACATCCGTGCAAGTTCTCCTTTTTTTTTTCTTCCCCTCACATCCGGAACAACAAGCTACTCTCACCCATATCCAAGTCCAAGTTCTTTTTTTTTCTTTTTTCTTTAAATTTTTACTTGGCTTACATGGTTGTTTGCTTCCACTGTCTATCTGTTCTTTTAATTCGTGTGTTTTTTAGATCCATCTGTGTATGATTTATGAACTGGACGAATTAGTTGTCTTCTTTAGGGTCGAATGCAATTTTTTTCCAATGGGTACTAGATGTCAACATCCGGTATGTGTGAAACATGTATGCTGCTATGTCAACATCTGGTTCATTGAATTGGTCTATGGATGATGACATCCGCAACTGTTTTTCTTTTCAAATTTTGACATTACGGATGTCGACATCCGATTCGTTGAATTGGGCTACGGATGTCGACATCTAGAACTGCGTTTTTTTTCAAAATTTTGACATTACAAATGTCGACATCCATTTCTTTGAATTGGTATACTAATGTTGACATCCAAAACTATGTTTTGTTGAATTTTTTTGAATTACTGATGTGGAGTAACCAAAATGGTGCTCATGCCTAGTTTTTGGACCAGAGTGATTTACTCACTTATGTTTATGTTATGGGAACTTTTAGTTCTTAGGTTGGTTGATAATTAGAAAAATACTTGCAATGGTCTTGATAACCATGATCTTATATATGCCATGGTCTTGAATGATGTTGACAAGAAAAATGAATGGCTATCAGGATAAATGGGCAATGAAGATGAGGAAATTGTCCAAGAAGATATTATCACCTTAAGTGGTTAGTAAAAACATTAGTGTCATCAATGCACATATTTGAAAGTGCAAGAGATATTTGAAAGTGCAGGAGAATTTATCCAAGGTGCAGGGAGAAGCCCCACAACTTCCCACTCAACGCTCCTCACACCAAATGGCAACTCCATTCCTTTAATTCATTCTCCCAACTTCCACCGCTTCCACGTCCTTGTTCATACATATCGCATTTCATCCATATCAATGTTTTCACTTCAAAAATGGTTTTCTTTTTTCTTTTTTTTTTTTAAATAAAATGGAAGGTTGTTAATTGATTAAGTAATTAAAATATATTATTAATCTATATTTAAGCTAGCTTTTTATTTTTATCATAATTTTTTAATGGAAACTTCCTTACTAATTAAAAGTTATTTAAGTATTTGTTAGTAGGCAGGAACCAAAGCGTAAACAAATAAACGAAAGTTATTTATGTCTCTAGCATGTATCTTCGTTATTTTTAAGAATGTAACTGTAATCATATATGATAGGATTTCTTATTTTGTTTGCATAAATAATTGTATTTTAAAATCATATCTTTTTGTTAGATGAATTATTAATACAATGAAGAGGAAGTTTTGAAATTTTGTGTGTAGTGGTGGTCACCAAGAAAATGACTTTGGCAAGCGAGAATGAATGTAGTGTGTGATATAAAAGGAAAAGCTGGGAGAGACAATAGATAAGTAATTCTATATTTTCTTAAAATATGTTTATCATTTATAAATTTGTGTCATTTACTTTAATAGATAATTATTTAAAAATACATATTTGATATTGTAATCCAGCCTCACCAAATTGTTGTTTAATAAAATATCAGAATTTTCTTAATAATAGAAAGATTAATTTGAATTTATATACTTCAATGTTTGTTTTATTATAATTAAAATTTAGCAATACAATACAAAATAAATAATATATTTAATTGCAGTATAATATATATATATATATATGTATATATATATATACATATGTATATATATATATATGTATATATATATATATATATATATATATATATATATATATATATATATATATATATATATATATATATATATATATATATTATTTATCATATTAAATTTGTTGGTTTTTAAATTAACATCTTGTTTTCATAATTTTTATACTATTAAACAAAACATTATATTTTAATAATTCAGAAGCAGATAATAGTAATAGGCCAATATAAAGTAACGATACAATCATCCTCAAAATAACTATACATATACTGTCCATACATACAGTCTATACTAAACAAAAGGGTTACAAAACATCCTAATCATCTAAGAGGAAAGACAGATGACAACTACTACTGGAAATGTCCCGGAATCCACTCAGCTCCTGTCTAGGAGTGGTGTATCCTCACCTGCACCTATATCTGCTCACGCCATTCAATAAGGAAGATCATTGCAAAAATAAAAGACACATAGAACACACAACATGCAAGAAGGGTAAGCTAACTTAAATCAAGGATAAATCACGCAATTTTGATAGTTAAGCATTAATCAGAGTTGATCACACAATTATCAGAATCATCCACATCACCACAACCATAACACATTATCACCAGTCCAGACTCAATATCTGGATTATGTAACTGACATTGGAGCTCTCGGTAGCTTGCACTTATGACGGTTCCAAACTCTACAGAGTTTTGGGCACAAGGGGTATTCACCCAACCACTCCCAAGGTAAGTCCCCTTCACGTCTATGACGGATCGGGTCCATAGACTAGGACCTCCTACTACTCCCCCCGACATAATCCATTATACTCTATATGAGTCTTAATGGTTATTAGGAGCGTCAAGATGTTAGCAATATGAGTCATCATGTCCTTACATTTACTAAAACCATCTTCCTTAGAATTTCCCTTGAAATCCTAACTCCAACACATACTCATATAGACCAATTCCACACAATTTCATCACACTGACTATCATGCATAAGAATCACATACAAGACTAACCATTATCACATAAATTCAATTAATACAGCTGCAATTAATCAAAAATAGGGAAGAACCTCAATTTCTGCAGTGGATCTTGCTTAAGCTAAAGGGTCTCGCCTAAGCTAGAGAGTTGTCTCGCTTAGGCGAACTGCTCTTGCTTGGGCGAGACCTCTTACAGTGGCAATTTAAAAATCCTGGGTGAACTCTCGCTCAGGCCAAGCTGGCTCGCCTAGACGAGAAGTTCTCTCGCTCAGGCGACTCCAGCTCGCCTAGGCGAGACTTCGCGCAGTGACATAGGCGAACTACTGGTATTTTTGCTCAGGCGAGAGCTGCTCGCCTGGGCGAAATTACCAGGATTTCTCATCTGTTCTTCACATGCAAACTCGCTCAACTTCATCCAACACTCAATTTCCCACACAAGCAGTTTCAAACACAGATTAAATACATAATCAAGCAATTCTATCACTCATGAACACATTTCATACGAAAATTGGGCAAAGACTCAACTTCCCTTACCTTTTTGCCAAGAATTAGATTGGTGTAGTCTATGAATAGCAAGGGAGCAGAATCCTTCCGTTTAACCTAAGAGGATCCATCATCAAGACAGGGAGAATGGAGAATAACACGATCAGACCCATAATTCAAAGATTAGCTAGTGAATTCTAACTGGAACTAAACCCAATTTAAAGATGAAACCTACCTAGGAGAATGGAAGCTGAGGGAGGAAACTACTGAAGGACATGTTAGTTGGTTCTTCCAGAATCTGAGTATGGAAAGGTTGAAACTGTGAGATGGCAGCACAGAGAAGAGAGGTTGGGAGAAGGTTGGGTTGCAGTGAAGTTGAGAGAGTGAGAAGAAATGTTTCTATTTAAAGGGAATTAAGAAAGAGGGTATCATATTCTCCCTAACAACAAAAATTTTTGACCCGAAAATTGAGACTTATCAGAGAACAAGTGTGGATATGACTTTCTTACGTCTTCTTCTAATTCCCAAGTGGAATCACCTGTCCACTTGTCCCAAATGACTTGGACTAGTCTGATGGACTTCCCTCTGAGCTGCCTCATTTAAACATCTCCTAAACCAATGGGCTGAACCTCCACTGTAAGATCTCCTCTAATATGCAGATCTTCCATCTCGAGCACATGGGAAGGATCAGGCACATACTTCCTGAGCTGTGAAACATGAAACACTGAGTGGAGGTTGGCCAAAGGAAGAGGTAGGGCGATCTCATACGCCATTGGTCCAATTCTTCTCAGAATCTGGTATGGACCAATGAACTTAGGAGACAACTTCTTCGAGCGAATTGCCCTTCCCACACCAGTAGTTGGGGTAATTCTCAAGAAGACGTGGTCCCCTGGTTCAAACTCCAAGGGTCTTCTCCTCTGATCAACATAGGATTTCTGTCTGCTCTGAGATGCTCTCATTCTTTCTTGTATGAGTTTGACCTTCTCGGTAGTCTGCCTCAGAAGCTCTGGTCCCACCATCACTGATTCCCCGTTCTAGTAACAGCATAAAGGCGTCCTGCATCTCCTGCCATAGAGGGCCTCATAAGGTGCCATGCCAATGCTGGTATGAAAGCTGTTATTATATGCAAACTCCACCAAAGGCAGGACCTCATCCCACACACCCAGATGGTCAAGCACACACGCCCGCAAGAGATCCTCAAGAGACTGGATGGTTCTCTTAGACTGCCCATCAGTCTGAGGGTGATAATCGGAGCTCATAGCCAACCTGCTACCCATAGCATCCTGCAACGTCTGCCAGAAGCGGGAGGTGAATCGTGGGTCTCTATCACAGACTATACTCGACGGCACACCATGCAACCTCACGATCTCACTGATATACAATTGTGCCAGCTTCGCCATGGACATCCTCAAGTTTACTGCTAGGAAGTGGGCACTCTTGGTGAGACGGTCTACTATAACCCATATAGCATCGTGGTTCCTCACGGTCTGGGGTAAATGGATGACAAAGTCCATAACAATGTTATCCCATTTCTACTCGGGTATCTCAAGCTGCTGAAGCATCCCTCCCGGTCTCTAATGCTCTGTCTTAGCCTTCTGACAGGTTAACCATGACGACACATACCGAGCAACATATTGCTTCATGCCTGACCACCAGATTGATTCCTTCAGATCATGATACATTTTAGTCATGCCTGGGTGCATGCTAAAACGACTCTTATGCCCTTCCTCAAGAATCATACCTTTCAACTCTAAGTCTTCAGGTATGCAAACCATGCCTCTGAATCTCAGCACCCTATCACCTCCCATCATGAAATCCTTGGCCTTTTCAGTGCCAAGCAACTCTACCGTCCTCTACAGCTTGGGGTCCGCTGGCTGCTTCTCCTTTATCAGAGTAAGAAAATCATTAGACACTGTGAGATGGTTACATCTAATGACTCCCTCATCCAAAACCACCTGCAACTGCATATCTTTGAACTGCTCCACCAAATCTAACTCTCGCTTAGGCCAAGCTAGCTCGCCTAGACGAGAAGTTCTCTCGCTCAGGCGACTCTAGCTCGCCTAGGCGAGACTTCGCGCAGTGACAGAGGCGAACTACTGGTATTTTCGCTCAGGCGAGAGCTGCTCGCTTGGGCGAAGTTACCAGGATTTCTCATCTGTTCTTCACATGCAGACTCGCTCAACTTCATCCAACACTCAATTTCCCACACAAGCAGTTCCAAACACAGATTAAATACGTAATCAAGCAATTCTATCACTCATGAACACATTTCATACGAAAATTGGACAAAGATTCAGCTTCCCTTACCTTTTTGCCAAGAATTAGATTGGTGGAGTCTATGAATAGCAAGGGAGCAGAATCCTTCCGTTTAACCTAAGAGGATCCATCATCAAGACAGGGAGAATGGAGAATAACACGATCAGACCCATAATTCAAAGATTAGCTAGTGAATTCTAGCTGGAACTAAACCCAATTTAAAGATGAAACCTACCTAGGAGAATGTAAGCTGAGGGAGGAAACTGTTGAGGGACCTATTAGTTGGTTCTTCCAGAATCTGAGTATGGAAATGTTGAAACTGTGAGATGGCAGCACAGAGAAGAGAGGTTGGGAGAAGGTTGGGTTGCAGAGAAGTTGAGAGAGTGAGAAAAAATGTTTCTGTTTTAAGGGGAATTAAGAAAGAGGGTATCACATATTGTAATTATTAAATGTGTCTTTATTTGTTCAAATTAAGCCTAAAATTGTAAATACACTATAATGTATTTATTTTGATGCGTTTTTTTATTTTAATAAATTACCTTTAGATATTTATTTAAGTGACTGTGAAGTAAATATTAATTAAAGATGTTTTTTTAATAATTGTAAAAAACGAAAAAATAACTTTTTAAAAAAAAAAAACCACTTATAAATAAATACTTTTTAAGGCACTTTTTTTCTATCTAAACAAACTCGCCTATTAATAAAGAGAACGATTCAACTTACTCTTACCAATAGCTTTTAGAAAAATTACATTTCATTTTTATAATTGAATTTCCTAATTAAATTATTTGTTCTATCTAGTAAGTTTTTGAAGAAAACTTAATTCACTTACCAACATATATCTCCATATTTTGAGTGAAAATTAATGGTAATTAATTTTAAATTATGCGTTAGGTATGCTAGTATTTTTACTACATTATGTATATGTCACAATATACTTAAAAGAACAACAACGATGAGTCTTGTTAGCCTCATGCCGGATCGTTTTGGTTTCCATGACCGATCGACCGTGAAAAAAGTAAACCTGGTAATTAACTATAGGGTTATTATGGTAGAAACATGCTTTAAACTATGAATAGGTTTTTCAGAGTCACTTGCACTATATAGAGAAGGATGCTTAGACATGATTATGGTTTTTTTTATTATTATTTTAGGTTTAGACTTTGTCTTTCAAAGAAATTCAAAAAAGAAGTAGAAGCAAACTTCTTGAGTTCATTTTTGAGAAAGAAAGATGAATAACTTAAATTGCTTAAGTACCAAGTCTTTCTTAACAAAAGTTACTCAATTTTCTTGCACAAAACTTTGTAAATTAAGTGAAAGATGAAGTGACACACTAAGCTATAAAGAGAAAAACAAATAAATAATGCAAGAGAAGTAAACTCCTAAGCTAAGCGACCCTAATGGTGAGGCTTGTTGGTGCAAGACACACTCATTGTCTACAAATGTTTCACTAATTACTTTAAGGTTCTAATAAGGAGATGAGAGAACATCAAAGGCTCCTCCAAGACAATTAGGTCAAATTACACAAGTTTGAAAACAAGAGATTACACGTGTTTGTGCTCCACTTCACTTTCTCTTCTCACAAGTGTTTAGTCCTAATTTGTGAACTTCCCTTCAAGCTTTGAGTTCCATCCCCTTAAGATGATGCCTCAAGAGATTGGTCCACCTCCAAAGAGAGGTCTACACCAATGATATACACCAAAACCAAAAGGAGGTGAAAAAAGTAAAATAAGAAAAGGCTTAAAATAAATGAAAGCTAAACTCAAAATAGAATTTCATGAGACAAAACAAGAGTGCTTAATTGAAACAAGCAAGAAATAAGGCTAAGAAACAAGATTAAGTACACAATTAAGAAACACCTAAAGAATGACACTATAATAGATTTCAAAAACAAAAACTAAAATTTAATTGTATGCTTATTGTCTCCAAATTGTCGAATGCTAATGGTGCACTAGGTCACTCATTTAGCTCAAATCCGAGACATATGAAGGTTGGCTTCACAAGAATTGAAATGCTAAAATTAAAAAACAAATGAAACACACCAATTTCAAGTAGTAGTAGTGGTCATAGTGCACATATTTTGATCAATTTTCTTATGTTTTCTTTTGCTCTTTTTATCATCTCTTTTCTATCTTTTTTGAGCTCTTTTACACTTTTTCTCAACAATTTTCCAGCACCAAAGAAACCAATACTCTACCACTGAACATATGAAATTACTTATAACAAAAGCAAGACAACATGAAGCTACTCCAAATTGAATGAAACCTTATGGAATCAAAGTAGAGAACTGGAAACTCAAACAAACATAAGATAAACTTAACTCTAAAAACTTGTTAATAATCTACTAACAAGTATGAACTGAAATATGAAAAAGACAAGCACTCAAAAGGACATGTAATATGCATTTTGAACAATAGAAACAAGATACCACCATAGACTTCATGTTTTTGTATTTTCAATCGGTAAAACTAAGAGATAATGACATGAAAATACTACACACGACTCTAGACAACATGTATGGATATTAAAATGAAAATTACTCAAAATTAAGATGAATGAACCGAACAAAAATGAAAGAAGACTCAAAGAAACACAAAAGCACACACAAATTTTATATACGAACACATCTAATGATAGTTCAAAGATGAACAAAGAGTAATGCCATCAATTCAAGCAAAAACAACCAGTGAAAACATAAGACAATCAAGGAATGAAGCATATAACAACACGAAAATTGAAAAATAGACAAGATACTTAACTCTTAAAGACCATGGATGAGCCTAACTCTTGATACCACATTATGAATCCTCCTTCAAGCATCCAAGGCGCATGGAATAAATAGGAGACTAGGTTAAGCTGAAGCAAATGAAGATATGAAAGAGTGGATAGTTTGGATATGGTGATATGGATGTTGTAACATCTTAGCTGGATATTACTTATTTAAATAATATAAATATTAGAAAAAAAAAATATTCTGCATTTAATCAGCACACTTTCCCAAGACGTGGGAACATTTATAAGTTACTACAAGCGTAAAATTCAAAATGCATAATTTTCATACATCGTTTACCAATTTAAAAAAAAAAACTAGTAATAAATCATTGTTACAAAATTATAAAGAAAAGTCCATAAAATCCCTTGTGTTATCCCCTATTCGGCTCTAAGCATCCACATCCTCACCTGCATCAACATCTGCTCCTATGTAACGAGTTATACGATCATCGTCAAACACACGCAAATAGGGTGAGCTCAAATAAAATGCAATACAATATATAATAAATAACAATTTAAAACCCATGACCCTTCTGAGAATCCCAACCCTCAAACCCAACATTCATATCTTCCTCTGGATGGCCCTTAATTCTACATCATTCGATGATTACTTTAGTTGATACTTGCTGCCACGAGTGATTACTCGTCCCTCTAGAAAAATCCCATATTTTCCTATATCTACGCGAACCCTAAACCCCCAATCATCAATTAAGGCACACGTTTTGGCATTACCTTTAATGTTCAATCAAACTTATAGAGTTCATGCTTGTTCAATTTAAGCTCATTTTCATGAAACAACACACCAATCATAGCCAGAAAGCATATTTCATCATCCCCCAATCACAACATGAACCTTAATCCCCAATTATGACCATGCTCAAGCAATTTTCATCAAATAATGCAATCTTAGACATTCAATCACATCGACAACCATACAATTTTATATAGAGATTCCATCTAGGCATCACCAACATCACATAATGCACAAACCATAAAAAACAACGAACTCAATCAACATTGCATGGCAGGCCTTCATAGCCGCCAGGTGGTTTCTAAGAAAAACGCAAAAACCATGCACAAAACTCATGTGTCACCTGACTAGTTTTCAATGCTGCCAGTCGATTTCTGGAAAAATTCCAGAAATGCAAAGAAAATTCAGAATGAGAATGAAAGTGAAAGGCACCTTAATCATTCAGTACAACACGCAATTATACAAAAAAAAAATTAAAGAATAGTTGGAACTCCCCTAACCTAGATTCCTTGTTCTAAAAGTGCTTTTAAACTTTCCCCTTGATCCAAATTGCCCTTCCTTTGAACCTTCAACCTTGGGACCTTCTCCCAACTCTCTAATGTAACATCCCTACTGTAAATTACTTGATTAAAATAAATCAATATATAAATAAAATTAAATAAGTTCAAACGTCGCACTTTATTACTCCTACAACGCGGGAAAAATTTAACACAGTGATAATAACGCCATAATTTAAAGAAAATTGCATAGTACTTTTATTACAAGTTCCAAAATCTGCCAAAATAATGAAAATCCTAAGAATTTCCTAACTCAAAATCCCCAATATAGCCCTCTCTCCCATGTAAAGAAATACACGATCATCGCCAAACACAAACAGAAAGGGTGAGCTCGACAATATAAGCAATCAATTAACTGAAATAATATAAAACACCCAAACATATTATCATAATTAGACTTTGTTTACGTTCACAACACAACCCAAGGCTTTTCAACCTCTAACATGCAACAAGGTTAGCAATGGACTCAAGATTCATGATGCTCACACGAACCTGCCCGCTCGTGGTCCTACCTTTACGAACCTCCCCGCTCGTAGTCCTACTCTACGAACCTACCCGCCCGTAGTCCAACACATGTGATCCACCAGCTATGTACCTCCCCGCACGTAACATCTCTTAATTGTGAGCACGAAACATACGAACCTACCTCGCTCGTATCCCCACAGGAGAGTAATCGAGTATGAACCTCCCCGCTCATACCATCACATGCTAAACACCAGCCATGAACCTACCTGCTCATGGCACATCATCTCCTTATCCACATTTACATCAAAGCGTACAAACAATACACACAAGCTGCACTAAACTCGCTTGGGCAAGAAGCCTTAGCTTAAGCGACCAGGCCTGTCTCGCTCAAGCTAAGCTTCCTCGCCTGAGCGAGCGTGCTACCAAAGTTACGTATGAAGTCTCGCTTAGGCGAGCGCATCTCGTTTGGGCGAGATCTCTCTTCGCTCAACACAACATCTCTCACCTAGGCGGCAAAACAATAGAACACACATGCATCAACCCTGATTTCTCGCTTAGGCGAGTACCTCTCGCCTGAGCGAGGTACTTTGTCACTCAAAACATGGGCTCCTCGCCTAAGCGAGACCCTCGAGCACAACCTCACATTTTCACGAATCCTCGCCTACGCAAGCTGCTCTCGCTTGAGCGAGATGTGCAGACACAACCCAAAATTTCTTTCCTGCTATTCTCGCCTAGGCGAACCTAGTTAGCTTGAGCGAGAATAGAGGACCTGTTCCCTGTCATGTACACAAAGAAACCAAACCAATTGCCAAAACCTGCACTCCACTATGCTAAGTAATTCATCACAAAATGCAAATATCAAGAGCACGAATTAGACACCAAATTGATCCCCAACCAAGCGAAATTGAACCATAATCCATGAACAGTACCACAAAACCCCATAATTCTCATACAATCTCATAAGGGTTTAATCACATTACAACAAAACAATCCAATACCCCAATTCACATAATATTATCAACAAAATTACATTGCAGGGTTACACAAATCATTGCATATTATAGAATGCACCAAATTTCTCAATAATAATATAAATGCATGGAAAGGAGCTCCCCTAACCTGGAAATCCTTGCTTCTAATGATTGCTCAACTTTGGTTGTGTGGTACCTAAGGCCTTCCTTTGCTCTCCCAAAACCAAGTGCAATTTCGCTCACAATCCCCAACTCACCTTTTTCCTTCAAAGTTCGTGCTTCTCCCCACTCTCACAATTTTTTAGTCTCCAAAACCCTTCTAATTGCTTTATTTTACCTTTTTATATGACCCCTAATTGTGATTAATGAAAAAAAACAAAGTTAGGCTTAATGGTGGTTTGATTGCTACAAGGCCCATTATTTAGTGATTTTTCAGCCCCTCTTGGCTACCTTTCTATGCCCTTTCACATGCAATGCCACAATATTAGCAAAAATAAAGGGATTAATTTCGTTCTAAACAAGATTTGAACACACACGCCTACAATTCCAAGGTCAAGGCATAACCAATTCAACCAAGTCATGTTTGTGTTAATTCCTCTAATTCTATAATTATGTTATCACCCAACATAATCATGCATATTAAAATTAATATAACTCAAACAACACACAAAATAGCATACATAGGACTTGAACCCAATTCCTCTCACACAATTAAAGTACTCTCAATCATTTGAGCTATTACTTTTCCACGTCACAATAATTAACATTAAATGCCATAAAGGCTTCTACTACCCGCATTTATTAAATAATTATTAATTTAATTATTTAAATTTCTCGGGTCTTACATCTAACACTCTCCTAACTCCACTCTTTAGGGTTTTGTTGCAGCCACATGAAAATGAATTTAGTTCTCCTAACTTTTCAACCCTAAAAATAATTTATTAAAATAAAACAAAATTAATCACAATCCTCTACTTAATTATGTCCTTAAAGTCTAATTAAGTTTCATAACTCCTTTGTTTGTGTGTGTCCAGATTTGTAGAACTTACCTCCAACTCTTCACTACCCACATTCGTCACCAAAGCAAAAATAAAATACTATGATTATGGTCTAGGCAAGGTTCAAACACAACACCAACCCATTACCAAGCCAATGCACAACCAACAAGCCAATTCATGTTTCTTGGTAATTCATACTTATCTATGATTTTATCTTCCTGCTCTATGATCAAGCATACATGCAAAACAATAAAGTAATTAAATTACACACAATGGCATCAACAAGAGTCAAACCCAAGTCCTCTTAACACATTTAAGTACTCTCAACTACTTGAGCTAGTATTGTTCCTTGTCATCTCTCTCCATATTAAATATGTTAGGGATTCTCACCCTCACATTTATTAATAAATATTTATTATTTATTTAATTTTTCCCGAGTCTTATTGATGTAGAAGTGCTCTCAAGAGAGATTAGGCTAACTTTCAAGGAAGGGTGGCTAAAGGAAATCTAAAGATGAGCTCTAGCCTTGGATGATTCATAAAAGAAACGGAGTCTGGAGTCATCTCAACAGAGTTTCTCTACTATATTCATGAATGGTTTTTATAAGAGGTAGACTCCTCTATTTATAGGACCAAAGGAGAGCAAGTGGTCTCCAAAAAGAGATGGCAAATTCAAGTCTAGAAAATTGAGTTTTGAAACTAAAAGAGAGCATTCAACAACTGTGACATACTTAGGACCTCCCATGCCATTATGCAAATAAAGGTGAGCTAAACCTAGCTTGGTCTCTAATCTTGCACATATTAGGATCGAAAACCTTAACTTTATGCATCTCACGTCCAAGCCCAAATCAAGACCTATCTCCTTTTAGGCCTAAAACCCATCAAGACCCAAATACATGGTCCATAAGAAAATCCTATACTACTTAGCTCAAAATAGGTGACTAAAAATTAAACTTATTTTAATATTTATAATCAAAGAATTCTAGACTAGGTCTTCACATCCTTCATAACTCATGTGAACTTCAATTTGCGTCTACTATATTCAAAGGAGTCCTAGTCTTCTTGGATTCTCCTAACCATTACTCTTGTTGTAGTCCCTTAGCTAAAAATATGTCATTACATATGGATTAAACTTTGTTAATTTTCCATTTTGTAGGTTTAATTTTAAAAAATAAAAAATAATTTTCAAGTTATTACTTTCATAAAAATATCCTTACAAATATCTTTTTTTTTATCTATACATAAAACTAGAAAAAAAGTCTCTTAGAATTTAATTTATTTCCTTTTGCAATTCTTTCCAAATTTTGAATCTTTCTTTATTCTTTTATAAAAATTAAAAACACTGTTTCAAATTACAATTTTGTTCATTTTTTAAAAATCTTCCTTTTCATAAACTTTCAAAATTTGTCTTTTCAAAATAAATCTTCCCCTTTCAATCAAATCTAGATAAACCTTTTTTAAATTTTAAGTTTTTCTTTTATGAATACATAAATAAATATGTTATCAAAGTAATAGTGATTTGTATTCATTAATGAAATAGTTTCCTGTTGAAACTTAAAGGCACTATTTTAAATATGGATATGCTCAAAGTCTCTAAAAATATCGACCAGTGCTTTTGACTATGAATAATCCATAGAAGTACTATTACTAAAAGGTATTGTCAAATCCAAAATAGACTTTTTCCCTTTCCTTTCTTATATATAAAGGTGAATTTTCCTTCTGTCTTTAATTTCAAAACGAAAAAATAATAATACATAGATAAAAAACTTAATTAAATTTAAAATTCTTCATAAATTTTAATATATTTAATTAAATGTTTATTCAAAAAAATATTTAAAATGTTCTTGAGTCGGAAACTAGAAGATACAAATAAATCATGGCGAGACATCGCTAAAAGTTAGAATACTTATTACTAATAGCAAATTAAGCCCTGTTAAAACTACCGATTTCGATTGGAAATTGCAGAGTAATTGACACGGCTAAAACAATGAAATAAAGCAATAAAAATAATAGGAAAAATATCTAGCTAAATCCACAAAAATATCTATCAAATTTCGATCTTATAATTGAAGATATTTTATTGACGGCCAAATTTGACCCGCATATTCGTTTTGAGATGAAGACAAATAAAGCTAGACTACACTTCGTTTTGGTCACTGTCTACTTGCATATTGAATATGTTTTGGGTGAGAATATAGAAGAAAAACTCCGATTCAGAATTCCCATTGCATTTGCAAGTGGTGATGGAGCATTTGCCACGAGAATTGGTGTCGAACGTGTTCTCAAGGTTACCAGCGAAGGTGTTGCTGCTATGCAAGTGCGTTTGCAAATCCTGGTTAGATCTCATAACCGATTCTCATTTTGTTTCCAATTACCCTCTTATCTACAACAATCTTCAGGGCCAAGAGGAACATCTCTTGGTCATTCGAAGACCCTTTTTTTCTGGCCTCAAAACATACATTTCTGTTCTTTCTTGGAACGTGAATGACCCCAAAGAACTCGTTTCCTCCAATGTTTTGAACCCTCCCTATGAGCACAACTCTGATTATAAATACTGGACCGAAATCATGGGTCCTTGCAATGGCATATACTTCCTTGAAGGAAATCCTAATGTGTTGATGAACCCATCGTTGGGACAGTTCAAGGCTTTGCCTGAATCCCATTTCACAAGTCCTCATGGGACTTATTCCTTCACAGATTATGCAGGCTTTGGATTCGACCCGACAACCAATGACTACAAAGTTGTTGTCATCAAAGACCTATGGTTGAAGGAAACAGATGAAAGACAACTTGGGTATTGGACAGCGGAGTTGTATAGCCTTAACTCAAACTCTTGGGGAAAACTTGATGATGCTGCTCTCCCACTCCCAATTGAAGTTTGGGGTTCTTCTCGGGTCTACACTTATGCCAACAACTGTTGCCACTGGTGGGGTTTTGTTGAAGACTCAGGTGTCTCAGAAGACGTTGTTCTAGCATTTGACATGGTCAATGACTCCTTCAGGAAGATAAAAGTGCCAAGAATACGTGACTCTTCAGACGACAAGTTTGCAACTTTGGTACCCTTTGAGGAATCTGCTTCAATTGGTGTTGTTGTTTACCCCGTGAGGGGCACAGAAAAGTGCTTCGACGTGTGGGTGATGAGAGATTATTGGAACGAAGGGTCGTGGGTGAAGCTGTACAGTGTTGGACCCGTTCAAGTGATTTACAAGCTCGTGGGGTTTTATGGGGGCAATCGGTTTCTTTGGAAGGACAACAACGAAAGATTGGTGCTTTATGATTCGGAGAATACAAGGGATCTTCAGGTTTATGGAAAATATGATTCCATAAGGGCTGCAAAATATACAGAAAGTCTTGTTTCACTTCACAGGGGAAACGAGTTTAGTCACAAATGTTTATCATGTACTTTGGTTCCTGATCCTCTGCTACATGATAGTGAATATCTTATTTCGTTTTAGAAAATAAAACTTTGTTGCTTTTAGACAGTACTAGGTTCTTTGGTTTGTTTGCTTTGTTGCTTGTGGATCACATAATGTATTGGATATATATATATGTCAGCTTTCTTTGTTCAAAAGCATGTGCTGGTTGTGGTAGGATTTGGGTGTTCTCAATGTTAGACTTTCGGACTTTTTATTCATGAATGTGCATCGGTTCCCTTTAGAGTTACGCCATTGAAGTTGAAAAGGAAATCTTTGTCATTTTTACTTGTTTTGCAAGTTGTGGAAAATTTTCCACTTAAAAAGTCTTGACCAAGTTCTCAATAAGTCAGTAGTGGCTTGCAGATGGTATTTAATTTTCTGTTTAGACGAGGAAAAATATGCAATTGAAGAATATTTTTCTCTCTACTTGCACTACCACTTTTATTGTTTGGAGTAAAACATGCTCATAGGAAACTTATAAGTAATAATAATTAGAAAACTTAGATTGATGATCACCATAAATAGCTGTAATTAGATTGTTCTCGCAAAGTCTGATATATTTTGCAAAGACTTCAACTTCTAGCTCTTATTGCACACTTTAGACTCGGATGTTTAAGTACTCATCATCTCAAATTAGTAAGTGCTTTAGGCAACAATAAATGTGATAGTTAATAATGTAATAAGTTACCTCGTATATTATGTATATTGTGTTATTTATACCATGTTTATGAACTTTTTACCTGGATAAGCCTGATCCTTGTAACTAATCATACCTAATCATAATCTTTAAATTAGTCAACTTAGTCAACGCTCTTTTTTATGTTGGTCATGGTTGGCCAATATGAAGTGGTCAAGTCATGATGCATGCTCATACCATAAGAGTCGAGTATATGTAGACATGGGTGGCCCAATGTACTCAAACGTGTATGGTAACACTATCTCCTCAGGCTCGATATTTCTATACTCAAGTCTTCATTCTGCCACTATGGTGTCGGTATCTAGTGTCGTCATGTGCAAAGAAAATTTGTGTTTCTTTGGTCATGTCCTATAGGTATAGTAACCTCTAGCCTCGAGGAGCATAGTGACGAAGAGGTTTGAATGATGGTGTGCCAAGTCTGACTAGATCTGATGGCTAAATAGTTGTCAAGTTGCATAGGGAACAAAGCGACGCTAAGAATGTGGAAAGTTGCAACCTTTGGCTGTTAGATGTCAATAGCTCTAACGGTTGAAGATGAGGGGGTTGGAAGAAGAAGGGTTATCAACATTTTCTATAAATAAGGGGTTTATTTGCCTCATTTAAGCACTTTGGTCTTTAAGAGTTTTCTCTGTTGTCGATATCTTTCAAAAATAAATTTCAATTTCTTAGAACCGATAAGTAACAAGGTATGTCTCGCAGTGGTTCAAATATAGGTTCTGGTGATGGTTTGGGTAGTGATAGTAGTCGGGCTTCGTCATCCTCTAGTGCATCATCATTAAAGGCTTGAGGGGTAATTTAAGACGTAATCATAGAGAATTAGGAAAATCCTGCTAAGGAGATTGCCAAGGATGATTTGCTTTTGAGGGAAGGCTATGAGTGGGTGGATCCCTTAGTTAGAAAGTATTTTTCTAACTTTAGGTGTTCGTCCCTCCAAAACTCTTGGGTGAAAAGTATATATATGTTTGAGAGTGAGAAGGTAGAGGATACTATGTCTTTTAGGAGGGTGTGTGCTATAGACAATGTGTATCATAGCCGATAGGGGTACGAGGAGGATTTCTTTTATATGTAAATGTCCTTTTTTTTCAACTTCACATCTGGCTACCTTTCGACGAGTTTACCATGAGTGTTCTTCATCTTCTTAATGTTGCGCTGATGCAACTTTATCCAAATAGTTGGGCTTGTCTCTAGGTGTTTAGATTGATATGCAGAGCTTTTAACTTGTCATCGTCATCTGAGTGTTTCTTTCATTTTTATCTTACTCGTTCAAGGACACCTATCACGTGGTTATCCTTGGTGAGTAAGTCGGGTTCGTGCTTACTCAATGCATACTCTTTGTCATTTAAGAAGTTTAACAACGGTTTCTTTAGTGTTGAGTGAACCACACTAGTTGGTCTTACTTTTAGGATGAGGATAATTGACCCAAGTTTCCCTTTTATTGGACTGACAACCCTTTTAGATATAAGGAGTAACTAAGGGAAATCATGTTCGACGAGGATAAGAGGACCTTAAGTATCCTTGACGAGCTCTCTCACAAGTTGCCTACTAAAAATATTTTTAGCGCCTACCTATCTCCTCAGTTGGTTACCATTTGCTTGGTAAGGTTTAAACTTTGTGTAACTTAGGTATTTTTTAGCTAATTTGAAGGTTGTTTGATATTTACAGGTTTCATGGCCCAACACGAAGCTAAGATTGGAACCAATGATGTCTTCTTCAGTTTGAGGAATAAGATGGTTGTTGAATCCAAGAAAATGGGGGTGGTCAATGTGGTGCCCAACCTGACAGGCCTTGTGGTGGACACTCATTGGCCTTAGACTGCTGCCAAGAAGATCCAACCTGCTAATGGGCGAGGTATAGGGAAGGACAAGAAGAGACTGAGGGTTGAGTTCGACGCCTAGGCTGGCAATTCTGGGAGTAAGGCTAACGACTTTTGTATGCTGGAAAGTACTCGACTCAACATGCGCAAAGGCATCCAGATAAGCCTTACAAATGATGAGATGAAGCTGGTTTAGGAGGCTGCGTTGGCCACCCTTATGTGTACCTTTCTGCAGTTTCACAATCATACACTTGTGCATGGGCAGAGAATAACCAACTTACTAAAGAAGGAGATTATCGATGAGGGCAAGGCCAAGGTGGCCGATGAGTTGGCAAACATGAAGAAGAAGTATGAGGCTAATCATAAGGCTTGGGCTAAGGAGAAGAAGACCCTAGAAAGGGATGAAAGTGAGGAAAGGCGAAAGACCTAAAAGACTAGGTGCTTTAACTCCGAGAAGAAGTTGAAGAAAAAGATTGAAGTCCTGAAGGCTACGGTTGTTGATGAGAAAAAAGCCCGAGAGGAAGTGAAGGCCGAGTTGATTTTGTTTCAATTGTTCATCCTTATCGAGCATACGAATGGCTTCAACAAAGCGCTAAGGCATGCCAAGCTCCTCTATTAGATCTCTTCTAAAGACACAGGCTTTGATGTCAATAAGAATGTCTTCGAAGGCCAACTGATAGACATTGATGGCATAGCGCCTACGATGATAATTGTTAATGTAACTTTGACCGAGGACGTCTGTTAAAGGGGAAGCTGATGATGGATATGATGAAGCCGCCAATGTGACTTCTTCTATTTTTTCTGACTAATGAGTACATGTTTTTGCCCTCATTTGATCTTTAATTTCGAATTTTTAATTGAATTTTAGTTGCATAAAATATTCTTGGATTTGGGTCATTAAAGGTGTGAAATTAAATTATTCCAAGATAAAAAAATATGAACAAAATCAGTAAATTTTGGAAAGAAATAAATCAAGAGCTAAATATACCCCTAGTTTTTACTCATACATTCCACCTTTCTCAAATGGGTCACTTAAAACCTACTTTTACACATCCTAAATTACTAGCTTCCACCCCTCTTGCCACTCACAAATTATGGCCAACCATATGATGCCACATGGTAGAAACCTAAGCACACATCTAAGCCTATCATATTGTGCCATGTCCCTCATCATCATCTTCAACCTTCATCTCTCCAACATCATACACCGCCAACAACCACAACCTCATACCATGGCCATTGTCGGCAATGCACTGAACTTCCTTCATGAAAACCTTTGTTGTAGAAACCCTAATGGAGAGAAAAAGAGAGAGAGAGAGAGAGAGCTATCATGTGTCAATCCCACATTGCATATCAAAGCTGGTTAAGGATTTAAAGTCTGGTCAAAAAGAGGGTTAAAATGCAAATATTTATCCTTTTGGATTTCTCTGCAAATTTGGACCACAAGATCGCAGGGGCTTAATTGCAATTTTGGGCATGATTTAGTTGTTGATAATTATTTAGATATTTTTAGATAATTAATCAAATAATATCAACTGAGAATATCTTCCAGATGTTTTTAAAACTGATAAAATCTGTTAATTATTTGAAAGATATTATATCAACATATAAATGGTTTTAGCAATAGAAAAGATAAAGATCAAGTCTAATCAAGTCCTATATAAAGACACCTAGGGGAAGCATATGGACTTATTAGCAACTCGCTGGTTTTGGCAAGGTACCATTCACCACATATCTTGTTTTTGTTCCATCATTTTTTTTAACTTTTTCTGTACTTCATTATTCATCATGTATTTCATCCAATCCATGGAAGGCTAAGCTTTTAGGGTTGGTACCACTATAATTTCATTATGGATTCCGATGTTAGAATGAAATAATTTTTTTGTCTTTTTATTATTTTTAGCACACAATTTTGTCCGGATAATAAAAAAATGAATTAAAAGATAATGAAAGAAGAAGAAGAAGAAGAAAATATAATACAAAAAGTGAACATTGAATTGAGTATAAATATATATTTTTATTTTTACTTTTTATCTTAATTCAACTTAATTTTATCTTGTTTTATATATATATATATATATATATATATATATATATATAAACTTGTTTTACTTTTATTTTATTATTTTCATTTTATTTTATATTCATTTTATCTTATTTTATTTTTAATTTGAATTTTCATCTTATCTTATTTTATTTCCTTTTTTAATATCTTTTTTTGTTTTTTATTCTTTAAAATTAATAATAATAGGGTTAACTATGTTTTAGGTCCCTAAACTATTAGGCGATTTTGGTTTTAGTCCATCTTCTAAAATTTGGTCAAATTAGGTCCTTATCCTTTCAAAATTCATAAAATCAGTCCTCAATAACTAACGATGTTAATGTTTTCTTTTATGTGGCAAACGGTGATCTCCATCATCATTTCATTTATAACATGTGGCAAGTTAATTAATTTAAAAATTAAAATTAAATTTCCACCTCATATTCTTCTTCTTTCTCAAACTTGGCTTCTTTCCCCAAATCTCTCTACTAGACGCCTCTTCTCCTACCTCCACTTAGATCACATCACAAAAGCATTACCCCTTTTCTTCTACAATTGCACACAATCGGGCATTACATGTACTTCTTCTTCATTCGCACTCCGTCCACTTGACCAGAGATGTTTGTAATCGAAAGCCTCATCGTCACCGCTGCTCGGATCTCCCTTTTCTCCTCTTCTCTTTCTCTTCCAAGCCCTAGATTGGGAACTCCAAAACCTCGCCAATACCACCATAGACCAATAACGCCCTCCACGGTTCGCCTCTCCACCCCCGCTTCGACCATCCAAGGCCATGTTGACGCTGCCATATGGAAATGCCACTAACGCAAAGCATATTTTCTTCCCCAAACCTCCAATCGTTGCACTTTCCATCGCCCACCATCGCATATATATCCATATGTTGCTACTCCCCTCCTTACCCTAACCCCTACCCCCTCGACGGTCTTACACCTCCTACTCCTTCTTCCGTGCCTTCTTCGTCATCATGATTTGCCTAACAGTTACTGTTTCCTAGAATTTCAGTTTCAGTGAATTGATCGGCTGAGACAGGTTTTGACGTGAATTCTTTGGGCAGGGTGATGTTTTGTAAAAGCCCTAGGTTCAATTGCAGATTCATTTTCTAATTGTGTCTGGGTAATTGATGCTTTCAACAATTTATGTTTATGGGATATGGTTTAAGTTTTGAATGTAATTTTTTGTTGTTAGTTGTGAATTTTTTGTTCTATTGAATATATGTATAGTCTAATGGATATTTTCTACGAAAAGATGTTTCAAATTAATTAATAATGTTGATTTTTGAAAGGGGAGATGAATTTTCTACTGTGATGATGGAGGAAGAATGGTGTTTTCTGTTGTGGTGTGAGGGGGTGGTGATGATGGAAGATGAATTTAGTTGATGTGTGGGTTAGGAGGAGAAAGATATGAGCTTGTTGTTGAGGAAGGAGATAAATATGTTTGTTTTGTAATGGATATTTTTTATTAAAAAAAAGTCAGAATTGTGGATGAGAAATGGAAGGGAGGAGATGAAAGTCAGGTCATAAAGGATGGTGGTGTTGGAAATGGAGAACGTGAAAAGTTAATATGGGTGTTGTAACATGAGAAAGAAGAAAATGTTTGAGAAATAACATGAGATGGAAATTTAATTTAAATTTTTAAATTAATTAATTCGTCACGTGTTACAGATGAAATGATGACAGAGATCGTTGTTTGCCACGTCAAAGATAACACTAACGCCGTTAAATATTGAGGACTGATTTCATGAATTTTGAAAGGATAAGAACCTAATTAGACAAAACTTTAGAAAAGGGACTAAAAACATAGTTAACCTATAATAATATGTATTAAAAAAATGAAATGAAAATTGGAAATTGAAGTGAGTGTTTGAAGTTGTTGTTGCACCTTTGTTGGGCTTCCTCTTTCATGTAAGGAAAATTTGTCAATCTTCTTTTTTTGCCCCCTTTACAAATCGTGGCATGAGAAGGGAAATATTGGGGATTGTCAAGGCTGCACCATGGCAACGTTGGTGTTGGAATGGAAAAAGGAAAACCTACCTTGTGCTTTCTGGGTTTTTTCAAAAAATTGAAGTAGAGAATAAATGAAAAGGGAAAGTGTTGGTAGTTTTCAAAAAATCAGAACAATAGAACAAAATGGGAGAGCAACAAGGGGAGGAGAGGATGAAAGCAACTGAGATTAGGGGAGAAGAATCGCCCAACAACAAGCATTGCAAGCACAAGGAGGCTACAAGAGGTAAGCACTATTCAATTCTTGAATGTTTATATGAATGTGAAATTGTCTGGTCTTTGAATGAATGATGTCATGTTGTGCTTGCCATGCTCTATTTGTTGTTGATTCATGATAATGATAATGTGCAAGTTGTTGTTGTTGCTTGAGTGTTTGAAAACATAATCCGTAGTCACCATCATTAATATATGCACATCACATTTCTCACACATTCTGTTGCCGACATCAACACTTTCGCCATTCAACCTCCAACACTAACCACGTTCGACTACAAAAGCTTCGTATTCTCAATTCTTCTTCCCCAATGAAACAGTCCACACGTTGACCTATATCTCGCACTTGGAAAAAATGCAAAGAAACAAGACCTAAAAGAAACAAGTCCCAAGCACAACAAGTATCATCACCCAATCACGCATCATTCAACCACCTCACTCTTAATCTCATTCCCATAATCAATATCACGCCCTCACTTCCATCCTTGACAACCTTCATCATTTTTTTCCATTCATCTCCCTCCATTCACACATAAACATTCATGCACCCAAAACAGTGGCCATTTTCAGAACCTCTTTTTCTCCATTAACTTATCTTTATCTGCCCTCAACTCACAACACACCCTTGCACCAGTAAAAACACAACAAAACAAAGCACGTTCCACCTACACAAAATTGCACACTCTAATCAAAAGAGGGAAGAAAGAATGTGACGATGAGTCAGAGTTCGAATGGACCGAGTGATGGTGGCTCCGATCACAAGTGGGGGCACGACAATAAAGCTCGATGGTGCGGATTCGAAACATGGTGTGGTTCGTGCGAGAAGTAAAATGAGATGTTGGGAGTGCTTCGGAGGTCGACGACGCTTCTAGTTGCCAATGGCACCGTTGCTAGTGGTTGTGATGGGCTGGGAAGCATACAATGATGTCGGGGTTGGAAGGAGTGGCTTGTGTTCGTGGGAAGATGAGATCAAAGGAGCACGCACGAGCATAAAGGAATGAAGTCGAAATAGTGACGCGAGAGTCGACGGCTCTTTTTGTAAGACCCAAGGAATTTAAATAATGAAATGAATAATTATTTAATAAATGCGAGTAATAGGAACCTTTATGACATTTAATCTAGAGTTTATGATGTGGAATAGAACTAGCTCACATGGTTGAGAGTACTTGGGTTCGAGTCTTATATATTATAATTTGTGTATTATTTTAATTGTGTAGTTTTTTTATAATATGTTTGAGCATGATGAGTGATAATATAATCATATATGTATAGGAATTATCATGAAACATGAATTGGTTGAATGGTTATGCATTGGCTTTATAATTGGATGGTTGTGTGTTCGAACCTTGGTAGACATGAATTAAGCTTTTTTTTGCCAAAATTCTTTTTGGCGTGAATGTGAAGGGTCAAACAAACCCTAGCAGTTAGTGGGCAACTAGGAAGGCTGGAAAATTGGTACCAAAACAGCCATTTATTGATAATTATGCTCAGTAACCCTAATTAAGACATGATTAAGAAACCAATTAAGGGTGAAAGAAAGGGTTTTTGGAGTCTATCACTAGGGTGCACTATGAGGAGTGAAAATTCAGAGTAGCAACTGAGTTGGTGAGTTAGAGAAAGAGTGGAATTATGGAAGACCAAAGGCAGCTAGTGTTGATTAAGGGGGAACTCAAGGATTTATCAAGCTGAGCAAGGAATCCAAGTTAGGGGAGTTCCACTCCATGTTTTGCTTTTAATTTTATGAGTATGTGATGTATGAAATGCATGAGACTTCTTGATTCTACCAAAATTGCGTAAGTTCACGTTTTTGGAATTTTTTCGAAAAAACTGCTTGACTGCGTTAAAGGTCCGCCAGACGACTCATGTCTCTAGAACCAATGTTTTTTGGGTTTTCTATGCATCGCTTGGCGATTGTGTGTTGTCCGCCAGGTGACACGAACTGGCTTGCCAACTTTCTTGTTTCTTGTGTTTATGTGATGTTTGTGATACCTAAAATGAATCTCTGAGTATTATGGCATGATTGACAGAATGAATAAATATGTGAGAATGTTATAATTGATGAAAATTGTATGAATCATGCATGATTGGGAAATTAGGGTTCATGTTGGGATTGGCGATGAAAAAACGTGATATTTGCTTATGATTATGATATGTTTTGTAACATCCTGTCAGGATATTACGAATTTAAATAAAATAAAATAAAGATTAATTACACAATAATTAATAATACCTCATTTCCCAAAACACAGGGAAATTTAAAACTTTTATCATTGTATAATAAAACATTGTCTCATAGCTTATAACGTGAAATAATGTTCCAGAATCTCTCATAAGTTTACATATCATTTAAAAATCCAAAACCAAGAAAACATAGTAATAAAGTCCCATGGTCATCCCCTTTCCACAGCTAAGCCTCACCAGCTCCACCTGCATCATCACCTGCTCACGTGTACCGCGTACACGATCATCGCCAAACACAAGCAAATAGGGCGAGCTAATAGAAGAAACACATAAACATGTTCCAAACACACATACACATGTATAATAGATAAAACATTATATCAATAACACAACTCTTCCTTTATACCGCATGGCCACAACCATATATAATATCCTTTCATTTCCCACAACGCTTGCTCCATTCTCATCACATGGCCACCATGTACATCGATACACCTCGTGGAAGACTCGTTACCTTCCCTCCACATGGCCACCACCATGTATAGTAAAGTATATCAGGGAACCTCGTTCCAGTTCTTCCACAAGGCCATAACCATGTTAGCAGTGTTCTACATCTTCTTTTAAGTATCTCAATGTGCCTTGTTGCCACACCTATCGGCCACAACCGATAAAGAACGTGCAGAAACCATGCTACGGATCACACACCGTAACGCCAGGTGGAGTTCCCAAATACGAACAGAGTCCGTAACGTCCCAGGACTACCAAACTCGTCAGTGACTCACTAAGGATGGCAATCCATTTGGACCCATCCGTATTGGCCACAACCAGCACACTCACACCGGCACACTCGCCAACCCGAGCCACAACTCAGGGTTCCTCGTGTTTATCCGCTATCTCGAGCCACAATTCAATGAAGGTCATTTCGGGCCACCACCCATAGAATGCCACGTGCTTAACCCCTATCATGGGCTACAACCCAAGGATACGTTCCGGGCCACAACCCATGGAACACCAGCAAACTCACCATTAGGATTACCTTAGAAGCCTTATAAACCACGCCTTACAATTTCCATCCCCTTCTATCAATACAATAATTACTCAAATCTTGAACGTTCAATAACCCCCTGCTCACTTAGGCCAAAAGCCTTTGTTCCGCCAGTCCAGCCTATCTCGCTTAAGCTAGATCCACTAGCTTGGGCGAGCCTCTAGAAGCTCTGCAGTACACGTACTCTCGCTTAAGCGAGCTCATCCTCGCTTGGGTGAGACCCTTGCTCGCCCAGATTCATAAATCATCTCGTCCAAGCGACGTGTTCAACCAAACAGCACAAACCACCCTTGAAATCTCGCCTAGGCGAGAGACTCTCGCCTAAGTGAGATGTCCCTAATAGCACCCTTCAACATGCTCGTATCCTCACCTGAGCGAGGCACACTCGCCTAAGCGAGATGACATGTCGCTCAGGACCAGACTCCCTCGCCTGCACGAGATGATCGCGCAACACAAGGATTTCATCTTTGCCACTCTCGCGTAGGCGAGCCTGGCTCAATAAAACAGTACCAAACTCATAAACCCCAAGTCTCACCCCCTATAGCACGAATTCATGGTACAAAATATATCAGAATCACAAGCATACAATAGTTAGACGAAAATTTGGGTTCAGCTCCCCTAACCTGAAATTTCTCGGTTTAAAACTTGAAATTGAAAGGTTCCTTTGATCTCCAAGGACTGACCTTATCACCACTTTCGTTTCTCCTCTCTACTTCACTCCCAATTCTCTTTTCACTCTCAAATTTCGCCTTCCCTCTAAAGCTCTCAGAAAAACAGTCTTGCAAACCCTATTCTCTTCTCAAAAGTTGCCTTTTATAGGTCTTAATACTTGGTTAATGAAAAAAAAACGAGAATGTGATTAAACTTTGGATTTTATTGCTATTCAAGGGCCATTACTTGATTATTTCTCAGCCCTTTAGCTGCCCCACAACTAATCTTTTAACAAAAAGAGTTAAATTTTGACTTACCAAGGTTCGAACACATGACCTTCCCAATGCCAAATCAAAGCAAAATCACCAGGCCAACTTATGTTTCTTGCTAACACATACAATTCAAGCATTATCTCATACAAAAATGTGGCCCAACATATTATTAAAACAATAATCACTAAAATAACACACAATTGGCATACTTAGGACTCGAACCCAAGTCCTCTCACACAATTAAAGTACTCTCGAACCCAACCTCTCATAAATGCACTACCTACCCGCATTTATTAATTAATTATTTATTTAATTAATTAAAATCTGCGGATCTTACATGTTTCATGGAAATAATTCTACATTGAATAAGCATGAACCCTATGCAATGTGGAACCTTAACATTATGTCAAACATTATGTCAAAATGCATGCTGGAATTATTGATTTGGGGTTTTAAAGTTCATACAGGTGCAGTAAAATCTAGGCAAAACCCAGAATTGTATGCACCGCTTGGCAGCGCATGAATAACCGTCAGACGACACATAAGGACAATAGTATATATGCTTTTTGTTCTGTGATTCACGTTCTTGTAGGTTTATTGGGTAATTTTTATGCATAATATGTATTAAATGGGCAGAAGGTAAAGAAAGAATCGTGCACATGTGATATAAAATTAAATTATGTATGATTATGTGATGAATGGGATTATATGCATGTAAAATCTACGTTTTGCCTTAATTGTGATGTGGTTCATGGCCTGCTGGTTACTGTCATGAAATGTAAATTGTAATGTTGGTTGAAAATAAGTGAAGTATGCTACATTTGGTAGAAGAATAAGTTTAGGGTGAATTCATAACTAATTGAGGAAAAGCATGATTCTAATTTGTGAAATGTTGGTAAATTGATGTGTTAATTGTGATTCAACCATATGATTATGACTGGTTAAGTTGATTGATAATAGGAAAAATGTGTCTTGTATTTGAGGTTCATTAGAACTTGTTCCAAAGTGCCAAAAACTAGTAGCATTGTTCTACTGGTATGGCGTTTGGCGATGCATGACAAGTCATTAAGTAGTAAGGACCCAAAATAGTGGCAGAGGCCACTAGACTCGCATGGCGCCTGGCGGAAGGATGGTTCCGCCAAGCAGAATTGGACTGATAGGAGCACTAGAAGACACTTAGCGCCTAGAGGCAAGGGATGCCCACCAACCAGTTTGGAGCTCGAATTCACCTAGTGACATAGTACAGGCGCTAGGCGGTTCTAAGTGCAAATATGGATTGCGTAGAGGGTTCTACATAGCTTTGGATGGAGGTCTTGATGCGATGCTTTGCTGGTGGCCCAGTTACAAGGGGCAACTTGTATTGGGGTAACATGTGGCCACTCGAGGTTGTAGCATGGTGGTTTTGGAAGTCTAGTGGAGTGTGCAAGATCATGACTCGTACGGATGGGTTCCGGAAGATTGTCCTCCTTGGTGTTATCCGACAAGTTTGGTAGTCTTGGGAAAAATACGGATCGTGGTTCGTATTGGGGAACTCCACTTGGTGTTGTGGATTGTGGCTGTGACAAATTTATTCCCGCGTGTGGACTATTAGGTTGTGGCATGTAGTCGGAGGGGTGAGTAGACACTCGTGGCAGCAAAGATCGATCAATGTAATCATCAAAGGGTGTAGAATCAAGATGCGGCTAGAAGAGGGTATTAAAATGGGGTTGAGGAGTTAGGATTCTAATAAGGGTCATAGATTTGAAGTTGTTATTGTATTATAAATTGTGTTTTATTTTACTTGATGGCTTGAGACAAAGAAGAAATGGCTGCCATTGGTGAGGAAACGAGTAAGAGGGTCCTTGGTGTGAGAGAGAGAGCTAGTTTAGTAGTTAAAGTTTAGATTCATTTTGTTTCCACATACCACATCTCACATTGGGCTAATCAAGTCTCAGCCCACCTCCCATTCGTGCACCCCTTTTTTTTCTACACCCCATATGTGGATTATGTTAATTGTTTGTCGCACCTCTCAAGTTGATACATACACTACACGTCTTATTTTTGGGTTAGACAATCATTTACTTCATACACCCTCATGATTGTTAACCACGTACCCCCTATGTCTTTATTTTTGTTCTTGGGCTTGTTTTTGCGTTTACCTGTTGCACCTTCACATTTACCACACACACCTTACAATATTTGCCCACTACACCACCATTTTTATTGATTGCACAACCAATTTTTGTTTTACCTCATTTACTTCATGCACCTTACTCATCACTCTTGCACTCATATTTATGTTTTCCAATTTTATCCTTCTCTTTCACCTTTTTAATATTTTCTAAAAAACCTAAAATTATTTGAAAATTATAAAAAACTACAAATAAATAGAAAAATCTAAAAAAGGAAAAAAAAAACATTCTCTTTTAGTGTCTGTCTGGCCACTCGCGTCGTGTGACACATATTTTCAAGTAATTCCAAAATACAAAAAAAATATAAAATTTTAAAAATCTAAAAATCTAAACAATTTCAAACAATTTGTCTTCTTTGAAAGAACTATGTATCCCTGATTTCTCATTTTAAATGAGAATACGTAGGTCAATCCTTGTCGAACCTAAAAAACCAAAAAATATTTTTGTTTCTTTTTAGTATTATTTGTCTTATTATTTTTGGAGAAAATTAACATTTTTGAAAACCACATCAACTTGCATGTTTAATTAAAGGTATCGTCCTTGTGCGGGCGCTATAGGACGCTAACACCTTCCCTACACATAATTGACTCCGAGATCCGAAAATTTGGTTTTCGCAAACTTACTTTATCTTTATGGTTTTCCATAGTTTTCCAGAAATAACTATGGTGACAACTCCAAATCTCTTTTTAAACTTCTTTTTTTTCGTCGTCCCGTTGCGATTTCGATTACAACTATTATTGTTGAGGTTTTAATTTATCTATGTCATTTGTTTCTTAATCAAATAAAAAGTAATGATTTTACATACTACGTAATTAGCGAAGTGTTTAAATCTATATGCATGATAATCATATGAGTTACAGGGTTTTAAATTTAATTTAGACTTTACTTTGATTTTATTTAGAAATTTTCATGTGATTGAATGAGTTTTTACCAATAATTGAGATTTTACTTTTGTTAAAGGTAATTACTATAACTAAAATTAGTCAAGAAACTTTGATTAATTAAGCTTTATTTGGTGAGGAAACAAAGGAATAAGCATGATTAGGCATAGTAAAATTAATTGAGATTGTACTTTGGTTGAATTTACTATGGATAATCTAAAAGTTCTTACTTTTAATTTAGATTGTACTTTGGTTAAAAGTGAGAACACCAATAGATGAATTGAGACTTTATAGATTGATTTGTAAATTTACAATAATAATTAATTTAGCAACAATCTTTAGATAACCGATGATGAATATATTTTGAAAGTAGTGGAATTAGCCTGTTTTACTATAATTATTTTAAAGTCTTTTATTAATTTGTTATTTCATTTATTCTCAAATTCTTCTCAATATTTTTGCATATCATAATACAATTTTAATAGCATTATGTTATATTTTTATAAGAGTCAAATATTGAAGATCAAATAGAGATAAGGGATAGTCCTCTATCATACCCTCCTTCTTGAAGTGAATTTGTCCTCAAATTCGTCCCTACATCAAATGGAGATAAGTCATTAATATTGATACTATTGGAACTTGAAATGTAGGCATTATAATTAATTTTCTTAAGAACTTGAAATGGACCATCTCCTCTAGGTAAGGGTTTAAATTTCCTCTTGGAAGGAAAGTTTTTCTTCCTAAAGTGAACCCTCACCCAATCTGCGGGTTCAAACTTGATCTTTTTTCCTCCCTTTGTTAGCCTTAGAAGCCAACTTCTCCATCTTCTTTTCTATTTGGTTCTTTACTTCCTTATGCAAGTTCCTGACAAAAGTAGTTTTGTCAAGACCATCTTTGTTAGCCATAGAATCAATATTAGGTAAAGGCAACAAATCTAAAGGAGTTAAAAGATTAAAGTCATAGACTACCTCAAAAGGAGACATCTAAGTAGTACAATGAACTAATATATTATAAGCAAACTCAAGATGAGGTATCGAATCCTCCTAACTTCTCAAATTCTTATTTACAACGCATCTAAGAAGTTGAAATAGAGTTCTATTACCACTTCGATTTGTCCATTTGTTTGAGGATGACAAGTTGTAGAAAAGAGAAGTTTTGTACCTAACTTATCCCACAACACTTTTCGAAAATGACTAACACACATAACATCTTTGTCCGATACAATGCTCCTTGGAATTTCATGTAGTCTCACCATTTCCTTGAAAAATAAGTTGGTCACATGGTTAGCATAATCACTCTTGTGGCAAGGAATGAAGTGGGCAATCTTTGAGAACTTGTCAACCACAACAAAAACAAAATCTTTTCCTCCTTTGGACCTTGGAAGACCTAAAACAAAATGCATAGAAATGTCAGTCCAAGGAGAGTTAGGAATAGGTAATGGCATAAATATTCCATGGTGCATAGATTTAGATTTAGCATGCTAACAAGTAAGCCATCTATCACAAAAGGAATGCACATCATGTTTCATGTGAGGTCAAAAGAAATGATCATGCAATATATCTAATGTCTTTTGAATCCCAAAATATTCCATTAGTCCCCCATTACGAGCTTCTTTTGCAAATAATTTCCTCATTGAACTTTTAGGCACATACAATTTAGTTCCCTTAAAAAAGAAAGTCAACATGGCTGTAAAAATATTTAAAAAATCCTTTTGCATAATCTTTATGATTTTTTCCAAAATCATGGTCATTAGCATACAATTCCTTAAACATTTAAAATCCAAACATTTTAGTTTCAACCATAGATAATAATATATGTCTCCTAGGTAATGCATCAACTACAATGTTTGCCTTGCCTTATTTATGTTTAATAACATAAAGAAATTGTTCAATAAATTCTACCCATTTAGCATGTCTCTTATCGAGCTTGCCTTGGCTCTTAATGTATTTAAAGGATTCATGACCACTATGAATTACAAATTCTTTAGGAAGCAAATAATGTTGTCAAGTATGCAAGGCTCTCACTAGGGCATATAGTTTTTTTTATCACAAAAGGAATAGTTTCATGCTACCCCTTCAACTTTTTCATGAAAATACGCTATAGGATGTCCTTCTTGTAAGAGAACACCTCTTATGCCAACATTAGAAGCACCACACTCTATATCAAAAGACTTTTCAAAATTTGGTAAAGTTAAGATAGATGCATGTGTAAGCTTGTATTTGATAATATCAAAAGCCTCGTGTTGTTCTTTTCCCCATTGAAACCCTTCTTCTTTCTTAATAGTTTCATTTAATGGTGATGCCATGGTGCTAAACACCAAACTAAGATTAAGCATACATCAATTTCTTGTCCATTCCATTAAGCACAAATTGAAAGTGATGAAGAGAAAACAAAAACACAAAACATAAATCACTGAACAAGAATCTAAAGGTTTCATTACATTGTCATCAAGAAATCAACACAAAGGTTTAGTTAGTCATGAGATAGTTCTTACAATACAACAGAAAATGAAAATGCATCATAAAGAAGAGGGCAAATGAACTAGAAACGTGAACAACTGAACCATAAACATGAATTTGCAGAGAGATGAAAAACCCTAAGTTGGGTTGTTATCCAAATGTAGAGAAAACGTGAAAAAAAGATAGAGGGAGAGTGAGTTGTTCCAAAAAATGTAAAAACACTCAAGTGGGTGTTATCCAGAACGTCCAAGCTGAATGGAGAGGGAGTTGTGTTTCAAAATGTGTCACGGGATTTAAGACTTCAGTTGAACATCAATAGAATACTTATCCATGACAAGTCATGAAGTAACATTCTCTTTGGGGGCAACTGTTAAGGGCATCAAGAAATGAATTGAATTAGAGTGATAGAAAAAGGGATCAACTCAAGGAGATTAAAGAGAGTGAGATAATGAAGGAAAAGAAGAATGTATTAAGGCACTAAAGATTACGAAGGGGAATCGAAAGAAAATGTTGTGGAGATAAAGAAAAGTGTGATCGAAACAATAAATAAAGTTAGATCGAGAGAAAGGTTATTCATAATAATTGTTGCAGAATGTAGGAGGAATGGGCACACTTGGCCTAACATAGACAATTTAAGGATTGTTATTTCCCTAATGTAATTTTTATTTTAGTTTTAGTTTAATTCTTTGAAAAAGGGAAAAATATAAATAGGTAATTCAAATGTAAAATAAGGGTGGTAAATTATGGTTACAATTCAAAACACTCTGAGAACGCCACGAACACAAAAATGGCAAATCCAATGATGAATGTAATAATTGGATTACTGCTTTCATAGATTTCATTTACCAGTTCTTGCTTTATCCTTTATAACTTACTTTACTACAATTTACATTCTTGCAAACCTTCATTTTCGTTCTCTTCTTTATATCTTCTTTTCCATTTTTATTTTTATTTTATCTTTATTCACCATTACATCTCTAAATAAAAAAATACAAAAAATATGACGGTTGGAAAAAAATGCACGAGTTCTTGAATGAAATGCATATTAAAAGAGAATTCAATAATTTAAAAATACTTATAAAATTAATCCATGATATAAGTGAATTATTTATCAAATTCATGTTGATAATAGAATCATAAATATACATACACTCTAATTCAAATTAAAAAACATATAATTCAAATTAAAAAACATATTAATTTTCTAATCGATTCATAAGAGAATCCGTATTGAGTTAATTTAGTTCACTTATAAATACTTTAAACAGCATCAAACCAAAATTCTCAAGAAATACCTTCCAATAACCACTCATCACTGTCTCTCTTATGTTTAGCTTGTCCTACCGGTATAAACACATCATAATTTAATTTTGGTTATCAAAACAATGCAGTAATGAAAAAATTTTCTTCAGTTCCTTAATTCATAACCCACTTCCTTTTTATTATAACCTCCAAAAGAAAAACGTGAAGATTTGTTTTCCTTAATAAGCCTTTTTATCGTCTTTAGTTTCTTAGCGACACCTATATATTTAATAGTGTGTATAGTTTTTGTCAATTTATTTATTTATTTATTTGTCATTTAAAATTAAGTTAGGGAGCATTTGTGTCTTTGAATGATACAGAATTTATCACAATATTAATATTTGGGCTGGTTTCGAGAAATATTACAAAAGTAACTTCACCAAATATATTTATATAGTTCGGTATGTTTATCTTTTCCAAAGAGCACTGGTTTAGTGGTTTATTAATACAAGTTACACATTTATTAATATCAGTTACACTTATTTATACTATTTTATTAATAAAAGATAAAATAAAAAAAATGTAAAATTTCTTTTTCTTTTTTCCCTGAACTGTGTACTGCTTAGTTACCAATTGTACTTCATTCTTAAACAGATATATGCCGATGAAGCATATTATAAATTAATTTTCAATTAAAAATCGCCTCCGAAAGCGAATACTAGTTCCCTCGAATATTCTCCACAAAATTCTGTATTTTCCATTATTGCATCTCTCTTTTCCCCTCTGTTCAAAACCATCACCATTCTCTCACCACTCACCCCAATACCCACTTCAAAAAATTCTCTCTTTTTCTCTCAAACTCACCAAATGCCCACTTTCCCAAGAAAGAAGCGAGTCACTTACCCCTTCGACGACCAGGCTCGAGCCCGACTTGTCAGCGCCGATCAGTGGAATTTTAACTCCAGCACCCAATATTCCGATGACAGCGACTCCCTCTCCCTGTCTAATCTCGTCCATGGTTTCTTTGAAGAAGAAGACACTAACAGCAGCAGCGAGGACTCAGCATTTGATGAATCCGACAGTGACCGAGTTGACTCAGTCAAAGACTTGGCCGATTCTGTGACTGACTCATCCGGCCTCGCCATCTCACTTTACAATGCGGACACTTACCGGAACTTACTTAGCGCACATGTTTCTGAAGCTGCAGAGAAGTTTGGGTTTCTGAGGGAGCGAGAAGCTGCGCTGTTCCGTCAGAAGGTGGTGGCGTTTCTCCGGGACAGGCGACACAATGCGGCAGTGTGTGAGACCACACCAGACGCCTTGGGCGGGAGCCATGAGTTCATCGACGTGGTCCATTCTGATGCTGCCAAATGGCGATACTTTGTGGACCTTGACTTCCATGCACAGTTTAAAATTGTACGGCCGACACGACGGTTCTCGGATGTGCTTGCTGCTGTTCCATGCATCTTTGTTGGATGTGAGGAGGAGCTGAAACGCACCGTTTCGAAGCTGTGCGAGGCTTTAATGTGGTGTTTCAGGAGCAAGGGCCTTCCGGTTCCCCCATGGAGGAAGAACCGGTACATGCAGAACAAGTGGTTCGGTCCGTGTCGCCGAACTGCAGACCCGGTTCAGATGGCTGTGAATAGCACTAGTTGCAGGTCGGTGGGGTTTGACGACACCGATTTTGAAGCTGAAGGTGTCGTTTTGTTCGGACAAGATGATCCAAGTAGAAATGTTTATTAAGTGATGATTATTAATAAAGTAGTCATAGTTTTGTTTCTGCTATTAGGGAAGGATTCTATTTTGCAAGATTGCAGTTTAAAATTTAAATTAGAAAATTGAGTTTATCGATTTTAGTACCATCACTCTATATAGTTTGAGTTTAATTTTTTAAGATGATGTTAATTATTTTTTGTTAATGTTGCTCTTCAATTGAGGTATGCAGTGCTTTTTTTTTTTATATTATTCTTATCCTTTTATATTAAAATGTTTATATATATATATATATATATATATATATTATAAATTAATTAAAGGTAGCGTAAGAAAACAATGAATAAGAAAGTAATAGGTCATTATAAATTTTGAGAATGATAAATAAATAAGATTTGGCAAAAATCTAATACTTGAAAAGAAAATAATGGACTACTAATATCTTTAAAATGTTGTCATAAGTTGACATGCAAAATATAAAACTCCAAAAAAAAAGTTGGTGTACTCTCCTATCTATATTTTTCAATTTATGAAAATAATCTAATAGCAACACTTGATTTATAAAACAGAAGTAATATCTTTGACTTAAAAGAATTTTTTTTATGATATAAGAAGAACATTGGATAATTTTATGTGGCTATTTAAATACTCGGTAAAAAGATGCTTGATGCACAGAAATGCGGCGAATGAACATCGTTGTAGTCTGAGCACTGGGTGGAATATTCGGGGGAACGAATATCACGTGTGGGCACAGCAGGTTCTGGCTGAATTTTACAAGTATTGTCGTATTGTTTATATATTTCTTAAATCTTCTAAATAAGAAATGTTAATTGAATAAATTAGCAAATAATTAACACTTCTGTTTTAGATTAAAAAGTTATAGGAGTATTATACAATTTTTGTAATGGATATCTTAAGTGATAATTAGTTTATTCAATAACTAAAATAATAGGAATTACTTTTTTTTTTCTCTTTTGGACACACTAGAATTGTATGTACTCAACAATCTTATTATTAATCTTATTCATTATTAATGCTTTATTGTCTGTGTAATCTTATTGATCTAATCTACTTAATTATTGTTGAGCACATCCCAACAAAAAATAAAATAAAAAGAATATGACAACATAAACACAAGGTAATTTGGTGGTCCACTTTGAAGACCTTTCCGTTAAAGTAATGATTTCGATATTTTATCATGGTACACTCGTCAAAAGAGTAATAGTCAAATTTGAATTATGAAACATGGGAACGGTTGGTAACATTCTTTCGATGTACTTTTATTTTATGTATAAAAAGACTATTCAATAGAACTTCTCAAACTCTTTCCCATGGACTCCTAATTATTTTATTATTAATGTTCTAAAAGTGATTCCCAGTATTAGATGGTTTTCATATCTAAATAACATTTTCCTATGTTTATTTGTTCATTTTGTATTTTGAAGGTAATTTAAACAAAATGTAGTAACACACAGGAGTTTAATACCTACATCAATTATGATCTGTAAATCAAATTTTAAAATAGTGAGAAGCACGAGGAGAAAATCTTTAACAGGAGAAAGACATCAAAATTTAGTTCATAATGTTGGTATTTAACATAAGGGAAATTATGTTTTGACAAAGTTTTATTAACAAACTTTTGTCAAAAGTACACATGGTAATACTTTAATGGATGAAATAAAGATTTGATATGACTTAGAAAGAAAAGAAAAATGTTTAGTGTGTGTTAAAAAACAAACTTTGTTAAACTTTTTCAAAAAAACGTTTATCAAAAGATCATAGTCCTTCGTAGAAATGATGTTAACATAGTGTCAACATGACATGCGTCTTCTAGATTCTTGCTTTGATTTGAGTGTTCTGGAAAGTAAGTTACTTTTCTTCGATGATTTAGAATTTCTTTTGAAGTCTACAACCATTATGCTTTTCTTTTAGTATTGGGCAAAATTTAAAAACACTTTTAAAATTATACTAATAACTAATTTTTTGAACTTTTGAAGATATTGAGATATGATTTATTAAGTACAACCTAAGTAAGTAATAATTAAATAACATATGTTCATATTGTGGCATGTATTGAAAAATAAATCAATACAAAAATAAAAATTAACTTTAATTTAAAATCCCATATAGTTAATATAGTAAAAATAATTCATAATAATAATAATACTACTAATTTTAGACCAAGGCTTTTTGTTTTCCTCAAGGTTAATTTTAAATTAAAATTTAAAAATTAAGGTTGAAAATAAAATCAACAAAAATAAAATTAATAATAATAGAAAGGGATTTAAAATTATAAAACCTATCTTGTATATATTGTTCCAAATTTAATAGAACTCTAAAGTCCTAAGACTATTACTATTTCTATAGATGGTGAAAGTAATAAGAGAATAATTTCTTATTAAAAAAATCAAAGAGAATGTTATATATTATTATTTTTTTTTGTCAAAAGAAGGTTTTATAAAAATATATAAAATAATTGTTTAAATATAATTACATACTAGGATTGAAGATATTTTCAGATGGTCGATAAATTATTTATTTTTTTGAAAGTGAACTCGTATGCATTGATCTCTTTACCATTGTAGTCTTTCTTGAATCTTGAATCACCATTAATTTTATGATGATGATTTTCTTTGCTGAGTGGATGACTATAAAATATGTACAAAGGATCATTTGATGGATAGGATTCTCACAAAACTATTTAAGGTATTATACATTTGCACTAGCTTTTAATTTTTTTTTTCTATTTCATTGGTGTAGTTATTTAGGTTTCATTCCTTGAGTTTATTACTTTAGTAAGGCAAGTGTAGGTGGAGAAAATTTTTAACCTAATCTTTATTTTCATTCTCTCACAATAATTGTAATCACTCTTGGCTCTTAACATCATTTTGGTTGTTATGACCTTGTTGTTATTCTGACCTCCTTAATGTTGTAGTATCTTTATTGTTGTAGCCTATTTACTTTGGTGGTCTTCTTGTTATCGTATTCTTCTAGTTGTTAAAGAATCTTCAAGCATGGTAGTTCTGGTTTCCTTTGTTACAATTCTTTTGAACTTCATGCTCATTTTTTTTTTCAATTTTCAACCACACCAAAGTTTTGGTTTGTTGGATCAACACAAGGTCGTAGGGCTAGAGTTGGGTCACCAACTTTTATAGCCTTAAAAATTCCTTTTACTAATTGTGCAAATTTTGGATGGTATGTTTGAATTGTCCTTCTTAATTTAGTATCAAGATGATTTATATATTCATTTTCTAATATTTTGTATAACCATATGAATTATTCAAAATGTATATTACAATAAGATTTTTATATTCACAATGTGTAAATTTCATATTAATATATTTGAGAATGTAAATTTTGGATTGATACATTTAAGTTGTCCATTATAATTCAATTGCAAAATGATTTTTTCATTTATCATGGGACACAACAATAGTTATTTTAGTCTTGTATGGTATTCATATATTGCAATTTTATTTTTACTTAATGTAATTTGAGTTGAGCATAGACCCATATTGAATTTGAAGAATTGTAGTTAAAATTTTTATTGTAAATTCTTATTGTATATTAGACTTTTCCTAATCTATTTTCAAGATTAATTATATATTCATCTTCTTATCTTCTTATGCTTTTATGAGTTCAAATGAGATGGACAAAATATATTTTATATTAAGTTTTAATCATATTGTAACAATGAGTTGATTGTGCATCCTAATGAAATTAATAGAATGCAGTTTTTATAGACCAAGGGTATTTATTTTTCTCAAAATCAATTTTAAATTAAAATTTAAAAATTAGGGTCGAAAATGAAATCAACAAAATCAAGTTAATAATAATAGGAATGGATTTAAAATTTTAAAACATATCTTGTATATTGTTCAAAATTTAATAAAACTCTAAAGTTCTAAGACTATATATTACTATTTTATAGATGGTGAAAGTAATAAGAGAATAATTGTTTTCAAAAGAGAATGTTGTATGTTTTGTTTTTTATCAGAAGGTAAAAATATATAAAATAATTGTTGAAATACACTTATATAATGGAATTGGAGGTATTTTCAGATGGTCAATAAAAAGTATGCACTTCATGTTATAAAAGTTGAAAAAAGAAAATAATAAAAAGAACAATAATATTTATATAGAGACCTTGTTAATTTCTTATTTACTTTTTATATATAACATTTTTAAATTTCCATAATTCAAATGATAAAACTACTTAACAAAAATTATTTTCTAGTTTAACCAGTAAAATTATTTAAAATATACTATTTCTAAATAATTTATATAAGTGAAACAATAAAACCGATTAATTTATGTAATTTAAACAATAAAATTATTTAAAATATACTATTTAATAAATTATTAAAAACTTATAAAATCAATTCATTAATCCATAATTTATATATATATATATATATATATATATATATATATATATATATATATAAAAGGTGTTAGAGTAATGAAAAAGGTTTGCACAAAATGTTTCTAAAAAAATTCAGAATTATTATATTCAATGATACAACCATTTATATTTCTACTTAAATTATTTAAATACAACGTAATTACATAATTTAAAATTTTATTAATTTTATATAATATAAAATAAATTTTACATGATTTATTTAATTAAATTGTATAAAATTATAAATTTCTTTAATTGAAACTATAAAATTATTTAAAATATACTATTTTTATTTATATAATTTAAAAAAATAAAAAATTTTATTGAACTATAAACCATAGAAAATAAAATTTTAAATTATGAAATATTATATAAGATTGTAAATAGTTATTTTATAAAATCATTTAAAATATATTATTTAATAAACAGGCAAAAAATTATAATTGTATATATACTATAAAATTGTATAAAATTATAAATTTGTATTATTTAAACAATAAAAATATAAACAAAGTAATATATAATATTGTATAAAATTATATTGTTACACACCATTTAATAGTCTAACTCATTAAACAAAATATTCCATGATTTATAGATATCAAAGCACACAAACACCGCTTACACCAATAAAGTGATCATTGCAAAAGAACATAGATACCAGAAAACAAAACACAAATAAAAAGGTAAGCTAATGGAATGATTGAACCAATTATAATTAAAATTTACATTAATCATACAAAATTCATCATTCAATTTCATATAAAGACTGAAACTGTGACTCAATTATCTGGATAATTGCATCAATATTGAATCCCGATAAGTTGTTCACTTATGCTGACATCTCATGCTCTGCAGAACAGTAGATCAAGAGTTATACTCGACCACATATAAGGTTAATCCTTAAACATCGTTGGTCTGTTAAATTATTATTGAGTGATTGTCAATCATATAAATCCCTTCTATTTTTAGGATTTGTCAATAATATGTTTCCTATAAATTAGTCATAGACAGCTCACTAGATTAATAGGAGAATGTAAGTCTAGGATTGAAAATCCTTATATATTGATTGTACATTTGTTGTTTTGAGATATCAAAAAAATAAAGAGAATTTCAAACCCTACAAGTATGCCTTTGTTACTGTTTTGTAATATGGTATCAAGAGTCTCACTTTGAAAGAAGATCTGAACTCAAAACCCCTATTTTTTTCTTCTTAAAATATGTCTTGAAAATCAACCCCAATTGTGGTTCAACCAGAGGGAATTTTTAATATTGGAATCACACTCACAAAGTCAAACTATGATGTTTGATCACAACTAATAGAGATGCATATTGCGGAGCGGGAAAAAACCTCGTATCTTAGCTGCCATATAAAGCCCCCTGCAAAAACAGATGAAGGATAAGACAAATGGTATGTTGAAAATTAAAAAGTAAAATGTTGGCTGTTAATGTCCATGAGCCCAGAAATAATGAAGTGTTACATACGCTTACTCACTACTCACGAAATATGGAGTGCTTTATCGAAAGCCTTCTATGATAGAAGTGATGAGTTGCAAGTTTTCTTCTTAAATCAAAAGGCTTTCTCTGCTATACAAAGTGGTAAGTCTCTATCAAAATATTATGGTGAATCGATTGAGATTTTTTGTGAATTAGACCATCATGACAAGGTGGCCATGAAGGATCCAGATGATGTAAAAGCATATCAATATTTTGTTCAACGCCTGCAAGTACACATATTTCTTGTTAGATTAGATGGCACTTTTGAACAAATTTGTGGAGAAATTCTACATAAAGAAATTGTTCCTGATGTAGAAGAATGTTATGCTTTAGTATAACGTGAGGCATTGCGTCATGCAACTTTAAAGAGGGAACCTGAAAATATTGACAATTCAGCAATGGTAGCCCATAACCAATCAACTCAAAATTGGCAACATCGAAATAAAGATGCTAAGACCACTACGGGTGATAAATCTACTTATAAATGCACCTATTGCAACCAAAATGGTCATACAAAAGATCGTTGTTTTGAGATTGTGGGGTATCTTAAATGGTGGGATCATAATTGTGATTCAAGAAAGAAGAAGTCCAACAAAATCCCAACTACAACTACTATTGAATCAAACTCTGAAGATTCAACTATTGGTAACAACTACAAATATTACTGGTAAAGCTTTAAATATTTTTTAACATAGTTTGAATAATGCATGGATAATTAATTTTGGTGCAACCAACCATATGACATTTGATTCTAGACAAGTCTCTTCCCTTAAACCGTCTTCACAAAAATTTGTTTGCACTGCCAATGGTAACACAACTCCAGTTATTGGTGAGGGATCCTTAACCCTCAATGATTCTTTGAATTTAGACTCTATTTTAGTAGTTCCAAATTTAAATTATAACTTGTTATATGTTTCCAAACTAACTACAACTTTATCTTGTGTTGTAATTTTTTTTGCCTAAATTTTGTGTGTTTAAGAACATTCAAACCAGACGGACGATTAGTTATGGTATTAAGCAAGGGAATTTGTACTACCTGGACTTAGAGAAGAAAAGCATCAACAAGATACAACAAGCTTTGACAGTGAATTGTTTTGAGGAGAAGAAGAAATTTGAAATTTGGTTATGGCATAAATGCTTGGGACATGCTTCTTTTGGGTATTTGAAGAAATTAATTCCTAGTTTGTTTACACAATGTGATATTTCTAGCTTCCGTTGTCATGTTTGTGAACTAGCAAAAAGTCACAGTGTTTCATTTCCATTGACATTGAATAAAAGTAAAATCTTGTTTATGCTCATACACTCAGATGTTTGGGGTCCATCCAAAGTTCTAACTTTGGGTCGATCACGATGGTTTGTTACTTTCATAGATGATTGCACTAGAATGGCATGGGTATGCTTGATGAAATCCAAGAGTGAAGTAAAATTATTATTTGAAAAGTTTCATAACATGATTCAAACTCAATATAATGCACAAATTCAGGTTCTTCATAGTGACAATGGTGGAGAATATCAAAGTATTGATTTTCGTCAATATCTTGAAACGCATGGAATCATTCATCAAACTTCTTGTCCCAATACACCTCAACAAAATAGGGTTACAAAGCAAAAAAATCGTCACTTATTAGAGGTTGTTCGATCTTCATCAATACAAGCTAATATGCCTTGATCATACTAGGGAGAAGCACTTACCTCGGTTGCATATTTAACCAACTGGGTTCCTTCTAACTCAAATAACTTTCAAACACCATTACAGACTCTTATTGAAGCAATAGATGCTCTTGTTGTTCCAAATTTACCTCCTCGCGTTTTTTGTTGTGTAACATTTGTACACGTTCATGCAAATGAACGTAACAAGCTGGCCCCTAGAGCGTCGCGGTGTGTATTTCTTGGCTATGTCGTGCATAAAAAAGGTTACCAATGTTATCATCCCCCAAGTAAGAAAATGATCATAACTCTGGATATGGTTTTTCAAGAAGATATGATGTATTTTTCCTCTAAGGCTGAATTTCTAGGGGAATGTCATCAAGAAATTCATACTCTAGATTATGAATATGATAATTATGTGAAAGATTACTCTATAATTGGTATCCAAGAAGCCAAAAACTTGGATACAAGTGGTATAAGCTTGGATCAGAGTGTCAATGAACATAAGGAAAATGAAGAAGTGACAAACACAAAAGTTGTGAATCCAATTTCACCCCTATTTGAGGTATCTGAATCTGATTCCCTTACTGATATACAAAACCAATCGTCTACTGAAAATGATCCTACTCTAGATGTTGAACCAAATAGAAAACGATTGCCACAATGTCACACTAGAGGTAATCCTAAACCCACATATGAAGCTATTTTATCTAATAAAGCTAAATATCCCATAAGTAAGTATGTGCCGACCCATCATTTGTCAGAATCAAATCAATCATTTTTAAAACAATTATCTATTGTGGTTATCCCTAACAGTGTACAGGAAGCCTTAACTGATCCAAAATGGAAAGTTGCAATGGATGAGAAGATGAAATCCTTATGGGAAAATAAAACGTGGGAATAGGTATTATACATCTGCATTAGCTTCTAATTTTTTTTTCTATTTCATTGGTGTAGTTCTTTAGGTTTCACTCCTTGAGTCTATTACTTTAGTAAGGCAAGTGTAGGTGGAGAAAAATTTTAACCTAATCTTTATCTTCATTCTCTCACCATAATTGCAATCACTCTTGGCCTTAACATCATTTTGGTTGTCATGACCTTGTTGTCATTCTAACCTCTTTAAGGTTGTAGTATCCTTAGTATCCTTATTGTTGTAGCCTATTTGCTTTAGTGGTCTTCTTGTTATCACATTCTTCTCGTTGTCCTAGAATCTTCAAGCTTGGTAACCTTGGCTTCCTTTGTCACAATTCTTTTGAACTTCATGCTCAATTTTTTTGTTTCAATTTTCAACCACACCAAAGTTTGGTTTATTGGATCAACACAAGGTCTTAGGGCTTGAGTTGTGTCACCAACTTTTATAGCTTTGAAAATTCAGTTAGCACAAATAACCTGGATGATTTAGTGCTTGAAGATTTGATAAAGGTAAATGAAGTCATTGCTTGGGAACATTTTAGAACCATGCTTACATTGATGATGTAGAGATTTGATGTTTCACGTGTTGATTAAGCCTTGTGTGCGTGCTCTCTATCTGGATTATTGATGAAGAAAACAAGCTTCAAGAATTGTATTCATGTTGTAGACCATTCAGCATTAACTAGATGTATATGGCTTAGTTATGTCTTTTAATCTGTTGAAATGTTTTTCAACAGGTTAAATGGTGTCTTTTAATCTATTGAATGGGTTTTTAAAAGATTAAAATGTTTGTTGTAGTAGTCTTAACTGGTACATATTTAATCAGTTGATTTATTTGAAATCGACTGATTTCAATTAAATTAAGTGAAATCAACCTGTTGAATTTTGTAACAGTTTGATTATAAATGTTGTGCTACCATTGAGGTTCGGTCTTTCTCAAGATTTTAGGTTGTGTTTGGTGGTTTTCCAGGTCTGCAAGAGGTGTCTTGCTGTGTTGGTGTGATTCTTGTGTGATTCAATAGTCATTGTGTGGTGTTCTTGCATATTTTGAAAGTGTAATGTTGTAAACTTTGTAAATCTTTTGAAATAATGCAAAGTCAGGCTCGAGTTGCCTTGACTAACTGGATGTAACTCAGATTTGAGTGATGAATATAAAAGTCTTATGCATTGCTCTTCTCTCTAACCCTTCTCACTTTGTATTGCACTTTAAAGTTTAAAGAAATTTGAATTGAACCATCTTTCTTATATTCTTGTGTGTTCTAGCATGATTTGAAGCTTTGTTCATGTTTGTATAACTCATAGGAATCAATCTTATTTAATCTTTCATGTTGTTCCTAGCTTAAATCACAAATTTGCATTTCTGCAATTTTTCCAGTTTTTCAATCGATTGTTTTTGTAATTTAATCTGTTGATTCTATTAGTATTGTATCTGTTAATGAAATCAATCGACCATCTCTATCTTTGATTGATTGAAAGTGTCTAGTCCAGGAGTGTTTGCATCCAAACTTCGTTGTTGATTTGATTCAATTGAAAATTGTTTTAGGCTTTTAAAAGTCAACATATTTTTTAACTAGCCAATTCAACTCCCTCCCTCTTTTTGGCATTTCAACCATTTCAATACTTACAAATTCCTTTTACTCATTGTGCAAATTTTGGATGGTATGTTTGAGTTGTCCCTCTTAATTTAGTAGCAAGATGATTTATATATTCATCTTCTAATGTTTTGTATAACAATATGAATTTGGTATTCACAATGTATATTGCAATAATATTTTTCTATTCACCATGTAAGTTTCGGATCAATACATTTGAGATGTAAATTTTGGATTAATACATTTGAGTTGTCCATTATAATTCAATAGCAAGATGAATTTTTCATTTATCATGGGACACAACAATAGTTTGCTAGCCTTGTATGGTATTCACATGTTGCAATTTTAATTTTTATTTAATGTAATTTGATTTGAGATTGGACCCTCATTAAAATTGAAGGATTGTAGTTAGAATTTTTATTGTAAATTCTTATGGTATATTTGACTTTTCCTAATCTATTTTCAAGATTAATTGTATATTCATCTTCTTATGCTTTCACACGCTCAAATGGAATGGACAAAATATATTTTAGATTAAGTTTTAATCATATTGTAATATTGAGTTGGTCATGCATCCTATTGAAATTAATAGAATGCACTTTGAATTTTTTTTTTATTCATAATTAAATTTTTGAATGAATGTATTTGAGTTTAAAGGTGGCAATGTAGACTTGGCCCACGGAGCCAACCCACAGGACCGCCAAAAAAATGCGAGGCGAGCTAGGATATTGAGTCCGCTGGCCTATAGAAGTTCGACTCGTAGAAGCCCGTAGCTCGCGTGAATCGGCCTATGCGGCCCACAAATTTATTTTTTGAAAGCCATAATTTATGAATAAAATTTTATAACTTATTTGCAAACATTCAGGACAATAAAAAAAAACTTGCACTTGTGTATATTAGTTACTTTCCTTTTGGACTTCTATATGAACGTTCTAAATTCTTGTATGATTGGAAGAGACAAGTATTATGTATTTTTCAATGTACTAAAATTTGAAGAATACATCGTGTATGTCAAAGTACGAATATGAATATGATGAAAATGTTGAATTATCAATTTATCATCCAACTCCCTAAATTTTTTGCTTAATTTTGTAAACTTATTAAAGTTTCCCAATTTGTTGAACATTGAAACCTTTATGATAAATTAAAAAAAATAGGCAGGTTGTACCACAGGCCCACACTTATGCAGGACGGGTCAAACTTTTTAGTTCGCGTTGAAAATAAGAGACGGACCAACCCGGCCAGCATTTTGCAAGCCAAGTGCGGACCAGGCCGGACCAGCCTGCATTACCACCGCTATCTGAGTTGATGCTTTTAATTAAGTTTAAGATAATTTTTGTACATTATAAATAAAAACAACAGTTTTTATTTCGAAATGAAATTGACAAATTACAATTTTATTTTTTATTCACATTATAAATTTGGGTTGAATATTAATTTTGAAAATCCTAAAAATTTGACATTTTACTGTTATAATACAAATTTGAGAAGGGTATACTTAAGTTCTCTTTTTTAGTTTAGTTGTAAGATGAATTCCTTATTCATATTTGTATGGTTTCTTGAAGTCAAATGAAATTTGATAAATTATCCATCAAATTCCTTATTAATCCAAAAGGGAATTCATTTTTACTGATGCTGTAAATGAGTTAGATGTGCATTTTAAATGAAGTTAATGGAATTCAATTTGAATTTTTTGTTCATAATCAAATTTACTTAAGAGTATATCATCTTCATGCTTTCCATATTTGGCTCACATTGACCTGGTGTTGCCTTCTTCTTAGTGGAACATTGAATGGGCCTTTGTTGGGCTTTCGTTAGTGGTCTCATACTTTTTGTGATTCTTTGTCTTCTCTTGACTGACTTTTTTCCTTTTAGTCCAAGTAGGCCTAAATATACATAACTTATTATTAGACTAAAATAATTATTTGCACCTATTTTTATAGGAAATAAATAAGTTATGATTTACGAGTTCAAGAAATAAAAAATTAAAGTTCAAGAAATACAGAATTAAAGAATATATATATATATATATATATATATATATATATATATATATATATATATATAATTATATATTTATATATATTAAATCATCTCCAAATAACGTGTTCTAATAATTTTATTTACTTTATGTCAATTTGAAAAGCAACCAATGTAGAATTGAAAAGCTACAAATATATAATCAACTATGCTTTGTTATGTTTCTTCTCAATCCAACATATTATTATGCCAATTTTTAGCCGACATATTTTATGTCAATTTGAAAAAGAATCGATATCGAAACTATTATTTATTATGTTATACTTCTTTAACCAACCTATTATGTCAATTTTTAACTAACATAAAAAGTCTTTAAAATTTGATTAAGAAAATCTTGAATAATATTGAACAATAAGCATATATATTATATTTCGTCAACATAGTTTCAATTTTTGAAATCAGATTTATAATGTTATTTATAAGTTTGTTATAGAGTTTTGCAATGTGGAGCGTGTGTAACTTTCAAAAATTATAAAAAAAGATAGCATAAGACTTTAAATTGGACCTACCTTACATTAATTCATTTTGAAGTCTTAAAAATTTAAAGATCAATATAACTGAAATCAGATAAAAAAAATAATATCTACACAATTATCATGAGAATAGCAAGTAAAAGTCTAATATGCTGAATTCAAACTAGTTATTACTATGGAAGAATGATTCAAAAGCAGAAAATAAAACATATTAAAAGTATTTTGGTACAGAATGGACACTGCCAAATTTAGCAACAAATACATTTAGCCCCACAAACATATCAGATACTATGTTCTTTATATGCATAAGCTAAATCTGTTATCCTTTATGCTATCTTATAATGATAAATCTGAATGTTTTCCTCATTTTGTTTCTTGAAATTGCTTCCCTTTCTGTGAACAAGAAACTTCCCCCATTTGTATGGCCTATACTTGGAAGGCTTCTCTTCATTCGTCATCTCCTCCAAAGGCTTCACTTCTGTGTCATGTGCAGGGTTGAAGAAAAATGGAATAGAAAACCTTTCTTTCTCAGAGTTAACCATCACTCTGTGTTCCACACTCTCATACAAATCATTGCTCCAAACCTGCATTCATTAATACTCAACAATAACTATTCACTAGTATAATTTTCTGATAAAATCGTGTTAGACATGATTATGAACTTTGTCATCTGAATTATAAATCAGTATAATTTCAACATCTTGTATCTTTATATAGTTTGAGCAACCCACCTGAACAATATCACCAACATTGATTATGTAAGCATCTGGTGTAGGTTTCACTGGAACCCATTCTTGATCTGCTTTGCGTTTAACTTCAAGTCCTCCAACCTCATCTTGTGCAAGAATGGTTAAGGCTCCACCATCCTTGTGTCGACCAACACCGAGGGCTAGGTGAGGATAAGGGCATGGAGGATAGTGGTTGAATCGAACAAAGCTGGTTTGATCTTTCACGAAAAACTCCTCAAACCTCTTTGCCTCAAGGCCTAAGCTCAGAGCTATCAGCTCCATCAACTTAAAGGACAACTTTTCCATCTCTTCAATATACTCTTCTATTATATCCCTGCATGCTCATTGTTAAATAATTGTTCATCTAACAGTGTGTGATTATTGATTACAAAGTGAAGATGAATTACCTGAAGTTTGAAGGGTATTGAGGGGATGCATTAGTCCATTGAATGAGTCGATGATCGTGTTCATCAGAAGACGCAGGAATGAAAGTGGGATCTCTGGCTAGAAAATCATACACTTCTTTCCAGTCCCTCACGTTTTTGGTGAGTTCTGTGTCATAGTAACCGATTAGTGAAACTTCATCTCTGCTAACCTTCTTCTTCTCTTCCAAACTCTGAGCAAAGAACATCCTTGAAGCTTTGTCAATGGTTTCCCTTAGAGTGAGGGAGACACCATGGTTGATTACTTGGAAGAAGCCCCACTCTTTGCATGCACTCCCTATCTCCTTCACTAACCTTTCAATGGAAGATGGATCTGAAACTGTTTGGTGGGTCATTGGAGAGAGATCGATTATGGGAATTCCTTGTACTTGGATAGGGGAGAGCTTTGGCCTGTGTTCTGGGTCTTGGATGAAAGCAGGGTCAACCTCTCCCATGGCTGTTTCTGGTGCTGAGATGAACAATGATTGAGTACTTCCAAAATGCACACTTTACTGTTATACGTGGAGTTGTTCACTAGTTTCAATTTCACTACCTAATACCATTATCCTTTTTACAATTAATAAGATTGTTTTGTACTATGTATTTGTGCACACAAAAACTTAATAATAATATTCACGGAAAGCATTGAACCAATAAGGTTGTTACAACTGTGATCAATCATCAATGATAGAGAGAGAAGATTTTACGTGATATCCTGCAAAATTTTGAACACCTACGTCACAATCTCTTTCTGCGAAAATGGATGCTCCAAAAATCATTGAAGTTTACGTGATGTGAGAAAATATATGTTGTGGTTGTGGTTGTGGAGAAAGTGTGTTCATTGTTGTCTCCGTACACATACATTGAATCTGGACTTGTGTTTGTGCTTTGTCATGGTCTAAACTGAGAAGTAACATAAGAAAAGTAAACAATGATAGAAGAGAAATGCGAAATAATAGTTTAACAAAGTTTTGGACGATAGATTTTCACAAATAATCAAAACAAAACTCTAAAATTTTATTATTTTACTTTTTTAACTTCCATAAAAACTAAAATTACTCTATTTCATAACTTTATCAATTTTATCAAAAAATTATTTTTGAAGAAGAATTTAGGTAATACTTGCTCTTGTACTATTTTAAATTTTTGGTTTATACATGTTTTAGCCTTATACGACCAATTGTAATTTCATATTATCAAGTATAGAAAATCATACTATCTTATAAAATAAAAAGTATCTAAAATAATCTATGTTATAAATAAAAAAATTATAATTAACTTTTGAATTAGAATCTAAATTAGTTTAACATTAACTATTAAGATTTTAAGTAAAAAAAAAATAGTGTATAAATTAATCTCTAATTTAAAATTAGAAACTAATTTAAAATTAATAACAGTAAGTAACTAAAAAAAAGAGGAAGATGCAGCACTTGAGATTTGGTTATGTGAAATTGAACAATTTGGTTATTTGAAATTGAACAATTTAATTTTTTATTTTTATTGGTCCACAATGCCTACAGGTAAAAATTAAATGGATTTGTAATTGTGGTTTATGGATAAGCTCACTTATCCTGTTAAAGTTTTTAAACATTAATTATTTGATAAATTAAAAAAAGAAATTATAATAAGAACTAGCATGTTCATCCATTCGGCAATCCAAAAAAACCATAACAGTTTTCTAGAAAAGTAATTGTAGATATCATATTGTTAAATTTATTTTCTACATTATATTTTTATTAAGTGTAATGTGAGTGTATGAATGGTTTACTCACATTAAAGTTTATAGCTACGCAATGTAATATAGACTTAAATTTCCTTCTGATTCTTTTATAAATGTTTAATTTTGACCTTTGTAAAAATTTAATAAAACATATGACCCTTCAAAATTCTTAAATTAAGCAATATTAATCTAATTATTAAATACTTTTATTATTATCCTGTTCTAAATCGCAGGAAAGAAAAAAAAACAATTAGTGATAAACTAAAATTAGTTTAATTATTGATAAACAATTTTAAGTGATAAAAAAAATCTTCTAAATTTTTTTATAAAAAAGTGTACAAATATACTTTAAATAAGTAAATACTATTATCACTAACGAACACGTCAATATTTGTTCTGTTAATAATCATTATAACAAAAATAATTTTTACTAGAGGTTATTTATGGCATTTCCGGGGATTTTAACTCCCGTTAAAGGAGTTTCCGACGGTTTATTTTTCCCCTAAAAAAAATCAGCATCATTAACGAATTACCGACAGTTTTCACTAACCCCTGGTAAAACAGTACTTACAGGCGGTTTTGAAACCCCCGGTATTTACCGACAGTTTCAAACCCCTAGTAATTACCGGCGGTTTTAAACCCCTGGTAATTACCAGCAGTTTTAAACCCCTGGTAATTACCGACAGTTTCAAAACCCTGATAATTACCAGCGGTTTCAAAACCCCTAGTAATTACCGGCGATTTTAAAACCCCTAGTAATTATCGACGGTATGAAACCCCTAGTAATCCCTGGTATTTATCTGAGGTTTTAAAATCCCTAGTAATTACCAGTGGTTTTAGAACCCTTGGTATTCACTGCGATTTTGTAACCCTAGTACCCATTTCTTGTATGTAGTTTTAAATCCTTTATACCGTATAATAGTACTGAAAGTTCATTTTTTACCTCTACAATACAATTTATTATTTATTAATGTTTTTACTTTTCAAATTCCCTTAATTTTATTTATTATACTTTTTCAGTGCATATAATTCATAAAACATATGATATGAAAAAATTCTAACATTTAGATATTTGTTTATAACTAGATATAGCATTCATAAAAAAAAGAAACATAGTCTATAAGTTCAAAGTAAATAATAAAGTTTAAACGTTCAAACTAGTGAAATATTGCAATATCTTTGTTATACTTGTTATAAAGTCAAATAAAATGAAAGTCTAATAAGATTCTTCTGTATCAATCTTGATTTGAGTCATTTGTTTCTCCATTGAGAACACTCCCCTGATCAGATACCTAACATTAAAAATAATAATAATTGGTAACATTCTTCACAGTATAAAATATATATTAATATACTTAAAATTTAAATATTATCAATGATGAATGAAACACAGGAAAGTCATGAAGCAATTCTCCTTGATAGTTTTGTATAAAGAAAGTCATCATTGCCTTCATTTCATTGACTTGCGATGTTAATGAAGAAACTTGTTTGAGAACATAACTAATCAAATTAATCAAATTGTCTGCATTTTACAACATGCCTAACAATAATACAAACTTAAATCAAACTCAAAATCATCAATAATGAAACATATTACATCGTGTTCATATCTTCTTTTGTTTGTGCGTGATCCAATACATCATGTACATATCGAAATTAAATAAATTCTAGTGCGCCTGTATGCTTTTTGTGAGAGATAATAAACCATATATTATTTTCAATCATTGTTCAAAGGGTTGAAATTTCAAATTTATTTAACATTCACATTAAATATGCACAAGGGAAAGAGAACTAACATTTAGTAGGAGGCTTTTATTATCACTAGACGTTCATCAGGTTTTTCTGATACATGAATATGGATATCCGGATAATCAGGTAGTGTAGAATCTAAAAGTTGATTCATATCTTCTTCTAAACAATCAATATACTCTAGCGGTCCTACCTTGTAAGAACTTTTTTCAATTTGATGTTGAATGCTAGACAATTGGTAAGGAGTCAGACTAGGTATAAAATTCTCAGATTTCATAGAATCATGTACATAACGTATATCCTTAGATAGTTCTAATTGTAAATTATGGTCTTTAGAATACTGTCTTGTAAATAAATATATTCTAGGATTATAATAATTAGGCACATGATAAAGCACAAATTGCTCGAGTTGTTACGATAAAAGGATGAAATATAGAATAATTTGTTGTTCATATGATTGTTTTTCATATTATGTTATTCCTTCTCCGCAGCTTGGATTAATACCAAGGGTAAATAAGATGGCAACTGCTAGTCCTAAGCTAACACCAACAAGCCTGGTTGAACATGAACATCTGGGTTAGTCAAGAAGGATTCATAATTTTCTATTGGACTAAATAGGGGTGCTAATCCTTCCGTAGGTATATTAATACCATCGCCTGGTGCGAAACCATACCATACTGTACAACCTATACCCATATGAATCAGTATTAAGAATCGACCGTAATAGCCCTCATGAAACGTAATAGCTTCAACCAAGATACGAGATGCCATCACTTGCAGATTCTTCCAAACAGAGTCTGAAAGCCCCTTTAATTTGACTAATGGAGTTTTGCTAAGAGTTCCTTTTGTTAAGGATATCTGGAATTTGACTAATGCCATCTCTGAACTGTCTTAATCCAGCTAAGTTATCTGGAATTCAGAGATCTTTGATTAAGAATTCGCCTTGTCCAGGCATAAAGCGAAAGCAAAATGATAGCATATAACTGCTCGACTTTTTGGTTAAATTAAGAAGAGGCTTATGTATATCAATAAAAGGCACAAGGGAGAGAGAACTAACAATGATAGGTGCACTCACTAACCACTCTTCACATTCACAATGTGATACATACACCCAAATAAGGATAATGATGTCTTAATAATGATAGCAATAACAACAATGACAACAATAGCAATTTAAGGTGATTTAACAGCAATAGAAAGCATGCCTTTCACCACATTTTTGGTAACCATGTGGGATGCTACTGTGCAACTTAAAAGTGGGGTTCTGTATTCCCAATATAACAACAAAAAAGACTATATTCATGGCAATAAAATATCATTATACAGAAGAGATAAACTAAAAAAAGCAATAATTGAAAATAAGAAATTATTAACCTGATTTTGTAACTGTGTATAAGAAGGACAACT